>ERZ724516.703-NODE-703-length-20316-cov-8.721188_pt1 | contig 20316 bp, 18 predicted proteins | sample MGYA00376049_ERZ724516 | MGnify/ENA primary metagenome ERZ724516 (study PRJEB28724, sample SAMN07190886) | activated sludge metagenome | isolation source: activated sludge of sewage treatment plant in Hong Hong | place: USA: Christiansburg, Virginia | collected... | reverse complement strand
GGAATACCAGCACTAACGGATAGGACAAATTCCGCCGGTTTGGGCGCGGAACCCCTCAAAGGAATCCGGACCGTGCACAACACCCCGGAAAACCGGGCGCGGCCGCTGGAGGTGGAGGTCTTGGAGCGGGTGGACCGCTGGCTGGCAGAAAGCATTGAACGGGCTCAGCGTCAGGGTGACCACGCCTCCACACTGAGATACACCCGTGACCGCAGTCTGATTCTGCTGGGATTTTGGCGGGGATTCCGGTCTGAGGAGCTGGCCCGCCTCAGTGTTGAGAACGTCCAAATCGTGTCCACAGAGGGTATGACCTGCTATGGGTGTGCCCCTCCATGCGCCACTCAGGGGTTCTAACCAGGCGTTGGGCAGAGTTTCTGCAACGGTACGGAGATTTTGAAATCGACACGCCGCTGTCCGACGCCATGGCGGCGTTCGTGAATAAGCACGGTACCGCGAAGCAGAAGCAGTATTTGCAGGCCCATCCACCGACAGAGTCCTTAGACCTGTAGCCCGGTTCCTACGGCGATGTGGGTTGGCTCAGTCTGAAATACTAGGGTTTACCCGCAACTCAAACCGCTACAAACAGCACCTAAACCGAGATCACCCCAAGCACGTCTCGAATTTGGTGCAATGAATCTTCTTAATCTCTGTAGAGCTGTGGCAAGCGCCGATATTGTCCCTATCAATTTATCCTTTACCTTTCCAAAGCCGGAGAATCTCAGTGGGCTTAACGAAGCATTTAAGTGCCCCATTTTATTCGGCAGACATGAGTCTTCAATTCGCTTACGACTTGAAGATACGAATCGACCATTGCCATCCGCAAACCCAACCATAGCCACACTGATTGATAGGATTCTGAAGAACTATCAGCCGGGTACACGCGAAGCGATAACCGCAAGAGTAAAGCGGCTATTAGAAGTTCAGCTTGAGAACGGATCTATCACCCGAAACTGGGTAGCACAACAGATGGCGATGACAGAACGGTCTATGCAACGAAAACTGGCGGCGGATGGAACTTCCTACTTGGAAATCCGAGATTCCATTCGTAAAGATCTTGCAGCTCAATGGAGATTGAATCGAAAGCTTGCACCGAGTGAAATTGCATATCGGCTCGGATTTGCTGATACAAGTAGCTTCTATCGAGCATGGCGACGATGGTACGGTAGCACGCCATCTTCGGATCGGTGTTGATGCAATGAGGCTACATCCCTAACTATAGGGAACACGTATTGCAAACAGAGGCTGGTTCAATAGTCACCCGACAAAATTAGCAAATTTAGCTAAGAATTTTGATGCTGTCTGAATTGCGAGGGCGATACGCCATGCCACCGCTTAAACGCTTGTGAAAAGCACGAAGGACTAGAGTAGCCAAGACGTGCAGCAATATCGGCCAGCGGCTGGGACTTATCGAGGACCAGCTCAGCTGCCAATTTCGAACGCTCGTCAGATACGAGGGATCGAAAAGACAAGCCCTCACCTTGCATACGCCGCTTAAGGGTTCTCACGCTTGTATTAGTCAAGCGACTAATAGTATCTAGCGTTGGAATTGTCGGTGCTGTCGATACAGACAAATACTCCTTAACGATCTCGCCTACTCGCAACTCTCCACGTCGACGCTCTACTAGTCGTTTACATGCTTGCTCACACATGGCCGCTGTTAGTGGATTCGCGGTAGAAGGCCGGTACGCCAACCATTTCGCTGGAAAAGCCAAGTGGTACCCATTCGACTTGGTGATTCCAGCACCTGCGATCTTGGTCAACTTCTCTGGAACAACATACATTCGACCATTTCCATCTTGCAAGCAAAACTCAGACAAATGAAAATCTGGTCCGCCGATATCTTCCAACAATGAGGCAGCAGTGCCCATCTCTCTTTCGACAACAAATCTCTTCAGATTTGGTGGCAAATCGGGGGGAGGAAGAAAGATTAAAAAGGCTTGATCTCCACGGATAACCTTCTTGATTGACGAGTAGACAAAAGTTAGTTGCAGGTGACCTAACGCTGCGTCGACGGCGTCACCAAGTGTCGAGCTGGAAATAAGCCAATATCCCCACATGCCAAAGGTTGAAAAATGGCACCTCAATCCAACGTTCAACCCAAGCCCAGGTGGTCTGTGGAGTGCAGCCAGCAAATTCTCAATCACCCGGAGCTCTTGAGCGGCGGAGAGTTCACAGTTCGGTGAACCTAACTGTGCTTGACTGAGTCTGCTGCCACGTAACAATTTATCCGCGTCTAGGCCTTTCTCACTGCCAACTTGCAGTAAGACTAATACGCCAGATGGATCGCGTGAAAAGTTCCAGAGACTCATAGAGGAAACCAAATACGAGATTCATTGTGGCCCATTTTCAATAGTTGTGGCAAGTTGCCGCCATTCATGATTAGGTCCACTTGACTTTCGTGATGACATACGTCTTCTCCAAAGAAGCAACAGAAGTGAGAGCCGATAGTGAGGTTCATAAGTGTTCAAAGTTGTAGGAGCGAAACAAGGTCTGCTCCTATTCGCAGCTAACGTCGAACGCATTCTGAACGCCTTCTGGATCTCGCTTGTCCAGATGCTCACCCAGACTAACCCTAATCAAAAGTACTTATGGCCCAACTTCTAAAGTATTCCGTGAAAGCAAAGATTCCGTAAGGCCTCAACGCCTTGGATACTCGCGTCGTCGCTTCATAAACGCCCAAGCAATAAGATGCAATGCTTTCATTTTTCTCCAGCAGTAAGTCCATCACGGCTACGATTAACGGCAGGCAAATCAAGGTCCTGCCAAAGGAAACAATCCTCACCGCTGCACTGCGCAACGGCGTAGCTTTCCCTTATAGCTGCAAGGTGGGCGGTTGCGCCACTTGCAAATGCAAGCTCTTGGACGGTAAGGTCAAAGAACTGACCAATGCTTCCTACATATTGTCTGAAGACCAGTTGAGCAGTGGCTACATCTTGGCTTGCCAGAGTGTGCCGCGTAGCGATGTCCGGATCGAAGTGGATGCGGAGGCGACAGCAGCCGCGCAGCGGACCAGTGCCAAAGTCCTTGCCTGTGATCGTTTGACGCACGACATCCTGCGTCTGAGGGTTCAGCTTGATGAAGCTCTGCCTTACCGGGCGGGTCAGTTTGCAACGCTTGAGTTTGATGATCTGCCTGGCGTAGTACGAAGTTACTCGTTTGCTTCCACACCCAGCCCAACTGCGCAAACAAGCTTCTATATTCGCAAGGTCTCGGGGGGGGCATTCACCTCCTTCGTGCATGAAACTTCCTTGGTAGGGAAGCGCCTTCGCGTGATTGGGCCAGAGGGTGAATTTTGGATGCGGGACGGATCAGATCCGCTGCTTATGGTGGCAGGTGGAAGCGGCCTCGCTCCAATCATTGCCATGCTAACGCAGTGCCTTGAAAACGGCGAGAACTCGCGTCCTGTGCATCTGTATTTCGGTGCGCGTACTGCTAAGGATCTCTATGACTTGGATTGCATCCAGACGCTTAAGGAGCGGTGGAAAGCGCCATTCGTCTTCTTGCCAGTTCTGTCTGCCGAGTCAGAGGGCTCCGAGTGGGCGGGGCAGCGGGGCTTAGTGGCTGATCACATCGAGCCCCAGGTAGCCAAGAACTCAGAAGCTTACTTGTGTGGGCCGCCACCCATGGTGGATTCCGTGCTCGACAAGCTACTGAGCGTAGGAAATCGTCGCGAGCGAATTCACGCAGACCGATTCATCACACAAAAGGACGTTCACAGTCAGGAAACATCTCAACCTGTCTAAAGGAGACACTCATGTTCGATTATTTGAAATATCTGTTGTTTTATGTTGTGGCTGCAGTGGCTGTCGTCGGCATATTCGCGGGCGGCATGTGGATGCCGTTGTCGTTTGCGGCGATTCTTGGTTACTACATGATTGGCGATGCCATCCTTGGTGACGATACCTCGACACCGAAGTACCGGTTTCCAGGTCTGCTTACCTTTCAGCTATGGATGACGTTGCCAATTCTGTCGGTGCTGGTTTTCGCTATGGTCTGGAGCGTGAGTCCGACCGACTTTGAAGGGGTGGGGCAATGGATCCAGAGCGTTACCGGCTATGACGTACTGGCCGCGCGCGATGCCACAACTTGGGCCCAGCGTACAGGAGGAATCGCCCTCACCGGTCTGATGATTGCCGTGATGGGGACTTTGGTCGGACACGAGTTGACGCATCGCACATGGGATCCGATCTCCATGTTTTTCGGTCGCTGGAATCTGGCCTATAGCTTTGACACGTCATTCGCGATCGAACACGTTTATGGACATCACCGCTACGTCTCCACTGTCAATGATCCCGCTACCGCTCCGCGTGGTCGCAACGTGTATTTCCACGTCATTGCATCAACTATCAAAGGCAACATCAGCGCCTGGAACCTTGAGAAGCAGCGCTTGCGGCGCGTGGGAAAGGGCGTGCTTTCACTTGGAAATGCCGTGATTCGCGGCTATCTGATGAGCGCGGTGCTAGTGGCCGCTGCTTACTACATCGGTGGAATGACGGGGGCACTCGTGTTCACTGCGAGTGGATTGTGGGCAAAAGCCATTCTGGAAATTGTGAACTATATGGAGCACTACGGCATGGTGCGCAATCCTGATTTGCCGGTTCAGCCCCGTCACTCATGGAATACCACCAAGCGCATTAGCTCCTGGACGATGTTCAATCTCACTCGGCATTCGCACCATCATGCGCACGGTGAGGTTCCCTTCCAGGATCTCACGCCAATGCCCGATGCGCCGAAGATGATTGGTGGGTACATCACAACCATTCTTGTGGCTATGTGTCCGCCGCTGTGGCACAAGCTGATGACTCCTAAGGTACTCGAATGGGATCGCGTCTATGCATCACCTGAAGAGAAGGAGCTTGTCAAACGTGCCAACGCGGCAAGCGGTGTCCGCGCCTTCATGAATTCCGCCAGGACTTGAGAGTCAACTTTAGTTAACGGGCTTGCCCGCCCATCCACGCTGCGTAGCAGCGCCTATCAAACAAGAAAGAAGAGACAAGAGAAATGTATGACGTTCAAGAGTTTGACTATGTGATTGTTGGCGGTGGATCGGGCGGTGCGACCTTGGCAGCACGGCTGAGCGAAAACCCCAAAGTCAGTGTTTGTTTGCTGGAAGCGGGTGGTCAAGGGGATAGCACTTTGGTGCGTACTCCTGCAGCGGTTGTAGTCACGATGCCTGGGCACGGGAAAATCAACAATTGGGCCTTTCAGACGGTGCCTCAGCCGGGATTGCTAGGTCGATCGGGCTACCAGCCGCGAGGACGTGCGCTGGGTGGGTCTTCGGCGATCAACGCCATGCTCTACGTTCGAGGACAGCGGCAAGACTACGATGGTTGGGCCAATCTGGGCTGCGAAGGTTGGGATTGGGATTCCGTGCTGCCCTATTTCAAGAAATCCGAGAACAACCAATGGGGAGCAGACGAGTATCACGGTGGCAGTGGTCCCCTTCAGGTCTCTGACCAGCAAACACCCAGACCCATCACCAAAGCATTTGTTGAAGCTGCCCATACCGTGGGAATGCCGTTGCGCAAGGATTTCAACACCAGTGACAACGAAGGCGTGGGTATCTACCAGGTCACGCAGTTTCACGGAGGTAAGCGCAATGGCGAGCGGTGCTCCGCGGCAGCCGCGTATCTGCATCCGGTCATGGGTCAGCGCCCTAACTTGACGGTCCATACACGAATGAGGGCCACCAAAATCCTGTTCGAGGGTAAGCGAGCAGTTGGCGTCAGCTACCGTCAGACTGGTCAGGAATTTCGCGTGAAAGCTAAACGCGAAGTGATTCTGACCGCTGGTGCCTTCGGTACTCCGCAGCTTCTTCAACTCTCCGGAGTCGGGCGCCCTGAGGACATCACGCACCACGGTATCCAGATGGTGCACGAGCTTCCCGGTGTTGGTCAGAATTTACAGGACCATCTTGACTTCATCCTTTGCAACAAATCTAGGGACACAGACAACTTCGGCATTGGACTGGCGGGAACAGCCAACCTAATGGGTCACATTTCCCAGTACCGCAAAGATGGCACGGGCATGCTCGCCACGCCCTTTGCCGAAGGAGGAGCGTTCTTCAAAAGTGATCCCTCCGTCGATCGTGCTGATCTTCAACTGCACTTCGTGATTTCCATCGTCGATGATCACGCGAGAAAACTCCATACTGGGTATGGTTACTCCTGCCACGTCTGCGTCTTACGTCCGCACTCGAGGGGACAGGTGTTCCTCAAGTCCGACGATCCGCTGGCTGATCCTGGCATCGACCCGCGCTTCCTCTCTGATGACCGTGACCTCAATCTGCTCATCAAGGGGGCCAAGATCACCCGTCAAGTACTCCAGGCCCCTCCATTGGCCAAGTACCAGAAGTCCGAAATGTTCGGCATCACAGATGGTATGACTGATTCCGAGTGGGAGTACCACATTCGGTCTCGCGCAGACACCATCTATCACCCAGTAGGCACATGCAAGATGGGCACTGATGACATGGCTGTGGTGGACCCGCAGTTGCGCGTTCGGGGACTGGAAGGTCTTCGCGTAGTTGATGCATCGGTGATGCCCACATTGACCAGCGGCAACACCAATGCGCCGACCATCATGATCGCAGAACGTGCTGCAGACCTCATCCTGGGCGCCTCGAAGCGTCCGTAAAACCAATTCCAAGGAGTTCAATTTTGTCCGGAACAATGATGCGAGATCCGCTGTCGATCTCTAGCTTGGTGGCACACGCCGCCCGTAACCACGCCGATACTGAGATTGTCTCGGTAGACACGTCGGGCGCCAGCGAGGTAGCCACCTGGGGGAGCATTGAACGCAATGCGCGACGACTGGCTTCAGCCTTGAAGCACTTGGGCGTCAAGCACGGTGAGTGCTGCGCGACCATCGCCTGGAACAATCGGAGGCATTTGGAAATCTACTATGCCGTCTCTGGCGGGGGCATGGTTTGCCACACGATCAACCCGCGACTTGCCCCTGAAACTCTCATATACGTCATCAATCACGCCGAGGATCAGGTCATTTTTATTGACCGGACTTTCCTTCAGGCGGTCGCCAAGCTGCTCCCTCAACTCAAGACCCTAAAGCACGTCGTCTTGATGGGGCCTAGGGAGCCGGAGGCACTGGCCATCATCCCGACTCTGCTTTTTTACGACGAACTCGTTGTCTCTGGAGAAGCCGACTACGAGTGGCCCATCTTTGACGAGAACACGCCTTCTTCACTTTGCTATACATCTGGAACGACTGGGCACCCCAAGGGCGTGCTGTATTCCCACCGTTCCACGGTGCTTCATTCGCTGGGCGCAAACGGGCCGGATGGCCTTGCGATCTCGGCCCGTGATTCGGTGATGCCGGTCGTTCCCATGTTTCATGTTAATGCTTGGGGTGTTCCTTACATTGCCGCGGCGCAGGGTACCAAACTGGTTCTGCCAGGGCCGTTCCTTGATGGAGACAGTTTGGCCGCTTTGATCGACAAAGAAGAGGTCACATTAGCTCTGGGTGTGCCGACAATCTGGATGGGGTTGCTCAGCGCACTGCGTCAAAGAGGTAAACGCCCCAAACGACTGACCCGCTCTGTCATTGGTGGTTCGGCACTGCCGCCATCTCTGTTCACGGCATTCCGCGACGAGTTTGGCATTGAGTTGATCCAGGGTTGGGGCATGACCGAAACCAGCCCGTTAGGCGCCATCAATCGGCCCCTGGCAAAGCATAGCGCGTTACCAGCACAGGAACAGGTTCAGTTGCGTCTGAGTCAAGGGCGGCCTCCCTATGGCGTGCAGCTTCGGGTCGTCGGTGCCGATGGTCAAGAGCTTCCTCGAGATGGGAAATCCCAAGGCGACCTGCAGGTTCGCGGGTTTTGGATTGTGGACACGTACTTCAAGACAGACAAGAGCGCGCAGACCGACGACGGGTGGTTCGATACAGGAGACATTGCAACGCTGGACGGGGATGGCTATCTGGTAATTCGTGATCGTGCCAAGGATCTCATTAAGTCAGGTGGTGAATGGATATCCTCCGTGGAGCTGGAGAATCTGGCGATGTCCCATCCGGACATCCAGGCGGCGGCAGCGATTGGTGTGCCTCATCCGAAATGGGACGAACGTCCCGTGGTGGTCGCAATCAAGCGCGAGGGGGCGGTAGTGAGCGAGGATGAACTGCGTGTCTTCATCGCCGAAAGAGTCCCGAGTTGGCAGGTACCTGATCGTGTCGTTTTGGTGGATTCTCTGCCGCTCGGTGGAACTGGGAAAGTTCTCAAGAACAAGCTCCGTGAAGCTTATGCAGGCTTGCTCGCTGATGCTGGGCAGGAGGCATCTGCATGTTGATGGATGTCGGCCTGAACTCCACCGATCTTGTCTCCATCGAAGAAGATCTGCAGGCCTTGGCTGCCGCTAAGGATCAATGGGCCAAGACTTCTATTCAAGCCAGAATAAAACTACTGAGCGACATCAAGGTTGCCCTGATGAGGGTCGCCCCAGGCTGGGCGGAAGCCGCCGCACGCAAAAAACGGATACCTGCCGGATCACCCTTGGCGGGAGAAGAGTGGATGTCCGGCCCATATACGGTCATGGCGATGTGCAACGCTCTAATGTCGACGCTGAGTCAGCTACAGGGTAAGACAATTCTCGCGCACCTTCCGCAACGTCGCCTGGGTAGCGGGCAACTGGCCGTAGAGGTTATCCCGCATTCGATCTGGGATCGACTCCTGCTTTCTGGTGTGTCGGCAGAGGTCTGGATGCGGCCCGGGGTCAACGAGAAAAACCTCGCTGAACACTGCGCCACCGCTTATGACATTCCACTTGAGCGGCGACAGGGACGACTCGCTCTGGTCCTTGGGGCCGGGAACATTGCAGCGATCTCGCCTCTCGACGCATTCCAGAAGCTGTTCATCGAGAACCAGGTCGTCATCCTAAAGATGAATCCGGTCAATGAATATCTGACTGAATACCTCAGAGCGGCACTAAAGCCTCTTATAGATTGCGATGCCCTGCGTATTGTCAAAGGTGACGGTGCGCTTGGAGCTTTCTTGACGGATCACCCTCTGGTTGAAGAAATCCACATCACCGGCGCTGGTGCAACGCACGACGCCATAGTGTGGGGAACAGGCGAGGACGGGCGGCAAAATAAGCTTGCGCAAAGACCGAAGAATCCTCGCAAGATTACGTCTGAACTCGGAGCCGTTTGCCCGACGATCGTCGTACCAGGTCCGTGGTCTCGATCAGATATCGCATTTCAGGCGGAGAACATCGCCACTCAGAAGCTCCACAACTCGGGCTTCAACTGTGTGGCTTGTCAGACATTGATCCTGCCAAAGACTTGGTCGAAAACAGAGGAGTTACTGAACCAGATTGAACGAGTGATGTCCTGCGCCGGTCAGCGCGAAGCGTATTACCCAGGCAGTGAGCAAAGAACCAGTGAGTTCGCGCGGCATTCCCGTCGATACCGCCGCTTGGAGCGCGGGCCGAATGCACCGGTATGCATCTTGACTGATATGGATCAGAGCGATGAGACATGGCTCGCGAACAACGAGGTATTTGGACCTGCACTGGCGACAAAGTTTCTGGAGAGTGACGATCCAGCCGTCTACTTGGAACGGGCGATCGAGTTTGCTAACAACGAGTTGTATGGAACCCTTGGTGCAAATATTGTCATTCACCCCAAAACAATCCAGCAGATTGGCGTCAAGCGATTCGAAAGCCTGCTCTTGCGCTTGCGCTATGGAACGATTGCCATCAATGCCTGGACCGGACTGGGCTTCTTGTTGAGTCCGTGTCCTTGGGGCGGCTTTCCCGGTGCAGATTTGAATCGCCCTCAGTCAGGTATCGGGACTGTTCACAACAGTTTCATGCTAGACGAAACCGAGCGGACCATTGTGAAGGCCCCTTGGCGCCCGTTTCCACGCGGACTGCTGTCCCTACAGTTTTCACTGCTTCCACGCCCACCGTGGTTTATCACCAATAGACGCCAGCATATTCTGGGAAAACTTCTGACGGAATTTCAGTACCGGCCGAGTTGGTTCAAGCTGCCGAAGATATTTATGAACGCCCTCAAAGGCTGAGTCGACAAGTCCGAGAGCACCCGACAAGTTATCTCCCATTTCGCATTCAGATGGACGCAATTCCAACTTCTATAAAAGACTTAAATCAATGACAGATCTACAAATACTTTTGCCTTTGACGGCCTTGCAAGCACTCATCGGCTTTGCAGCCTGGACCTTGTGCTTGGTCACTGGCGTTTTCCTGTACCGTGGACTGCGGTTCGTGTCGGGAACACCCATTAACAGTTGGCCACGTGGCGCGAAAGTCGCCAGTGACCCCTCGTTTGTTAAACGTATGGAGGACGCTCACGCCAACTGTCTGGAAAACCTGCCAGTGTTTGCAGTGCTGGTGCTGGCGGCGGTGGCGCTGGGTCGGCAGGATTCCTTGGCTGTATTAGCCTCCTGGGTGCTGTATGCACGTATCGGTCAGTCGCTGGCCCACTTAGCAGGGGGAGGGGCGATGCCTGTGTTTGTCCGCGCGTCGTTCTGGAGCATGCAATTGGCATTGCTGTTTTGGATGACGTTCAAGCTGTTGACGTGATAAAGAAAGTGTTTTGTGTGCATGGGACGCAATTGCTTCGCATGTCAAGGCGATTGAACGTCTGCCGGGAGTGTCATTCATATTTGATCTTGGGTTTCTAGCCAACAGTTCCCCTTTTTGAATTTCATATGGATGACCTCTGATGAAATTCAGAATTCTTCGATTCCCAATGTTTTGATCCAGCCATCTGAATGCATACAGGCACCGAAAGAGTGAAGAATTTCATCTCATCACAAGATGGAAACATGCGGTCGAAATTTCTTCAGAAAAACATTAATAAAGCTATGCAATTGAAATAACAAATGATTGCGCACTACTTTAATAAGTTGTAGTTGATTGCACGTATCGATGCATTCTGAAATGTACGTGCTTCGCAATCGAATGAAATGTATTTACACAGTCGAAGCGCGCGATGAAGAAGTGGTAATTGATTGAAATGGCTCTGTCTCAGTGAGGCAAGCATGACCAAGGAGTTTGCATGCAATCGTTAACACTAAAACGTAAGTTTCAGATAGGTCTGTTGATAGTAAGTTTGGTTGGATTGTCCGTATTGTGGGGAGTAAGAATACTAGGCAAGACAGCGGAATTTCATTATCACGAGCGCAATCACTTGGACGCCATTCTTAAACTGGAGTTCGCGCGTACTCTCGCTGAAGCCGGTGCGATTCAGGCTGCAAAAACTGACATGCGCAAACTTGCTGCGAAAGCCTGAGCACTTTTCCCGCGTGGATCATGAAGGGAATGATTCCCCTGGGATTCCTCTCCCTGGGGGCGCAGGGCGTCGCCGAAGCCTCGCGCTGTATCGCCTTCCTCGCCGGCGCTGCGCCGGCCCGACGCATCGCGCAAACCGTGCAACAGGGCGACCGTCCATGAGTCCCGAACTCATCGCGCCCATCATGTTCGGCACGCTGGTAGTCGTGCTGCTGGCCGGGTTCCCCGTAGCTTTTTCCCTAGCGGCGGTCGCTGCAGTGTTTGGCATCACAGGCGTTCTCGTCGGTCAGTTCACTGCGCCGTTTCTGCTGAACATGCCACTGCGGGTGCAGGGCGTCTTCAACAGTGACAACTTCCTTGCAATACCCATGTTCGTGCTGATGGGGCTGATCCTGGAGCGCACCGGGATCGCCGAGGACACGCTCATAGCCCTCGGACGCTTGTTCCGCAAGCAGCCTGGCGGCTTGCTGGTAGCCACACTTGCCCTGGGCTCCATGCTGTCGGCCATCACTGGGTTCGTATCCGCCTCGGTCATCACCATGGGGCTGATCGCACTTCCGACGATGCTCAAGGCGGGTTATGACCCCAAGTTGGCCACCGGTTCGATTGCGGCTGCCGGCACACTGGCGCAGATGCTGCCACCGAGTCTGGTACTCATCGTACTGGCCGAACAGGTGGAGGTACCCCTGGTGGAGATCTTTCACGCTGCCCTGCTGCCCAGCGCGATGCTGGTCGGGCTATACTTGGTGTACGTCGTCTCAATAGCGCGCTGGCGCCCGGGTTTTGCACCGCCTATGGCGGAGGTCGCCGCCGTATCCTCGAACGCATGGAAAGAGGCTGCAGTGGCGGCCGGCGTGCCGATGTTGCTCATCCTGACGATATTGACGGCAATCTTTTTCGGCGTCGCCACCCCGACCGAAGGCGGTGCGGTTGGCGTCTGCGCGTCGCTGCTGATCGGGTTGGCTAAACGCCGGTTAGGCCGCCAGCAGCTGGCCGACGCACTCACCAACACCGGCGTCCTTTGTTCCAGTGTGATCTTCCTGCTGCTGGGTGCATCGTTTTTTACGCTGGTGTTTCGTGGCTTCGACGGCCAAGTTTGGATCGAACAACTCTTCGGCCACCTGCCGCAGGGACAGCTGCCATTTCTGCTGTTCGTGTGCATCGGCATCTTCCTGCTCGGATTCTTCCTCGACTTCTTCGAGATCGCCTTCATCGTCGTACCCCTGATCGCGCCGGTGGCGCGCAAGCTCGGTGTCGATATGGTCTGGTTCACTGTCGTTGTGGCGGTGATCCTGCAGACCTCGTTCATGCACCCGCCCTTCGGCATCGCGCTGTACAACCTGCGCAGTGTGGCCCCCCCCGAAGTTCGTACCTCCGACATCTACCTCGGCGCAATCCCTTTCCTGTTGTTGCAGATGGTCATGGTGGGCATCCTCGTGGCGTTTCCCGGTATTGCCAGCACGCCGCCACCGCCGGCCACCTTGACTGACAAGCAGGTAGAGGATGCGCTACGCATGCCATCGGATCAATTTCCCGAGCCCTCAGTCGACATGATTCCCAAACAATGAACATGCAAACTCACCGTCCTTGGCCTTTCTTTTGCCTCGCCTTCGCCGTCTTCGTGGCAGATCAGACCGCCAAAAGCACCATCGACTCCATCACGTCCTTGGGATGGTCCTATTCGCTCGGCCCCTTTTTCAACCTGGTCCATGTGCTGAACCCGGGTGCGGCCTTCAGTTTTCTGGCGGGCGCCGGCGGGTGGCAGCGCTGGTTCTTCCTGACCATCGCGATCGCTGCTTCCGTCTGGTTGATATGGATGTTGCGGCAATCTCGCCCGCGCAGCGAATCGTTGGCATTCAGCCTGATCTTGGGAGGTGCCCTGGGTAATGCCTTTGATCGTGCCGTTCGTGGCCATGTCATCGACTACTTGGATTTCCACCTCGCCGGATGGCACTGGCCCGCGTTCAATGTGGCAGATATCGCCATTACCTTTGGGGCAGCTTGCCTGGTGCTTGCATCGGTCACCGCTTCGAGGCACCCGCAAGCTCGGGAGAAAGCTTGAGCAACCTCCACCGAATCTGCAAGACACGAAATTGGAAGGCCTGCGCGTCACGTTGGTTTGGGTATCCTGGCTACTCCCCGCACCGACCACACTGTGCTGTCTGAGACCTATAGGAATACCCGCGTGAGCAATTAAGTTCATCGAAAGCACTGGTAACACCAAACTCTGTAAGAGCTTTAAGGTTGCGCGATACACTTCGCGCTTGGAAAGGCCTTCCCATGAAGATTGGCGAACTCGCAAAAGTAACCCAGACCCAAGCGGAAACCATCCGTTTCTACGAGCGCGAAGGCTTGTTGACGGAGCCGCCTCGCAGTAAGGGGTTGTAAGCCCAAACCCGATTTTTTTCCGTTAATGTAAAGCTAACGTAAACCGAGGTCACGAATGATCGCATCCAAGTCGATGGCTTGGCCTCCGTGGAAGTCATACCGACCGTTCATGTGCACATGTTGCCAACCCACCGGTGACGTCGCTTTGTAAAGCGCCAATGCTTCCTCATCGCCGGTCGCTTCATATTTTTCAAGCAAAGCAGACAGGATTGCCGAGTTGTAATAGATGACCGCATTGGCCAGAAGCCGCCCGCACTCGTTGCTGATTTCAATTTCCAGGTCAGTACGTCCGGTCAACTCCTTCTTACCACCGACCTGTGCGATGGCAGCACGCAGCTGGTGGTAAGACTCCAATCGATTCTGTGACCGGTGAACATTGCGCTGAAGTTGAGGGTCCCGCATGTACCGAAGGGTGTAAATGCTCCGGATCAACTTGTCGAATTCAAAAAAAGCCCGGCGTGTCGGGTTCGTCTCTGAATAGGTACAAAGTTTTCGCATCAGCGTTCCATGGCTCATCTCCTTGAGGCCAAGCGTGGCGATGATGCTGTCGAAGTTCTCCTTTTCACTCGCAATTGCCGCCGTGTCAATGACACCAGCTGGGCGAATCAAAAAGTTCTCGTACAAAGCAAGATCCTCGGCGCAGTACAGATTTGCCAACTCAGCGTTTAAATCGGTGAAGCGAGGCTCGAATCGGCCGCCAAAGCAAAACAGGGCCGCAAAATTGGCCTTGGTCCGGCTATGCATGTCACCAGTAATTGTGGTCGGCAAAATGTCCGACGTGTTGCGGTACCAGATGTCAAACACGTGGTGCCCTTCATATTCATTGGCGCCAATGATCAGGCCCTGAAGAGGAACATGGTTGCATAGCAGTGTGTAGGCAACAACGCCTTTGCCACGTCCAAAGTACTTCCGAGAATGGCGTGCCTTTACGGTTGGACGTTCGACACTGAATTTCTGACCATCGACGCTGCCGTACAGGTTGCCCAAGTCAAACGAATAGTGCTGAAAAATCGGCAACTCTGCGATGGCATTGCTGATGCAGTCACAGGCAGCCCGCAAGGATGCCAGACGCAAGTACTGTTGATAAGTGGCTTCCAAAATATGGTACGCAATATCGCTTGTTCGCGACATCACGAGGTTGCCATGATTCATGGCCTGAGCCACGATGACAGCCATCAGACTGTCGGTGTCGGCAACCTTCTTTGCGTAGCGGGGCTGCAGCGGCGTCAGTGCATCCAGGAAAGAGCAATGTTTGTTGACAAACCGGAATACATCAGCGGCGTCGCAAGACTGAAGGCGTGCGTAGAAGGCATCATCTTGGCCTGGCCGATCCAGTGCTTCTGGCTGGCGCCAGGTCAGGTGACACTTTGTACCGTCCCATGTGAGGTGCTTAAGCGAACCATCTCGCAGCTCCCGATCCAGCGCCTGCCACTGCTCATGGAGCTCTTTGCGCAGTTCGGAAAGTTGCGCGTCAAAGGGTTGAGAAAGCCAGGGAATGTTCAGTTGGGTGAGCGCGGCCGCTTGGTTTTCGAGCGAGACCAGTTCATCGCTAAGGTGCCGATGGAGATGACTGTCATCCAGATGGATTTCACCGGACTCCAGTTGAGATCGAAGTTGGCGGTACACCCAAAACTCGTACCGGTCGCCGTGGATGCCATTGGGTTTGCCCTGGTCATCAAAGGTATGCAGTTGCGCTTTGAACCGGTCGGGGATCGTCCCATCGGGACATTCTGACAGTGGGCGTTGTGACAATCGCTGACGCTTGGCAAAAACTTCTTTCATCCAGTCCAAAGCTGCAAGCCATGGGTTGGCGTCAGAAACTGACGACAGCTCCAGTTCTGAGTACAGTGGCCGTAAGTGGCGCCGTATCCGGCGAGCTTGGCCGTCAACAGCATGCCATTGCAGCGCATTGCGGCTCACCGGCTTCTTGCTTAGACGCTGGCCAGCTTCCTGGATTTGCTCCTTTGGCATGATGTCAAACGCCGTCTTTCGAACATCGCCAAATGGCGTGTCGTCATCCAGATCATCGTCCACGTAAAGCATCAACAATCGCCCGACCTTGGGAGAGTCGTTTTGGCGCTGGAGTTGCTGGACGATCAGCGCCTTATCTGCAAACTCTGAGCATTCATCTTCGACCTGCTTGGTGTGATAGCCCAGCGCGGCCACCAGATTGTCGGTAAGCTGACGAAAGCGCTGCCAGGCGTAGCACAGCAAGTACAGATGTGCTTGCTCCGGTTTCATGCGCCGCAAGTCATAGACGGTATAGAAATTGGCCAAAGCGGCGTAATGACGCAGGTTTTGCTGCGAAACGCCAAGTTCAGGCAGCAGTTTTTTGGCAATACGGTAGATGGGACCAAGTGTGGCGCGCTTTTCTCGCTCACGCACCATTTGCTGCCAGCCAAAATCCCGAGCATCTTGCTTGAGGGCCGCAAGCTCAGACAGTGTCTCATCGCGGACCAGGAGTTCGGCCAAGGCTGCTTTGGTCGGCTCATCCACTGCTGCAGCGAGTAGATCCGCAAGTCGGCTACGCTCGGCAGACAGCGCCTCGCTGATCAGGCGTTGCAGGGTGGTGTAACCAGGGCGCTCAACCTTGTGCTCATTCAGGTACTGGACTAATTCGGTAGTGACGAAGCTTGGCGTCACATCTATACGGACAATCAATGCGGCTTGCCGTGCCAGTTGATCAAGAAACTCGCCGGACCACAATCGATAGCCAAACAGCTTGGCAATCTGGGTGCGCTGGGTATAGTGCTCGTGCTTGCTGACAATTTTTGGTGCAAAGACTTGGTCCGCAAAATACCTGCTGAGTACGAATGCGAGATCCTCTTGGACGTCTTCCCAGGCGAACTGAAAGAAGGTGTTCTTGGCTTTGAAATACCCGATCTGCAGGATGCACCACACCTGTGCATGGACACCCGGTCGGATACTGGTAAGTGCCAGTTCAGCCTCAGTGAGGGACAAGTACTCCTGGCGCTGGGCCTCGTCGAAATCAGGTAGTCCATAGAGTGCCAGTTGTTCGGCTGGCGACAACACGGCCAGCAGCTTGCCTTTTGAGTTTGACATGGTGGGTTGAAGCAGTAGCCAGACTAAAACCGGCTTGAGAAGAGGCTTCTCTTCGAATGACGAGCAGACCTCTAAGCAGTGGCCCATTGCACGACGGCCGCTAGGCGGCCAACCAATTCAGTGCGTAGACATCTATAATGTAGATACTTAACTGTATATCCAATCTATGATGAATTTAGCAATCACAAAATGGGGCAACAGTCTAGCCGTGCGCATTCCAGCGGAACTGATCAAAGAGATTGGCGTCAAGGAGGGTGATCAACTGCAAGCCCATTGGGGCACCGATGGAACATTGAACTTGCGCCCGGCAAACTGGAGTCGAAAGGCCTTTGGGCAAGAGTTGGCTCAACATTCACAGCAATTGCCACTGGGAAACTCAGTGATGGATGTGCTTCGCCAAGAGGCACGCTACTGATGCTGTACGTTGACACCAGTGTGCTGGTGGCTCTATGTACCCATGAAGACAGGACCGAATCTGCAATTCGTTGGTATCAGGGCTGTAAGGCTGAATTAGCGTCCGCCGTTTGGTGCGTCACTGAATTTGCTAGTGCCTTGAGCCTAAAGGAGCGCACCGGGCAGCTGGATCATGAGCAAGCTCAGGCCGCTTGGATGCAATTTGAGCGAGTTTGTGCCAATGACCTGCAATTGCTTGCCATGAACAACCAGCTGTTTCATAAAGCAGCTGAGTTGACCAGGCAATCTAAATCGGGTTTGCGTGCAGGTGATGCGCTGCATTTAGCCAGTGCCTTGCATTCAAAGGCCAAAGCCATTGTGACGCTTGATCAAGGTTTGGCCAAAAGCTCGAAACTGCACCACTTGCAAGTAGTGATGCCGTAGATTGTGGTTGTGGCTGCGCATACCCAGCTCCAGCGGGTAAATGTCTCTCAAAGTTAACGCTATCTTTACATTGACAGAAAAAAATCGGGTTTGGGCTTACAACCCCAGAAAGAAGGGAAGCACTTTGGGAGACCGCAAGGGGGTTTGGTCTTGGCTTTGGGCTCAGCGTGCCGACACATGACAAAGTCGGCCCCGTCTCAAGCATGTTCAGCGTTGCACGCGACCAAGGTTTCAGTTCTGGAAAGGAGCTGCTTGAGGTCATCGCAGGTGCCAAGACAATTGCGGCAGTTGCGCACGTGGCTGCTTGCAAATTAGTGTTGCCCATCATGGCGCCTTCACCTCCTGAACTGACGCGACGCGAACTTGAAATACTCAAGTACATCGCCATTGGCAAAAATCGATGGGAGATCGCCACCATCCTGGCATTGTCTGAGTCAGCTGTGGCATTTCATACGGGCAATCTTTTGCGAAAATTTGATTCTTCGAACCGGACTCAAATAGCTGCCAAGGCAATTGCCTTTGGATTGGTCTGAGCTCGATTTGAGTTTAGGAAGTCGGGGGAAATCCCGCAAGTACCAACCACTGGTCTAACGACTAGGCTTTGCACCTCAAACACCTGGTCACCTGACTAGGATTCACCTCAAACAAAGCAGCACCATGCTGCACCCAACGCTCTCTACGCCTCCATGCCCTAGGCCTAGACCGTCCATTCCGCACATGGCCAGACGTCCAGTACGCCCTCCGCATCTGCACTACCGCCTTCACTGCAAACAACTTTCAGGGAGTTTGCAGGGGTGAGGTCACCCTCAAAACGCCGGCCCAGCGGTCACGGCTTACTGACCAGGCTGATCGTCCAAAAGCGCTGCCAGATCATCCGCTGAGAACTTGGCGCCACCTTCACCGTCTTCCGACATCACCGAATCCGCAAGCGCTGCCTTCTTGGCCTGCATCTCCAAAATCTTCTCTTCGATACTGCCCGCAGCAATCAGCTTGTAGACAAACACAGGCTTGTCTTGGCCCATGCGGTGTGCACGGTCAGAGGCCTGATTCTCGGCAGCGGGGTTCCACCACGGGTCATAGTGAATCACCGTATCAGCGGCCGTGAGGTTCAGCCCTACGCCGCCCGCCTTCAGGCTGATCAAAAAGATGGGTACCTCGCCGTCGCAAAACCGCCGAATCGGCGTTTCTCTGTCAGTGGTGTCGCCGGTCAAGAGCACGAAAGGCAAACTGGCCGCCGTCAGTGCCTCGCCGATCAGCTCCAGCATGGAAGTGAATTGTGAGAACACCAATATCCTGTGCCCTTCCTCCACCAGCTCACCCAGCATGTCGAGCAGCAAGGCCATCTTCGCCGATTCTTTGACGGTTTTCGCCTGTGGAAGCTTGAGCAAGCGGGGATCACAACAAATCTGGCGCAGCTTCAAAAGCGCATCCAATACCACAATGTGGCTTCTGGCCAAGCCGCGCTCCGCAATGGCCGTGCGAACCTTTTCTTGCATGGCCGCGCGCACTGTCTCATAGAGGTCCCGCTGCGCACCCTCCAGCTCCACCGACTTGACCACGATGGTTTTGGGTGGCAACTCGGCGGCCACATCGGCCTTGCGCCTGCGCAACATAAAAGGCCGAATGCGCTTGGCCAACAACTCCGAGCGTGCCGCATCACCGCCTTTTTCGATAGGGGTGCGCCAGCGCTTATTGAAGTCCTTGAGGCTTCCCAGGAAACCCGGCAACAGGAAGTCAAACTGACTCCACAGCTCCCCGAGATGGTTCTCCAGCGGTGTGCCCGTGACACACAGGCGGTGGCGGGATTCCAACTCTCTAATCACTGTTGCAGACTTGGTCGCCGTGTTCTTTACATTCTGCGCCTCGTCCAGCACCAGCAGATGAAACTTGTGCTCGGCCAACATCTTCTGGTCACGCCAAAGCAGAGCGTAAGTGGTCAACACCAAGTCGTGTTTGCCGATCGCGTCAAAGTTCTCGTGGCGCGCGGACCCATGCAGGCTGAGCAGGCGAAGACCGGGCGTGAACTTCTTGGCCTCCTGACGCCAGTTGTGCATCAAGGTAGTGGGCACAATGACCAGGGCGGGGCGGTCAAGCCTCCCGGCTTCCTTCTCGGTCAGGATGTGGGCCAGAGTCTGCACGGTCTTACCCAAACCCATGTCATCGGCAAGGATGCCGCTGAGGTCATGTGCACGCAGGTATTGCATCCAGGCCAAACCGTCATGCTGGTAACCACGCAGTTCAGCCTTCAAGCCCAGTGGTGGCGCTGCTCGGGCAACACCAGGCGCTGCGAGCAAGCGTTGAGCCAATTCTTTGATCGAGGTCTCGCCCGGAAACTCCCATCGCCCGATGTCGCCCAGATCTGCCAGGCGGCCAATGTCCCACTTGGACACCCGAATCGCCTCCGTGCCCAACGTGTCGAACAGGTCGATCAACACCCGCACCACAGGCTTGAGGCGCCGGGAGGGCAGGCGGACTCGTTCGTTACGATCCGTTCGCAGCTCGATCACCTCGGCGTCGTCAATCAAATCCAAGTCACCAGACAGCCACCGGGGATCTCGCTTGAACAACGCCGCCAACAGCGGCTCCAGGCGCACAGGCCTGTCGTTGACCTTGATCCCCATCTCCACATCGAACCAGCCATCGGCAGCTTGGCGAAGGTTGCCGTTGATTTCTGAAACCTCGGCCACGTTGAACTCAAAGCGGTCGCTCATCTCAATGCGCCAGCCTTCTTGCCTGAGGACAGGTGCCACATCAAGGCCCA
>ERZ724516.701-NODE-701-length-20395-cov-6.650442_pt1 | contig 20395 bp, 19 predicted proteins | sample MGYA00376049_ERZ724516 | MGnify/ENA primary metagenome ERZ724516 (study PRJEB28724, sample SAMN07190886) | activated sludge metagenome | isolation source: activated sludge of sewage treatment plant in Hong Hong | place: USA: Christiansburg, Virginia | collected... | reverse complement strand
GTTCGGTCTGCTTGTTGAACTTGAGGCCGCTTTCATTGACCTCGCGATTCATGTGAATAGCCAGATTGGGCAGGCGTACCAAGGGCTCATCAAAGCGCAACAGACGGGTGACAAAGCCATTGGCGGTGCGCACATTGACGCGTCCGGCCAGGCTCAGGTCGCGGTCGGCAAAGGTTGCCAGGATCGGGCCACCATAAACCTCGACGCCGAGGCGAACCATGCCTTGCGCTACTTCGGCTGGCTTGGGCTTGATGCGCAGCCCCGGCGAATCGGTATGGGCACCGATCAGACGCAGGCCGCTTTCGGCGGGAGAACTGCTGCCAACGATGAAGGCGATGATCGATGAGCCAGCACGCACAACATAGTGCTTGCCCCCGCTAGCCAGTTGCCAGCGGTCGACTTCTTCCAGGCGAGAAAATCCGGCGGCTTGCAGGCGGGTTTCGCAACTGGCGACGGCATGCCATGGGCTGGGGCTGGCATCGATGAAGTCGAGCAGATCTTGGGCCAGGGTATGGCTCGCGCTTGGAATGGTCATGGCGTCACAGCTTAGAAGAGGTTCAAGCGACAAATGCTACCGCAGATTCCGGGTGCAGGCGCCGGCATATCCGATTTCGTAATCCTTGGTTACACTGCTTGGCATGAGTGAAATTCATATCACCCGCAGTCACAAACTCAGCCTCATGAAAGCGCGGGCGGCGGCCGAGCATGTTGCGGTCGACCTCGAAAAAGAGTTCGATTTGTCCTTTGCCTGGGGCGAGGACGGTATCTTGCGCTTCGAGCGCCCCGGTGTTCGTGGTCAATTGATGCTGGCCAAGAAAGAGGTCACGGTGCAGGTTCGTTTGGGCTTGTTCTACCTGCCATTCAGGGCGGCGCTTGAGCGCGAAATTCACGAATACTTTGACGAACGTTTCAGCTGATCAAGGTTGCCTGGTTAAGCCTGAAGCGCGGCCACTTGGTCGATGTAGCTCTGCATGGCAGCTTCCGGCGCAGTTCCCCGCAGGCTCGCCCAGGCATCGTACTTGGCGCGCGCAACAAGATCGGTGAAACCGGGGCGCTCGGTCAGCGTTTTTGTGGCAGCTACGGCGGATTCAAACCGGGCTTTCAGATCGCTCATCAATGTCTCCTGCAAATGCTTATGTGAATCTGGTTATTATAGAAGTTTGACCGCCTTCGGAGCTTGTGGCCATGCCCGCCCGCCAACGAATTTCCTACGTAGACACTGCCTGGTTGCGGATGGATAGGCCGAACAATCTGATGCAGATAGTCGGTGTCATGCTCTTTGACGGCGAACTGGATTTCGAGCGCCTGCAACGCAGTATCGAAAGGCGCATGCTGAGCTTTCGTCGCTTTCGTCAGGTCGCCCGGCAGGATAACGGCGTCTATTACTGGGAAGACGATCTCGATTTTGACCTGGAGCACCACCTGCGCCGCTCGGTTTTACCCGGCGCCCGTGGCAAACCCGAGTTGCAGCGCTTTGTGGCCGACCTCGCCAGCACCCCGCTGAACCCGGCGCGCCCTTTATGGGAACTGCATCTGGTAGAAACCGCACTCGGCGGCCACGCCCTGATCATGCGCATTCACCACTGTATTGCCGATGGCATCGCCATGGTGGGTGTCATTCTGTCGATGGCCGATGAGTCGCCGGATCTGCTAAACGGTGAACCCCTGCTGGAATTGGCGCAGGAAGAGCAGGACGATTTTTTCTGGCGTCTGATCGGGCGTCCGATGAGCGACGCCATGCTGGCCTCGATTCGCCTCTCCAGCAATCTTTGGGTCAAGTATGTCGGTATGCTCACCAATCCGCAAAAAGCGCTTGAGTATGCGCGCATTGGCAGCGGCATAGCGGCTGAGATAGCCAAGCTTGCCATCATGCCCGACGACTCACCGACCCGCTTCAAGGGCAAACCCGGTACAACCAAGCGCGTTGCGTGGTCGGCGCCGATCTCGTTACCAGAAGTCAAGGCGGTGGGCAAGGTGCTTGGCTGCTCGGTAAATGACATGCTGCTTTCAGCCGCTGCCGGTGCCTTGCGCGCCTATCTTGTGGACAAGGGAGATCCGGTCGAGGGTGTTGAAATTCGTGCCATGGTGCCGGTCAATTTGCGCCGGCCCAAAGATATGGGCAAGCTGGGCAATCGTTTCGGCCTGGTCGCGCTGGAATTGCCGGTTGGTATCGAAAACCCGCTGGCCCGCCTCTACGCGACACGCGAGCGGATGGAAAAACTTAAAGGTTCCTACCAGGCGCCTCTGACACTATCGATACTTGGTGCCGTCGGCATGGCACCGAAATTTGCGCAGGAGAAGGTACTCGATTTGCTGGCCAGCAAGGCCAGCGCCGTCATGACCAACGTGCCGGGGCCGCAGGAGGCAATCTACCTCGCCGGGGCACGCTTGCGCGAACCGCTGTTCTGGGTACCGCAATCCGGCGATATCGGTATGGGGGTCTCGATTCTGTCTTACGACAACAAGGTGCAATTCGGTCTCATCACCGACAAGAAACTGGTGCCGGACCCCGAACGCATCGTCGAGCGCTTCGCCAGCGAATTCGACAAATTGTTGATGCTGGTGCTGATGGAACCGTGGGAGCGCTTATCCGATCCGTTGGCCGTTGAAGCAGCATTGGGGTACGACTAGTCGCTACGCGATAGCGTTCTCAAACCCTGAGCAGGGCGATCTTCAGTGGTGGATTGCCATCAAGGCTGGGGAAGTCGGCTTCCGGCGCAATCCATTCGATTTCGCGCACCGTACGTCCAGCTTTGGCGGCACAGCGTTGAAGCTGATCAGCCCAGACTTCGCGCGACATTTCGGCGGCGTTGTTGCAACAGATCAAGGTGCCGCCTTCAACGGTGCACAAGAGCGCCAGTTTCATTAGTGCGGCGTAGTCATTGACGATGTCGACGACACCAAACGGGCTCTTGGAATAGCGTGGCGGGTCGAGAAAGACGACGTCGAAAACATGAGGTTCCAGCTTGGGAAAGTCTGGCATGTGCTTGCGGCGAATCATCTTGGGCTGGCCAATACCGGACAGTTGGCGCATGGCGGCGAAGGCATCACTTTGCACGAAACGCAAGCGGATCGGTAACTCGTTGAGGCGGGCGTTTTCCTTGCCGACATTGATATTCGATTCGGCAAAATCGACATTGACCACGTAACTGGCACCGGCCTTGGCCGCGGCGACGCCGACGCCGCAGGTGTAAGCGAAGAGATTGAGCAGTGATTTGCCGGCAATCTCCTGCATGATCCGCCGGCGGCCAGCGCGCATGTCGAGGAAAAGCCAGGGATCCTGACCACCATGGCGGCCCTGCACCAGATAGCGCACGCCAATTTCGCTGAATTCGCGCTGGACTTGCGCGGCGGCCAGTTCAGCCGGCGGCAGCGGGTTGCAGATACGTGAGTTGGCCTGGCTGCGGTCGTTGTAAACAGCAGTCAGCCCAGGAATTTGGATGGCGTAGAAGTCGCTGATTGCCTGTCGCTCATCGGCGTCCAGCGCTTGGTGAAAGCTCTGGATCAAGAGCAGGTCGTTGTAGCGGTCAACGGTCAAACCGGGGCGGTTTTCTACGCTGCCATGAAACAGGCGGTAGGCATTGGTTTGCTCGGCGTGGAGGGTGGCGAACAGTTCGCGGCGGGCTTCAAAGGCGGTGGCAAGCAGGGGAGTGAGCGGGGAGGACATGGCGGCCTTTAAAGCGGCGAAGGGGTGCGCATTCTACTTGCTATGCTCGTCAGCCACTAATGGCCAGATTTTCCAGTGCCCGCAGGATGAACGCGCGCGGCGTTCATCGCCATTCCAGCCACCTTCAATACACAGGCCGGTAGAGAATTCAGATTCGATACTGACAGTGCCCGGCATTGAGCCGGGCTGGCGTTGTCCGCTCCAGCGTTCGCAGGACGCGCAGCGTTTGCGGGCAACGGGCTGGCTCAGCAAGTCTTGGCGGCGCGGCAACTGGCCAGGGTTTGCGCGGCAGGTGCAAGCGTCCCGCCATCCTTGACCCAGCCCTTGATGCCATTTTTGACGTTATAGACCTTGGCGTATCCAGCCTGTTGCGAGAGGAACTGGCTGGCTGCTTTGGTCCGGTTGCCGCTGCGGCAAATGACCACAACGGATTGCTCCGGGCTGGCAAAGGGCTTTACCTTTTCCAGCCAGGCGGCAGGATCGGCCTTGCCCTTCTCGTCAAAAAAAGTATTCAGCTTGCTGCCGCTGATGATCCCGGTTTCTTCCCATTCACCCTGGGTTCGGATGTCGATGACGGGTACGCCGGTTTTAATCAGGCGCTCGAGTTCGGCGCTATCGATATCAATAACCTCGGCCTGGGCAGATATTGCGGCCAAGCCAAGGCAGAGAGTAAGTAAAAGGTTACGCATGGCGTTCTCCAACAATCAGTAAACACTAATTATAGCGTTGCCGGAAGATGACTATTTGCCTTGCTGTTGCTTCATCATTTCGCGGAATTTCGGGTCTTTCATCATCTCCTGCATGTTGCCTGAGTTCATCGTCGGCATGCCCGGCATGATGACATCACCAGGTTTCTGTCCTGCCTTGCAAGGGCCTAGCCAGCGGGCTTCCTGGGTGATTTTCATGGTATCCATGCCGTGCTGCGGCGGACTGTACTTGATGGTCATGTCGCTCTTGTAGTTGCTGTCCATATCGCCCGTGATCACGGCATCGGTGGTCGCAGTAGTACCTTCATACTTGCAAACGGAGTGAATGGTGATCTTACCAACGCCGCGATTGACGTCCATCACCGAGCAATTGGATTTCTCCTTGGCTTTTTCCTGCATGACGTTGTCGCTGGCCTGGTCGATACACATCTGTATTGGTCCGCGGTTGGGCATTCCGGCTGGCATGCCGGACATCTGGCTCTTCATTTCCCAGAGGCCGGATTTGCGCTTGGGCGCATCGGCGGCGCCGGCTTGACTGGCAAAAACCGCTGCCAGAATCAGGACGCTGAGCGAGAGCGATTTACTGTTTGTCATTTTGGTTTCTCCGTTGAGTGAGCTATTTCTATCGTAGACCTGTTTGCACGAATCGTCATGGGATAATCGCCCCTTTTGAATTGCGCGCACATGGCTCTCAAAGCAACTATCTACAAGGCGGATCTGCAGGTCGCCGATCTCGACCGCTCTCATTTTGCCGAGTACGCGCTGACCATTGCCCGTCATCCCTCGGAAACCGATGAGCGGATGATGGTGCGCCTGCTGGCCTTCGCCATGTATGCCGGTCAGGATCTCTCATTCGGCAAAGGGGTGTCGAGTGATGACGAGGCGGCGGTCTGGGAAATTGACCCGTCTGGCGTCATTCGCCTCTGGATAGAAGTCGGTTTGCCCGACGAAACGCGTATTCGCAAGGCTTGTGGCCGCGCTGATCGCGTGGTTTTGCTGGCGTATGGGGCGCGCACGGTCGATGCTTGGTGGCAGCAGAGTTCAGGCAATCTCAAGCGCTTTGGCAACCTTGATGTTTATCGACTTTCGGCTGAAGAAGGCTTGGCGCTGGCCGCGCTTGCCGAGCGCAAGATGAAGCTCTCGTGCACCATTCAGGAAGGGACGGTTTATATGGAAGGTGTCGAGTTGCGACCGCAGACATTACAGGCCAGCGGCATATAGAACTGGCGCCAATTTCCGGCTAGAATCATGCGGCTAGCTTAATTTTCTGGAGAGGTAAGGCATGGCAACAAGTGATGAAGGCGAAGATATTGGTGTAGTCGTAGGCGCATTGTTTGGTTTCTTTGTGCTGGTTTTTGGTGTTGCCATGTGGAAATCAACGCCACCACCGGTTACACCTGCTGCGGCGACGACCGAGGCAGAAATCGTAGCGGTTGGCGATGCGCTGGCCAAGGTCTATTTTGAAGTGGGCCAGTCGGCCTTGAGCGACGCTGACAAGGAAGTGGTTGCCAAGACCATGGCGGCATTGGCCTTGAAACCGGATGCTATCGTTTTGCTCTCCGGCTTTCATGACCCTTCGGGTGATGCTGCTACGAATGCAACGTTGGCCAAGGCGCGCGCTGGTTCCGTGCGTGATGCGCTGGTTGCCGGCGGTGTCGCTGGTGAGCGCATCAAGTTTCGCAAGCCGGAATCAACGGTAGGTAGCGGTAGTGCTCAGGAAGGACGTCGTGTCGAGATTCGCGTTCAGTAATCGACAACGACTTTATTAAAAAAGCGAGCTGCGGCTCGCTTTTTTTATCGCTTGATTAAGTTCCAGACCAGTTCAGCACCGGCTGAAACCAGATCGACGACATCAATTACCCCCGCGTTTTCCGGCAATGGTTTGGTCAGTTTCAGGCGGGACTTATCGCGTTCCCGCATGATGATGGCGTCGCCCAGCATTTCTACATCGCGCGTTGTGCGTTTGACTTCAGCCTGCTGATAGCGAGCCAGCGCCTGCTCAACGGCGGTTGGGTCGAGAATCGCAATCGGCGCCCGGCAATGGCCGCAAGCGTGATCCTGGCGAATATCGACCGGGGCGCCGCAACCCATGCAGCGAATGATGCCGACCGTGGCCGATAATTCGTCAATTTCGGCTGGATTGAGTTGCCGGACAAAGCCCTTTTCGACCATGAACTGGGCGAAAGTTGTGAAACGCCCATGCTTTTGCAGGCAACGGTGGTAATTGAATTTGCCACCGTGTTTGGCAACATCCAGGCCGTGCAATAGTTTTTCATGGCAACGCGGGCACTTTAGCGGATCACGCAGAGGCATACGTTGATCATCGCGATGTTCATGAAGCCGCTTGAATAGTTCGAGTATGCCGCCAGGCGTAATTTGCGCACTCTCAAATTCGTCAAACCAGATGCCCTGACAGGTAAAGCACAGGTCGAGCACCACTTCGCCATGATTCAAGCGTTCGAAACGATGCTTGCTCATTGCCTGGCTACATGAAGGGCAGGGGGTAGGTTTCATGGGAAGTATGGCGCACAGGTAAAGCCGAAACTATAGCGCAGACCGGGCTGAACGGTTGCTGTCAGGCACTTGTTACGGTCAACGGCGAAATATGGGCGAAAATATTAGAGTCACCGTCGCTTATTAATTCGCTGCAACGAACATTCAGGAAGCCACACCATGAAAATTGCCGATCCGACTCAAAACACGCTGCTCAATGAAGTCAAACTCATGCTCGCCGAACTCCCGCTAGACGACGCCAGCGTACTCGAACTCGGTTGTGGCAAGGCCGAAAAAACAAGGCTGCTGGCCGAAACCGGCCGGCTTAAGGAAATTGTGGCGCTCGAAGTTGACGACATCCAGCACCAGCGCAACCTGCAAATTACCGATTTGCCGCAGGTGCATTTCCGCCACGGTGGTGCCGAGGCCATACCGGCTGCCGACAACAGCTTCGATATCGTACTGATGTTCAAATCCCTGCATCATGTGCCGATGGAATGCATGGACCAGGCCCTGAGCGAAATCGCCCGTGTCCTCAAACCGGGCGGTCTGGCGTGGATTTCCGAGCCGGTTTTTGCCGGTGATCTGAACGAAGTTTTCCGCCTGTTCCACGACGAAAAGGTGGTGCGCGAAGCGGCCTTTGCTGCGATCAGTCAAGCGCTTGATGCGGGCTACCTGAGCCTTGAAAAACAGATGTTCTTCAACACCCGCAGTTTCTTCGAAAATTTCAATCAATTCGACCAGCGAATGATCCAGGTCACCCACACCAGCCATCAACTGGAAGATGAGCTATATCAACGGGTCAAGGATAAATTCGAGTCCTACCTGACCCCGGAAGGCGCAACCTTTTTCAATCCACAGCGGGTGGATTTGTTATGGAAGTCGGCTTGAGCGCCATCTCCCAGGAGTAGCCGGTAGAAGTCACGCGGCTAGTGCTCCACAAAACCGAATCTGATTGCCCCCACCATGTTTGGCCTCATACATCGCCGTATCGGCCCGTTTCAAGATGCTACCCTGGCTTGTTTCCTGGTGGTTGAACAAAGCGACCCCGATACTCGCCGTGCATCGATAATTCACCACAGTATCGACATCTCCGACATGAGCGATGTTGAGGATGTACGGCTCCGCCAGGGCAATCCGTAGTTTTTCAGCGATGTTCCCGGCTTGCGAGATGGATTCAGCGCCGTCTATGTCGAGTTGCCCGAGCATGACGACAAACTCGTCTCCGCCAAAACGGGCCACGGTATCAATCTCGCGCACACAGCGTTTGAGCCGCTCTGCCACCTGAATTAACAGCAAATCGCCAACATCGTGTCCATGGGCGTCGTTGAGCGGTTTGAAGCTATCCAGGTCGAGGAACATCAGGGCGCCATAACAATCGCTGCGGGTGCTCGCTGCCAAGGCCCGGCTCAAGCGATCACTGAACAACCGGCGATTGGGCAGTTGCGTCAGGGGATCATGAAACGCCATTTGATGCAGCTGCTCAAGAAGCTGGTTGCGCTCGGTAATATCTTGCGAAACTACGACCACGCGGACAACTTGCCCATCCCTGTCCTTAATGACACTGCCACGTGATTCCATGTCACGGATGCTGCCATCGGCCAATACGAAGCGATAATTAATTTGGCGCCCCTGGCCCGACTGCACGGTTTCCTTGAACACTCGTTTGACACGCTCCCGGTCATCCGGGTGAATTTCCGCAAATGAACTCGTGCCTAGCATGTCGCCGAGATCACCAAAAAACTGCTGGTAGGAAGGACTGTTATAGAGCCGTCTGCCCTCCGGGTCGAGCACTGCGATGAAGTCAGAAAGGTTCTCTGCAATCAAATGGAAGAACGACTTCTGCTCTCGTAAAGCCTCTTCCAGACGCTTGCTCTCAGTGATATCTCCAAATATGAGGCGACATACCGGCTTGTTGCCAACGCTAGACTCGCGAACCGAGCTTAGACGCACCCAAAATGTCGATCCACAGCTTTTCATCATGCGTAGATCGCAGGTGTGCAGCCCCTCGGTTGAAATGAGCTGTTGGCTGTAGCAGTGAAACGTATCTTGTTCTTCTTTAGCAATAAAACCGTGGATTGGCTGTTTGACAAGTGCCTCGCGAGCCACACCCAACAACGTCGCGGCGGCAAGGTTGGCTTGCAATATCAGTCCTTCGTCGTCGAGTGTGCAGTAAGCAATCGGCGCCAGATCGTAGAGATCACGATAGAGAGTCCGTGAATCCTCCAGTTCAGCCTGGGCTCGGCGTAGCTCTTCATTCTGCATCTCAAGTTCGACTTGGTACACATGCAGCTCGTGCAACAGTTTTCGTGGATCGCTAGCTATCGGTAGGCGGTCCGGCAGATTTTGATGGATAAGGTACTTTTCGGCCCGGTTACGCAAGTCCTTCTGTTTCTGCACATCAGCACTGTTGTTCATGAAGGCCTTCAAGCGCATGTTGGCGCAGTGTCGCCAGATTGGGTCGGCCCGGGTTCGGGGAATCATCCAGTGCCAAATGGAACAGACGATCCATTTCAACCTTGGCGGTGGCATAGCATTCGCAAGCGTGCGTTTCAATACCCGCCCGATCCAGCACGGTGATTCGACCTCGGCTGTACTGAATCAGACCTGCTGCCTGAAGCTTTCCCGCCGCATCGGTGACTGCTTCGCGACGTACTCCCAACATGTGGCCGATCAATTCCTGGGTCACGTTGAGTTGATTGCCGGGCAGCCGGTCCAGGCTGAGCAAGAGCCAGCGACAAAACTGCTGTTTGACGGCGTGATGCCGATTGCAGACAACGCTCTGCGCCATCTGGGTCATCAGCGCCTGCATATAGCGCAAGGACAGGGACTGTAACCCCCCGCCCTTGCTGAGTTCGCAGCAGGCCCTATCGGCGCGCAGTCGGAATGCATTGCCAGCACTCTGGACGATGGCACAGTGGGTGGTGGTTTTTCCACCCAGTATCATCGGTACGCCTACCAGCCCGTCGTTGCCGACAATCGCCAGCTGCGCCGAAGATCCATCCTCGGTGGAAAAACCCAGGGAAACGATACAGGTTGTCGGAAAATGGATATATCTCAGCCGATCACCTGAGTCGTAGAGAACCTCTCCAAGCGCCAAACGGGTGAATTCAAGATGACCCAGCAAGCGAAAATAATCATCGCTCGATAGCGCCGCAAGAATGCGGTTCCCTTTCGGGCTGTCAATCAAGTTTATTCCCACAGCGCTTTACAATTTCAGTCATGTCTTCCTGACACGCTTGAAGCATCGCATTGGAAATTGAGCTGTAGCTGTTCCGGTGAATCAGTTTTGCCATCAGGTGATTGAATACAACGCGTTCGATGCGCGACCAGGCTCTGACGCAATCTGCCGGAAAAACACGTTTGGCCCGCTGGATAAACTGTTCGTGAGTCTCGTCAGAAGAAACATCGTACATTTCAGAAGGCATGTCTCGCTCCTTTGGTGTGTCGCTCTATTTTTTCTCTGATGGGGTTGGGGTGCTAGTCTTGGGAGGCTATTCGTACTCTGCGAATAGCCTTTTCAAATCAATACTACGCAGCACGCTTTTGTGCGAGTGCAGGGGATTTGCCGATTCGATTGTCTTCAGTTCCCGTCGTCTGAATCAGGGTAAGTTGTTGCTTGAAGGCAGCGGAAATTTCTTTATGCACTTCACTTGCCTGGTTTTGCATCAGGCGAAATTTTTCGACCTGGTAATCCGTTACTGCGCGCATGGTGTCGCTAGTCAAGTTGAAAAAAACCTGTATCCCGCTCTGTATTGCTTCTGGAAATTCAGAGGCTTCTCGGGAAATGCCACGCTCAGAGCATGCATCCCTCAATTGCTGTGTGCTTTGCTCGATAAACTCCTGAGCGCGATCGAATTCCAGGGCCATCAGTTCTTCAAAATTGGCAAGTGCCAAGGTGCGCAGCTTGCTGGAAAGTTCAATGCTTTGAAAAAGTGGAGCAAGTTGTTGGTTCATGGGAAATCATTCTCAAAATGGTAGGAAGGGAACGTCCGCTGTTACAAATTTTTTTGTATCAGACGTTGATAGAAGCTTCACAGAATCTAGGCTCCGTAGATATCAGAAGCCTTTACTAATGCTGTAGGAAGATTGGGCGAATTACGTAGGAATTCGCCTGCACCAGAAGATGGTCACGAAGAGTCCAGCCGCTGAACCGGCGCGGGTGCACGCTTTCAAAGCACGGCAAGCCCCTGATGCTTGAGATGCTGGCGTGCCAAGCTTTGCCATCTGTTCGATCTACGGCCAGAAACTCAGGGGGTGGGCTTCACTCGTCAGAACACAGTGCAATGTCGGTAAATCAAACAGGATCAGCCGAGCTTGTGCTGGAGAACATAGCGGGTCAATTCGGCATTTGACTGCAAATCGAGTTTTTGCAGTATCCGCGCTCTATAGGTGCTGACGGTTTTCACGCTGACATGGATGGTGTCGCCGATGCGAGTCAATGTGACGCCTTCGCTTAGAAGCAATAGAACCTCCATTTCACGCCGCGATAGCGTTTCGTGGGGAGCTTTTGGGCTGTTTGATGTCACCCCTGAAAGCAGTTGCTCGGCCAGGCTTGGGCTAACGTAGCGAGCGCCATCAACAATGGTGCGAATCGCTGCCAGTATCTGGTACGGCGGACTGTCCTTGTTGAGGTAGCCGGAGGCGCCGGCATCAAGAGCTGGAATCGCAAACTCCGCCTCCGAGAACATACTGAAGATCAGCACGGGCAGGTTCGGGCACATCCGCTTGATACGCTTGAGCACCTCCAGTCCATTGATATCGGGGAGTGACATATCCAGCAAGACGAGGTCCCAGTCGCCACCAGGAATCAGAGCCAGCGCATCGGCACCAGTCTCCGCTTCGGCCGCAATTTCGAGATCCCCGGTATTGGCCAGGAATTGACGAAGGCCGCCACGTACAACGGCGTGGTCATCCACTATCAGTATCCGCTTCATGTCTTGGTTACCTGTCTACCATTCAGTCATTTAGAGGGATACGCAAGTTAAGGCACGTCCCGACGTTGGGTACCCCGCTGACGGAGAGCTCTCCGCCCAGATATTGCGCCCGCTCATGCATTCCGATCAGGCCAAAAGAGTCGGGTTTGAAACGATTGGACTTCGTTAATCCAATTCCATTGTCGCTAACTTCGACGATCAGCTCGCCTCCACATTTGCTGATTGCAACGCAAACGGTGCTGGCGCCAGCGTGCTTGGCAACGTTTGTCAAAGCCTCCTGGATGAACCGGAATATCGCCGTACTGCGGTTTCTCGAAAGCCTGACATATTCCGGCAAGTGCAGATCCATCGCAATGCCCGTCATTTTGGAAAATTGGGCGGCATGCCACTTGATCGCTGCTACCAGCCCAAGGGTATCGAGTGTTGCCGGCCGCAAATCGGCTGAAATTCGCTTGATGGTCTGCAGCGCCATGTCAATCTGATCAAGAATGCCACGCAGCGAATTTTGCAGTGGCGTTGTTGCCGCCACCCCATTTGCAACGATGGCCAGACTCAGTTTGACCATGGTCAATGTACCGCCGAGCTCATCATGAATTTCGCGCGCGATCGTTGCGCTTTGCTCCTCGCGCACCGTCTCCAGGTGTGCGGCCAGTCGCTGCAAGCGCTTGGCACTTTCAAGTTGATCTTCTGCGGCCAGTTTGCGCTCGGTAATTTCCTCGTGTGTGACCACCAGCCGAAGCGGATCTTCACCAGGGAAGCAACTCAGTTTAACGGCAAACCAACGTCGCGTTTCCGGGGAGTGGCATTCGTATTCAGTCGAGAAATCCTGACGCCGGCCTGCGGCAAATTCCCGGATTGCAGCAGCCACCTGGAAGGCGACGGAGCCAGAAGCGCCTGAAGCTGCATCACAGATGGCGAGGTAGTTGGCACCTTCGCATACCTGTTCGAATTGTGCGCCGTTACTCCGTGCGAATTCCCGCCATGCCTTATTCACTGCAACTATGTGCCCCGTGCCATCAAGCACGCACACTGAAGTACTGAGTGCATCGATTGTGGCGCGGGCGAAGCGCTCGGAGGCCAGCAAGGCACGCGACCGCTCTTCGGCTTCGGCGGTGCGCTGGGCGACCAGCTCTTCGAGCGAATCGTTAAAGCGGCGCAATTCTTCCTCGGCATGCTTGCGCGCGCTGACGTCAGTCAGGCTACCGATGACGCGCACTACCCTGCCAAGGGAGTCGCGGACGATGTAGGCACAGTCGGAAATGTGCATCCAGTAGCCAGCGCTGTGCCGCATGCGATATTCCAGTTGGAAGCTAGTGCAGCGCGTCTTCAGGTTGGGAACGATCTCAGGTCGAATCCGGATCAGATCATCCGAATGGACGTTCTCGCGCCACCATCGTCGTCCGGACTCTGCTTCCAGCCCGCTGACACCAAAGACTCGGTTGAGACCACTTGACCAGTAGGTTGAACCGTTAGACTTGTCCCAGTCATAAACGACGCCGGAAATTGCCTCCATGGCCAGACGAAAGCGCGATTCACTGGCAAAAAGTGCCGCTTCAGAACGTTTGCGTTCCGTGATGTCCTGAGTGCTGCCAAAACCACCGAGCAAATTTCCCTGCCGGTCGAATTCCAGCTCGGCTCGTTCGTTGACCCACTTTATCTCGCCAGCAACCACAATTCGATGCTCGATATCATACGGGGCGCCAAGCAGGGCATTACCCCAGGCTTTGTCGACGAAGGCCCGGTCATCGGGATGCGCTATTGAGAGAAAGGACTCATAAGTCAGCGGCGTGCCTTCCGGAACACCAAAAATGCGATAGTTCTCGTTGGACCAGCGTAATTCATCTTGATTGACATCTAGGCGCCAACTACCTGTTTTGGCAACAGCTTGTGCCAGCCGGAGATCTCGTTCACTTTCGCGTAGCGCATTTTCCGAGCGCTTGCGGGCAGTGATATCCATCAAGTACCCATGCCAGAGAACGCTGCCATCGGGTTCACGCTGCGGCATCGAATGACCATCAATCCACAAAATACCTTTGCTCGGATGGTGGGCCCGGAACTCGGCACGCCATGGTGTCATCGCGCCGGCTGAAGCGGCGATCGTCTCGTTCACGCGTCCGACGTCGTCGGCGTGAATCCTGGCGAGAAGGGGGGCGGCGTCGTCGCGGACATCCTCAGGGTGCAGACCGTAGAGTTCATACAGTGCGGCGCTGGCGTATGGCATGCACATCGTACCGTTTGGGCGCAACAGGAACGAGCAGATCACCCCAGGTACCGTCGCCGCAATCTTGGACAACAAATCCTGTATTTTTAGCTGGTCGCGCAGCGCGGCCTCAGCTTGTTTCTGAATGGTGATGTCTTGAATGACAGCGATTGAACGCGTGACCTGATTCTGTTCGTCACGTATGGCAGTCAATTGCACATTGACCCAGACGATGCTGCCATCCTTGCGCACATAGCGCTTATCTACGATATAGAGATCACTTTCTCCCGCCATGACAGTACGAAAACCATGCCAGTTAGTCCCTCGGTCGTCCGGGTGAGTAATATCGGAGAAGGATAGTGCCAAGAGTTCTTCTGCCGAATAGCCGGTGATTTCGCAAAACTTCTGGTTGACCCGCAACAGTCGACCGGTCACCGGATCAGATTGCGCACTGCCCACCACCGATAATTCAAAGAGGCTGCGAAACTCTGCCTCGCTATTGCTCAAAGCAGTCACCATGAGCTTGTGTTCGGTCAGATCACGGGCAAATCCGACGGTGCCAATAATTTGGCCATCCAGCGTAACCGGGGATTTGAAGGTTTCATACCAGCGTAGTTTGTCCCCTGTCTCGATCCACTCCTCAATGATTCTTGGCTGGGCATTTTCCAGGATTGCCCGATCATCGGCCCGATAGGATTCGGCCAATTCCAGTGGCGAGATATCGAGGTCGGACTTGCCGACCAGTGAATCCGCCGAAGGCCAACCAAACGCGCGGGCAAAGGGTGCGTTGACAGAAAGAAAGTTGCTCTGCTTATCCTTGAGCCAGACAATGAATGGAAACGTGTCAAGCAGTGCCCGCTGGTATTGCTCACGTTCACGCAATTGCCTCGCATCCTGCGTTTTTTTCGTCACGTCGACCACCACCATGCGACATTCCTTGCCGTTTTCATCGGACACGGCATCAATCGTGATGATCGCTGCCGGGCGTTGGGCGGTGGCCGACAAGGTGATTTCGCAGCCTTGCCGGCTGCGCTCTCTCAAAACTCTTTCCAGAAATTGATTGAAAACAGCAACAGATTCTGGCGCCACCCAAGCGCCAAATCGATGTTGTCTGGATTCAGCGCGCTTGATGCCGAGGAAAATGGCGCCGCTAAGGTTGATCTGACAAATCGCGCTGCGTGCATTGACGGTGATGAATGCAATGGGCGAAAAGTCATAAAGCTTGGCATAGCTTTCGCGCGCCGCATCAGCTTCAGCGTAGGCCTTGGCCAACGCCTCATTCTGCAACTCCAACTCGATTTGATGCACCTCTAGTTCATGAACGAGGCGGTTCGTATCTGTCGGCAAATTGACGGCGCTACTCAAGGTCAATTGGCGCCTGTCCTCGGCGCTCTTGCGCAGATCATCCGGCGTCAGGCGGGTGCCTGACGGACCCCGCGCAGATGGCACGCCTGGCGAGAAACTGGTCTCTGCATTGCTGGATGTGGTGGCATTCTGTCCAATCTGGATCAGCAGAGCCTGCACATAGCGAAGGGCAATGCGCAGCAGCGCCCCCCCTTGATCAAGCTCGCTGCGCATCTGTTCGATGCCAATCCGGTAGGCATGGCCGGCACTTTTTGCAACCGCCTGATGTACCGACCTCGCCCCGCCAAGTACCGCTGAGACTCCAACCACGCCATCCTTGCCAACGATGGCGAGTTCCGAACTGGCGCCACCCTGGGTTTTAGACCTTAGTGAAATGATGCAGCTGACAGGGAAATAGAGAAAATCCAGCACCTCGCCGGCTTCATGGATCACCTCTCCGGCAGACAAACTCACCTTCTCGAGCTCAAGTTCCAGTCGCAAGTAGTCTGCCAAAGGCAATGCCGCCAGAAGCAGGTTCTTCTTCGGCGTCTCAGGTTGTGTAGTTGGCATCCACTCTCCCTCCGAGATTGCCTTTGTATCTGTTTTTCAAAGGTCAGGTTTTATGCTACCCGTTTTTTCCGCTGCTGAGAGATGAGCCTATGGTCATGGCTATTTCCGGTAACCCTTGCACAGCTTATGGATTCCTTTGGTTGCCCCAATATCGGTCGAAAATTTGCCGGAGCGCAATCTTCTGGAACGGCTCCTATACCTTGTTACCCGCCTATCAACAACTAACTGCTTGAAACAGCGGCCGGTCGGATTGTTCCCAGATTCAGCTTGACGCCCTTTTTCATTTTTCCTATGACATGCATTTCGCAGGCCTTGCAGTCGAATTTCAGGATCAGTTTTTCGCTGCCGTTGACCAGGGTCATCGGGTCGGGCTTGAGGTGTTTGACCTCTTTCGGGCAGAGATTGAAGCTGTAGCGCAGGCAGTGGCGGGTGATCATCAACGAGACCATGCCTTTTTCCTGATTCGCTTCATAGGCCTCGGCAATCAGTTTGACGCCGTGCTTTTCGTAGAACTGGCGGGCCTTGGCGTTGAATACATTGCCGAGATAGGTCAGTTCATCTTGTGGGTATGGTATCGGGTGGCTGGCTGGTTTGGCGCGCGGTGGGCGCGGGTGCGCAGCGAGGCGGGCGGCCGCCAGTTTTTCAGTCGCCTCACGGCGCAAAGCGTTCACCGCGCTGGTCGGTAGAAAGTAGGCTTGCGACAGCTGAAGTTGGACTGGCTGGGCGGCGAACATCGTGTTGCCGAATTTGCCCAGTTGCTCCTGTAGGCTTGCCAGCGCCCGTTCACCGTTTTTGGCAATTTCCTTGCCATGTGGCAGGTCGACCGCAACAGTTATGCCATCTTCGTCAGTCAGGTTCAATGTGAAGCCGTCGTCGGTTTCGCTGAACACGGGGGTCACTGAAATGTAACGCTCAGCCGATTCTTTTTCCAGCGAGCGTTCAAACTCCTGGTCACGATTGCGGAAGAGAGTGGCGCCTTCAGTGAGTGCTTCCGGTATTTCAGCCGGATACAAGGTTTTGCCGTCGGCACGATTGATGCGCATGCCAAGCACTTCGCCGTGGCTGTCATAAAAACAGACGCCATCGCCATTGTTGAATTGCTGCTCCGCAGTCACCTTGAACCAGCCATCGCCAATTTCGCTGACTTCGCCGATTAATTCGCCAACAAAAGCCGGGGAGTCAAAAGCGCCGATATCGTCCTGACGGTCGTTGGCGAAATAGTCGGTATAGCCCCTGTTATAGGTTTTGTCCGGTTGCGGGGTGAAGCTGTAAGTGCAGTGGCCGCTGGATGCCCGGCTGAATTCCGGGTTTTCGGCGATTACCTCGTCGAGCAGCCTGCGGTAATGCGCAGTTATATTCTTGACGTAGCTGAGATCTTTCAGCCGCCCTTCGATCTTGAACGAACTGACGCCAGCGCGCGCCAGGGCGAGGATGTTCTCGCTCTGGTTGTTGTCCTTCATCGACAGCAGGTGCTGGTTCTCGGCGATGGTTTTGCCTTTGTCATCGATCAGGGTGTAGGGCAGGCGACAGGCTTGCGAACACTCGCCACGGTTGGCGCTGCGCCCGGTATGAGCATGACTGATGAAACACTGGCCGCTGAAGGCAACACAAAGTGCGCCATGAACAAAGTATTCAAGCGCGACATTGGTTTGCGCAGCAACTTCGGCGACTTCTTTGAGCGACATTTCGCGTGCCAGAACAACCTGCGAGAAACCGGCATCTTCGAGAAATTTGACCTTGGCCGGGTTGCGGTTGTCGGTCTGCGTGCTGGCGTGCAGCTGGATGGGCGGCAGCTCAAGTTCGAGCAGGCCCATGTCCTGGATGATCAGCGCATCGGCGCCGGCTTCATACATTTCCCAGGTCAGCAGGCGCGCCCCTTCGAGTTCGTCGTCACGCAGGATGGTGTTGAGGGCGACGAAAACCTTGGCGTGGTAGCGGTGGGCAAAGGCACTCAGGCGCGCGATGTCGGCCACCGTGTTGCCGGCACCATAGCGGGCGCCGAATGAAGGGCCGCCAATATAGACGGCATCGGCGCCATGCTTGATGGCTTCGATGCCGAAATCGGCATTCTTGGCCGGCGCGAGGAGTTCGAGGGGGTGATGTGGGCGGGTCATGGCGCCTTAGTACGTAAAACGTGGAGCAAGTTCTTCAATATTGAATTCGCGCAGGATGGCTTCCGCGCGTTCGCGGGCAATCTGTTGCGGTCGACCGGATTTTGCGCCTGATTTTGTGGCGATGATCAGTTCGTTCTTCATCGAGTGTTCCCAGCCAACCAGTTCGGTGACGGTGACTTGATAGCCGTGGGCTTCAAGCAGCAGGCAGCGCAAAACGTTGGTCAGGTGGCTACCCAGTTCGCGAGTGTGAATCGGGTGGCGCCACAGTTCGGAAAGAGCTGTTTTACCCAGCGACTCACTTTTGCAGGCACGCATGGTGGCGGCGACTTCAGCCTGGCAACAGGGGACGAGCACGATATGTTTTGCGTTCTTGGTCAGCGCAAAACGGATGGCATCGTCAGTCGCCGTGTTGCAGGCGTGCAAGGCAGTGACTACATCAATCTGCTCCGGCAGGGCGCTTGAGTGAGTTGACTCTTCGACCGTCACGTCGAGGAAGCTCATGCGCTTGAAGCCTAGTCGCTCGGCCAGTTCGCGCGATTTTTCAACCAGATCCTTGCGCGTTTCTATACCGTAGATGTGGCCCGCCTCGCGTTCCTTGAAAAACAGGTCATAAAGAATGAAGCCAAGGTAGGACTTGCCGGCACCATGGTCGGCCAGGCTGTGCGCATCGGCCAGTAGCGGCTCGATAAACTGGTAGAGGTGATAAACCTGCTTCAGCTTGCGCCGCGTGTCCTGATTGAGCTTGCCATCGCGTGTCAGGATATGCAGCTCTTTGAGCAACTCGATGGATTGTCCGGGGCGAATCTCCGGAATGGCAACGGGAACGTTTTGCTTTTTCATAAGGCTTGAATTATCGCATTCATTGAACTACGACTTTCGTGTCAACCGAATCGAAAGTGTGTCGTTATTAGGCTCATGGTGATTTAACACCGCACTGAAAACGGAGAGACAAATGGGTAGTTTGAGCACAGAATCCTTTGACCAGTTTCTTGATTCACTCAAGGACGCTGGCATAACGATTTCCAACGAAGCCGAACTGCGTGAGCGCCTGGCAGAAGCCCAACGCTGGCGCTTTGCCTTCCAGACCCTGGCCGCTAACGGCAAGGTGATTGGTATCTGTTTTGAAGACCACTCCGAAGGCCGCAACGAAGCCCAGATCGACCGCGCTTTTGCCGACTTCCAGTTTTCAGCAAAAACAAAAGAAGTTTTTTCTGCTAATCTGAAGCACTGAGATTTTCCGCACCTCACGTTTGCGGGGTGCAAAAGAAGAACGGGCGCCATGCGGCGCCCGTTTTGCCATCTGCAGTCGCGTAATTAACGCGTAATCGGCTTGTAACGAATCCGCTTCGGCTTGGCACCTTCTTCGCCTAGACGCTTCTTCTTGTCTTCTTCGTATTCCTGGAAGTTGCCGGTGAAGAAGTTCCACTGCGATTCACCTTCAGCCGCCAGAATGTGTGTACAGATGCGGTCGAGGAACCAGCGGTCGTGCGAGATGACCATTGCGCAACCGGGGAATTCGAGCAACGCATCTTCAAGCGCGCGCAGGGTTTCTACATCAAGGTCGTTGGATGGTTCGTCAAGCAGCAACACATTGCCGCCAGTCATCAGCGTTTTGGCTAGATGCAAACGACCGCGTTCACCACCAGACAGGTTGCCAACCTGCTTGCCCTGATCGGCGCCCTTGAAGTTGAAGCGGCCGATGTAGGCGCGTGACGGCATTTCGAATTTGCCGATCTGCAGGATGTCGCTGCCCTGAGCCAGTTCCTCGAACACCGTCTTCGAGCCATCCAGACAATCGCGCGACTGATCAACGTAGGCCATTTTCACCGTCGGACCGATGTCGACCGTGCCGGAATCGGGCTGCTGCTGGCCGGTGATCATCTTGAACAGTGTTGATTTGCCGGCACCGTTCGGGCCGATGATGCCGACGATGGCTCCGGGCGGGATGGTGAAGCTGACGTTGTCCATCAACAGCTTGTCGCCGAAAGACTTGGTGACGCCGGCGAACTCGATGACCTTGCCGCCCAGACGCTCGCCAACCGGAATGAAGATCTCCTGTGTTTCGTTGCGTTTCTGATATTCCTGGCTCGACAACTCTTCAAAGCGCGAGAGGCGTGATTTTGACTTGGCCTGACGGGCTTTCGGGTTGGAGCGCACCCATTCGAGTTCCTGCTTCATCGCCTTCATGTGGGCGTCGATCTGCTTGTTCTCGGTTTCCAGGCGGGTTTCCTTCTGCTCCAGCCAGCTCGAGTAGTTGCCCTTGTATGGAATGCCGTGGCCGCGGTCGAGTTCGAGGATCCACTCGGCGGCGTTGTCGAGGAAGTAGCGGTCGTGGGTGACGGCGACGACGGTGCCCGGGAAGC
>ERZ724516.699-NODE-699-length-20435-cov-8.682728_pt1 | contig 20435 bp, 18 predicted proteins | sample MGYA00376049_ERZ724516 | MGnify/ENA primary metagenome ERZ724516 (study PRJEB28724, sample SAMN07190886) | activated sludge metagenome | isolation source: activated sludge of sewage treatment plant in Hong Hong | place: USA: Christiansburg, Virginia | collected... | reverse complement strand
GCGCAATAACGCAGCGTATGCCTCGTGCCACTTCTCGGGCAGCCATCTGCATGCCTTCGTGGCCAAGTCTCAGTGTGGCGTAGGGGCTGCCAACGAACTGTTTCCCATAGGCGGGTAGCCGTTTCCGAACAACTCTTTCCTGATAGATGCTCACTTCAGCACCTCCTGCAGGTCGCCGCCGAACGGCGTTACCTGACAAGGGAGTGCAGTGGTAGGATGGTTGCTGATGTGATTTGTTGAGCTCTCGAACCCGCCCCGGCTGCAACCGGTGGCGGGTTTTTTATGCGCGGGCTTTCTCCCGCAGGCTGCCGTATTTAGGAACCCACAGCGCAAGAAGACTATGCAAATAAGAAGTTTGCTAATGCTTAGGGGCAGGTCGTGGATTTCATGCGCAGAGCAGCACTCCATCCACACCTTTGGCTTGCATTGCCTGACTTTGCTCAGGCGTTCGAACACATTGCTCACAGGTCTCATTAGACAGTCCTCTTTGGAGGCTTGGCTGAAACTGTTGGAGCTGTCTCTGGCATATGACTGATAGGTACACGTTGCGGACCCAGAGCAATCTCGAAAAACACCTCTTCGTTGATGTAGACGCGCCGCCCGATCTGAACGAAGGCATTGGCAAAGCCGTTGTCCTGTTCGTGGAAGCGGATATGTCGGATGCCGCCGGGGGTGAAGGCCGGATGGCGTTGGCAGAATTGCTCAATGGTGCTGATGGTGGGGGTTTTGCTGTGCATGATTGCCTCGCTTCGGCGTTGAAGGTGAGGCCTCATGATTGGTTGGGAGCTTTTGTCAGACGACAGTCGTCAATTGGGTTTTTGACGAGAAATTCTCTTTTTTTGGCTGTTTTGGACCTGTATTGGTATGACCTCTACGTTTTTTGGGCGTCATTTGTCGTTTTATTTGTCAGGTCAACAGCCTCAAACAGTTGCTGGTTCATTTTTTCAACCACCGAAGAGAGGTGAGACTGATTCAGATGAATGTAGCGCTTGGACATCTGCAGCGTCTTATGGCCAAGGATGGTGGCAATTTCCGGGGCACTGGCGCCCGACATGGCCAGATAGGAGGCGGCGGTGTGCCGCAAGTCATGCCAGCGGAAGTCTTTGATCTGGGCGGCCTCCAGTGCCGTTTTCCAGGCTTTGGTAAGGTCGACCGGAGCGGTTCCTTCTTCGTTCGGGAATACCAGTGCCGTGTGGAGGTGTTTGATCTTGGATCGTTGTTTCAGCAATGACAGGGCGGGTTCGCCAACCATGATGGTACGGCTTTCCCCATTCTTGGTTTCGGTGAGACGGATTTGCCCAGTCTTCACATTCACCTGCTTCCATGTGAGGCCCATTATCTCGGATCGACGGGCTCCGGTGGAAACAGCCAGAGTGACTGCCAGGTAAAGGAATGGACTTTGGCTTTCCTTGATGACGGGGATCAGGCGAGCAATTTCTTCCTGTGACAGAAAGCGTTCAACGCCCTTGGGTTCTTTCAGGGCCTTCATCTTGCGGATGGGATTCTCTGCAATCCATTCCCACTCCCGCCATGCAACCGTAAGGACGGCTGACAGGCTGGCCATGTATCGGTTGACGGTTGATGTGGAGCGCTCTCGATCTACTTTCTGCATGCGCCCCTTGGTCTTGCTGGTGCGCAATTCATCCCGGCACTGGGAGAGCAGGGGGCGGTTGATGTCGGCCATGACGTACTTGCCGATGCGTTTGGACCACCAGTCCAGGTGAGTGTCCTTGCCGGTACTCTCGGGGAATTGTTCGCGGTATCGCTGGATGGCGTCGTCCAAGGCATGGCGACGTGCCTCAGTGGTTTTGAAGTAGCGTCCTTCCCGGATGGCGGACTCGGTATCCTGGGCCCATTTTCTGGCATCGGTCAGTCGGGGAAACGTGGCCGTTTGTGATGGAAATCCTTTCAGTCGTACCTGAACGCGGTAAGTGGTGTTGCCATCAGTGTCGGTGCGTTTTTGTATCGAGGCCATCCTGACAATCTCCCGTGAGAGGGGCGGTGGCGACTGCTGCAAGTAGTCGTCATTTGCTGTCAGTGATGATAGGGATTTTTCTTTGATTGTGCCAAGAGTGTGCCACGGAGGGCTTTGGACATAAAAAAAGCAGTCAGGGGTTGCCTAACTGCTTGATTTAATTGGTGGGCCGTCCGCGACTTGAACGCGGGACCAACGGATTAAAAGTCCGCTGCTCTACCGACTGAGCTAACGGCCCGGCAGAGTCGCGCATTGTACGGATTTTCAGATCGTGATCAAGACGTTTTGGCCATATTTAGCCACAGTGATTCATCACCCCTCCGCTTTGGTAGGTGCAGGGGCTGGTTTTCCGTCCTTGTCGCTTAGCATGATGGTGCTGCCAATTGGGTTTATGTCGTCGTGAATATTCAGGATGACTTCGGCCTGATCAAGCACGGATGCCAGCGGGCTATTTTCTTCTTTGCTCTTGCCCAGTACCTCACGGATACGGCCGTGTATCCAAGGGTGCGCCTGAATGGACAGGTGCAGGGACTTGGCTTTCTTGCCTCGAGTCTCTAGCCAGCTTTTCAGCTCCTCCTGCAGGGCGCCCAACTGCTTTTTAAACTCCTCGTAGTCTTCACAGGAGAACGCCGCCTTCATCTGGCTGCTCTTGCTGAAGAAGCCGCCTGAAAGGGTTTCTTCGGTGGTGAAAAAGGGCGTATAGCCTTTGGCGGTGGCAGCTTTGGTGTTGCGTTGGGCTGATTGGGCCTCACTCAGTGAAGGAATAGCCTGGCTGATCTGGGTAGGGGCGGAACTCAGCGATAAACCTTGGGGAGCAGCAGGGCCAGAGTCTATGGAGAGGGACTTTCCACCGGGCTTTAACAGGGTGTCTATATCGGCCATCAGCGCTCGGGCATCCGGGTGACGGTCCTTGGGTTCTTTGGCTAGCAAACGATCGATCAAGGGCTGGTAGCGGGCCAGTTCACTCGGCAGGCGGGGAATAGGGTCTTGGCAATGCTTGATACCGAGCGCGAGTGCTTCATCTGCCTGATAGGGGGGGTGCCCCGTCAGCATCTCAAATAGCATCGCACCAAGGCTGTAGAGGTCGGTTCGGCCATCTACGGTCTGGCCGCGCGCTTGTTCTGGACTCATGTAGCGGGGAGTGCCTACGGCGGAGCCAAGCTGTGTGAGCTGCATATTGCTATCCAGACTCTTGGCAATGCCAAAGTCGGTCAGGATGGCAGCATCGTCATGGGCCCGGAACAGGATGTTATCGGGCTTGATGTCGCGATGAATAATTTGGTTGTCGTGCGCCAGAGCAAGGGCATCGGCAATTTGTCGTGTGATGGTCAGGGCTTGATAGGCGGTCATGCCCCCTGCACGAATGCGATGGGTTAGGTCATTGCCGGTGTGGTACTCCATTGCAAAGTAATGCAGACCATTGGCCACGCCTACATCATGCACCACGATGATGTGTGGGTGCGTTAAGCGGGCAACGGTGCGCGCTTCTTGCAGGAAACGATCAGCAAAGCCGGGCTCTTTGGCAATCTGGGGGAACATCACCTTGAGGGCGACATTGCGTTGGAAGGATTCCTGGTCGGCCAGAAATACGGCAGCCATACCCCCTTGGCCTAGCTTTTTCTTGAGGGTATATCCGGGAATCTGTACGGCGCTCATGGCGTCTCCATCGCAACTGGCGGTAAGAGCAGACTATAACCGTGAGTGAGATGGATACGAAACGGCCGGACAGCCCATGCAGGCTGTCCGGCCGTTAGGAGTGCCAGACGGAGGAAAGTAGCGGTGCTTATTTGCGAACTACCTTCAGTGCAGGGGCTTTACCTTCCTGGCGGCGCTGACGTTGGAGCTTCAGCTTATCAATGCACTCGGTCATGGTCTGGCTGATGCGTGAGTGCGCACGGATGATGGCAATCTTGGGCCAGGTGGCACGTTCGCCTTGAAGACGGAACCAGTTCCAGCGCTCTTTGTTGGGATTGCGCAGCATGTGCTGGTAATGCTCCAGCGTGTAGCGTGGCTTGATGGTGACATTGCCATAATACCGTTGCGCGACAATGTTATAGGCATGGTCCAACAACTGATGTCCCATTTCATTGGAGACCTGCGAGCGCAGGAAATCGAACGTACCAGCTGCATGGAACTTGATCTCTTCACGCAAGGCACGGCGTGGCCACGATATCAGATTTGTGGCACGACGCTTCTGGTCGCTAACCATGAACGGCACGATATGCGGATTAACCTGTACGGCAATGAAGTAATTCACGTTGTACATACGCATCAGGCGCTGGCGGGGCAGGTCGCTCTTCATCGAGCCATCAACCCATTTTTGCAGTGGCATATACGGGGAATAATGACCGTCAGAATCTTTGGCGGTTAGTGTGACCGGTGGAAACAGAATGGGGACCGCACTCGAAGCGAGTACCGTGCTCCACATCAGCAGGTAAGGCGAGGTGAGCTCGTTCATCAAGCGGGGTTTCTGATGCTGATGAACAGGTGATACGGCGATATTGACATGACGGCCGGTGCGCTCAAATGCTTCTTCAAAGGTGTACTCACCAATGTTGCGGCGCAGGAAGGTTTCTAACTGCTTTTGTTGTGCAAAGCCTTTGCCAGTAATGCCGTTAAGAAAGCCATTAAAGCGCCAGGCATCGCTGTACCAGTCGTCGCCATCATACATAGCCTCTAGCTCTGCATCGGTGTGCGAACCGACCATGGCGGCCATAATAGCGCCCGCACTGGAGCCGGAAATTACTTTAGGCAGCAGTCCTTGCTCGTGCAGCGCTTTGGTAACCCCAATGTGGAATAAGCCAAGGGTTGCGCCACCTGACAGCATCAGTGCAGGTTGGCCAAAGCTGCGCCGAGTGTCTTTGAAGAAATCGAGTTTGTCGCCAAAAGTGATGCCATCAATTTGTGCGTTGCAGATGTATTCAAGGCAGGTACACACCTGATCAACATAATCTTCAATCAACTTTTTGGTGCCAACATGGGCTCGGCCGTATAGGTTGGAGTTACCCATGTTGCCCAGATCATGATTCAGGCCAACACGTAGCAAGCGCATCAATGGTTCGATGCGCTTTTCATTCATGTAGCCGCGCAGGGTTTGCAGCTGGTCGCGGATCAGCTCGTAATTATAGTCTGGTGAAGCATTGTCGATCTTCCACAGATCCATTCCGTTTAGTGCATCTAGCTCGGAGCCTACTTGCTCCCATTCCGTATAGGTCTGCGCCTGATCCAGGGCTTGCTCCAGCTCGCTTATTTTTTTCTTGAGAAGCATAACAACGGCCTTGCTGTGCAAATAGATAACCGGACTCTAACATTGACATTAGCTAATGTATTGGTCGAATTGCCAGACAATCTGTAGGGGTGAAGGGCCACCTGCCAATCTGGAAAGAGGCCCTTATTCAATGGATTGCACCATCGGTTTACAGTTTGACGTTGCGTAGCCGTAAGGCGTTACTGATGACCGATACCGAGCTCAGGCTCATGGCGAGGCTGGCAATCATTGGGCTGAGCAATATGCCAAAGAAGGGATAGAGCAGGCCTGCTGCCAACGGCACGCCTACAAAGTTGTAGATGAAGGCGAAGAAAAGGTTTTGCCGGATGTTGGTCATGGTGGCGCGGCTGAGTAAGATGGCACGAGAGATGCCGCGCAGGTCACCTTTTACCAGCACAACACCAGCACTCTGCATGGCGATATCGGTACCGTTGCCCATGGCAATGCCAATGTGTGCCATGGCCAGTGCGGGTGCATCATTGATGCCATCACCCGCCATGGCCACGATTCGGCCTTCGGCTTGCAGGCGTTTGATGTGCTCGTGTTTTTGCTCTGGACGAACTTCGGCATGAACTTCATCAATACCAAGCTCACGGGCTACGGCATCCGCGGTGACGGGGTTATCGCCTGTGAGCATGATCAGTCGAATGCCTTCGGCCTTGAGGGCCGTAACGGCTTCTTTGGTGGATGCCTTGATTTTGTCGGCAACACCGACCAATCCAATAATCGTCTCGTCACAACTGACCAGCATGACGGTTTCGCCAGCAAGGCGCCGTAGCTCGGCTTTTTGCCCCACGATGCCGGCATCTAGGCCTGTGTGGCGGAACAGTGCTTCGTTACCCAGTCGGATGAAGTGATCGCCAATACGGCCTTCGACACCGGCACCCGGCAGGCTGTTGAAGTCGTCGACGGGCATCAGGGCCAGCCCCTTGGCTTTTGCTCCATTCACCAGTGTTTGGGCGATGGGATGCGAGCTGAGTGCATCCAGACTGGCGGCCAGTTGCAAGACGCGGTCTTCATCGTTATCGATGGCATATATGCCTTTTAGTGACGGCCTGCCTTCGGTGAGGGTGCCGGTTTTGTCGATCACCAATGTGTCGACTTTCTCCATTTGTTCCAGTGCGATGGCATCTTTGATGAGCACGCCTTCACGCGCGCCCCGGCCTATGCCTGCAGTAATAGACATAGGCGTGGCCAAGCCCAATGCACACGGGCAAGCAATGATAAGCACGGAAATTGCGGCTACGAGTGCGTGATTAAAAGCAGGGGCCGGGCCAAAAAACCACCAGCCAGCAAACGCGAGTACCGCCACCACAATCACAATCGGCACAAACCAGGCCGACACCGTATCGGCCAAGCGTTGGATGGGTGCGCGTGAACGGGATGCCTGATTGACCAGATCGACAATGCGCGCCAGTAAGGTGTCTTGACCAATGCGCTCTGCCACCATGACAAAGGCGCCACTCTGGTTGAGCGTGCCGCCGGTGACAGGGCTATCGATCATTTTTTCTACCGGTAACGGTTCGCCGGTGAGCATGGACTCGTCAACACTGGAGTGACCTTCTAGCACTTTGCCGTCTACCGGGACTCGTTCGCCGGGTTTAACGCGCAGATGATTACCAAGGTGTACATGAGAGAGGGGAATTGTTTCTTCACCGTTGTCACCTAAACGATTGGCCGTTTCAGGCGCCAGCCGAAGCAGATCGCGCAGGGCATCCCCCGTTTGAGCGCGGGCGCGTAACTCCAGCACTTGCCCGAGTAAGACCAGCGACACAATGACGGCGGCGGCTTCGAAATAAAACGGCACCATGCCGTCTTGGGCAAAGCTGTCCGGAATCATGCCGGGGAGCAGCAGTGCCATGACGCTAAAGCCATAGGCGGCCGCTACGCCCAGCCCAATCAGGCTGAACATATTGAGGTGACGGCTGGCGAAAGACTGAACGGCCAGCCGGAAGAAAGGGGCCGCGGCCCAGAGTACAACGGGCGTGGCTAAGGCAAACTGAATCCAGCCATAGGCACTCCCAAAGCGATGATGCCAGTTAAGGCCGGGCAGCATTTCCGTCATGGTCAGCAATAGCAGGGGCAGGCTGAACACGACACTGATCCAGAAGCGCCGCGTCATTGCATCCAGCTCGGTGGTGTCGGTCTCCAGTGTGACCATCATAGGCTCAAGTGCCATGCCGCATTTTGGGCAGTCGCCAGCGCCTTCTTGCACAATTTCGGGGTGCATGGGGCAGGTATAGATAGTTCCCGGAGGCATTATTTCGGCAGGTGTATCTTGCGGGTTCAGGTAACGCTCGGGGTCTGCCGTAAATTTTTTGACGCAGCCGGCGCAGCAGAAGTAGTACTCCTGGCCTTCCCATGTGGTGTGGTGTGGGCTGTTTTTGTCGGCTTTCATGCCACAAACCGGATCGCGCAACTCCACTGATTTTGTGCCGGTGCCACAACAGCCGGTATTTTTCGGGGCAACTGTGGTTACTGCGGCAGACAAGGAACAGCAAGAGGCTGCCACTGGCGGGACGGGTTTATCGCCACAGCAACTGCCTTTGGGCTTGGTGCTATTTTCCTCATGGTTATCGTGATTGTGCGACATGGTTGCCTCCAGACTTTATTACGTATTGCAATAAGCCTAGACTCCGTACCCTAGTACAGAGTCAAGCCTATTTTAAGGATAGTCATCATGGCGGGTATGACCATCGGCAAGCTGGCCGCCCAAGCAAGCGTTAATGTTGAAACCGTGCGCTATTATCATCGGATCGGTCTTTTGACGGAGCCGGTTCGCGAGGGGGCTTATCGTTATTATTGCGATGAGGATCTGCAGCACCTGCATTTTATTCGGCGTGCCAAGGAGGCGGGTTTTTCGCTGGAGGAGATTCGCGAACTGCTGCATTTGGATGCGGTAAAAGATCGTGGCCGCATTCGTGCGATGGCATCGATTAGGTTGCAGGATATTCAAACGCGGATTCAGGATATGCAAATGCTGGCTGCGCGGTTGCAAAACCTGATCGGGCAATGTGCCGATGAAAAGGCGCATGCCTGTTGCCCCATCGTGGAAACGTTCAAGAACTGATGACGAGACGATGACGATGACTGGGCTGAAATACTTGAACGGATACCCCGCTGAACTGCTGGCACAGGTACAGTCGTTGGTGGCAGAAAACCGTTTGGGTGAGTATCTGGCCAAGCAGTATCCGGAGCGCCACGACATTCAGAGCGACAAGGCGCTTTACCGTTATGTGACGGAGTTACGCCAAGAAAACTTGCGCAATGCACCGCCTATCGACAAGGTGTTGTATGACAGTAAGCTGGATGTGGTGAAACATGCACTGGGTTTGCATACGGCCTTGTCGCGTAATCACGGCGGCCGGTTAGTGGCAAAAAAAGAGATTCGAATTGCCTCGGTTTTTCGTGAAGTGCCGCCGGAATTTTTACGCATGATTGTGGTGCATGAACTGGCCCATCTGAAAGAGATGGAGCACAACAAAGCGTTCTATCAATTGTGTGAATACATGCAACCGGGCTATGCCCAGTTAGAGTTTGATTTGCGCCTTTTTCTCTGCTGGCGCGACATGGAAAAGGGACGAGCAGACACATGAAATTTGATGAGTATCGGCAACAGGATGCGGTGGGGCTGGCGGCGTTAGTGGCGCGGGGCGAGGTGTCAGCATCGGAGTTGCTGGCATGTGCAATGCAACGGGCCGCGGATGTTAATCCTGATCTGAATGCGATTGTTATTCCCATGCACGAGATTGCCCAGAACAGAGCAGCAACCACACTGGCGGGGCCGCTGGCGGGCGTACCGTTTCTGATCAAGGATATTGCTCAGGATTATGCGGGGGTGCCAACCACATCGGGCAGCCGTGCCTTGCGTAATTATGTGCCACCCACGCATGCGGAGTACGTAGTACGTGCCCTTGCAGCAGGGTTGGTGGTTTTCGGTAAAACCAATACGCCGGAGTTTGCGCTCAAGGGCACCACAGAGCCGGCGTACTGGGGGCCTACGCGCAATCCGTGGAATCGCCTGCATACCTCCGGCGGCTCGTCCGGCGGTGCGTCTGCGGCGGTGGCGGCGGGCATTGTGCCAATGGCTGGGGCCAGTGACGGTGGTGGCTCCATTCGTATTCCCGCGTCCTGTTGCGGGCTGTTTGGTTTGCGTCCTTCGCGCGGCCGGGTTCCCGCGGGGCCACGTCATGCCGAGTTTTGGAATGGTGCGTCCAGCGAGCATGTGATTACTCGAAGTGTGCGTGACAGTGCCGCCATGCTTGATGTGTTGCAGGGGCCAGACATCGGTGCCCCTTTTCAGATTCGACCGCCTGCACGGCCTTATCGTGAGGAAGTTGAACGTGAACCAGGACGCTTGCGAATCGGTTTCTCGACAGTATCGCCATTAGGGTTGGCTGTTGATCCAGAGTGTGTGGCGGCGGTGGAGGCGTGTGTCAGCCTTTTGCGCGGTTTGGGGCACGAAGTGGAAGAGGCAGCACCTGATATTGACGGGCATCTCTTGGCGGAATGTTTTCTGACCATGTACATGGGGCAGACCGCCGCTAATCTGGAGCTGGCTAGACAGCTCTCAGGTGCAAATGAAGAGGAGTTTGAACTGGACACTCGCGCACTGGCGCTGCTGGGCAGATCCTTGTCAGCGGGAGACTTTCAGCGCTCCCTGTTTCGCTGGAACGATTTCTCCCGTTCGGTGGGGCAGTACTTTCGGCGCTATGACTTATATTTGACCCCGACGATGGCTATGCCTCCTGCCCGTATTGGTGAGCAAGACACTCCCGCTTGGCAGCAAGCCGCCTTACGACCCCTGTTGAGCCTAGGCTTGGGCAAGCTGTTGTTGATGAGTGGCCAGGTGGAAAAAATGGCTGTTGAAAGCCTGAGCCGGGTGCCGTTCACCCAGCTTTCCAATCTGACCGGTACACCATCTATGTCTGTCCCTCTGCACTGGACGCCTGAAGGCTTGCCAGTTGGGGTGCAGTTTATGGCGCCAGTGGGCGATGAAGCCACGCTGTTCCGCCTTGCTGGGCAGTTGGAAAAAGTCAGGCCTTGGTTTGCACGGGTGCCTGCCTGACGCTAAGGGCTTGCCGTAAGGTGGCTGAGTGATTAGGCTAGTACTGTCCGCAAGGCCAGTATTAGCCATGACTTTTTCTTCCTCCCCACTGATTCGCCGTATTGCACATCTCGACATGGATGCTTTCTTTGCGTCTGTCGAGCTGCTGCGCTATCCCCAACTCAAGGGGCTGCCGGTGGTGATTGGGGGGCGTGTACGGGGAGAGGATGATGTGTTGATACGTGCAGCGCGCGAGGGCACACGCGATCAGATTCCCCTTGAGGCATTTCCCCGAATTAGCGCTTACGTCGGTCGAGGCGTTATCACCACGGCCACTTACCCCGCGCGACAGTTTGGTGTGGGCTCTGCAATGGGCATCATGAAGGCGGCACGCTTGTGTCCCGATGCGATCATGTTGCCGGTGGATGTTGATGAGTACCGTCGCTATTCCCGCTTATTCAAAGAGCAGATCCGTGCCATTACTCCGCTGATGGAGAACCGAGGGGTGGATGAGGTTTATATCGACTTTACGGATGAGCCGGGCGGTCAGGAGCAAGGTGGTTATACACTGGCCTTGCGATTGCAGGAGGCCATTCTTGCGGCAACAGGCCTGACCTGCTCGATTGGCGTAGCGCCCAACAAACTATTGGCCAAGATGGCCAGTGAGTTTAACAAGCCTCAGGGCATTTCCATTGTTCACGAGGCGGATCTGGAGTCGATGATCTGGCCGTTGGCCTGTCGCAAAATTAACGGTATCGGCCCGCGCACGGATGCAAAACTGCAGCAGCTCGGCATTCACACCATTGGTGAACTGGCTGCCCGTGAGGAGCACTGGCTGGTTGAGCATTTTGGCAAGAGCTATGGGTCATGGTTGCATCGGGTTGCGCACGGCAAAGATGACAGTCCAGTCGTCACGAGTAGCGAGCCTGTATCCATCAGTCGTGAAACCACCTTTGAGCGCGACCTGCATGCTGTCACTGATAAGGTGGAACTGGGGCGTGTTTTTACTCACCTTTGCGAACGAGTTGCAGCCGACTTGCAGCACAAGGGTTATGTCGGGCGCACCATCGGCATCAAGATCAGGTATGACAATTTCAAGAGTGTCACGCGCGATCACACGGTGGATTATTTTGTTGCAGATGCCGTGGATATTCGCGCCTTGGCAGGACATTGCCTGAAGCGTGTTGATCTTTCCCGACGCATTCGTTTGCTCGGAGTGCGCGTAGGGGGATTGGAGAAGCAGGATCGCGTGACAGATAAAGCAGGGCAGTATTTGCCGGTGCTGCCAACGGGCCGGAAAGCCGATCCTAATCTGACGCTGTTTGATTAAGACCGGCTGAGGTGATTGCGCTTACGTAAGGGGTCGAGCAATGGGCGCAGTCCGTTGTGATCAATCTCGTGCATGAGCTCCAGCAAGCGGCCGATTTCCCCTGGTGGAAATCCTTCACGGGCAAACCACGCCAGATAATGGCCGGGTAGGTCGGCAATCGCACGATCCTTGTATTTGCCATAAGGCATGGTGCGACTCAGGAGTAATGGCAGGTCTTCTGGTTTCATTCGCCGCGAATATACTGTTCAAGTTGGCGAATCATGGATTCTTGATCAGTGATGATGTCTTTGACTAGGTCACCAATAGAAATGAGGCCTGTCAGCTTGCCATCATTCAGTACGGGCAGGTGGCGCAGATGTTTTTCAGTCATCAGTTCCATGCAATACCGGATTTTTTGCGCCGGCGTGACGGTAATAACATTGGAGGTCATGATCTCGCTGACTTCTGTGGTGTAGGAAGAACGCTCCATCAGGGCGATCTTGCGGGCATAGTCGCGCTCGCTGACGATACCCACCACATTGTCTCCTTCGACAACCACTAGAGCGCCGATACCTTTATCAGCCATCAAGTTAAGGGCTTCCAGTACGGTGGCGGTTGGCCAGATGGTGTGAATCTGATGATTGATCTTGGTTCTTAAAATATCTGCAACGGTCTTCATGAGGCCCTCCTTGAGCCGGTGATTTGTAGCACGAGTCAGGCACCTGAGCGAGAGGCAAATAGGAAGCGTATTTGCCCCTAGGTCAGGTAAGCCGCTGGAGACACGCGCTCATTCTGTTTAGTGCCTCATCCAGCATGGCATGTGTGCAGCCAAAATTAAGCCGTACAAAACCTTCCCGCCCAAAGTCGCGCCCATCCGAGAGCCCTACGCCAGCGTTCTCAAAGAGTGCGATGGCGTTGTCGGTTGGAAGTGCGCGGCAATCCAGCCAGGCCAGATAAGTGGACTGTGGACGGATAACTTTAAGTCCTGCTAATCCATTCAGCGACATGACGCGGTCACGGTTATGTCGAAGATAGTCGAGGAGAGCAGAACGCCAATTGCTGGCTTTTTCGTAGGCGGCTGCCGTGGCGGCCATGCCGAGAATATTGGGATGGGGAGTAATGCCTGCCATGGCATTGTGAAAGCGCTGACGCAGGCCAGTATCAGGAATGATGGCCAAGGCAACGCCCAGTCCCGGGATATTGTAGGTTTTGGAGGGTGCCATTAGCGTAATAGTACGGTGAGCAAGTTCGGGTGAGAGCGAGGCCATGGGCTGGTGCCGTAGTCCTTGCTCAAGGATCAGGTCGCAATGGATTTCGTCGCTAACAATAACCAAGTCATGAGTTTCGGCACACTCGGCAATGGCGGTTAACTCTGCCGTACTCCAGACACGCCCGATGGGGTTGTGCGGATGGCAGAGCATCAGCCCACGGGTGCGGGGGGTAATGGCTTTTTTTACCACATCCATATCCCAGGCCCATTCAGGCTGCTCGGCCAGCGGGACACAGATGCACTCGCGCTCCATATGGGTGGGAGCCGTGAACAGGGCAGGGTAAACCGGGGTGCTGGTAAGAATGGCATCGCCACGCTCGCCAATACTGCGTGCGGCCACATTGAGTGCCGAAACCAAGCCAGACATAGGCACGATCCATTCCGGCTGAATGGCCCATCCGTAGTCACGCTGCATGGCACCGACGATGGCCTGCGAAAACTCCGCTGAAGTATGCCCGTATCCGAAAACACCATGATTGATGCGCTGCTGGAGGGCAGAAATAACCTCTGGTGGTGCGGCAAAGTCCATGTCGGCCACCCACATCGGCAGAATATCTAAGCCATCTGCTGTTTTGCGCCCGGCATACTTTGACCATTTCAGGCTGTCACTGCCGTTGCGGTCTGGCGGGGTATCAAACAGGGCGTGGTAATCAATGCTCATGCATGCCTCCTCAGCGAGGAGTGATGGTGCGATAGACCAGCATTTTTTGCCAGTCGGCGCCAGATATAGGACGCAGAGGCTGTAGAGGCAGGTGCGGGCCGTCTTCATGCTTAGGCGAAGGGTGCTGGGATGTTGTAGTGATCTTGTTGAGATGTTGCTCTGATCGCAGTGCGGGTGCGCAAACAGGTTTGGCAGGGGCGGATCACTCACGCATAATCCGGGGCATTCAGCTGTTCCTGCCAGCCATCCGGAGTGCCTTGTGTCTGTAACCCTGCCTGTTGCCCATTCTGCCTTTGAGCCTGTTCGCGCCGTTCCAGTGCCTTCTCTTGGGCTTGAGGTTGCCGAATACCGTCATCGTGCTACAGGTGCCGTGCATTACCATTTGGCCGCCGATAATGCCGAGAATGTATTTCTGGTGGCACTGCGCACCATGCCTATGGACTCCACCGGGGTGGCGCATATCCTGGAACATACCGCGCTGTGCGGTTCCCGCAAGTATCCGGTTCGCGATCCGTTTTTTCTGATGATCCGGCGTTCATTGAATACCTTTATGAATGCCTTTACGTCCAGTGACTGGACGGCATATCCCTTTGCCAGCCAGAACCGCAAGGACTTCGACAATCTCTTGTCGGTGTACTTGGATGCGGTGTTTTTTGCCCAGCTCGATCCTCTGGATTTTGCGCAGGAAGGCATTCGCGTTGAATTTGAAAGCCCGACAGACCCTGATAGCCCTCTCGTTTACAAGGGTGTGGTTTTCAATGAAATGAAAGGGGCGATGAGTACGTCTCAGTCAGTGCTGTGGGAAACACTGAACAAGCATCTGTTTCCCACAACGACCTATCACTACAACTCTGGTGGAGATCCTGAACATATTCCGGATTTGCGCTATGAGGATTTGCTGTCCTTCTACAAAGAACATTACCACCCGAGCAATGCAGTATTTATGACGTTTGGGGATATTCCAGCAGTTGAATTGCAGGAAAAAATCCATGAACAGGCACTGAAAGAATTCACCGCCCTGCCTGAGAAGATTCGTGGTCGCGATGAAAAGCGTTATCACGCCCCGATGCGAGTGGAGGAAGCTTACGCGCTGGATGAAGAGGGTACATCAGCCAAGACTCACATTGTGATGGGGTGGTTGTTGGGCCAGACAGCCAATCTGCGTGAGCGCTTTGAGGCAGAACTTCTATCAGGCATCTTGCTGGAAAATTCGGCATCGCCATTACGCCATTATCTGGAAACCACAGAGCTGGCTCAGTCCCCATCTTCTCTGTGCGGTGTGGATGACTCCGGACGTGAGCTGAGCTTTATGTGTGGTATTGAAGGCAGTGAGCCTGAGCGTGCCGCTGCGTTTGAAGAAGGTGTTTTGGCGGTATTGCGTGAGGTGGCTGAGCATGGAGTACCTAATGAAGATGTTGAGGCGGTTCTGCATCAGCTGGAGTTAAGTCAGCGTGAAATTGGCGGTGACAGCTATCCCTATGGCTTGCAGCTGATTCTCAATGGTTTGGGTGCTGTGCTGCATGATGGCGATCCTCTGTCTCTTTGGGATATCAATGCAGTGTTGGCGGAGTTGCGCGTCGCGATTGGTGACCCTAATTTTGTGAAAGAGCTGGTGCAGCGTTGGTTGCTGGATAACCAGCATCGTGTGCGTGTCACTCTGCGCCCAGAGCCCGCATTGAGTGAGCGCCGTATTGCAGCAGAAGCAGCACATCTGGCAAAAATACGTGCATCGTTGGATGAAGCCTCTGCGGATAAAATTCGTCAGGAAACAGCCGCGCTGAATGCCCGTCAGTCCCAAAAAGATGACCCTGAAATTCTACCACTGGTAGGCCGTGAAGATATTCCGGCTGACTTTTTGGTGGCAGAAGGCGTTGAAAAGTCGATCACGATTTCTGGAAAGAATGTGCCGCTGGCGGTATATGCCCAAGGCACCAATGGTCTTGTCTATGAGCAAATGATCATTGATCTGCCTGTATTCACTGAGTCCGAGCAAGAGCTGCTGCCACTGTATACCTCGATGGTAAGTGAGCTAGGCGCGGGCGATAACGACTACATGGCCATGCAGCAGTGGCAGTCGCGAGTTTCTGGTGGATTGCGAATGAGTCTGTCGGTGCGGACGGATCTGCATGATGCGAAAAAAGGGCTAGGGCATCTGGTGTTATCTGGTAAGGCACTGGCAGATAAGGCGCAGGATTTCAGTCAGCTGATGCAGGCAACGTTGGATGGTTTGCGCTTTGATGAAGGCAGCCGAGTGCGTGAACTGATCTCTCAGATGCGCGCGCGTTGGGAAGCGAGTGTGACAGGACAGGGGCATGGCCTTGCCATGCAAACAGCAAGCTCGGCATTTAGTGTGGTGGCTGCATTCAATCAACATATCTCTGGGTTACCTGGTATTCGCCGTATTAAGGCACTGGATGCGGCACTGGCGGATGACAGCGCGTTGAAGGGGTTGCTGTCGGACTTGCAGGGCTTGCATCGTAAGGTGCAGCAGTCACAGCGCCGCTTCCTGCTGATTGGTGAGGAGGAGCGGTTGTCAGCACTGGAATCGTCACTGCAGCTAACATGGCAGGATCGCCCATGGCAGCCACAAACAGACAGCTTTGCATTTAAGACTCCCGGTGCTGCACAAAATGTCGGTTGGCTTTGCAATACACAGGTTCAGTTTTGTGCACGTGCTTTTCCAGCAGTGCCGGTAGAGCATACAGATGCTCCTGCACTTATGTTGCTGGGCGGTTTTTTGCGTAATGGGTTTTTGCATAACGCAATTCGAGAGAAGGGTGGCGCTTACGGTGGTGGGGCTGGCTATGATGGCAATGCCTGCGCCTTCCGTTTTTATTCCTATCGCGATCCGCGCCTGACCGACACACTCAAAGACTTTGATGCCAGTATTGACTGGTTGTTAAATGAGCCCCATGAGCAACGCCAGTTGGAAGAAACCTTGCTGGGTATTATTTCCGACATGGACAAGCCGCTATCGCCTTCTGGCGAAGCACGACAGGCATACCACAATGCCCTTTACGGCCGGACTCATGAGCAACGCAAGCGTTTGCGTGAGCGTTTGCTGGGAGTGTCACTAAGCGATTTACTGCGTGTGGGTGAAACGTGGCTTACCAAGGGTAATGCCTGCACAGCCGTAGTTGTTCCTAATGCCAAATTAGCCGAAGTGGAAGCACTGGGTCTGACGATTGAGAAGTTATAAACCATGACAAAACCGCAAATACATTTTGCTCATGCCAATGGTATTCCTTCAGCATGTTATCGAAAGCTGTTCGATGGTCTGAGTGACCGTTTTGATATCAAGATGGTGCCAACGATAGGCACGGAACCTGAATATCCAGTTGATGATAACTGGACCTCTCTGATCGAGCAGGTTGCCGATTCAATCAAGGCTCAATGTGACGGCCCGGTGATCGGTGTGGGCCACTCCCTTGGTGGTCTTGCGACGTTTATGGCGGCACACCGTTATCCTGAGTTGTTTCGCGGCATTGTTATTATGGATCCCCCCATTATTAATGGCTGGGGTGCGTTGAGCTTTGGTTTTATGAAAGCGATTGGTCAGATAGACAGGGTGACCCCCGCGGCCAAAAGCAGTAACCGCCGAGAAGTATGGTCGTCACGAGAAGAGGCGCATGAGCTATTGGGCAAGAAGCGGCTTTTTCGTAGCTTTGATCCTGACTGTTTCGATGATTACATCCGTTTTGGCTTAAAGGATTGTCCAGAAGGTGTTCGCCTGACTATTCCTGCTGCAGTAGAAGTGGCCGTTTTTCGTAATACACCCCACAACTCTTGGCATTATCGCTCGCTCCTCAAGGTGCCTGGTGCATTACTTTCTGGCGCCAAAAGTGAATTTCGTAGCACAGGTTTTGCCGAGCGTATGGCACGTAGGCATGCCATGTATCACGAATATATTGAGGGTGGACACATGTTCCCGCTGGAGCATCCCTTGCAAACGGCAGAGCACATTGTTGCTGCACTGAAAAAAATTCAGGTAAGTGTGTGATGGTATCTAGTGAAAGAGTCTTTCTTAGCAAGGGGCGAAAAATTGCCGCCCGCTGCTGGAATGATCCATCACTTCCTCCGCTACTGGCCTTGCATGGATGGCAAGACAATGCGGCAACCTTTGACCGTTTAGCGCTACTGCTGGGCGACTATCATATTGTCGCCATGGATTTTGCCGGGCACGGTTTTAGTGACTGGCGTGCGGAAGGCATGCGGTATCACACGCTGGATCATGTTGATGATGTGCTGGCGGTCGTTAATCAGCTGGGGTGGACTCAGTTTGCGTTGATGGGGCATTCGATGGGGGCGGGAATCGGCACATTGCTTGCTGGTGCTATGCCCGAACGAGTGAGCCATTTTGTGATGATTGATGGACTGGGCCCTTATACGGGAACAGCCGAAGAGTCTCCGGGTATTTTGCGCACGGCCTTACTCGAGTGGCAGGAGTGGGCGCCGCGAGATGAACGTGTATTTACAACGCGCGAGATTGCCGTTACGGCGCGTCAGCGCGGTTTCACGCCACTCAGTACGCAAGCGGCCGAGATTCTTTGCTCTCGTTCACTGCATGAAGTGAATGGTGGATTTATTTGGACAATGGATCGGCGTGTACGCCATCACTCGTCGTTGCGCCTGACAGAGTCTCAGGTACTTGCATTTTTAGGTGCTATTGAGGCACCCGTGTTGCTGATAAGGGCAGAGAAAAGTTTTCCAGTAGATCCGGTTATTATTGATGCCCGCTTAGCGGCAATCCAACGGGTGCACACACTGACATTGCCGGGTGGGCATCACCTGCATCTGGACGAAAGCCCCGATGCGGTAGCGGCGGCTATTCGAGCGTTTTTATCAGCAGCAGGTTAACCCGTCGATAGACTGGTTATTTCTGGCCGCGTACGGCGGCCAATTTCCGTGCATAGGCCTGTATGTCGGCTGGAATTGTGCCGGGAGTGTTTCGTTTACTGTCCCAAGCCATACGGGCCTGTTCGTGCGGCAGGTAGAGTTGCTCGCCGTTGTCGACCGCCGCAAGAATACCTTCCGCAATATCATCGGCTGTGATGGCAGAGCTGGCCAATAGTTTGTCTAGCGCCATCCGTGTAAGCGGATCATTCGTGCGCAGGGATTCGTTCAGATTAGTCTGAAAGTAAGAAGGGCAGACAACGAGTGTGTGGATGTTCCACGGCATAAGTTCGGCCGCCAACGTTTCCGAGAGTGCAATGACGCCTGCTTTGGCCACATTGTAGTTGGCCATGGCCGGTGGATTGAGCAGGCCCGCCATAGAGGCAATATTAACGAACTGCCCTTGTTGCTGTGACTGAAATAACGGCGTGAAGGCACGACAGCCACGCACAACGCCCATCAGGTTAATATCCAGCATCCATTGCCAGTCATCTTCACTGATGCCGTCAAAATTGCCACCGCCGGCAACTCCTGCATTATTTACAACGATATCCACGCCATGCCAATGCTGCTCAAGCCAGCTTCGCGCATTCTGAAAGTCTGCCTCTTGGCGAATATCCAGTGGCAAAAAGCTCGCTTCTGTTGCCCCTGCCGCCATGCAGAGCGCCACGGTTTCTTCACTGCGCACTTGTGCAATGTCGGCAATCAATACACGAGCACCGCGACGGGCCCAGGCCAATGCGATGGCGCGGCCGAGTCCACTGCCGGCTCCAGTGATCAGTATACGAACGGGCGAGGTCATGTCGGACGCCTTACTGGATCAGCGAGAGGAATTCGTTACGGGTCTGCGGATTTTCACGGAAGCGACCCAGCATGATAGAAGTCTTCATCGCAGAGTTTTGTTTTTCCACGCCGCGCATCATCATGCACATGTGCCGTGCTTCGATAATCACGGCGACGCCACGGGCATCTGTCACTTCCAGCACGGCATCAGCGATTTGCTTGGTCAGGTTTTCTTGAATTTGCAGGCGACGAGCATACATGTCGACGATGCGGGCAATCTTGGATAGGCCCAGTACTTTGCCAGAAGGCAGATAAGCCACATGAACCTTGCCAATAAAGGGCAGCAGGTGATGCTCGCAGAGTGAATACAGCTCGATATCCTTCACAATCACCATCTCGTCGTTGTCAGACGGAAAGATGGCGTTGTTAACGATGGTATTGAGATCTTCGTCATAGCCTTTGCACAGATAGCGAAAGGCCTTTGCAGCGCGCGCTGGAGTGTCTTTTAGGCCCGGACGTTCCAGGTCTTCACCCACGGCGGTGATGATGCTGGCGTATGCGTTTTCCATGGTGACAACTCTCGTATCAAAAAATCAGGGGGACACCCTAGCGAAATCAGTGGCAGGGGTCAAAGGTACAGTGTCGCTTAATCAGTCAGCAAGGTGACGCAGTAAAATTGCCGCCAGATCATCCAAAACGACAGGCTTGGCCAGATGATCATCCATGCCCGCCGTAATGCAGCGTTTCTTATGGGAGTCCATGGCGTGTGCGGTGAGGGCAATGACCGGCAATCGAGGTAAGTTTTCTTGAGCTTCCCTCTGTCGTAGGCGCCGCGTGGCTTCATAACCGTCCATGCCGGGCATCTCGCAATCCATCAATACCAATTCGATCTCTGGATGTTGCTGCAAGATATCAAGACTGTCAGCACCATCCTGACAAAGTAGGGGAGTGATTCCCAGTTTTCGCAGCAGCCCTGTAATCACCAGTTGATTAACCGGATTGTCTTCTACCACCAGCAACTTGTGGCCCTTTAGCCGTTCTCTGGAAGCAGGGGTCGGTATGTTGTTGATGGGTGCATCACTTAGCTCAAGTGGAATACGAAACCAAAAGGTGGAACCTATTGCCGGCTTGCTGCGAACGCCAATTTCACCATGCATCATTTCCACTAGCTGGCGGCTGATGGCTAGCCCAAGACCTGAGCCACCGTATTTTCGGGTGGTTGAAACATC
>ERZ724516.697-NODE-697-length-20492-cov-8.698928_pt1 | contig 20492 bp, 18 predicted proteins | sample MGYA00376049_ERZ724516 | MGnify/ENA primary metagenome ERZ724516 (study PRJEB28724, sample SAMN07190886) | activated sludge metagenome | isolation source: activated sludge of sewage treatment plant in Hong Hong | place: USA: Christiansburg, Virginia | collected... | reverse complement strand
TGGCGGTCGATGTACGCCAGGGCCAGGCTCCCCGGTCGCTACAACCCGTAATAAAGATGTGGTGAACGAACATGGACCGAGTGTATCAAACCGGGCGCGGCCGCTGTTTTTGCCCCGGGCGGAGTGTGGACTCAGCAAAAACCCTAAGATGTCACAAGATGTAAACGGCGCAGAATAGCCTCATTAAAACGAACGACTGTTCACCTTTTTAGACTGGACCTCTTTATGCGTATCTTCAAACCCCTGTTAACCGGAACCCTGGCTTTACTGCTGGGGGCCGCTTCCCTTGCCGCCACCATCGAGATTGCCGGCGTCAAAGTCGAAGACAGCGTCACGGTGGCTGGCACCAAATTAATGCTCAACGGCGCCGGCATCCGATACAAAGGACCCTTCAAGGTCTACGTGGCCGAGCTTTACACTTCCAAAAAAGTGACCTCGCTGGACGAACTGATCGCGGCTCCCGGCCCCAAGCGTATGACCCTCGTCATGACACGTGAAATAGAGGCCAGCCCTTTTGGCAAACTGCTGACCCGTGGCATGGAAGACAACAACCCCAAGTCTGAAATGTCCAAACTCATTCCTGGCCTGATGAAAATGAGCGAAATCTTTACTGCCAACAAGAATTTCGTACCAGGCGACACCATTTTCATGGACTGGATTCCCGGAACTGGCTTGGTTATTTTCGCGCGTGGCAAGGTGCAGTCCGAGCCCTTCAAGGAACCCGAGTTCTTCAAGGCCCTGATGGGAATCTGGCTGGGCCCGCAGCCCGCGTACTGGAAGCTCAAGGACAACCTGCTGGGCGACATGTCCTGACCCACCAGCCCCCATGCAAACGACCTGCCGGCCCAGCGCCCGCAGGTCTTTTTTTTGCACCAATGCGGTGCGGCGCAATCTGTCATGACAAGGCCTTGAATTCCCGTTAGAGTGGGCACCGACACATTTGCTTACTCTTTCCCCCGGAAGGTCCTTGCGATGAAGCTCAGTCTCAAACTCCCCCTGGCTTTTGCGTTGGCGCTGGGTCTGCTCTTTCTGGGCGCCCTGTTTGGCATTTCCCGATTGAACAACTCCCTGGACGTCTTTGAACACCAGGTGCTGGGCACTGTCGGGGCGCACAAGAAAGTCGCGCAGATTGACGCCAAGTTCTCGACCGCCATTCAGGAGTGGAAAAACGTGCTGCTGCGCGGCAAGGAGCCCAAAGACCTGGACCGATATTGGGCCTCCCACCTCAAGGAGATGAAAGAGGTTCAGGACGGCCTGAAAGAGCTGGACAAAATGCAGCTGGATGGCGATGCCAGGACCACGCTGCAAAAACTCGACCAGGCCATTCCCGTCGTCGGCGAAGCCTACAAAAAAGCCTTTGAGGAATTCAAGTCTTCGGGCTTTGATTCGGCCGTCGGTGACAAGGCCGCACGTGGCAAGGACCGCGAGTCGGGCACGCTGATGACCGAGCTGAAAGAAAAACTCTCCAAAGCCGAGGTCGACACGTCGGCCGCCGCCACCAAAGACGCCAGCCGCAGCACCATGCTGGCCCTGATCGTCATGCTGGTGGTAACCGTCATTGGCTTGGGCGGCGCTATTTGGCTCAGCCGCCAGATCGTCACCTCCATGGCCCAGGCCGTTGACGTCGCCAAAGAGGTCGCCGGTGGCAACCTGGCCGTGCCCATCACCGTGAATGGCAAGGACGAATGCGCCATGATGATGCAGTCCCTGCACGACATGCAGGCCAACCTGTCCAGCCTGGTGATCAATGTGCGCCAGGGCTCTGAAGGAGTGGCCACGGCCAGCGCCGAAATTGCGCAAGGCAACAATGACCTGTCGGCCCGCACCGAGCAGCAGGCCAGCGCGCTGGAAGAGACCGCAGCCAGCATGGAAGAGCTGAGCTCCACCGTCAAGCAAAACGCCGACAGTGCCCGCCAGGCCAACCAGCTGGCACAAAGCGCGTCGTCGGTGGCCGTACAGGGCGGCAAGGTGGTGGACCAGGTGGTCGAAACCATGAAGGGCATCAACGAGTCCAGCCGCAAGATTTCCGACATCATCAGCGTCATCGACGGCATTGCGTTCCAGACCAATATTCTGGCGCTCAACGCAGCCGTAGAGGCCGCTCGCGCCGGCGAACAGGGCCGGGGCTTTGCCGTGGTCGCCAGCGAGGTGCGCTCGCTGGCCGGACGCAGCGCCGAGGCGGCCAAGGAAATCAAAAGCCTGATCAACGCCAGCGTGGAGCGTGTCGAGCACGGCACCGCACTGGTGGACCAGGCGGGCACGACGATGACCGAAGTGGTGGACAGCATCCGCCGGGTCACCGACATCATGGGCGAGATCAGCGCCGCCAGCAACGAGCAGTCCATGGGCGTGGCGCAGGTGGGTGAGGCCGTCATGCAGATGGACCAAGCCACGCAACAAAATGCCGCACTGGTCGAAGAAATGGCTGCCGCCGCCAGCAGTCTCAAGGGCCAGGCCCAGGATCTGGTGCAGGTGGTGGCAGCCTTCAAGGTCGACGGCGGCAGCAGCCCCGGACGCCCGCCAACCCGGGCGGTTGCACGCGCCCCCCTGGCCAGCAAGCCTGCACAAACGCTGCGCAAACCTGGCGCCCCTGCACCCAAGCTGGCCAGCACCCCTACCAGCCCCGCAAAACCGGCCGCAGCGGCTACGGCTTTGCCCAAGCCGGTGACAACGGCCAAGGCCAAATCGACCCCGACCGGTGGTGATGACGACTGGGAAACCTTCTAAGACCGTGTCCCCCTTGTCGGCGGCGGACATTCCGCTGGGCGAGCAAGGCATCACCATCCTGCGCCGCTCGGCCGCGCTGGTGGCGCTGGCCGCGCTGGTCGTGACGTTGAACAACGTTCACACACGCGACTTTCAGTGGATTGAAATCTCCGGGCTGTTCGGAACCGCGCTGGGTGCTGCCGTGTTTGGGCTGCTCAAACGCGGACACTACCATCCGGCCGTGCGGCTGTACATCTGGGGCGCCGGCCTGATCATCATGGTATTCACGTTCATCGCAGCGGGCGTGCGAACACCCTCGCTGGTGTTTCTGCCGGTGCTGTGCATGGCCGCGGCCTGGCTGATCAACGTGCGCAACGCCCTGTGGCTGGCCGCCTGCAGCCTGCTGGTGATCGGTTTCCATTTGGTGGGCGAGTACCTGGGCTACGCACCACCCAATATACAGCGCAACAGCCTGAGCTATGCGCTGATGTATGGATTCACATTTGTGGCGGCCGCAATTGTTGCCTGGGGCTCTACCCGCAGCTTCATGTCTGCGCTCGATCACGCACGCGGTCTGTCTGACGACTTGATGCGGCAGGTCGAGCAACTGCGCCAGTCGGAGGAACGTTTTTCAGCCCTGTTCAGGGCCAATCCGCTGCCATCCTCCACCGTCGACCAGGACGGCCGCCACCTGGATGTCAACGACGCGTGGATTGCCTCCTTCGGCATCCGCTTGCCGGACGCCGTTGGAAAAACCGCACAGGAGCTGGGCATCTGGACCGAGCCCGCCGAACGCATGGCCGTACGCCAGGAATTGCTGCCACGGGGTCGCGTCAATGGTGCTGCCATGACGCTGCGCACCGCGGGGGGCACGCTCAAGCCTTTTTTACTGTATATCGCGCCGGTGGAATTCGGTGGTCAGCAGCGCTTCGTGACCTCCATGCTGGACCAGTCGGACCGCCGGGCCGCCGAGGACGCGCAACGCGCCGTTCACGATGCACTGGAACACAGAGTGGCCGAGCGCACGGCAGAACTCACCCGCACCGTACAGACCCTGCAGGCCACGCAGAACGAACTGGTGGAAGCCGAGAAGCTGGCCTCGCTGGGGTCCATGGTGGCCGGCATTTCCCACGAACTCAACACACCCCTGGGCGTGGCGGTTACCGTTGCCAGCACCTTGAAACTGCACGCCGAGCAACTCCAGCGAGCGGTCGCCAATGACCAGCTACGGCGCTCGACGTTGAACGAGTTCCTGGCGCAACTGGAGGAAATGGCGGAGCTGGTTCTGCGCTCCACGGAGCGGGCGGCCGAACTGGTGCGCAGCTTCAAGGAAGTGGCAGTGGACCGCGCCTCGGACCGTCGGCGCCGGTTTGCAGTGCGGGATCTGATTCGCGACATTGTGAACGCGGTCCAGTCGGGTGCCGACACGCCCCACATCACGCTGATCCAGGACATCCCCGACGCCATCGTCTGCGATACCCTGCCCGGTCCGGTGGGCCAGGTACTGACCAATCTGGTGCAAAACGCCATGCTGCACGCCTTTGCCGAGGGCAGCCAGGGCTGTATCACCATTGCCGCCAGTGCCCGCGGCGATGGCGCCGAGCGCCAGGTTGCGCTGACCGTGCGTGACGATGGTGTGGGCATGTCCGAACACGTCCGCCACCACGCCTTCGACCCTTTCTTCACGACCCGTTTGGGGCATGGCGGTTCGGGCCTGGGGCTTTCGGTTTCGCACCGGCTGGCCACTGCGGTGCTGGGCGGCAGCCTGACAGTGGAGTCCACCCCGGGGACCGGCAGCTGCTTTACGTTTTGTTTCCTGCAGGACTTGCCAAATTAGCCCCCGCGTTCCCGCACCCAGTCCACCAGTGCGTGGGCTTCCAGCGGTTTGCTGTACAGATAGCCCTGGCCCTTGTCGCAGCCCAGCTCCGCCATGAGGCAGGCCTGACCTTCGGTCTCAATCCCCTCTGCCACAGTGCCCAGCCCCAGCGTCTGGGCCATGCGGATGGTGGCTTCGATCAGCACCCGGTGGTAGGCACTGGTTTGTGCCTGACTGACAAACGAGCGGTCCACCTTGACAAAATTGACCGGCAATTCATGCAGGCACGACAGCGACGAATAGCCGGTGCCAAAGTCATCCAGCGACAGGGCCACGCCCAGCACCCGAATGGCGTGCAGTGTGCCCAGCACCGCCGCATCCTGCGCGGCCAGGCTTTCGGTCACTTCGAGCACCAGCTGCTGGGCCGAAAGCCCATTGGCGCGCAGTGCGTCACGCACATCGTCGACCAGACCCGGCTGGCGCAACTGGGCCCTTGAGAGGTTGACGGCCAGCGTCACGGGCGGCTCCATGCGGGGCACAAAGGGCATGGCGGCAAACGTGTGGCAGGCCGTCTGCAAAACGAACTGCCCCAGTGCGCCAATCAGCCCGCAGGCCTCCGCAACCGGGATGAACTCCACCGGCGAGACCATGCCACGCACGGGATGTCGCCAGCGCAGCAGCGCTTCCACCCCGGTGAACGCGCCGTTGGCCAGATTGACCAACGGTTGGTACACCACAAACAGCTCCTGCTGCTCCAATGCCAGACGCAAATCGTTTTCCAGTGCCACCGACGCCCGCACCTGCTGGCGCATGGAAGGCTCAAACATCACATAGCGCGCCCGCCCGGTGCGCTTGGCCTCGTACATCGCGATGTCGGCATCGCGCAGCACGCTGTCGGCGTCGTCCGCCGCATGGCTGCTGGTCACGATGCCAATACTGGCCGATGACACCACCTTGTGGACGCCTATGGTGTAGGGCAGGGACAGCACATCGATCAGGCGCCCGGCCACGATTTCGGCATCCAGGTCGCCGCGAATATTGTCCAGCAGCACGACAAATTCGTCGCCACCAATGCGGGCCGCCACATGCGCAAAATCACTGCTCTGGATCAGGCTGTCACCGGGACGCAGGCTCTCCTGCAAGCGGTCGGCAATCTCGCGCAACAAGGCATCCCCCACACTGTGGCCCAGCGTGTCGTTGACCTGCTTGAAGCGGTCGAAGTCCATGAACAGCACGGCAAACTGGTAGCCCGGCTGCGCACGCCCGCGCGCAATCGCCTGTTCAATGGCGTGCAGCAGCACGCTGCGATTGGGCAGCTGGGTCAGGCCATCGGTGCGGGCCGCCACCCGCAGCTCGTGCTCCATGGCCTTTTGGGCCTGCACATCCAGCGCCACGCCCGCCATGCGCAGCGCCTGGCCGTTGACCGCACGGTCGACCACCGCGCCCACGAACATGATCCAGATCCAGCGCCCCGCAGCATGGCGGATGCGGATGGACATGCGCAGCGCCACCTCCGAGCTTCGCATCTGCGCCCTCACCGCGGCCAGCCAGGGTTGCAGGTCATCAGCATGGATCAGGGTATTCCACTCGCTGGCGGTCATGCCCATCTGCCCCTTCTGGTAGCCCATGGTCTCCCGCAGCCGATCATTGCACTGCATGGCGCCGCTGGTCACGTCCCAGTGCCAGGTTCCCAAGCCGGCCCCGTCCACGGCCAGTGTCAGCAACTGCTGCTGCGCGCGCACATCGGTCAGGTCGGTCGCCACCAGCACCCAGCCAGACAGAACACCGGCATCGTCGTGCATGGGTTGCAAGTCCACCAGCGCCCAGCGGGGCTCGCCGGTGGTCGAGCGGATGGAGATTTCGCGCTTCAAGCCACGCCCGTGCGACACCGCCTCTTGAAACTGGCCAAACGCCGCCGGGTCGGCGCTACCGCGCGCCAGCAGCACGCCAAAAATCTGGCCCACCGATTCTTGCGCGGTAAACCCCGTGCTGGCGACAAATGCCTGGTTGACCCATACCACCCTGCGGTCGGCATCGGCCAATAGCACAGGGTTGGAACTGCGCTCGGCCACCATGGCCAGGCGCTGCAGGCGCAGGGCCAGGTTGGCCTCCGATTCGGCCGGCAACGGGGCGTTGTGGTCAGGCATGGTGAAGACCGGGTCTCACGCGCCGACCGGCTTGTGCCGCAAGGCGGCCAGTGCCCCGCGCATGGCGTCGATCACGCCTTTGTAATCCGGCTTGCCAAAGATGGCGCTACCGGCAACGAAGGTGTCGGCCCCGGCATCGGCCACGCGGCGGATGTTGTCGACCTTGATGCCACCGTCCACTTCGAGGCGGATGTCCTTGCCGCTTGCGGTGATGCGCTTGCGCACGTCTTCAATCTTGCGCAGCGCCGAGTCGATGAAACTCTGGCCGCCAAAACCGGGGTTGACGCTCATGATCAGCACCAGGTCGATGTCATCGATGACCCAGTCCAGCACGTCCAGTGGTTCGGCCGGGTTGAACACCAGCCCGGCCTTGACGCCCTTGGACTTGATGGCCTGGATTGAGCGGTGCACGTGGCCGGAGGCGTCGGGGTGGAAGCTGATGTAGTCGGCACCGGCCTCGGCAAACAGGGCGGCTAGCGCATCGACCGGCGAAATCATCAGATGCACGTCGATGGGCACGGCCACGCCGGCCGGGGTTTTGGCATGCGGCTTCACGGCCTGGCAGACCATGGGGCCAAAGGTGAGATTGGGGACGTAGTGGTTGTCCATGACGTCAAAATGGATCCAGTCGGAACCGGCGGCGATGACGTTTTTGACCTCTTCGCCCAGGCGGGCAAAGTCGGCAGAGAGGATGGAGGGGGCGATTCGAAAGCTCATCCCCGGAGTTTAATCAGTTCCGGATAGCATTGCGCCTATGCCCAAGTACCAAATCTCTGTTGAAGTAGTTCCGCAATTCCTGCCCGAGCAGTCCACGCCGGACGAGGACCTGTATGTGTTCGCCTACACCATCACCATCACCAATACCGGCGACATCCCGGCCCAGGTGATTTCACGCACCTGGAACGTCAACGACGCCAATGGCCACACCGAAAAGGTCAAGGGCCTAGGCGTGGTCGGCCAGCAGCCGCTGCTCAAGCCCGGCCAGGCCTTCGAGTACACCAGCGGCACCCGCTTGCGCACGCCCACCGGAACCATGCACGGCAGCTTTTTCTGCGTGGCCGAAGATGGTGAAAAGTTCGATGCCGATGTCCCCATGTTCGTGCTCGACGCGCTCAGCGGCGACACCGGCGTGGGCGGATCGCGTACCCTGCACTGATGACAGCACCCGCATCCGCCAACCGCTCCTTGCCTGACTCCGGCCCGCCCAACACCCTGCCGGCTCTGCTGGACGCCATGGATCCGGATGCAGATGCGGTGCACCGCCATCTGTGGCTGATCGCACTGTTTGACTGGATTCAGGACGAGGGCCACGCCGGTGCGGATGCATTGGCGCGCATGGGCGCCTTTCTGGATGCCGTGGAAGCCAGCCCCGAGACCACCGTGCGCTTGCAGGTCTGGTGGCGCACGTTGATTGATTCGGTGGACGGCACGACCCTGCTGTCCGACTACGGTTTTGCATCGCGCAACGCCTTTGTCACCGAACTGATTGAGCGCCTGCACTACAAGCTGTTGCCGACCTCGCCCGAAACGTCGGACGCCTCGGAGCTGTTCGCCCTGGTGCTGCCGGGCGTACAGGACGCGCAGTGGCTGGCCGCCCTGCCCGCCCCGACGCTGGAGCGACTGGGCCGCCTGCTCAGCGCACCGGCCACCGGCCCCCTGGTGGCCGTCGCCCCCACACTGACCTATTGGCAAGCCACCGTGCTGGAGGCCATTACCTTTTGCGCCGCCCAGGTTCGTGCGGCAGGGCTTTCGCCCGAGATACGCCTGCGCATGAGCACCCCGGCGCTGGAGGCCAGCCCCTTCCATACCCTGGCGTCTGACTTCGACGCGCTACGCGATGCCTGGCTGGCCCAGCAGGGTGGGCACGGCAGCGCGGACAGTGTGGCGCAGGCCGTACAACACTTTCGTGCCCAGCTCGACGCCTGCCGCCATGCCGCAGCATCCGTCTACACCCACCTGGATGCCCATGGCATTTCCGTCGACCTGGTGTTCCGGCTGCGCCAACTGCGCGAACGCGTGCTGCGCATCCGCGCCCTGCTGGACTGCCTGCTGGGCGAGCCCACCCATCTGTACACCGCGCAGCTGTTCGCGCACCTGGCCAGCGTCGGCCAGTACCAGCGCAGCGTGCGCGCGCTGTTCTCCCACAGCACCTCGCTGCTGGCGGCCAAGGTGGCGGAGCGCAGTTCGGAAACCGGTGAGCACTACATCACCCGCACACGCGGCGAATACCGCAGCATGCTGGGCCAGGCGGCGGGTGGTGGTGCCCTGACCGCTGTCACCACCTTTCTGAAGTTCGCCGTCATGGCGCTGGGTCTGTCAGCGTTCTGGAATGGCTTCTGGTCGGGCGTGGTCTACGCCGCCAGCTTCGTCGTCATCCAGCTGCTGCACTGCACGCTGGCGACCAAGCAGCCGGCCATGACGGCGCCGGCCATGGCCGCCAAGCTGCGCGACTTTTCCGATGCCAGTGCGCTGAAGGATTTCGTCGACGAGGTCACCCACCTGGTGCGCTCGCAGGTGGCAGCAGTGCTGGGCAATGTGGCAGTGGTGTTTCCGGCGGTGCTGCTGCTGTCGTGGGGTCTGCAGCTGCTCGGCGGCCGCCCGATGATTGATGCCAAGGAAGCCCAGCACGTGTTCCACTCCCTGACCCTGCTCGGCCCGTCGCTGTTCTTTGCGGCCTTGACCGGCGTGTTGCTGTTTGCCTCCAGCATCCTCGCCGGCTGGGCCGAAAACTGGTTTGTGTTGCACCGGCTGGACTCGGCCATCCGCTACAACCCGGCGTTCACCCGGCGCCTGGGTGCCGCCCGGGCCGACCGCTGGGCGCACTACATGCGCCACAACGTGTCGGGGTTTGCGTCGAATATTTCACTGGGCTTCATGCTGGGCCTGCTGCCCGCGATCTTCGGCTTTCTCGGCCTGGGGCTGGAGGCACGCCACGTCACGCTGTCGACCGGGCAACTGGGCGCGGCCTGCGCCAGCCTGGGTTGGGAGGTGCTGCGCAGCCCGGCGCTGTGGTGGGCCATGGCCAGCCTGCCCTTCATCGGCGCGCTGAACCTGGGCGTCAGTTTCTACCTGGCCTTTACTGTCGCCTTGCAGGCCAACAGCGTGTCGGGCCTGGGGCGCGTGCGCATCCGCCGCGCCGTGCTGGAACGCCTGCGCCAGGCGCCCCTAAGTTTCTTCTGGCCGGCCCGGGACGAAGCCTGATGGGCGAATTCGAACTCATCCAACGTTACTTCACCCGCCCCACGCCCCACGCGGTGCTGGGCGTGGGCGACGACTGCGCGCTGCTGCAGATGGCGCCCGGCATGCAGCTGGCCGTCTCCAGCGACATGCTGGTGGCAGGGCGGCACTTTTTTGCCGACACCGACCCGCACCACCTGGGCCACAAGGCGCTGGCGGTGAACCTCAGCGACCTGGCCGCCTGCGGCGCGCGGCCGCTGGCCTTCACGCTGGCGCTGGCACTGCCCACGGCCGACCCGGCGTGGCTGGAGCCCTTCTCCCAAGGCCTGCTGGCCCTGGCCGACGCACATGGTTGCGAGTTGATCGGCGGCGACACCACGCAGGGACCGCTGAACATCTGCATCACGGTGTTTGGTGAAGTACCGGCGGGTACCGCCCGGCGCCCGGGTCAGCCTGCCACGCAAGCACTGCTGCGTGGCGGCGCACAGCCGGGCGACGACGTGTATGTCAGCGGCACGCTGGGCGATGCCCGGCTGGCGCTGGAAGCCCTGCAGGGCCGTATCCAACTGCCCGATGCCGTGCTGCACGCGGCCCGCCTGCGACTGGAGCAACCCACGCCGCGCGTGGCGCTGGGGCTGGCGCTGCGCGGAGTCGCCAGCGCGGCGGCTGACATCAGCGACGGGCTGCTGGGTGACCTCGGCCATATCCTGCAACGCTCCGCCGTGGGTGCCACGCTGGACACGTCGACTGCTATACATTTACTAGCTGCACAGGCTTATTTCACGAGGGCTAGCGGCCCAATCGACCACATGCTTTCGCCGCAAACGGCCTTGCAATGCGTGCTGGCCGGGGGCGATGACTACGAGCTGGTCTTCACCGCGCCCGCCGCGCAACGCGCAATGGTACAGGCGGCCAGTTGGGCCAGCCACACACCGGTCACCCGCATAGGCCAGATCGACGCCGCGCCGGGTTTGCGCCTGGTTGACGGCCACGGCGCGCCGGTAGCCAACACCTTCACCTCCTTCGACCATTTCAAAGCATGAGCCGCCTCGGCCTGACCCGCGACAAGATCTACAAGACCGTGGCCCGCCAAATGCACGGCATCGTGCCCTGCTGGGTCTGCGGCCAGCCGGTGGCACCACAGGACGCCACGCTGGAACACATCCAGCCACTGAGCGAAGGCGGCAACAGCCACCTGGAGAACCTGGCCATCAGCCACGCGCTGTGCAACCAGCAGCGCGGCAGGGCGACCCCCGCCACCGACTGACGGCCAGCGCCGAGGTCGGCGTGAAACCAATCGTTGCTGATAAAGTCAGTGCTTCAACCGGAGCACACGCATGCCTGACACCCGCCCAGACGCCACCTGTACCGCCGAGGGCTGCCTGGCGCAACGTCCCCGCCCCTAGCCGCCTCCATGACCTCACCGCTGCATGACACCCCGGGCGACCCGTACGGCGCGCCGGTGACCGTTTTCCCGCAAGACTCAGGCCAGCCCGCGCCGGTGGTGCGCCCCAGTGCGCGCTTCCTGCTGTCGCACCCGGCGCACTGGATTGCGCTGGGCTTTGGCTCCGGCCTGTCGCGCATTGCGCCCGGCACGGCCGGCACGCTGTGGGCCTGGATCGCCTTCATTGCGCTATCCCCCTGGATGGATGACGCCCGCTGGGCACTGCTGATCGGCCTGTCACTGCCCCTGGGCTGGTGGGCCTGCAGCGTCACCGCGCGCAACATGGCCGTGCTCGACCCCGGCAGCATCGTCTGGGACGAAGTCGTGGCCTTCTGGCTGGTACTGTGGCTGGTCATGCCCACCGGCTTGGTCGGCCAGGTGCTGGCCTTTGGATTGTTCCGATTCTTTGACGCGGTCAAACCCGGCCCGGTGGGCTGGGCCGATGCGCTGTACCACCACCTGGAGCCCGCCACCGACCCCGCCGCCTGGCGCAAGGCCGGCTTTGGCATCATGCTCGACGACATCGTGGCGGCCGGCTGCACGGTGCTGGTGGTGGCGGCGTGGAGGTTTGCGACATGAACCCGACCGATTCCGATACGCTATCAAATGCAGAGCGCACTACGCTTGTTTCACGAGGTCTGGCGGCTGATTTCCTCAAATCAAAGGGCTGGAAGCTGGCTACCGCCGAGAGTTGCACGGGCGGCCTGATCGCGGCCCGCTGCACCGACCTGGCCGGCTCCAGCGACTGGTTTGACCGCGGCTTCGTGACCTATTCCAACGCTGCCAAGACCGAGATGCTGGGCGTGGACGCCGCGTTGATCGCACAGCATGGCGCCGTCAGCGAGCCGGTGGTGCGCGCCATGGCGCAGGGCGCACTCCAACAGTCGCAAGCCCAGGTGGCCGTGGCCGTCACCGGCGTGGCCGGGCCCAGCGGTGGCAGCGCCGCCAAGCCGGTGGGCACGGTGTGGCTGGGCTGGGCCACGCCCGCTGGCGTGGTCAGCGAGCTGCGCCACTTTGCCGGCGACCGCGCCCAGGTGCGCGCTGCCACGGTGGCGCATGCGCTGCAACGGCTGGCCAGCCTGCTGCAGACTGCGTAATCAGGCCCGAATGAAATCCTGGAGCCGGCGCCTGGGCGCTGGCTCCACGGCAGGCGCATAGCCGACCCGCGCCCACATCTGCACGGTGGCGCCCGACGTAGCGGCGCCGGTCAGGGCGTGGATGTCGGCATAGGGCTGCTGTTGCTCCACATATTCCTGCAGCGCCTGCGACAACGGCTGCATGGCCAGGCCCCGGGCTGTGGCGGCCAGTTGGACCCGCACATAGGCGCGGCCCGCGTTCACCTGGGTGGCGCGGTCGTTGCCCGGCGTCACCATCCACAGGAATCCGGGAGTGGACGCCAGCTTGGTGTCAAAGTCCTGGATCTGGCTGGTGGTGGCGTAGTCGTCGGGGCCCGGCGCGCGGGTCCGGTCAAACAGGCCCAGGCGCTCCATCGCCACGACCATGGGCGATGTCAGCGACAGGCCGTCGCGGTGGGCGGCAATCTCGGAAGCACCCACGCGCAGCACATCAAACGACTCCATGATGGTGCGCGGCACGGTTAGTTCAATGCGCCAGGCTTGCAGCGCGATGCGGCGGTGCGCGTCCAAGGCGGCTGCGTTGTCCAGCCCGGCAAAACCCACACGCGCCGGGGTCGACACGCCCGGCGCACCGCTGGCCAACGCAACCGGCGCCACCGGCTGGGCCGCCGCCGCAAGTGCGGACCAGGCCACTGCGGGCACGGCACGGCTGATGTCGTAGGTACTGCGGTTGGTATGGCGCTGCAGGATTTGGGCGAACAGCGGGTCCTTCTGCACCGTGGCATCGGGCGTCAGGCGCACGGTGGCCACCGGTCGCGCATCCAGCGTGGTTGGACCAAAGGCACCCTGGGGGAAGAGCGCCATCTCGGCGCGCAGCCCGCGCTCACGCGCCGCCAGGTCGAGCAACTCCAGAAACGTGCCGTGGCTCATCATGATCTGGCGCGACAGCGGGTCGGTCTGCGGCAACAGGCGTTTCAGGTCGCAGTAGAGCGTGATCTGGTTCGGCGTGCCCAGGTCTGCCACCCAGGATTGCAGGTTGTGCGAATGCGGTGCCAGGATGGCGTAGCTCAGTATCCACAGGCGCACATCGGGGTTGTTGGCCACTGCTGCATCCGGGCCGCGCCAGGCCTCGATCGCCTCGCCGGGCATGCCCTGGCTGCAGGCCGACAAGACTGTGGTCGCGGCCGTTGCGGCGGCAACCGTGGAAACCGCTCCGCCACCGACGATACGGATGAACTGGCGGCGCTGCAACGGGATGCCAGGTCGCTGGGCGAGTGGTGTCGTCATGTGCGAGTCCTCATGATGGGTGTCCTGGCTATTGCACCACGGCCGCGGGTGGCTGTATAGCGGCTGCATTGCGGGCCGCTGCCGCGGAAGTGAATCCCAGATCGGCCAAGGCCGTTTGTGCGGCCAGCCCCAGGGGCGTGTGCGGCTCCGGTCCTATCAGTGCGGTGAGTTTGTCATTGGCCAACGCGTGCGGCGTTTGCCACAGGTAGCGCATCTCCAGCAAGGCCGCCCAGGTGGGAACAAACAGCGAGCCGATCCGGATGATGGCCCAGGGCAGGCTCGCGAGTTTCAGCGCAGCGCCGGACTGCACCCAACCCTGGGCGCGGGCCACCGGTGTCAGCACATCCAGCCAGCGCTGGCCGGTGATGCGGTGGCCGGCAAAGTGCAGCACGTCAAACGGTTGCAACGCGGCGCGCCGCTGCGCCACGGTGACAAAGGCACGCCCCAGATCGGGCAAGTAGGCCCAGGCCCGGGACACGCCCGGCGCGCCGGGATAGGTGAACAAGCCCTTGCGGATGTCCTTGACCATGGCGGTGTCGAACCAGGTACCTTTGCCGCTGCCAAAGAAGTCACCGGCGCGGATGACCACGCAGCGCACCCCGGAGTGCTGCAGCAGCGCCTCCATCCGGATGCGCACCTGGCCTTTGATGGTGCGCGCCCGCTGGGGCGTGTCCTCGCGCAGCACGGCCGGCATGCTGGCACCAAAGTTGTACACATTGCCAGGCACCATCAGCGTGGCGCCCAGCGCGCGGGTGATGGCAATCGCCGCCTCGGTCATGGGCAGCACCTGGGTTTGCCAGGCGGTGTTGGTGTAGGCCGGGTTCAGCGCATGCACCACCACCGTGGCGCCCTGCGCGGCCTGCACCAGCGCCTGCGTGTCGTGCAGGTCGATGCCCAGCCATTCGATGGGCGTGGCGTCGGGCACTTGCGCGCCCACACGGGTCTGCCCCAGCACGCGCCAACCGGCGTCGGCAAAGGCGCGGGCGGTGGCCAGGCCAAAGCGGCCGCGGGCGCCCAGAATCAGTACGGTGTTCGGTGCGGTGGTGTGCATGGTGTTTCCTGCTGGTTGGGGGAGGGATGGCTGCATTGTGGAAAGTTCCGGCGTATTGCACAATTGCATATCTATTTACATCTGATATGCATATCTGAATACCACTATGCAAACCGCTTTTGACTGGAGCCTGATCCGCTCATTCCTCGCCGCACTGGACCAGGGCAGCTTGCTGGCGGCGGCGCGCCTGCTCAAGACCAGCCAGCCCACGCTGGGGCGCCATATCGCGGAGCTGGAAAGCCAGATGGGGGTGGTGCTGTTCGAGCGCACCGGGCGCGGCCTGGTGCCCACGGCCACGGCGCTGCAGCTGGCCGAATCGGCCCGCGCCATGGAGGCTGGCGCCCTGCAACTGACGCGCACGCTTAAGCGCACGCAACTGCAGACCACGGGCACCGTGCGCATCACGGCCAGCGTACCGGTGGCCGTGCAGCTGATGCCGCCCTTGCTGGCGCGCATGCGCCTGGCCCTGCCCGATATCCAGGTGGAGCTGGTGTCGAGCAACCAGGTGTCCAACCTGCTGCGCCGCGAGGCCGACATCGCCATCCGCATGGTGCGCCCCGAGCAGGGTACGCTGGTGGCCAAAAAGATTGGCACGGTGGGCGTGGGGGCCTACGCCCACCGCAGCTACCTGGCGCGGCGCAGCCCCCTGCGCGAGCTGCCCGATCTGTTGCAGAACGACCTGATCGGCAACGATGCGGATACCTCCATCCTGCGGGGTTTTCAGGCCATGGGTTACGCGGTCGGCCCCGAGGCGTTTGCGCTGCGCACCGATGACTTCATCGTGCAGTGGCAGGCTGTGCGGGCCGGGCTGGGCATTGGCTTTGTGGCGGACTACATGGCCCGCACGGACGCCGATGTCCTGCGGGTGCTACCGGGCGTGCTGAACGTGCCAGACCTGCCCATGTGGCTGGCCGTACACCGGGAAATCCGCACCAACCGGCGCATCCGGGCGGTGTATGACTTTCTGGCCGACGCCCTGCCGCACGTGCTTTAGCGGGTCAGTGCGCGGCGCTCTCCCCCCTGGAAGGGTTTGGCATTGGGAGCGCCGGAGCGCACCGGCGTGCGCGGCAGGCTGGCGTGCTGCGCGGCACCGCCAACCTTGAAAAACGCCACGGCCTGCACCAGCTCCTGGGCCTGGCCCTTGAGACTGCTGGCGGCGGCGGCCATTTCCTCGACCAGTGCGGCGTTTTGCTGCGTGGCCTGGTCCATCTGCGTGACGGCCTCTCCCACCTGTGCCACGCCCATGGACTGCTCGTTGCTGGCGGCGCTGATCTCGCCCATGATGTCGGTCACGCGGCGGATGGAGCCCACCACCTCCGTCATGGTGACACCGGCCTGGTCGACCAGCGTGGTGCCGTGCTCGACCCGCTCCACGCTGGCGTTGATCAGGGACTTGATTTCCTTGGCGGCTTCTGCGCTACGGCCAGCGAGGCTGCGTACTTCGGACGCCACCACCGCAAAGCCCCGGCCCTGCTCGCCGGCGCGGGCGGCTTCCACCGCTGCGTTGAGCGCCAGGATATTGGTCTGGAACGCAATGCCGTCGATGACGCTGATGATGTCCGAAATCTTGCGCGAGGACTCGTTGATGCCCTTCATGGTTTCGACCACCTGGCCCACCACCTCGCCGCCCTTGATGGCCACGGTGGAGGCACTCTGCGCCAGCTGGTTGGCCTGCTTGGCACTGTCGGCATTCTGTTTGACGGTGGCGCCCAGCTCCTCCATGCTGGCTGCGGTTTCTTCCAGGGCGCTGGCCTGCTGCTCGGTACGGGCCGACAAATCGTTGTTGCCCTGGGCAATTTCTGCACTGGCGGTGGCCACCCCTTCGGAACCGTGGCGCACCGTGCTCACCACCTTGGCCAAGCTGCCTTGCATGGCGCCCAGGCTGGCCAGCAGACTCACCGTGTCACCGGGGCGAACGCTCACGGCATGGGTGAAATCGCCCTGCGCGGCGGCACGGGCCATTTCAGCCGCTTCGCTGGGCTCGCCACCGAGTTCCTTGAGCAGGCTACGGGTGATCAGCAGCCCGATCCCCCCAGCCAACACCAGGGCCAGCACGCCCAAACCGATCATCACGGCACGGGCACCGGAGTAGGTTTCCGCGCCCATCTTGGCGCTGGCTTCCATCAGTTCCACCTGCTGCTGCGCGAGCGCCTTGATCGCGTCCTGATATGCGCCCAGTATGGGCCGCAACTGGCCACTCAGGTAGGCCTTAGCCTCATCACCCTTGTCTGCCAGTATCAATTCGCTGAGTGCCTGCTGACCCGCCACGTACTTGACGCGCAGGTCCTTCACGTCCTTCAACAGCTCCTTGCCCTTGGGCAGGGTCACCAGTTGGTCCAGCAGCTCCAGATTCTTGTCGACGATCTGCTTGGCCTGGGCAATATTTGCAATCTGCTTTTGCCGGTCAGCTGCGTCGCTGGTGAGCATCATGTTGCGCAGCGCAATCGCCACGACGCTGGTCTGCATCATGATGGTGTTGGACGCATCCATTTTTGGGATGCGGTCATCGACAATATTCGTCAGCCCGCCATTGATGCGGCTCATGGAAGACAGGCCAATCACGACGATAACCAACATGAGCGCACACACGACGCCAAAGCCCACGCTGAGCCGTGTGCTGACCTTCCAGGCGGAAATATTCATCGGGTTTCTCCAGGAGCGCAACCATCTCGCCGCGTTGCACCATCGCAACGCGTACTATTGACGGGCACTCGGCGCATCGTAGCCTGCGCGCATGCCGGTGGCAACTGATCTCTTGGCCCGATGCCGGGTGCGCGTCACGCGCCGTGGCACTTCTTGTACTTCTTGCCGCTGCCGCAGTAACACGGGTCATTGCGCCCCGGGACATCGGCACGGCGCAAAGTCTCCACACGGGGGCCAATGCCGCGCCAGATTTCGCGCAGGTCGTAGACCGACCACACGGCGTCGGCGAAGGCGTTGAGCCTGGCCTTGCTCATCGAAGGCGGGCCATCTTCGCTGAACGGCGACAACTCGGGCTCTTCGGTGTCGTCCTCGGTCATGGCGACGATGGCCTGCATCGCCACGTCGTGCCATTTGGCGGCTTTCTTGTCGCTGGGTTCGGCCCACTCGTCGGGCCAGGCCTCGACGGCGAACATGAAACCCAGCGCCCAGACCTGGCCAAAGGCCGGCAAGGCTTCATCGGGCAGTTCGGCCCGCTCCTCTTCCGACAACGCCGCCATGGCGCCACGCACGTCCATCACCTCGGGGTGGTAGGCCGTCTCATCTTCCAGCGTCTCGATGGGGGTGTCCAGTGCGGCCACGACCTCGGCCCACCGCTGATCCCAGATCTGCAGGAACCGCGCGCGCTGCGCCGCGTCGGCAAACGAACCGTCAGAGCCGCCTACCGCGTCGTCGCCATCGGACACCACGGACATGGCACCGGCCTCCGGCACGGCCAGCAGCACATCCAGATACTCGGCCTGGGGAATGGGGCGGCGGCAGCAGATCAGTGCGGCCATGAAGCCTTCACAAAATTCCCACTGCGGCGTTTCGTCGTAGCGGGTGCGCAGGTCGTCCAGGATGGCGTCGATCTCGTCGAACTGGTCGGCACTGACGGCGTCCGGCGCCGCCTGGCCTTCCACGGGTTTCTGGGCCTTGGCTGCTGGAGCGGGTGCGTGGGGAATGGGTGCGTTGTATTGCATGGGATGCCTGGTTGCGTGGTGCGATTGGCTGCTATTGTCGGGCCACCGGCTTGGGCTGCAGATCGCCTGCGCTAGCGTCCCACGCTACGCTACGTTTTTGATAGCTGTCTGCACAATGGATCCGAGGGCTAGCAGGCGTTTTGTCATACACAAAACGGCGTTGTCCTTGCTCAGCAGCAAGCTGTGGTGGGCCACGGCCAGGTCGATAAACTTCTGGTCATCGGCATCCTTGCAGGTGGCGCTGGCCTTGGGCGCGACGTCCACGATGCGGGCCAGCGTGTCGAACTGGGCCAGCACCGACGCGGCATCGAGCTGGTAGTAGGCCAGCCGTTTGACGATCTTGGGGTAGGCCAGCACGCGTGCCAGCTCGTCGCGCATGGGCTGGGTGGCAATCCACTGCAGTGCGCCGCTCTGCAGTCCATCGCGCAGGGGCTGGGCGGCAGGGTCGTTGAAGATGAAGGCGTCGAGGACGATGTTGGTGTCGAGGACGACGCTATCGCTTGTCACGCGCGGTACCCTTGACCATGTCGAAGCGGAACATGCGGCATTCAATCGGGCCGTTCCACATGGGCACGCGGCGCGACTCCTTGAGGCGCATCTTGGTGGGCAGCTTCAGGTCGGGGGTCAGAATCCAGCCGGTCCAGCCACTGTAGTTTTTCTTCCAGTGCGTCGCCAATTGGCTGAAGAATTCGCCACCGTCCTCGGTCACCGCCTGTTCGCGGGCGCCGCTCTGGGCTTCGAAATCCGGTAACGGTGCGTCGCTGCGGTCGCCGCGGTTCGGTGCGCCGGAGCGCCTGGCGCCCGCGCCGCTGACGCCGCCGACCGCAATGCGCTCACCATAGGGCGGGTTCAGCAGCAGTACGCCGGGCACATCGGTGGGGGGCATGCGCTGCAGCGCGTCGCCGCCGCGGAACTCGATGACGTCGGCCACTCCGGCACGTTCGGCATTGCGCTGTGCAAAGTCCACCATGCGGTGGGCCACATCGCTGCCGTAAATCAAGGGCTTTTGGCCGGGCTCGGGTTTGACCACGGCGGCAGCAGCTTCCTGCTTGATGCCATCCCAGACGTGCTGCTGGAACGGGATGTACTTCTCGAACGCAAAGCGGCGCAGCATGCCCGGTGCGATGTTGCAGGCGATCTGCGCGGCCTCAATGGCAATGGTGCCGCTGCCGCAGCAGGGGTCGTACAGCGGCAGCAGGTCGTCGTCGCCGTCGGCCCAGCCGCAGGCGGCAATCATCGCCGCGGCCAGCGTCTCTTTCAGCGGCGCCTCGCCCTTGTCCTCGCGCCAGCCGCGCTTGAACAGCGGCTCACCCGAGGTGTCGATGTACAGCGAGCAGGTGTCCGTGGTCAGGTGGGCGTAGATGCGCACATCGGGCCACTGGGTGTTGACGTCCGGGCGCACGCCGTGGGCCTTGTCGCGGAAGCGGTCGCACACCGCGTCCTTGATCTTGAGTCCGGCGAAGTTCAGGCTTGTGAGCGGGCTGTGCTGGGCCGTCACTTCCACCTTGATGCTCTGCTTGGGTGTGAACCAGATTTCCCACGCCACCTCGGCAGCGGCGCGGTACAGGTCCTGCTCGTTGCGGTAGTCGGTGTACGACAACTGCACCAGCACGCGCTGCGCCAGGCGGCTGTGCAGGTTCAGGCGCATGGCGTCGCGCCACGAGGCCCGCGCCATCACGCCACCGCGGCGGGTCAGCAGGTCCTGGCCCATCAGGCCGGTGAGGTCGTGGACCTCGGCGGCCAGCAGGTCTTCCACGCCAGCGGCGCAGGGGAGAAAAATCTGGAGCTGGTTCACAAGGCTTTCCTCAATGAAGCGGGAGCAATCTTCAGCCCCTCGCGGTATTTGGCCACGGTGCGGCGGGCGCATTCAATGCCTTGCTCTTTCAGCATTTCGGAAATCTGGTTGTCGCTCAGCGGTTTGGCGTTGCTCTCGGCGCTGATGAACTGCTTGATCAGCGCACGCACCGCGGTGCTGGAGGCATTGCCGCCGGACTCGGTGCCCAGGCCGGAGCCGAAGAAATACTTCAGCTCGAAGGTGCCGAACGGCGTGGCCATGTATTTGGCGGTGGTGACGCGGCTGATGGTGGACTCGTGCAGGCCCAGTTCATCGGCAATCTCGCGCAAGA
>ERZ724516.692-NODE-692-length-20541-cov-6.878698_pt1 | contig 20541 bp, 16 predicted proteins | sample MGYA00376049_ERZ724516 | MGnify/ENA primary metagenome ERZ724516 (study PRJEB28724, sample SAMN07190886) | activated sludge metagenome | isolation source: activated sludge of sewage treatment plant in Hong Hong | place: USA: Christiansburg, Virginia | collected... | reverse complement strand
AAACCAAAGGCTGCGCCAACCATTCCAAAATTTTGGGCACGTTTTTCGGGTTCACTAATATCAGCTATATAGGCCGATGCCGTTGTAAAACTTGCTCCCGAAATACCTGCAATAATACGTCCTACAAACAACCAAAATAATGTAGGAGCAAAGGCTAAAAATATATAATCAACTCCTAAGCCGAGAAGAGAAATTAATAAAACAGGTCTTCTGCCATATCTATCACTTAAGCCACCTAACACACTCGAAAACAAAAATTGCATAATGCCATACGCAAATGCCAACCAACCGCCATATTTAGAAGCTTCACTAATATCGCCACCAATTAATTCTTGTATTAATTTTGGGGTAACAGGAATAATAATTCCAATACCAGTGCAATCAATTAAAAGAGTAATGAATATAAATAGAAGAGCGTTTTTTTGATTTTTCATTGTATAAAAATAATATTTTAAATCATACTATTAATACGAGCCACCAGATCCAGCGCCACCAGATTGGCCGCCACCAAACTCAACACCATCTTGCGATAGTGGAGTAGTTTTTTGAGTTAAGCTCTCTACAATAATTAAAGCTTCAGCATTCGTTTTCAAGAAGCTATCTTCATCAACTTGCTCCTCAAAGGTAATACCATGTTTAGGTGTTTTAAAATATTTGATAGAAAAATAAGCCACAACAATTAAAACAATACCTGATGCTGTTAAAGCAATTTCTGGATGTCCTAAACTAAAATAATATTTAAAGGTAAGCGCTGATGCGGCCAATAAAGCTAATCCCGACCAAAGCAAAGTTTTATCTTTTTGTTTTAATCCAACATATATATACCCTAAAGGAACTAAAGCTGTTAGAATATAAAATATAAATGCTAACGGAATATCCTCTCCTATTTGTAAATCCATACTAAAAAATGCCACACTCGATTCTCTAATTACATAATAGTTGCAAGCCATATAAAATACAATTAACGATAAAAACTCAACAACTTCCATACAAGACCTCCAATAAAATAATTCGGCTTTTGACTTGAATTTTTTAATTTGAAAATATAGAACTGCTGAAAATAACATCAAGGCAAATGGCATAATGAGTTTTGCAACATCGCCTAACTTCATGATCACTAAAAACAAAATGGCGTACACACAAAAGCTTAATGCTAATGTGGCAATTCTATCAGCGTATCTTATCGCAGCAAATGCTATAAAAGGCAGGGCAGTAGAGAAATACAATAAAGGACTATTAGATGAAATTTCGTCTGTTAGTATAAAAATAGCTACCGCTAAAAATGTTAAGCCTATGTATAGCAATGCTTCGTCGGTGCCCGAATTATAAATGTTTTTGTTTTTGATAAACGATTCTAAAACAAAAAAACAAGCTGCTGCAAATAGCAAACAAGAAAATGTCCAAAAAATAAAACTGCCATCAACAGCATACATCAATCCCGAAAATAGTAAGCTATAAATGCCCAAGGAAGCTAAAGCAATGAACGAAATAAAAATAAATAAACCAATTTTCACAAACACGTTCGACGATTGAAAACTAGAAGAATACTGTTTTAAAATATCAGCATATTGTTGGTCGGAAATTAATTTATTAGCATGCCAAAAAGCGGCTTTCTTTTTCAGAAAACTATTTTTTATTGTATCATCGTTGTATGCTTTCATTATTTTGCCTTTACAATTTTTTTAATATTTAAAAACAAAAAGATAACACCCACGGCAGATGCAATCACATACATCATCCCTAACATAAAAATGCCTTCACTCATATTATTTACTTTTGAAAGCAAATAAAATATAATATAAGACAAGCCAATGTATCCATATAATACAGAAAGCAATAAAAACAAATACGACTGTTGAACCAAGGCATATTTAATAAAATACACACAAATGCCTGCTAACACTAATAAAGTTATGAGTTTCAAGTCTTGATCAAACAAAGCCGCCAATGTGGCAATGCATAAAATATTTAAAGCAAAATTATTATACGTAAAACTAAAATGTTGTTTAATGCGCTTTTTATCTGAATACCAAGCCCATGCCGCTAAAATCATTCCTAATAATACCGCCGTAAAAATTACTGATAAATCTGAAAAATCATTGCCTTCAACTAATTGTCTGGGTGTAACACTTAATCCAAAAGTACTTGCTAAGCCAGTAATAGCAATTGATAACACACCTTTATGGTCGAAACGATAGGCTAAATAAAAAGAAATAATGGTTGGTACAAAAACTAAAATACCATAATGCTCGCCAAACGGATGGTACTGAAATTGAAAGTATCCCATGAATACAGCAAAGAGCAAACATCCCAATAATACCAAATAATCAAAAAATGGCGAAGCGTGTGTTGCCGTTAAATTAGTATATGGCAATTTGTGTTTGTGGATATAATACATACATGCAGCACTTGCTAAACCTACTGCTGCTAAAATAGCTTGATGGCCAATCGTGTCAATATTTAAATAAACTAAAATACCAATCCCCGACGACAATAATAAAATACCTAAATATAAAATGGTTCGAAGTTCCCAATGAATGGAGAACAATCGATTATTCTCAAAGGATTCAATAATTTTGTATTGTTCCTCAGTAATGTGCCCGTCTTTAAGTATTTGATTTAACTCTGTCATTTATGATGTATAAATATAATTAAAAAGACTTATTAGGCAAATGCCCCCTCCATCCTATCACAAAACCGCTAAAACAAAAAGCGAACTAAGCTTGAGATTATCAATTATATTTACACCATGGTATTAACCCTTTTAAAAGAAAGTATTGTGTTTGCTTGGGGCGCTTTAGTTGCTAATAAACTAAGGACGTTTTTGAGCTTATTGGGTATTACCATTGGTATTTTTGCCATTATTACCGTATTTACTATTGTAGATAGTTTAGAACGCAATATTCGTGGAAGCGTTCAAAGCCTTGGAGATAATGTGGTTTTTGTGATGAAATGGCCTTGGACTTTTGGTCCCGATTACCCTTGGTGGAAATATATGAACCGCCCCGTTCCCGAATATAGCGAATTAGCAGAAGTGCAGCGTAAAGCAAAAAGCATTGATGCTATTGGTTTTAGAATAGGAACTCGTAAAGTATTGAAACATAATAATAATACCATCGAAAATGCTTTAGTGTCTGGTTGGTCATATGGCTACGGACAAGTAAAATCCTTTGAAATTGTGGATGGCCGTTATTTTAGAGAAGATGAAGCCGAAGGTGGATATAATGTAGTCATGCTGGGACATACCTTAGCAGAGGGCTTGTTCCCTAATAACGAATATCCAATTGGTAAAACCATTAAAGTGGCAGGTAGAAACTGTAAAGTCATCGGTTTATTTAAAAAAGAAGGCGAAAGTATGTTAGGTAATAGTATGGATAACCAAGCTGTTGTTCCATACAATTTTGCGAGGTTATTTATGGATGTGAAATCTGAAAATAGTGATCCTTTTATTGCCGCTAAAGCAAAACCTGGTGTAACTAATGCCCAATTAAAAGATGAACTTACCGGCATTATGCGCAGCATTAGAGGTTTAAAGCCCTTAGCGGATGATGATTTTGCTTTGAATGAAACTAATTTACTAAGTAAAAACTTTGATGGCTTATTTGATATTGTTGGAATTGCAGGCGCTATCATTGGTGGATTCTCTATCCTTGTAGGCGGTTTTGGAATTGCTAACATTATGTTTGTATCGGTGAGGGAAAGAACAAATATCATCGGCATTCAAAAATCTTTGGGTGCAAAAAACTATTTTATCTTAGCGCAATTTTTATTTGAAGCGGTGTTTTTATCTTTAATGGGAGGTATCATAGGACTCTTGCTCATTTATGGGCTCACTCTAGCCGCCGACGGAGTGATAGATATGGAAATTACCTTAACACGCTCAAATATTATTTTAGGTTTAACGATTTCGGTTTTAATTGGCATCATTAGCGGCTTTATTCCTGCCTATGGCGCCTCTCAATTAGACCCAGTAGAAGCAATAAGAACAAATTAATGGCACAAGTAACTTGCCCAAAAGACATTCGTATTGTTACCATTATAGCCCTTATATTGGTTCTATTAGCGTTTCCTATGCTTTTTACCCCTTCTATAAAACGCATGGGCGATTTTATTCCTATGATTTTAGGCATTATTATTACGCTGCAGTTTGTGTCGTTAATTGGCATTTGGCATATGAAACAATGGGGCGTTCAACTCTTTATTATTATGTTTTGCATTAGGGTGATTACATTTATGTTTTTAGATTTATATGAATTCCGTTTCTTTTTCAATATCTTTTACTCACTCACGTTTATCGTTTTCTTTTTGATCCATTATCGTAAGATGGATACTAATTTATAGAATGTCAGTTGGAACCCCTTTTTAATAGGAACACGGATAGGGCGGATTAAGCTGATAAGCGCAGATTATAATAAAATCTGATAAATTCTATTTAATTTATTTTGCAAAACATCTATTTAATAAACAAAAAACATCCGTGTATATCTGTTGCATCCGTTAAATCCGTGTTCCTATTTTACAACAGCTTGCATCACATCTTTAACACAAATCTCTAAAAACCAACGTTTTTCAATTCAGAGGTTTCATCGATTCATCGTATTTAAAAGTTAATTTGTCTGAAAATGCTATTTAACCGTCAAATTGTTTTGCTTTTATCGAAAATTTAATTATATCTTTATAATAGAATTACACGAAACCATTCACTCAATAGAACATACATTTTAATCACTAAAACTATGATTGCAGAAGTTGAAACCCATAATTTAGCCGAACCACTTAAAGCCTTTTTTGGCTTTGGAGGCTTTAAAGGAACCCAGGAAGCCATTATCAATAATATCCTTAATAAACAGGATACTTTTGTGATTATGCCAACTGGTGGCGGTAAATCGCTTTGCTATCAGTTACCTGCCATTATGAGTGAGGGAACAGCTATTATTGTTTCTCCTTTAATTGCTTTAATGAAAAATCAGGTAGATGCTATCCGTGGTTTTAGCAACGAAACAGGAATTGCTCACTTTTTAAACTCTTCTTTAAATAAATCGGAAATAGCCACCGTAAAAAAGGACGTTTTATCTGGAAAAACCAAATTATTATATGTAGCTCCTGAAACTTTGAATAAAGAAGATAATATCGAGTTCTTCTCAGAATTCCCTATTTCTTTCTTTGCAATCGACGAAGCTCACTGTATTTCGGAATGGGGTCATGATTTCCGTCCAGAATACCGCCGCTTACGTCCTATTATAGATAAATTAGGTTCTGTGCCCGTAATGGCATTAACAGCAACGGCTACTCCTAAAGTTCAGCACGATATTCAAAAGAACCTAGGCATGCTAGATGCTAAGTTATTCAAATCATCTTTTAACCGCGAAAACTTATATTATGAGGTTCGTGCTAAAAAAGATGTAATTAAAGAAATTATTAAATACGCAAAGCAAAATGCTGGTAAATCAGGTATCATTTATTGTTTAAGTCGTAAAAAAGTGGAGGAAGTTGCTCAAGCTCTTATTGTAAACGGAGTAAAAGCGGCGCCTTACCATGCTGGATTAGACGCTAAAGAGCGTGCTAAAACACAAGATGGCTTTTTGATGGAAGATATTGATGTGATTGTTGCTACTATTGCCTTTGGTATGGGAATCGATAAACCTGATGTTCGTTTTGTGATTCACCATGATATTCCAAAATCATTAGAAGGATATTACCAAGAAACTGGTCGCGCAGGCCGTGATGGTGGCGAAGGAAATTGCTTAACGTTTTACAGTTATGATGATATCATGAAACTAGAAAAGTTCATGAAAGATAAGCCAGTAAACGAACAAGAAATTGGAAAACAAATGTTATCCGAAACTGCTTCGTTTGCAGAGACTTCTTCTTGTCGTCGTAAATTTATTCTACATTATTTTGGGGAAGAATTTAATGATGCCAAATGTAATGAGATGTGCGATAACTGTCGTCATCCAAAACAAAAATTTGAAGCGCAAGACGATTTAATTTTAGCAATTAAAGCCGTTAAAGAAAGTAAAGAGAAGCATAAGGTTAAAGACATCGTTAATTTATTAATGGGTAACTTAACTGCTACAGGCAAATCATACAAACACAACGAACTAAAAACTTGGGGCGAAGGTGTAGAGCACGATAAGGATGATAAGTACTGGAATGCCGTGATGCGTCAAGCTATCGTCAATGGTTTTTTTGCAAAGGATATTGAAAATTATGGTCTAGTAAAAATTACAGATAAAGGAAAAGCTTATTTAAAAGATCCATTCAGCATTAAATTCACAAGAGATAACGACTTTAGTAATGCCGAAAGCGATAACGATGATGACATTGTTGGAGGAAAAGGTGCTAACAGTACTGACGAAGTATTGTATGCCATGCTAAAAGACTTAACTAAAAAAATTGCGAAACAAAATAATTTACCTCCTTACGTTATCTTCCAAGAAATTTCATTAGAAGAAATGTCTATCAACTATCCTATTACAATGGAAGAGATGACAAAAATTTCGGGAGTTGGTGCAGGTAAAGCTGCTAAATACGGTAAACCGTATTTGGAGTTAATTAAAAAACATGTTGAGGAAAACGAGATTGAACGCCCTAGCGATATGGTTATTAAATCAGTGGTTAATAAATCTGGATTAAAAGTATTCATCATTCAAAACATTGACAGAAAAGTTAGCTTAGAAGATATGGCTAAAAACAAAAATCTGAAAATGAATGATTTATTGACAGAGATTGAAACTATTGTTACTTCTGGAACTAAAGTAAATATTAACTATTACATCGATCAAGTAATTGACGAAGATAAAAAAGATGATATCTATGAATGTTTAAGAGAAGCAGAAACAGATGACATCAATGCTATTTTAAAAGAATTAGGTGAAGATGAATATAGTGAAGAAGAAGTGAGATTAATGCGCATTAAATTCATTAGTGAATTTGGTAATTAATTGTTTTTAAGATTTCATAAAAAGGCTGTTTTAAGAAATTAAAGCAGCCTTTATTATTTACACGAAGTGTTGATTTTGGGAGATGAAATTTGCCTTTTTTACTACTAATTTAAGGCAAATCCACTTGTTAAACCATTTTAAATAGTTGATTAACAAGTAGATAATTCATTATTTGTTAAAAAAAGAAGAGTCTGTAAATAAAGATTAACTTTATAGTCCCTAATTTTTATGATTTTTTTGTATCCAAAATTAAATGTAATTGCCCTATTGATAGGCATACTGCTTTATCCTAGTTCTTTTATTCTAGGTCAGAATAAGGATGAAGTGGTTTCATTATATATAAAAGATTTAACTGATATCTGGAATGAAACGAATACTAAAACATTTACTTCCTATATTATTGATTCTACTTTATCATTAAAATCAGAACCATTTAAAATTGAGCAAAAAAAATCTTTTAATCAGGCTCAGCAATTACAACTTCGATTAAATCAGTTACAGCAATCTATTAATAAAAAGGATGTTGGATTACAAGCAACCGTTAATTTTCAAGAAAACTTAAATTCGCCAGTTGTTGATCCTGAAGAAACTGTCGTTTTTAGGCGCCGTGCTATTGCTGGTATTGATTGGGACATTTTAAATAATGGCTTTTATGAAAACAGAGTGAAAAACAAAATTTTGAAACTCAACTATCTTGCACTTCAACATAAACAGTATAATGATCATTTAAACTCCTTTCAAAATAAACAAACCTCGCAAATATTATTTTATTTCAATAAAAAGAAAATTGAAATACTCGATACTCGAAAAAGCTTAAATAACAAGCAAATGCCAATCGTTGAAAAACTTTGGGGCATCAAACACATTACAAAAGATAATTATCTAAAGGCCATTCAAAATAGTACAGACATTAATGCACAATATAATTTATACTTAAACTACAATAAAGTAAACCAGCTAAATAATGCCGATTTTGATTTTGAGTTACCTATTTTGGATATTAATATTCAACAACTGCTTCAAAAATCAAACGCTCCAACTATCGATTCATCATTAATCAATGCTTCTCAAATAGCAAAATATCAATCGTCTTATATCAAAGACGTGAGTTTAAAAGCTTACACACGTTACAATTATTACGATGTGTATAATTCCAGTCAACCTAACCGTTCGTTTATTTCAGTTGGTATGAATTTATCTTTACCATTAGCATTTAATCAAAAAGATAAAAAAGAATTTTATTTGACTCAACAGCAATTAGCAAATTATAAAGAAGGTTCCGACTCCGCAGACTTTCAAGCAACGCTTATCAATAAATATTATGAGTATCAATACAAATTAAAACAATTTAAAAATTTATATCATAAGCGCTTAGTGTTTGAAGAATTACTAAGAACAGAAAGAGCCAAAGCACAATTAAATAGCATGAAGTTTAATACAAATACTGCTTTATTTATTTTAGACGACTATTGGAGTAATGCCATTGAGTTAATAGACCTTAAACAAGATTTATATAAAATTTTATTAGACTTTAAGGTTAAGCTTCCTGCAACAAATATTTCTGAATACACAACGCCATTAAATTTATCAAACTTAAACATTGCATCCAGTAATCCTCCATTTAAAGCAGTTTATGTATGGAGTGATGCTTTTAAAAATAATTCGCAAACCGTTATTAACGAGTACTGTAAAGTAAATGAGTTTAATCCTATACTCATTTCATATAACCACACAAAACTATATATTCAACAAATCACAGAATTCATTTCAAAAAATTACACTACGCCAATTCATTTAATGATTGGTAGTAATAAAATATTGCAAACTGGCATTAGTGGTTATTTAGATACAGTAAAACTAAACACGGATTTAGCAAAAATTAAAGGCATTCATTTAGATATTGAACCTCATACCTTTGACGACTTTAAAGATAATAAGGAAAAATATTTTACAATGTACTTGCAACTAATAAAACAAGCTAAATTATTTTGCGATAACAATCATTTAGAGTTATCTGTTTCTATTCCTTTAAATTACCCTGACAATGTATTGATCGAATTAAATGCCGCTTGCAATCAAGTATATTTAATGGCTTATGAAAATGTAGATATAGATTTTATTTTGAGAAAAACCGCTGAAGAAAAAACAATTCTAAAAGATAAATGTGTTCTAGCTTTAAGAACAAAAGATTTTGAAAACAGAACAAGTATGGACGAAACTCTAAAAAAATTGGGATTCGAAAAAACAGCTTATCACGATTTAGATGATTTAATCAAATTTGATAACACAAGTATTAATGTGAAAGGAGAAGGAGGAAAATAGTATGAAAAGCATGAACTTTCAGAGAAATAAATCATTAATCCGGGTAGTTAATGAGCAACAAAAAGTAAAACAAAACAAGCAGCGCAATTGGGATAGAATACTTTATGTTGGCTTACTTGGTTTGTTTTTGTTATTTATGGCGTACTACTTTATTACAAAGTATGTTTATGTTCATGCGTATGGCCATGTGATTATTGAAAACACACACATTAGATTAACAGATGATGCAAGAGTTATTGAATTTTATATTCATGAAGGAGATAGCATACAAAAAAACGACACATTATTTTCCTACGCATTGGATAGAGACGATGATATTAACGGGCAATCATCTCAAGCACTAAGCATTGGGTCAATTAACGCAACAGGTAAAGATGATTGGTGGGTTAAAGAATTGTTTGCCTTAAAGAAAAAAATAACTTTAAATAATATTGACATCACTGAGAATGGAAGCTTAGTTGCAAATTATAAATCAGAAATTAAACGATTAAGTAATGAAGTAATATTAGATGTGTTACCAAAAAGCAGATTAGAGTTTGTGCAAAATGAAATATTTAGATTAAACACAGAGAATCAAAAATTACAAAGAGAGAATAACGAATTAAATGGACTAATAAGAACATTAGGCCCAACAACCAACAAAAGTAGATACAGTGCCTCTAATATTCGTTTAAAAAATTCGAGTGTAGGAGGTAATCAAAGCGACCAATATAAATTATCTTTCAGCGAAGAATTATTATCTGAACCAAAATATTTTAAATCTCCAATCAGTGGTGTTTCTACTCGCATCTTTATTCATAATTACGAAACGGTTTTAAAAAGTGAAGAAATCATGTCGATTCACCAAGCGCATCCTGCCTTTATTAAAGCGTACTTTGAACAGGAAGATTTAAGGTATTTTGATGTAGGAGATGTGTTTACCATTGATTTCCCAGATGGCACGACTAGTAAAGGGGTTTTAAAAAGATTTTATATAGCAACTTATACCTTACCAGAAGAATTTCAAAAAAAATATGAGCCAACTACACGAAGTATTGCTGCTGATATTTATCCATTAGATTCTACTGAAATTGTTAAGTGGAGAGCATTTTATAAAATGAGTGTAGATATTTCTAAATTAAAATTTAACTAATCGCTATGGACAAAACATTAGCAAATAATAAAGTTGAGTTTCATGATAATGTGGTGACTTGTTTTGGAAAAACATTTTACTACTTCGAATCATTTAGTTCGTTAAAGATTGATGATTTAGAAAAATATGATGCCGTTATTATAGATGCCAGAGATGTTGAATTCACAAGAATTATCGTCAAAAAATTTCGTAGCCATTCAAATCTTGAGTTTTACTTAAAGCCATTATTTTTAATTAATAATAAAGCTACCGAAGACCCGTATATCAAAGAGTTGACAGACGGTATTATCATGTCGTTTGATCAAATATCAGAAACCATAAACGATGTTAATCAAATCAATATGAAGATCACTCGTTTAGAGAGTTCTGCCTCAGCATCGTTTGAGGTACAGGTGTTTAAAAAAGCGTTGAACTACATGTTTACGCGCGATATCAATAGCTTGAAGCCATTAGTTGACGTTAATTCATCCATAGGCTATTGCTATCCTGTTCTTTCTGTAAACTTTGATTCGTTTGAAGAATTTAAAGCGATTGAAATATTAGAATGGGCAGAAAAAGAAAATTTAATCTGGCCAGATTTTTACGATAGAGTTTATTTGTGTAGCAATTGTAAAGGCGGTCATTTATCATTTAGAGAAATTTGTCCTAATTGCGATTCGGCTAATATGAAATCAGAAGATCTAGTGCATCATTTTCCCTGCGGTTATATTGGCGCTATCAGTGACTTTAAAAATACCGTCGATACCGTATTAACTTGTCCTAAGTGCTCAAAAAACTTACGTCATATTGGGGTAGATTATGATAAACCTTCTATTATTAACCATTGCCAAAATTGCAACGATGTTTTTCAAGATTATTTAGTGAAAGCCAAATGCGTACAATGCAAAACAGATACGGATGTACAGTTCTTAATTTCTAAAAACATCAATGTATATAAGCTCACAAAAAAAGGGAGAAATTCAGCCGTTGGAGGGATTTACACATCAGATTATGCTTTAAATAATGAAATCGTTGGGACTTTAGATTTAAAGACCTTTTCAACGATGATGCATTACGAGCAAGAAAGAACAAAAGCAAATGCTTTATTAAATTCTAATCTGGTAGTTTTTTATTTAGAAAATATTTTTGATTTATATAAGTTGGTCGGAAAATCCAAAGAACGCTCTTTACTAGCAGAGTTTGTGGACATCATAAGAGACAACATTACACCTGCTGATTTTATTTGTATTAATAATCCTTCTATTATCAGCATTTGTATTAATGATGCCACTCTTGAAGATGCTAAAATCATGGTTCTGAAAATAGCAAATATGATTCAAGAATTGGTGATGAATAATTTCAATAGATTTGATTTAGAAATTACCTCTAATGTTTTACCATTGAGTAAAACTCAGTCCTTTGATAAGCAAATGCAAGCTACTATTAAAGAGTTAGTTGAAAAAACATGATAGAGTTCATTGACGAATTTTTTAATTACATATCTGCCGTAGGGCCAACCAAGCTCCTTCGTATCTTTTGGTTTTTTGTGTTTTTTGAGTTTGCTCGATTTTTCATTTTCGAATTAGGTGTTTTAATTGTTTGGAAAATTCGTGAGCCAAAAAGAAAAGAACAGTACATTAATGCTAGAAGACGATTATTTATTGAACGTCCTTTAGTTTCTATTATTGTTCCTGGTAAAAATGAAGGAAAACATATTTATAAATTAGCCAACTCTCTTAAAGAACAAACTTACACTAACTTTGAATTAATTGTTATTGATGATGGATCTGATGACGATACAGAAAGGATTTGTAAAAGTCTGCAAAAAAATGGGTTTATAGACTTATTTTTACGAAACGATGTGCGTGGTGGAAAAGCATCGGCCGCAAACTTAGGTTATCGTTTTTCTAAAGGAAAAATAATTGTGCATTTAGATGCCGATTGTAGTTATGATGCTGATGCCATTGAAAAAATAATTGTTCCATTTTATTTAGACGATGATATTGGTGCAGTTGGCGGAAATATTTTAGTAAGAAATTATAAAGATAGTTTATGCACGACTTTACAAGCCATTGAGTATTCTGATACCATTTCTGTAGGACGAATTACTTCGAGTTACTTAGGGATTTACCGTCTAGTGTCAGGAGCTTTTGGAGCATTTACCCGTGAAGCGTTAGACAGAGTTGGGGGCTGGGACATTGGTCCAGGATTGGATGGCGACATTACCGTAAAGCTACGTAAACTAGGCTATCGCATTGTTTTTGAGCCAGACGCTATTTGCCAAACTAATGTGCCAAATACATTTAAAAAGCTAGTAAAACAGCGTTTACGTTGGGATAAATCCATTGTTAGATTTAGGGTGCGAAAACACCGAGATGTATTTTATCCAAATGCTACCTTTCGTTTTTCTAACTTCATATCAAGTCTCGAAAATATTACCTATAACATTTTACTAAACATCAAGTGGTGGCTATATATGATTGATATGATTGTTAACTACACTTCTTTATTAGGCTTTATCTTCCCCTTTAATATTTTACTATATACCACCAATAATTTTTTAAAGTTTTTAGTATTCTCTCTTTTTAGAAAACGAAAAAATTCTTCTATCTCTTACTTTATTCCTTACTTACCATGTATGGTTTTTTACTTTGGATTTTACCTAAGATTTGTCCGTTCAGTAGCATACGTGCAAGAGTTTTTCTTTAAAAAATCTTACGAAGATTCATGGAATCCATCAAAATCATCAAGTCACGCAAAAAAATTGGGTATTTAAAAGATTAATGTGAAATAATTAATTTTTTAGTAATTGATTTAGAATCAATTGTGATTTTATAGAAGTAAATTCCTGCTGGGAGATTTGAAGTTGTAAATGGGATATTATGCCAGCCTTCCATTAAATTATCTTCTGACAATACATTCAAGTAATTACCTAAGGTGTTAATGATTTCGATTTTTACTTTTGTCAGTTTATCTAACTTAAACGTAATGTAACAGTTAGAGTAAGTTGGATTTGGAAAAGCATTTAGATAAAACGTTTCTTCCCAATTTTTTTCTAATGAGCGAATACCAACAACTGGATACGTAGCAAAATGTAGAATAATATCATTCGTGTTAAAATTTGATTGAATAATTTGTATAGGATTTCCATTGTCATCAACTGCATTAATGTAAGCCAGCGCTTGCCCGTTATCAACTACAAAACTAATCATAGGATCAAGAGGCAAAGATGCAGCTGGAATGGTAATTAATAACGTATCATTAGAAACAGTTGAATTAAATGAAACAAGATTTCGTTTTTGCCAATAATTAGCAAATAATTCCATATTAGTTACAAAAACACCATTAGGCAAAGCGTTAATCAAATCTTGTTGCGCAGTTAATTTATATCTACGTGTTGGGTGAATTAATAAAACAACTGGCGAATTATTGTCTAAATTATCATTTATCACATCGAGCCAAATGGCCACTTTTTGAGAATAATTAGTGTTGCTAATTGGGTTTGACGAAAACACATCAGAAATAGTCATGGGGTATTCCCACACATTAGCCAAGGCGCCAGAAGTAGAACGATCTTTATGTTGTTGAAAAGGAAAATTAGTTAAAACATCGGCTGCAGAAAGCGTGGTGCTATTTGTGTAACCAACTGTATCTAAAGCATTAATAATTTTATCATTAAAACATAAATACCCTGCTCTAAATGTATTAATTAAAACACCAAAATTAGATTCTAAAATGTTTTTTGACACTTCTACTTCGCCTAACACGCTACCGCTTGTTGTGGCTCCTGAACCAGAATTGTAGGGGATATACGACGTAGGCGTATTGCCAAGAACACCTAATGGGAATACAGCTTCATCATCAAAATCGGGAAAATGCCCAACAGAATGACTTCCGGCAATGTGTCCTTTATTTAATACATCTTGTACTTTAGGTATCGTATTTAAATTATAAAAATCAGACAATAGTCCGTCGTTTATGTAATGTGTGGTGAAAAAGTACGACGTATGTATGCCAACAGAATTTTCATAATCCGAATAATATTGCATAGTGTCATACGCAGAGGTTGCATCCACATCATGAGTGATCATTAAGGTGGTTTTACTATTAAATGGCGACGTATGCAGCCACAGGGCTCTTGGCGCATGTGCTAAATAAATTCCTTTTATAAAAAGCATCAAGGCATCTGAGGTAGGTTCAAAACCATTCGAATAAACTCGATTGGCATTAAAATCTAAATTTTGTTGATTCGTGAGCACTAAATTTCTGAATGAAAAACCAAGTGCATAAGATGTACCTTGCCCATAATTATGTTTAGTAATAGCAGTTGTGTTATCATCAAATTTTGCCAAAGACACTGCGCCTGCTGTGGTGTAATTTCTCGAATTAATAACCGCTGTATAGGTATTTCGGCCCAAAGAAATAGTTTGTTCCATGGTGTCGTTTAACCATTTAAAGGAAGGGTCTCCTAAAAAATAATTAAAAGATACCGTATAGCGGGCATTACTATTTAAGTTAGCCGATACACCAAATAATGAATTAAAATAAGGATCTCTCATATTTGGTGCAATGAGTATACCTCCTTTATTTACATAACTAATTAAAGAATCTTTTTCGGTTGCAGTAAACGTATTGGTATCAAATTTTGAAGAGGCAATAATAAATCCATAGTTTTTAGCAGTATTTACATTGCTAGTTGTTAAAAAAGGAATGCCCGCTGTTTTTAAAATATGTGTAATTGAAAATATTTCAGCTTCTGAGCTTTCTGCATTATTTACAGTAAGATCTAATATTGCTACAGTACGTTTATTAGTTGATGCCGTTATTTGTGCCATATAGGAATGGCATATAAATAGCAAAAAATAAAACATTAGAAAAAACACTTTCATGAATTAAAAATACAAAAAAATTGATAAAAATTATTAGAAACTATGATATACAATAAAAAACAAAACCATCTGTACAATCATCAATCCATCTACCCACAAATAGTAGTAAAAAGAATGCCTTCTATCATTGGTAAATAAAATAGTACCAATAACCAATAACCTTAATAGTAAAGATGCTATGATAGAATGAGCATCGTGCTTGAATTGGTAAAAACAAGTAAAGGCAATAATCACTGAGCATAGGCAAACCACCTTAGTGATGGTAATGCCAAATTTATTAGCATAGGTATTTACACCAGTCATGTAATCATGTTCTACATCTTTAATATCAAACAACAAACACAATACCGATATAAAACAAAATTGCGATACCAAATACCAAACGCTATGCAGCGTTAACAAATCGTTTTCAATTAATGGCACCAAACAACAACTAATCGTCCATACGGATGATATTAAAAAGGGTTTGATATAACCGTGTTTTCTAAAATTAAAAGGGGGTAAATAATATAAAGTTGACAAGACTTCCGCTAACACCATAATACCAATGGATGTCCAACTTAAATTATTACATAAAAATAGTACAATCAACAAACAGCCAGATATGCTGTAAAGCATGATTTTTTTATGCTTCAACAGCCATTGCGAACGTTCGGTATGTGCGTTGCTAGGGTTAATCATATACCCACGTTGCACATTGTATTGCAAATAGGTGGACAATAAAATAAATACTAAATACGAATTATTGGCAAAGTTTACAGGAATAGGAAATAACTGATACGTAAAAAACACTTGTGCCAAAGAACAAAAGGCTACAAACACATTAGCATACACTAACGTTTTAATAAAAGGTAAATCTATGAATGATTTAGTTTTCAAATATCTCTAAAGCGTTTTGTGAAGTTACCTCTGCAACTTCTTCGATACTGACGTTTTTTATCTCTGCTATTTTTTGAGCAATTAAAGGAATATAAGCACTCTCGTTTCGCTTGCCACGATAAGGCATTGGAGCTAAATAAGGCGCATCCGTTTCTAAAACAATATCTGTTAATTTTAATTGTTCAACTACTTTATCTAATCCCGAATTTTTAAATGTCACTACGCCACCAATCCCTAATTTAAAATTACCTAACGATAAAATCTGTTGCGCTTGAATAATATCTCCGCTAAAGCAATGAAAAATACCTTTAGGTAATTTATCGAACGATTTTAAAATAGAGAAAATTTCATCAAAGGCGTTTCTGCAATGAATTACTACCGTATAATTATATTCTAATGCCCAATAAATTTGTTCTCTAAAAGCGAGTTCTTGTTCTTTGATAAAGGTTTTATCCCAGTACAAATCAATGCCAATTTCACCGATAGCGGCAAACCTTCTTAAATCGAGCCATTTTTTTACAATCTCTAATTCTTCTCTATAATTCTCTTTTACAGAACATGGATGCAAACCCATCATCGGCAAACATTGCTCCGGAAAATGTACTTCTAACTGCAACATGCCTTCAATACTGCTACTATCCACATTCGGCATGTAAAATTTAGTAACCGATTTGGAAATGGCCTCGTTGATTTTTTCAATGCGGTCGGCATTAAATTCTTCCGAATAAAGGTGTGTATGGGTATCTATAAACATTTAAAAAAAATTGGTTACTTTTGTGCTACAAAGTTAATCAACATGAAGAAATTATTAGCATTTATTTTTTTGGCCTCAGTTCTATTTTTTAGTGAATGTAAAAAATACCCAGAGGGTCCTTCCATAAGCTTTAGAAGTAAAAAAGAACGTATAGCCAATACTTGGAAAATTGATGCTTTACTTATTAATGGTGTGGATTCTGCAGCATATTATAATAATGTATTAAAAGATTATACACTTACCTTGTCGAAAAGTGGTTCCTATACCATTAGCTATTATGTAGTAGTTCCTCCTTTTGGCAATATTACAAATCTTGAGTCAGGAAGTTGGACTTTAACATCCGATAAAAAAACGATTACTATAAATCCATCATCTATTTCAGTAGGAAGTGTTCCGTCGCCTAGCTCTTGGCAGATCCTAAAACTATACGAAAAAGATTTTAGAGTACGGGCATTTGACGGTAATGGAAAAAAAACAGAATATCATTTTATTCCTAAATAAAATTGAAAGTTTTGGTTATACGTTTTAGCTCTATTGGCGACATTGTTTTAACAACGCCAATATTACGCTGCATTAAACAACAACTAAAAGACGTTGAACTTCATTTTATTACTAAACAGCAATTTATTTCGGTTATCGAAAACAATCCTTACGTTGATAAATTTCACACCATTAATCAATCGTTAGCTGAAATTATTCCTCAATTAAAAAAAGAAAACTTCGATTACATTATTGATTTGCATCACAATGCTCGAACCTTAAAATTAAAATTAGCACTAGGTAAAAAATCTTTTTCGTTTAATAAATTAAATTGGCAGAAATTTTTAATTGTCAATTTCAAAAAAAACAAACTTCCTCAAAAACATATTGTGGATCGCTATTTTGAAGCTGCGGCTAACATAGGTGTTAAAAACGATGGCAAAGGGTTAGATTATTTTATAAACGATAAGGATGAAATAGACATTGTATCGTCTTTACCTGCGCTATTTCATAACGACTATCATGCATTAGTAGTAGGTGGTTCTTACTTTACCAAACAAATTCCGCTCAATAAATTAAAAGAAATTTGCGCCAACAGCTCTCTTCCTTTAATACTATTAGGAGGAAAAGAAGATGCCGCTATCGCTGAACAGGTATATCAATTCCATAAAAACAAAGTTTTGAATTTATGTGGTAAACTAAATTTGAATCAATCGGCTTCTATTATTCAACAAGCCAACAAAGTGATAACTTCGGATACTGGCTTAATGCATATTGCAGCCGCTTATAAAAAAGACATCATCTCCTTATGGGGAAACACCATCCCTGAATTTGGTATGGGACCTTATTTGGCTGGCAAAAATTCGCAGGTATTGGAAGTAACAAATTTATCATGCCGACCTTGTTCTAAACTTGGATACAAAAAATGTCCGAAAGGGCATTTTAAATGCATGAACGACATTCAACTTAAAGACGCTCAGTTTTAGAATAAAGAATTCCTACTATTTTTTCTGATAGCTTGATTCCTGCCTTATCAATCCATTTATAATATCCAATTGACATAATTGCAATAACTGGCAAACTACATAAAAATGCAAGTATCACGGCCGAATTGTATTCGTAGGATATAAAAAATAATTTGAAGAGAAAACACGACAAAGAACACAAAATAATAAAATGTAAGAGGTAAAACGAAAACGAAATTTTACCTATAAAATTTAAAATTTTACCAGATAAAACTGATTGTACTTTTTGAGAATTAACAATCACAAACATGATGATAAAGGCACCAATTACATGATAAAAAACTTCGTTATTTAGCCAAGGAAAATATAACACTCCATAAATAGTCTTTTTAATATTGATGCAACTTGGATAAGAACTCAAATAAAAGCCAATCATAAAAAGCAACCATAAAAGCCATGTAGGAACATTCTGTGATTTTGGCTCTAGTTGCTTTTGCACCACATACTTATTTAATATGACACCTAATATAAAGGCTGCGTAATAATCATTTCTTGTTACAAATAAAATAACAACTAATACTCCATACAAACTCATTTTATATTTAATGGGATGTGTGATCAATAAGAAAGCAAATATTAATAAAGAACCCAATAACTCATAAGTCATAGTCCATAAAACAGGATTATAGGTATTGTCTTTTAAAAAGAATACATCCACAAACATGTTTTTGAGCATGGGCGTAATGTTTTCAGAAAAATTAAAGGACCCCGCTAGCCAGTCTTTTGATTTAGTGATATCGCCTAAATGAAGTCGATTCATAAAGCCTAAATGCACAAAAGTATAGGCTAACAAAATAGAAACAGAAACAGGAACTAATAATCTGAAATAACGTTTAACACCATACTGAATTAAAATTTGAGGATTGTTGTTTTGATGGTAGTTATTGCTTAATACATAACCACTTAAAATAAAAAAGATACATACCGCAAAACCACCGTTATAAAAAATATTGAGCGGAATTTGTGCCATTACCTCTTCAAAATAAGATGTCTCATTATGAATTTGTGCTTCATTAGCCGAACTCATGGCGGGATAAAATGCAAGAATATAATGATGTAATACCACTATAATAGCCGCCAAACCTCTAATTCCTTCGAGATATCTGAGTTTATGCTTTTCGGCTAACATTTAAAGCTCTAAAATAAATTAATCTTGAGTAAATAATGCTTTTAACTCGGTAGCATCATCTGGTTTCATTCTTCCGCCTAAAATTAAAGACAACTGACGGCGACGTAAAGCACCTTCATATCTCTTTTTTTCTTCTTCGGTTTCAGGTATTAATGGAGGCACTGGTAATGGCGCTCCATTTTGATCAATGGCTACAAAAGTAAAAATGGCTTCGTTACATTTTGTTCTATTGCCAGTAATTCTATCTTCAACAAACACATCAATATGAACTTCCATACTACTGGTAAAAGCACGAGAAACTTTAGCCTCTAATGTTACTACCGAATTTTGCTTGATTGGGTTATCAAAAGATACGTGGTTAATAGAAGCTGTTACCACCACTCTACTCGAATGTCTTCCGGCGGCAATAGCAGATGTAATATCCATCCATTGTAATAACTTACCACCAAATAAATTTCCTATATGATTTGTATCGTTAGGCAGTACAACTTCTGTATTGATTGTTAACGATTCTTTTGCAGTTTTTCCCTTCATGAGTTTTTATATTATGACCATAAAAGTACTACCTTTGTTCTAAATAAAATAATATGGACTATTTATATATCAAAGCCCTTCATGTAATTTTTGTAGTTTGCTGGTTTGCAGGCTTATTTTATATCGTCAGATTGTTTATCTACACAAAGGAAGCTTATGAAAAAGAAGAGCCCGCAAAAAGCATTTTAACTGCTCAATTAACTTTAATGCAGAAAAAATTGTGGTATATTATTACTTGGCCTTCCTTTATAGGGACTTTTATTTTTGGAACCTGGATGTTGATTTTAAATCCCGCTATTTTAACCTTTCCCTGGATGTGGTTAAAGTTAATTTTTGTAGGATTATTGGCACTTTATCATTTACAATGCCACGCTTATTTTAAACAACAAAAAGCAGGTGTTTTTAAAACAAGCTCTTTTAAACTAAGATTATTTAACGAACTAGCTACCGTATTTTTAGTAGCTATTGTTTTTT
>ERZ724516.691-NODE-691-length-20543-cov-6.674541_pt1 | contig 20543 bp, 18 predicted proteins | sample MGYA00376049_ERZ724516 | MGnify/ENA primary metagenome ERZ724516 (study PRJEB28724, sample SAMN07190886) | activated sludge metagenome | isolation source: activated sludge of sewage treatment plant in Hong Hong | place: USA: Christiansburg, Virginia | collected... | reverse complement strand
CAATTTAAAGGTGCTGGTGTTGCAATGGGTATGTATAACGTAGAAGAGTCAATTCGCGGATTTGCTCACTCTTGTTTTAACGTAGCCTTAAACAAAAAATGGCCTTTATACTTATCTACTAAAAACACTATCTTAAAAAAATACGATGGTCGTTTTAAAGATATTTTTGAAGAAATCTATCAAGCAGATTACAAAGCTAAATACGAAGCAGCAGGTATTGTTTACGAACACCGTTTAATTGATGATATGGTAGCTTCGGCTTTAAAATGGAATGGTAATTTTGTTTGGGCTTGTAAAAATTATGATGGCGATGTACAGTCTGATTCAGTAGCTCAAGGATTTGGTTCATTAGGTTTAATGACGTCTGTATTAATTACTCCAGACGGAACTATTATGGAAGCAGAAGCAGCACATGGTACTGTAACTCGTCACTTCCGTGATCACCAAAATGGTAAACCAACTTCAACTAACCCAATTGCTAGTATTTTTGCTTGGACTCGTGGTTTAGAGTTCCGTGGTAAGTTAGATAATAACCAAGAGTTAATTAACTTCTGCCATGCTTTAGAGCAAGTTTGTGTGGAGACAGTTGAGTCTGGTAAAATGACTAAAGATTTAGCAGTTTGTACTCACGGTAATAAAGTAAATCATGGTGAGCACTATTTATATACTGAAGAGTTTTTAGATGCTATTGACCAGAATTTAAAAAAGAAGTTAGGAAAATAAATAATGAGTCAAGAATTATTTGATAGAGTAGAAGATGCCTTAAAAACCATTCGTCCTTATTTAGAGGCTGATGGTGGCGATGTGGAGTTGCTTGAAATTGCGGATGGAAATACAGCGATGCTTGAATTAAAAGGAGCTTGTAGTACTTGTAGCATGAGTCACATGACTATGAAAGCAGGTATTGAAGAAACCATAATGAGAGCAGTGCCAGAAATTACATCTGTACAGGCAGTAAGAATTTAATTCTTGATAACACAAATTAAAAGTCCTATTCAGTATTGAGTAGGACTTTTTTATTAGAAGATTAATATAATTGGAACACAGATGATACGGATAGAACAGATTAACACAGATTTATTTTGTATTTATAAAAATCCGCGAATATCCGATAAATCAGCCTTATCCGTGTTTCTATTAAAATATATTTAATGTATACAGTACAAATAGCTAATACACAAAACCAAATCGATGCCATCATTGATTTGCGTTACGATATTTTAAGAAAGCCGTGGAACCAACCAAAAGAAACATCAAGCGATGGAATGGAAGAAAGTGCCATCAATGCTTTTATTGAAGATAATGGAAAGACTGTTGCTTGCGGACGATTACAAGATAATACTGGCGGAGTAGGGCAAATACGTTACATGGCCGTTGATGTTAATTATCAAGGAAAAGGGTTAGGGAAATTAATTGTAACTAAGTTAGAAGAAGAAGCCCGAAAAATTAATTTACATACGATTGAATTACAAGCCAGAGAAAACGCTGTTGAGTTTTATAAATCCCAGGGATATGCAGTTAAGGAAACATCTTTTAAATTATGGGATATTATTCAGCACTATTTAATGACCAAAGAGATTAAATAAATAGGAACGCGGATAGCTTCGACAAGCTCAGCTACCGAAAGCAGATAGAACGGATTAACACCGATTTTTGAATGGCCAACTCCGAAGGAGTCAAATATGTTATGGGAGATTATTCAGGATTATTTAATGACGAAAGAAATTAAATAGTTTTAAAAATGTAATGATATAAAAATGCCATCATAAATATATCAATAAAAAATGCACTAATAAAAAGAGCCGGCTTCAATTGAAACCGACTCTTTATTTTTTGTATTAGTTAAATTATTCCTTAATTATTTTAATAGTTTGTTGTTTATTGTTTTCAGTTACTTTCACAAAGTATATTCCTTTAGATTGATTTTGTATATCTAAACTATGTTTACCTGCTTCAAAAGTTTCATTTAATACAACTTGCCCTAAAGCGTTTGTTACATTAATTTTTGCTGTGCTTTTTAACTCTAATGTAAACAAACCATTATTTGGGTTTGGATATATTTGAATTGATGCATCCTTAGTTAATGTTTCTATTCCGGTGCATAAACTAACATCTTGTGTAATTGTTGTTGTGTTGGCACATCCATTAGCATTTGTTCCTGTAACTGTATAAGTTGTTTGAACTGTTGGACTTACCGCAATGTTTGCTGTATTTGCAGATGTACTCCAGGTATACGTGGAAGCTCCGCTTACTGATATAGTAGCTGTATGTCCTGAACATAACACAGAATGACTTGAATTAGCCATTAATATTGGTAATGGGTTAGCAACAATAGTATCTACCAAACTTGTGACACTACAGTTATTAGAATTTGTAACTACACAATAAACGCCGTAACCGTTATATGCTCCAGTTAATACCTGTTGAATTGTCATCATACTGGTTGTATAGTTAATTTCGGTATATGCACCATTTGCTGGGCCAGTATCTGAACCACCAATTTGTGTATAATACCATTGGTAAGTATTAGTACCAGCAACATTTACCGAGTGGGTTGAGCTAACATCGCCACAAAGATTTACATTACCCGATTGTGAGCTAATAACCGGTAAAGGATTAACTGTAATGCTTACATTTTTTGTAGAAGTACAGCCGTTAGCATCAGTTACTGTATAGGTATTATTAGCAGTGTTTGTTGTATATGTACCCGTACCTGTGTAGTTTGGTGTACCACCTGTTGCGCTTACAGTTACCGTTGCAACAGCATTTGAACATATTGCCGAACTTGATGCTACGGCTGTGGTTACTAAAGCGCTTGGCTGGGTGATATTAAATGTTTGTGTTTTTGTACAAGCGTTAGCATCAGTTACTGTACAAGTCCATGAACCTGCGGTTAAACCAACAACCGATTTTGTTCCATCTCCAGTTGGGTTGCCTGGTGTCCAGTTATAATTGTAACCACCTGCACCACCTGTTGGAGTATTAATACTTGCTGCAGCATTAGAACCACCATTACAAGATATATTTGTTTGAGATAATGGAGTTATTGCTATAGCCGTTGGCTCGGTAATTTGTACCGTTTGGCTGGCTGTAGCGCCACAATTATTCGTTACATCACAAGTATAAACACCAGCTGCTAACCCAGTTGCTGTTGCGGCATTACCTCCACTTGGGCTCCAGGTGTAAGTATATGGCGCACCATAATTACCATTTATGGTAGCAGCACTATTATTTCCTCCCGCACAGCTTATATTTGTTTGAGAAACAATATTGGTAGTATAGTTTTTTGTCCACACAATATCATCTACTAACATATCAGATGTTCCACTAATACTTATTACAATACCAGTAACTTGTTGCAAATTTACATTAGCATTTGAGCCTAAGGTACTTTCTGTAAAAATATAGGCAGTATTTGTACCGCCAATAGGTGTAAATGTATATGTTTGGCCTACGCTTCCATATTGGTGAGACACTTTAACAGAGCTAATATCAATTGCTGTATTAAAATTTATATGAATCTCGCTACCTGATCCGCCACTTTGTAATACTTTGCCAGTAGTACCAAAATTACCGGAAAAGTCGTCACATATTATATAACCATTTGGATTAATCGTTTGTATATTACAACTTGCCGTAGCAACAACACAATTAACGGTTTCAGTTAGTATTCCAAATGCACCACCAGGGTCTAAAGGGCCAACTGATATAGATTCCCAATTAAAAACATTTTGAGCATTTAATCTTGCTAAACAAGCTATTACAATAGCTAAAGAGAGTATTATTTTTTTCATATTATAGGTTTTATTGGTTTAAAATACTTGTGATTTTTTGAAATAGTTGGTTATTAGCAGATATATAATTATTAGCAACAGTTTGCAAACTACTGATGTTTTCCGAATTTATGTTATCCATTTGAGATTGAGCAAAAGTCAAATCTTCCGGCTCTAATCTAAAATAAGTTAGTCCAGCCTTTTGAAAAGCAGCAATTTGTTGATTGGTTACAAATTGTACTGCATTCAAAACGACATTTAAAATAGTTCCTCTGCTTTCATTTTTTTCCAAATCATATAAATCAGACATTATCCAAGGACATGTACCCCAATTACCATTATCTGGTATTTCGCCAAGGCATATACTCCAACCTCCTTGATTTGTTGTTATTACACCTGCACTTCCTTTATATACTCCTGTCCCTAAAGAAATGAGTATTATATCTTCCAATTTGGTGGCTATTCCTGTACGAAAAGCTTCTGAAATAGCCCACATAGCAGGGTTATTCGACATGGTTCCACCATCAACCGTCCATTTAGTTGATGCCTGTGAGCGACCGTTTTGTCCGCCTCCAACTTGTGCTATAGGAAAATAAGTTGGTGCAGCACTGCTCGAGCGAGCTGCTTCCCAAACGTAATAATCATTTATACCATTATTACTATTTATAGCATCATACCAATTAAATAAATAGGGACCATAATCTTGGCCCTGTATAGGATTAGATTGTTCATTTCCATTGCTATTTACAATATATGAAGTTGTAAACATTTGTTTTACTTTTGATTGCAATGTAATAACTATTTTTTTGTAACTACTGGAAAGCGTTTCAGTGTTGCCAAGCTTTGATTGCAGAAAAGATTCTACACCACTGCTTTTATATTTTGCTTCTAAAATTCCATCTGACTGTCCATCAAAAATTTGTTTAGCATCATTCTCATTGCAATAAAACTCTAATATTTCAGCTGCTGTATAAGGAACATCAGTTTGTGGATTAATTGTAGTTAAAGTAGTGCTAATAATTCCCCCTGTAGAAGTACCGCCTATAATATCAAATAGCTGATAACATGATTTTCCTGTTTGTTGCTCTATATACTGTAGAAAAGTGGCTGGTATAATTCCTTTTATTCCGCCACCATCAATTGCCAGTATTAAAACTTTTGCCATCTGTTATAATTTTAATTTTGTTTGCAAGTATAAAAACAAACAAACTAATAAGTTGTATATCAAATAGACTTTGGCGTGAAAGTGCCGTTTTTTGGAGTGAATGGTATTTCGACAGACTCAATAACCTTATTTCGGAAAGCTCAATAACTTTTTCTAAGTTATTACAACTCTTCTTTAAAGGATTTGGAAATAGGTATGTGATGGCTACTTATCGTAAATTCAGTAGTTGTTTTGGCAGTTACAAATAGTGTATTTATTATGTAAGAGCGATGGCACTGTACAAAATACTCTGGTAATTTAGTATTTATATCTTTAAGATTGGCTCTTACCAATAAACGTTTGTTAGCGTATTGAAAATTAAGGTATTTGTCTTCTGATTGAATAAAAAGTACTTCTTTTGGGTTAATGTAATAATATTTTTGTCCGTCTTTCAGTTCAATTTTATCGGCATTTTCTACCTCTACTTTTGCAATGGCAATTTCCAGAGCTGCATAAATATCGTGCTTGGTAAAGGGTTTTATAAGGTAGGCGGCAGGTTTAAATTTCGCCGCTTCCTGTATCATTTTTTTATCGGAAAAAGAGGTTAAAAATAAAAAAGGAATGAGGTAGTTTTCGCTGATTGTTTTGGCAATTTTAAATCCTTCGTCCTTACCATGCATTCTAATATCCAAAAAAACAAAATCTGGTTGTTCATTGCAAAAAGATATGGCTTCTTCAAAACTAGAAACAATTCCAATAACTGTATGCCCCATTTCTTCAACATAATCTTTTAATGTTTCAGAAATGATGGCATCATCCTCAGCAATTAATATTCTATAGGTTCTTTCCACTACCTGAGTGTAAATGTAAATTTAAAAAATGCCCCATTTTTGTTTTCATAAATCATACTGCCTTTTAACTGCCGATGAATAAACAAATCTACTAATCTTAATCCTAAAGATTTTGTTGTTTTAATGTTTAAGTTTTCTGGTAATCCTTTCCCATTATCATTGTAACTTAAAATAAGTGTTCCGTTATTATTTTCAATGTGTATGTCAATTTTTTTGTTTTGATTAAGGTTCCAGGCATATTTTATAGAATTAGTTGCCAGCTCATGTATAATCATGCCTAGAGGAATAGCTTGTTCTATGTGCATTTTGGTATTATTTCCATCAATACTAAAAAAATCTTGACTACGCATATCAGAATGAGCAAGCGATTTTAAGATGTCGGTTAAAAATTCTTTGATTTTCACACTATCTAAATTTTCGCCACTATGCAATTGTTGATGAATAATGGCCATGGAATGAATACGTTGTAGAGCATCTTCAAAAACCTTTCGCGATTCAGTATCTGAAATGTTTTTTAATTGCATATTCATTAAGCCGCTAATAATTTGAAAGTTATTTTTTACACGATGGTGTATCTCTTGTATCAATACATCTTTTTGATTATTGGAGAGCGACAATTTGATATTTATTTTTTTTATTTTAAAGTAAAAAAATATTGAAACTGACAAAAAAAGAATGAGCAACATCGTAACAACAACAATAGCGTTTAAACGTTGATTTTTATTACTATTATCTTTTTCTAATAGTTCGGTTTTCTTTTTTTCGTCAGCTAATATTAAATCCTTTTCCTTTACCTGATATTTGGTTTCTACGTCTTTTAGGTTTTTTTCGAATTGCGAATACAAATTTGCTTCAGTATACTTAATCACATAACCCAGTTCCATATTTACTTTTTTAAATTCACCCATTTGATCATAACATGAGGCTTTAATATGATGTAAGTCGCGTAAAGCAGAAAACCAATCTTTACCTTCACACAGTAATATTCCTTTATCTGTGTATAAAATTCCTTTATCAAAAGGTCCGCCATACAATTGATATATTCTCGAAATATTAATTAAAACATCAACCTGAGATCTTATATCATTTGCTTTTTCGAAAATAGACAACGCCTTTTTATAGTAATTAAGTCCAATTGTACCGTTGCTATATAAATATCCAATTTGATTTAACGAAGAGCCTTCTATTTCAAAAAAACGGTGTTTGTTTGCCAACTCAATCGCATTTTTAGAATATGAAATTATGTCTTCACGTGTTCCTCCAGTTTCGGCTAATATAGCGGCTTTACGATTATAAAAACTAGCTTTGGTTCGAGGTAAAATAGTAGAATTATTTTTTAATTGATCGGCAAGCTCAATAAAGCGACTGGCATCTTTATATTTTCCAAGATGTCTATTAAATTCTGCAAGATGAATATAAGCACTCATTTTGCCGTTTATGTTATTACTTTTTTCGCATTGGGTTAAGGCACTATAATAATCAGATAATGCTAAATCATATTTTTGACTCAGTTGGTGGGCTTTTCCTCTATTTAATAAAACAGCTGCAATGTCAACCTCATTATTTAATGATTTTTTTTGTTGTATCAGATAATTGAAATAATAAACGGCAGAGTCGTAATTTCCTTGTTTACTAAGATTAACAGCTTGCTCGTATTTGCTTTGCGCAACAGAATTTGTTAACCACATAACAAGTGGTAAACATAAAATAGGCTTTATATAAAAAAAGATGTTCAAAAAATAGTTTTGTTATATTTTTGAATTTAATTTAAACTTGTAAAATTAGTATTTTTAATTAAAGGTTGAGTTAATTCAATTATTACAATTCTATCAATTTATGTCACAATTCAAAAGCTATTATTAATATGATTACACTTGGTAATTGTTATTTTTGAATGCCTTAAATTAAATTGTTTCAATGAATTTATCTAACTCTTTATTTACCATTTCAACAGAAAGATCTTTGATGCATTTAAAATCCGGGCATAAAGCCGGATTTTTAACTCTACTAGTATTAGCATTTAACCAAGAACTACAAGGCGCACAAGCTAAATTCAAAGAAACAATTTTATGTTTTGCTCCCAACCATTCATAACCGTACAGAGTAGGATTTGATGCACCCCAAATTGTAAAGGTTGGTTTATTTAAAGCTACAGCGATATGCATTAATCCACTATCTAATCCAATATAAAATTGTGATTGATAAATAATTTCCATCGCATCATTCAAAGTTGTTTTTCCAATTAAGGATAAAACGTTAGGATGACTTGAAGAGTTTATTTTTTCGTTTAAATGCAATTCGGTATTGTCGCCTAATAATACAAGTGTTGAACTAGGAGATTTAATTTGTAAATATTTAAACAACTCAAGCCATTTTTCAATATCCCAATTTTTGTAAGGCGCTTTGTTGTTAGCAGAACTAGCTTGAATTACTATGTATTTTTTTGGAAGATTAAAGCTGTTTTTTTGTGATGTATAGTTGAGGTTAAAATTTAAATCAGAAAGGGTTGCCGATGAATTAATTAAAAATACATTTTGCAAAGCATCATGTGTGTTCGGTTTTGGATCGATGAAATGAATAGCTGGAGAGCTTTGAGAAGAAGTAAATTCTTTATAATTGGTATAAACATCTTTTCCTAAAAATGCCGCAAGTGTTAAGTTAGATTTACTGAACGAAAAATGATTTAAAAATACTGCATCATATTTTCGGAAATTTAAAATAGAAAATAAAACAAATAGCAATTTATTTTTCTTGATTTTTACATCGTCAAATAATTGCGTGTTTTCAAAAATAGATTCACAGCCGAAAGACGACGTAAATAAACCCGTAACAAAATAACCTTGCTTTTTTAAATCATTAACTAATGGAACAAGCAAAATGGCATCTCCAACTCCGGCAGAGAAAAATACTAACGCTTTTTTATGTGGGTTTGAACTCAAGGTTTTGTTTTAATGGCAATTTCTTTATTGATGACATCAACGGATTTTATCGTTGTATTATTGCTATGAATAAAAATGTAGTTATTGATATAATCAATTTTTCCAAAATATTCTTTCGAGTTAGTTAGATGTGTTTTGTTATCGTAAGGAAATAATTGAGCGTGTTTTTTTGAGTAATAATAAGCATGGTAGCCTTTTTGTTTAAAGTTGTCAAAAACAGAATCAATGTTAATGTCTTGATGATGACGCTGTTCTATTTCAATAATTAGAGTAGGGTGATGAGTTGATATATAGTGCTCAGCACCTTTCAAAACAGATAATTCATGTCCCTCCACATCAATTTTTATTAAATCAGGAAACACATTTTTTTCTTTGGTGAAATTATCTAAAGTGTTTGTTTTTACCTCATACACAATCGCTTCAGTTTCGTTATCTTCTTTATGATTTACTTCTAATGAACTCAAGCAATTATCAGCTACGCCATTTATAACGGGAATTTTAAATTGATGTGTTCCAGTAAAGTCAGACAAAGCCACATCAAATACGTTGCAATTTTTAAAAATGGCATTCAATTGTTTGTTCAATCTTTTTTCGGGTTCAAATAAATAGATGTTTTTGGAGTTTATTAATCTTTCAGCATAATAGACATATTCGCCCTTATTAGCACCAATATCAAAAAACACAGAATCTTTATTTAATAAAAACTCTAGTAATACTAATTCTGCATCAAATTCTACTTTCGAAAGACTTTTCCAGTTTAAAGTATGGTAATGGGCAAATACCCTTTTCTTTATAATAGAAGGGGAAACAGATAGTAATATGCTTTTAATTAATTGTCTCAAAACCGAGTTTAGCTAATAAGCATACAATATAAAGCAAATTTTATTGTTATGCCAAGTGTAATTATAATTTGGTCAAAAATACGAAGTGATTTTTTATCAAGACGATGAATAAAAATTGTTGCATAGCAATGCCTACGGAACTATTTTTTGAAGAAGTATTGATGAAAAAGGACGAGTATGTTGGATTAAATTATAGTTAAACTTGGTATTATATGACAAGTCCGCTAAAAATTCATATTTTTAGGTTTCTGATTTAAAAGATACACTTGTTAAAAAACATCATATCTACTTTATTTACTAAAGGCTTTGTGGCTTTTATTAATTTGGCAATTTTGCTAGTGTCTTGCCAACAATTAGGCAGTGATATTAGAGGGCAAGTGAGTTTATTAATCTTTAATATCGCTATTATTCAAATCATAAATGAAATATACACAGGATATATACTTGTGTATTTTATTCCAAAGTTTTCGTTAAAAAAGATATATACTTCAGGTCTTTTATGGGCAATCATTTGTACTATTTTGTGCGTTGCTGTCATGCTTTTTCTATTCGTTTTTTTTGAAGTAGGCTCCATTCATCATTGGGTTCATTTATTGGTTTTATCCTTATTAATTATCATTCATTCGTTTCACATGGTAATTATATTGGCTAAAGAAAGAATTAAAATCTACAATTTTTTGAATTTTTTTCAGCCAGCATTATTGTTATCGGTTTTATTTTTAATGTTTTTCGTTTTCCATATCAAAACAATCGATAGTTATATCATAGCGCTTTATGTGTCTTTTTCGGCGGCAATTATATTATCCATTATTCAAGTAGCTAGCATTTTCAAAAATCATAATAATACGTTAACTCTGTTTGAACCAAAACGTATTATTGAAAATGGTTTTTATAATCAATTGGCAAATTTGTGTCACATGCTCAGTAATCGCTACAATTTTTATTTATTAGGCAATACTGTTTTGGTTGGTATTTACTCGAGTGCAACATCTTTAATTGAGTCTGTTTGGATAATTAGCGGGAGTGTTTCGCCTATTATTTTAACTTATATAGCCAATGAAAAAGATCCAGCAAATAATGCGAAGATCACATTGTTATTAGCTAAGATTTGCTTTTTGTTGAGTTTACTTTGCGTAGTGGTTTTATACTTTATTCCAAAAGAGTTTTTTGTTTTCTTGTTGGGTGAAGATTTTATTCACGTAAAAACGGTGATGATGTATTTATCTCCAGGTATTTTATTTATCAGTTTTGCTACGATTATTAGTCATTATTTTGCTGGTTTAGGAAAGCAACGCATCTTGTTAATAGCAAATAGTTGCGGGTTATTAACCACGATTAGTGTGAGCCGATATTTAATTGCAAAAGATCAATTGTTGGGAGCTTCCTATTCTGCTTGTCTTTCATATTTTGTGGCAACCATTATATTGGTGGCTTTCTTCCTAAAAGAAAACAAGTTTAGTCTGCTAGATTTACTTCGATTTAAGAAAGACTTTGAATTATTGAAGAGGAGCTAGTGTGTTTGAAATAGCATTATTTGCTTTATTATAAACTGAACTACTGTAATTCCTGTAGTAATAATAAAAGCCCACATCACCCATTTACCACCTTTTTCGTGTTTAATAATTAACTGTGCTATTAATAAACTGATGGTAATAATAAAAGGGATTAAAGCAACGTGATAGTGCAACGACTCTAAAACATCTCCTTTTAATAATGCAATTAAACTTCTTTGCATACCACATCCGGGGCACTCCAAATTGAAATGCGATTTAAAAAAACAAGGAGATAGATGTTGTTCGAGCCAGTTTATCATTTTAGTTTAAATAAAAAATGTCTTTGATATTATCAAAGACATTTTTAAGTAATTTTATTTTTATTAATGTCTGCCCATCATTTCCCATGGTAAAGCTGTAAATGCTGCTCCAATAAATGCAAATACAACAATGATATAAATTAACATCAATGCCGATAAACACAAACCAATAATAGCACAAATTCTACCTGCTTTTGCGTTATTATAAGAAGATAGGGTATAGTTACTTGGGTTTGCTTTATATAACGCCATTGCTTTATTACCTAAAACCAAAGCAATAATTCCGCAGGTTAGAGCTATAAAACCATAACACCAGCATAATGCTATGGAGATAATTCCTAAAGTTAAAACGGCAGCAGCATTTGGTAATGCTATTTGCCCCATTTGGTTATTGAATTGTGGGATTGTATTTTGTTCTTGTTGTGTTCCCTGATTAGACATGTTATTTTCTTCCATCGTTTTTTATTTTGACTTAAAGATATATAAATTAGATAAGAGTTGAAAAAAAACAGACTAAAACTAAAACTTTTAGAAAATACCGTCGTACAATATTATAGAATTTCACAAAACCAAGATTATTAAGCTCTTATAGCTTTAATTAAATTTTAAAAATAAAAAACAAAAAGCATGAAATCATTTACAAACATTTCAAAACCTACATCCCATGAAAACTTATTTACTAACCGCAGTTCTGTTGGCTGTTCTTCTGCACTCGCCAGCAAACGGGCAAAACGTCACTTCTGTATCTCCGATTGACAGTTTAGCCAACTTTAATACAAAACAATGGACTAATTTTTATTGGTCTCATCACACATCCGTAAATGATTTGCCTGAATTCATTTATGCTCACAAGCGAGATTATATTCGCGATACGTACTTCTCTCCTCAACGTATCTCAGGTCAACCAAACACTCCACAACAAGCATGTACTAACATTGATTTCGAATCTGGAAATCTAAATGGCTGGTCAACTTCCACAGGCTACAATCCCGCATACAATGCATTGGGCTGTTGTCAAAATGCTGGAGGCGCTCAAACTATTGTATCTGTGGCAGGTGTTGATGCTTGCGGCGGATTTCCTTTAGTTGCAGCTGGCGGAAATTTTTCTGTAAGATTAGGAAACAACGGCACGGGTGGCATTGCAGATAGATTAGAGCAAACATTTAGTGTGACATCGGCTAATGCAAATTTCACCTATCGCTATGCAGTTGTTTTTCAAGATCCTGGGCACGCAACAGCAGATCAACCAAAATTTGAAATCGAAATGTTAGATTCTAATGGCGTGCAAATTCCTTGTACCTATTATAATGTAGCTGCTGGACAAAATATTCCAGGCTTCGTTAATTCTACAAATTGCGCTAATGTAGTATACAAACCTTGGACAAATGTTAGCGTTGATTTAACTAATTACATTGGGCAAGATGTTACTATTAGATTTACAACACAAGATTGTTCGTTAGGAGGACATTATGCTTACGCCTATATTGATGGAAGTTGTTCAAATTTTAATATTACTCAAAACAATATTTTATGTCAAGGTTCAACTATTCAATTAGCAGCACCTGTTGGCTTTGCAACTTATAATTGGACATTGCCAAATGGAACTCTAACAACAGGGCAGATACTTACAACAGGAACTCATGGTTTTTATACATTAAATTTAACCACTGTAACTGGTTGTCCTGGCCCAACCATAACTTATTTGTTAACGGAGTTCCCAAAACCAAATGCAAATTTTATTTCAGTACAACCTTCTGCTTGTACTCATACCATTGGTTTTATTAATACAAGTAATATCACCAGCGGAAGTATCACTTCCAACAGTTGGACATACGGAGATGGCAATACCTCTAATACGCAAAATGGATTAAACAATTACATTAACAATGGAACTTATAACGCACAGTTAATCGTAACAAGTAATATGGGTTGCAGAGATACTGCTATTGTTCCTGTAACGATTAGTCCTTTGCCAACAGCAGCTTTTGTTGCTAATAATGTGTGTTTATATGGACAAACAAGTTTCACTAATTCCTCAACAGTTACTACAGGTTTTATAACTAATACAACTTGGCAATTTGGTGATGGCACACAATCCTTATTAAATCAGCCAACACATCAATATGCTAATGCAGGAACTTATAATGTAACCTTAAATATTACTACCAATTCAAATTGTAGCAATAGCATCTCACAACAAGTTACCGTGAATCCATTGCCAAATTTGATGTTTACAGCCAATAATGTATGCGAAGGTAATGCAACTAATTATGTAAATACTTCGTCCATTGTAAGTGGAAGTATTTCAAATTACATCTGGGATTACACATCAGATGGAACACCTGATAATACAAATCAAACAGCAAGTACGATATTTAATAATACTGGAACTTACACAACACAGTTGATGGCTATCTCCAATTTAAATTGTTCAGCAACTCGTACATTAATTGTTACGGTTTATCCAAATCCTGTTGCGCAATTTAATGCTTCTCCGGTTTGTGAAGGAACTCAAATGACTTTTACAAATCAATCAACCATTGCAAGTGGTCAAATTGTGAATAACCAATGGGCATTTGGCGATAATACATCTTCTTTATTAGCTAATCCTTCTCATCTATATAATGGCTTTGGAAGTTTTAATGTCACGCTAATTACTTCTAGTAATTTTGGTTGTGTAAACTCTGTTTCACAATTAGTAACGATTCATCCAAAACCAACGGTTAATTTTCAATCAACTACTACTTGTTTAAATCAAGCAACCCAGTTTAATAACCAAAGTAGCATTGCTAGTGGAACAATTATTAAATATCGTTGGGATTTTGAAAACAATGGAACGATAGATGATTCAACGGCTAATCCAAGTCATATTTACCCTACTGCTGGCACACAACAAACCCGATTAATGGCAATTTCAAATAACAGTTGCGTTAATCAAAATTTAAATCCAGTAGTGGTGCACTATAATCCTACGGCTAATTTTTCTGTACCATCTACTTGTATGCCTGCAAGCTCTCATTTTACAAGCTTGGCAACGAGTAGCGACGGTACAATTACATCTTATGCATGGGATTTTAACGGAGATAATTTGATAGACAATAATCAACAGAATCCTCAATACATTTATTTACAATCTGGAAACTATGGTGTAAAACTAGAAGTGCAAACACAATTCGGTTGTACTAATAGCATTATCAAATCAGCTTATGTAAATGCTACACCATCTGCTTTATTTGCAGCGCAAAATAATACGGGCTGTCCAAGTTTATGTGTTCAGTTTATCAACAACTCAACTATTGGAAGTGGAAACATCGTGACACATCAATGGATTTTTGGAGATAATAGTAATCCTGATTATTCTCAAAATCCCACACACTGCTACTCAACTGGAAATTATAATGTGATGTTAAAAGTCGTTTCAGATAGTGGCTGTGTTAGTAGTTTAACTATGCCAAGTTTGGTAAATGTGTATCCTTTGCCAGTGGCTAATTTTAATGTGACACCAGAAGAGGTAGAAATCACCACGCCAATGATAGAAGTAGAAGACAGATCGATTGGAGCAAGTGCTATTAAATACATATTTAATGATGGTACTATAAGAAATACACCTAATTTTAATTACACTTTTAATACAGATGTGGCAAAAACAGTGTCAATTATGCAGGTTGCCGTTAACTCTTACGGTTGCAGAGATTCCATTATTAAGCAAATAGAGATTAAACCAGCGTACGTGATTTACGTACCAAATGCTTTTACGCCAAATAGCGATGGAACTAATGATGGTTTTAAAGCAGTTGGAGTAGGTATTGCTCAATTTAAACTACAGGTATTTGACAGATGGGGCGCTTTGGTTTTTGAAACTGATGACATTAATAAAGCTTGGGATGGCAGTATTAAAGGAAAAGGTGATTTTGAATCAACAAAACAAGAGGTTTATGTGTGGAAAGCTCAGGTAACAGACGTTTTAAGTGAAAAACATAGTATGATTGGCCATGTGACTTTACTCAAATAATGTCAAAAAGGCATGGAAAACTATTTGGTTTAAAGTTTGATTATTGAGTGTAACAGAGTTAATTTAGTAATTCAAAAAAATATAAACCTAAAACAAAAAATAAAATGGCATTAGAAATAACAGACGCTAACTTCGAAGAATTAGTATTAAAATCAGACAAACCAGTATTAGTAGATTTTTGGGCAGAGTGGTGTGGTCCTTGCCGTATGGTTGGTCCAGTAGTTGAAGAATTATCTACAGAATATGCAGGAAAAGCAGTTATTGGTAAAGTAAATGTTGATAATAACTCAGGTATTTCAGCAAAATACGGTATTAGAAATATTCCTACATTATTGTTCTTTAAAAATGGTGAAGTTGTAGAAAAACACGTTGGTGTTGCTGCAAAAAATATTTTAGCTGGAAAGTTAGATTCACACATGTAATCTTCTGATCACAAATTTAAAAGTCCGTTTGCCATTGGTAAACGGACTTTTATTATGCATTTTAACTTGATTAAACTTATTTAGTGGTTATTGAATTGAGTACCTTAATACTTTCAAAATGTTAAAATTCAAATTTTGAGGTGACCTTAACTCATTAATATCAGTGCTTTACGGTTTCATAACCTTTACTTAATCATTTTATTACTTTTTGGCATTAGGTTTGCCTAATTAAAAGTAATAAAAACAAGAAATCATGAATACAACGCAAGCAATGATCATATTAACTAACGGGATTAGAAAATATGGCACCATTATAAATGGCGAACACGAGGGGAGAATTAAATTTATTCCAGCAACAGAAATATTAGCAACAGATGAAAGTCAAATTACAAGTTTAATTGAACACATTCCTTTGTCTAATATTTTTTCGATAGATACATTTTTAAAATAAAAAACAAATCTATAACATTTAACAAAAAATCCTTCTTCGTTTAACGAAGAAGGATTTTTTTATGTTTTGATTAATCTTTTAATCTTGATTTATGTAATATAGCTTCAATGTTAATAGTTGTATGATGAACTGTAAAAGCAATAATCCAATCGTTGTAATTTAAGCACTTTAATTTTAGTTGATGAAATGTTTTATTGTTGCAAAAAGGCATCACTTCGTGGGATGGTAATGTTTCCATTAAGAAGGACTCAAATTTATTAAGCCATCTAATACCAGCTCCTTTGGTGTTTTCTTTCTCAATAAAAAGTAATAAGGCTGTTAATGAATCAAAAGCATCAAGAGTATAATTAATTTCCATTTAATTTTTTTCGTAATTCCTTATGCGCGTCTTTTAGAGCCAAGACGCCACTTTTACGACTTTTCTCGATCAATTGTTTTGTTTCCTTAGCTGTTAACGGCTTTCCTGGTAAATATGTTTTTGTTTTATCCTCGTCCACTAATTTTAACTCTAAGCTATTATTTTTAGCAAATTCAAATAACTTAATTAATGCCAATTTATTTATATTATCTAATTGAAGTAACATGATATATATTTATTACTGATAGTAAAGATAACGATTTTAAGACTAAATTCAAAAATACAGATTACTTAAAAATCCCTTCGATCTGCGCCACATGATGCATGCCATGCCAAGCGTATAATTGCACTACTTCTCCTAAAACAAATTGTTTGTTATATTCTGGGTGCATGTACGTTCTTTTAAAATCAGCTTCGCTCATGGTTTTTAATAAATTTGAAAAACGCATTTGAACGCCTTCAAAAATTAACAAAGAACTTTCTAATGGCGCTGATTTGTAATCAGCAGAATCTGCCCACACATTTTGGTTATAAGGTTGAATCGTTGGGTTATCTTGTGTTAGCGCATGTTTAAAACGAATCCACATATTCATGTGTGAATCGGCTACATGATGCACAATTTGTCTCACTGTCCAACTGCCTTCGCGGTATTTCAATTCTAGCTCTTCTTCATTTAACGTTGTAATACGCTGGCGCAATCTTAAAGGCGCCGATTCAATCATTAAAATAGATTGATATAAAACTTCTTTGGTGAATTCACGATTTTGCGCTTTACCAATTGGATATGTTTTTGGGTCTAATTCTTCGTTCATAATAACAAAAAGACCTGCTAGGTTTTTAAAACCTAGCAGGTCTGTATAATTTAATTATAATTAAATATGTAAAGCACGTTTTCCTGTAGCATCTAAAGCAGCTTCTTTTAAGCTTTCAGTAAATGTAGGATGTGCATGACTCATACGAGAAATATCTTCAGCACTTGCTTTGTATTCCATGGCTACAACCGCTTCTGCAATCATATCAGCTGTACGTGGACCAATCATGTGAACTCCTAAAATTTCATCAGTTGTTTCGTCAGCTAATACTTTTACAAAACCGTCTGTGTCCATACTAGCACGAGCTCTTCCGCTTGCTTTGAATGGGAAAGAACCAACTTTATATTTAATACCTTTTTCTTTTAATTGCTCTTCTGTTTGTCCAACTGCCGCCACTTCAGGCCATGTATAAACAACACCAGGAATTAAATTGTAATCAATATGAGGTTTTTGTCCTGCTAATTGCTCAGCAACAAATACACCTTCTTCTTCTGCTTTGTGAGCTAACATGGCGCCAACTACTACATCACCAATCGCATAAATATTATCAGCGCTAGTTTTTAAATGAGCATCAACTTCAACGCGTCCACGAGCATCTAATTTAACGCCAGCTTTTTCTAAGTTCAATCCCTCAGTATATGGTTTACGACCAACAGCCATTAATACATAATCACCTTTGATTTCAATTTTTTCACCTTTGCCATTATCTGCAGTAACAGTTACTTCTTTACCTTTTGATACAACGCTTTCTACTTTGTGTTTCATGAAAAATTCTACTTTCAAATCTTTCTTCATCACTCGTTGTAATTCTTTTCCTAACCCTGCATCCATACCTGGAATTAAACGATCCATGAATTCAACGACTGAAACTTTAGAACCAATACGCGCATACACACTTCCTAATTCTAAACCAATAACGCCACCACCAATAATAATTAAGTGTTTAGGGATTTCAGTCATTTCTAATGCTTCAGTAGAAGTAATGATGCGTTTTTTGTCTACTTCAATGCCTGGTAACGAAGCTGGTTTTGACCCTGTAGCAATAATCGCCTTTCCCGTTTCAATTTGTTCTTTAGTTCCATCCGCTTTAGTAATATTTATAACTGTTTTAGATTCAAAACTTCCAACACCAGTATAAACCGTAATTTTATTTTTCTTCATTAAAAAATTGATACCATCGCAAGTCATTTTTACAACACCGCGCTTACGCTCAATCATTTGTTTTAAATTTACTTTTGGTGCTTTTACTTCAATACCATGCTCTTTAAAATTATGAACTGCATTGTGAAAATGTTCAGATGAGTCCAATAATGCTTTTGAAGGAATACAACCTACGTTTAAGCAAGTGCCACCCAAAGTTGGGTATTTTTCAATTAAAGCAGTTTTCATTCCTAATTGTGCACAGCGTATTGCAGCAACATATCCTCCAGGACCAGAACCAATAATGGTTACATCAAATTTTTCCATATATAGTGTTTTGTTTGTGTTTTAAATTTAACGACCCAAATTTACGAAATATTAAGACTTTTTTTCTAAATAATTGCGTTTTAGAATCTTGTTTCCATTTAATGATTATATTTTTATTCCAATCACTGTCACATCGTCTACTTGTTCTAAATTGCCAGTCCAGTTACTGAATGTTTGTTTTAATAATTGTTTTTGATCAGACATTGGTAAATGAGCATTTTTAATAAGAAGCTCACGTAAATTTTTGGTCATAAATTTTTTTCCTTTTGGACCACCAAACTGGTCTGGGTAGCCATCCGTCATGGTGTAAACCAAATCGCCTTTCTGTAAATCAATTTCATGTAAAGTAAACGGTTCATTTTGTTTATCATGTTTACCCACAGGCATTTTATCAGGATGAATTTCAAAAAAGCCGTCTTTTCGCTCAAAGGAAGTGTTTTCCAAGGCGCTTGCTCTCACTATCCATACAGGATTATTAGCGCATGCAACATAAAGTTTCATGTAGTTTTTCTCTTCTTGCTGATTTGTAGGAGTGAATACTAACAAACTGCAATCCATTCCATCTTTTCCACCCTCTACACTACCGTCTCGTTTAAGAACAGAAATAATTTTTTCTCGAGTTCTGTCTAAAATTTCATTGGGCTTTGTATAGCCTTCTTTTACCGCTTCGTTTAGGCAGGCGGTATTTAAGATGCTCATAATTGCGCCTGGTACGCCGTGTCCAGTGCTATCAGCTGCTATTAAAGCAAAATTTTTATTTGAAAGGTTACTTGCCCAGTAAAAATCACCACTAACTATGTCTTTGGGTTTAAAAAACACAAAGTATTCGTTTAAGTTATTATCTAAAAGTTCTGAACTAGCCAATAAACTCCGCTGAATGCGTTCTGCGTAATTAATGCTGTCTGTTATTTCTTTATGTTTTTCTTCTACTACATGTTTTTGTTCAGTGATAATTATATTTTGTTTTTGTGTTATCTTAAATCTATTGAATAGAAACCCAGCAAACAATACTACCAAAGCTAAACCACTATACAAAAACCAACGTTGTTTTTTTTCCTGTTCAAATTTTAAGTTGTTTAGTATACGAACATCCTCTGCTTTAAGGCTATCAGCAGTTTGCTTTTTATCAAATTCGTATTGCATTTGAGTTTGTACAGTAGCTTTGGTGTTTTCTTCGTTAATAAGACTGTCTTTATAAATAGTATAAAGTTTGTAATTATTAAAAGCACTTTTGTAATTACCTGTAACACTGTCAAGTTTCGCTAAACTCAGATAACTAAGTTGTATTTGAAATTTATCGGCGGATTCTTGCGCCATAGTTAAAGATTTTTGCAACAACAATGATGCATCTCGAACTTTTCTTTGTTTAGTATAAATCGTTCCAATATTATTGTATAAATACATTAGCCCTCTTTGATAGTCAACAGATTCATAAATATTTTTAGCTTTTAAATAAGCTTCAAGGGCTTTATCATAATTTCCCGTATTAGAATATATATTACCAACGTTGTTATATATATTGCCACTCCCAACTTTATCATCTAACTCAATAGTGAGTATTAAAGCTAAAGAGTCGTATTCCAATGCTTTAGTGTAATTTTTTTGCTCAGAATAGATCCGTCCAATATTGAAATATGAATATTCTATTCCTGATTTGTC
>ERZ724516.687-NODE-687-length-20592-cov-4.281102_pt1 | contig 20592 bp, 21 predicted proteins | sample MGYA00376049_ERZ724516 | MGnify/ENA primary metagenome ERZ724516 (study PRJEB28724, sample SAMN07190886) | activated sludge metagenome | isolation source: activated sludge of sewage treatment plant in Hong Hong | place: USA: Christiansburg, Virginia | collected... | reverse complement strand
CGGGCCTGCTCAGGGTGAGGGCTGAACCGCTGGTGTCATCCTCGGGCTTGACCCGAGGATCTTTCTTGAGCGGTGCGGGCTGATGGACAGGAAGATCCTCGGGTCAGGCCCGAGGATGACTGTGAGATGCGTCTGGAAATGTGCGTGAGGCTGGATCCCGGCCTTCGCCGGGAACGCGGACCTGATGGTCCGCTTCCAAAAGCGGCCTTTCCGCTTCCGGGATGACAAGCGCGGATCGCCGCATTAAGCGGGAATCATGAACGAAGACCTGCCTTCCATTGGCCGTATCGTGAATGGCGAGCACCTGTTGCCGGTGCGGGTCTATTACGAGGACACGGATTTCACGGGCGTCGTCTATCACGCGACCTATCTGCGGTTCTTCGAGCGGGGCCGCTCGGAGATGCTGCGGGTGATGGGGACGCCGCCGGACCGGGACGATCATGGGGCGTTTGCGGTCACGCGGGTCGTGATCGACTACAAGGGCGCGGCGCGGATTCACGACACGCTGGTGGTGCATACGAACTTTGCCGGGATGAAGGGACCTCGCCTCAATTTCAGGCAAACCATCACGCGCGACGGCGTGACGCTGACCGAGGCGGAGGTCGTTGCGGTGGCGATCCACCCGGACGGGCGGGCTCGTAAGCCTTCCGCAACGGAATTGTTGCATTGGAACGCCTATAACAACGCTTCGCGGAATGGCCCCTGAACCCGCGGGGAATCGCCGGTATTGACCTTCATGTCGCCTAATTTCGTAACCAGAAGCGGTGCAATGAGGCTTGCGCCGGCTGGCATTTTCGCAAGCCATCCGGCTGAAACCGAAGGATTTGAGAGACCCTAATGGACCCGAACGCGCTGGCCCCTGTTGTGGCCACACAGGATTTCTCGCTTCTCGCGCTGTTTCTGCGCGCCGACATCATCGTGAAAACGGTGATGGCGATCCTTGCCGTGGCCTCTGTCTGGTCGTGGGCCGTCGCCATCGACAAGTGGATGACAGTGGGCGGCGCCAAGTCGCGCGCCAAGCGGCTGGAGAACGCCTTCTGGTCTGGCCAATCGATGGAAGACGTCGATGGCCGGGTGACGGAGAAATCATCCGAGGCGATGGCGCGGGTGTTCGCGGCAGGCGCACGCGAATGGCGCGAGGGACGCCGGGCGGGAACGCCGGATGAATCGAAGGCGATCATCGAACGCGCCTCGACGCAGATGGACGTCGCCGTGAACCGCGAGACGGCGCGGATGGAGACGGGCCTTTCGACCCTGGCCATCATCGCATCGTCGACGCCGTTCATCGGCCTGCTCGGCACGGTCATCGGCATCATGAACTCGTTCCGCGATATCGCGGCCAAGGGCGAGACCAACCTCACCGTCGTGGCGCCCGGTATTGCCGAGGCGCTGTTTGCGACGGCGCTCGGCCTGTTCGCCGCCATCCCCGCGCTGATTTTCTACAACAAATTCTCGAGCGACATCTCGGCTTTCTCCGAGCGCATGGCGAACTTTGCATCGGAAGTTTCGGTGCGGCTGTCGCGCCGCCTGCACGAACGCCGGGACGCCTGATCCATGGCCATGATGATGGGCAATTCGGGACGAGGGAGGCGCGGCCGGCGACGGCCGATGGCCGACATCAACGTCACGCCGATGGTCGACGTCATGCTGGTGCTGCTGGTCGTGTTCATGATCACCGCGCCGATGCTGGCGACGGGCGTGGCCGTGACGCTGCCGAAGACGGCGGCCGAACAGCTGAAGCAGGAAAACGAGCGCCCGCTGGTTGTGACGGTCGACAAGGACGCGAAAGTCTATGTCGGCATGGAACAGGAGCCGATCCCGCTGAAGGAGTTGGCGCCGATGCTGATGGCGCTGGCCGAGAACAATCTCGAGAAGCGCGTGTTCGTGCGTGGCGACGAGGCCGTGCCCTATGGCGCGGTGGTGAACGTTCTGGCCCTGCTGCAGCGCGCGGGCTTCAAGAACGCCGGCCTGCCGGTCGACGCCAATGCCGCCAACCGCATCCTTGAACAGGGAGGCTGACCGGAGAGATGCGATTAAGCGCGTTCTTCTCTCTGGTGGCGCATGCTGGCGTTGTCGTGGCTGGTCTGTGGGCATCCTCGGAACAGGTGCTGCCGCCTGAGCCGTCGACGCCGATGATCGTGATTCCGCTTGAGCTGATGACGATCGGCGATGTGACGGACATTGCGCCGGTCGTGGCCGAGGCGCCGAAGGAAGAGGAAGCGGCGGTCGAGGAAGAGCCGACCGAAGTCGTCACCTCAGCCGCCGCGCCCAAGCCTGAAGAAGATACGGTCAATCTGGATGCCGCCCCGCCCCCTCCTCCCAAGAAGGAAGAGGAAGTGAAGAAGCAGGAAGCGAAGCCGACGCCGGCGAAGAAGGATGAGGATCTCAACTCCTTCCTCGATTCCATGCTGACGGACGTGAAGAAGAACCCGCCGAAATCTTCGCCCGCTCCCGCGGGCAAGACAGCGAGCCCGGAGAACGGCAAGCCGCGCATGGGCGCCGGCGAAATGCGCCGCGCACAGGTGACGATCACCGACTACATCCGCGCGCAACTGATCAACAAGCGCTGCTGGACAGACCATTCCGACATGGCGGACGCGCAGCGCCTGCAGGCGACGTTCCGTGTGAAGTTCGGCGCGGATGGCAAGTTCGCGATGGAGCCGGAGCTGCGCGAGCCTTCGCGCGAGCCGATCAACGATCCGCCGATGCAGGTGTTCATCCAGCACGCGCGCACCGCCCTGCAGAAGTGCAACAAACTTGGCTGGCAGGTGCCGCCGGAATACTTCAAGCTTGAGCCCGCGCCCTACTGGATCGATCTCGTGTTCGTGCCGAAAGTCGGAGCGCAATGATGACTGACCGGAATGCCGTGACTGGCCGGAATATGAGGAAGCCCGCGATGCGCCACTTCAAGTCGTTTGTGATCGCGATTGCCGCGATGCTGGGAATGGCGGCGCCGGCCGCCGCACAGCTGCGCGTGACGGTTGTCGGCGAGGAATATGTGCCGATGCGGATCGCTGTGCCGGACTTTGACTCGAGCGGAACGGGCGCTGCCGAGATTGCGGCGCAGCTGAGCGAAGTGCTGCGCAAGGACCTCGCCTCCTCCGCCGTGTTCGAGCTGGTGGACAAGGCGGCGTTCATCGAGCGCGACCTGTCGTTCGACATGGCGCCGCGTTATCCGGACTGGCAGGTGGCGGGCGTTGCGGCGCAGGCGCTGATTGTCGGCAACGTCATCATCAACCCGGCCAACAACAACATGACGGTGCAGTTCCGTCTCTACAACGTCTATGGCTCGGCGCAGCAGTTTGCGCGGCAGTACACGGTTGTGACGCCGCTCAACTGGCGCAGGCTGGCGCACCGTGTGGCGGACGACATCTTCTCGCAGCTGACGGGCGATGGCGGATATTTCGACAGCCGCGTGGTGTTCGTGTCGAAGACGCCGGGCGATGACCCGGTGCGCGGGCGCCTGGCGATCATGGATCAGGATGGCGCGAATGCGGAATTCCTGCTGGCCGGCTTCACGTCGGTCATCAACCCGCGCTTCTCGCCTACCGACCAGCGCATTCTCTACGGCGCTTATGTGCCCGATCCGAAATACACGGGCGCGACGCTGCTGCGCACGTATCTCTACGACATCGAGACGGGTCGTCAGGAAGTGCTCGCAGAAGGCCCGAACTCGATGGATTATTCGGCGCGCTTCTCACCCGATGGACGCGCTATTGCGCTCTCACGCGCGGTGGGCGGCAACTCGGACATCTATGTGATCGAGCTGGCGCGGCGCACGTCGCGGCGGCTGACGAATGATGCGGCGATCGATACGTCGCCCTCGTTCTCGCCCGACGGAAAGATGATCGTGTTCGTGTCAGACCGCGGCCTCGGCCCGCAGCTCTACATCATGCGCGAAGACGGCGCGCAGATGAACTGCCCCAAGGGCGGACGCGACACGACCTGCCGCATCACGTTCGATAGCGGCCGGTTCACCGATCCGGTGTGGTCGCCGCGCGGTGACTGGATCGCGTTCTCGCGCCAGGGCGACGGCAAGTTCTCGATCGGTGTCATCCGCACGGATGGGTCGGGCATGCGCATCCTGACGGACGGCTATCAGGACGAGAGCCCGACCTGGTCGCCCAACGGCCGCGTGGTCGCCTTCGAGCGGACGGCCTCGCGTGGCGCCGGGCCGAAGCTGTGGAGTGTCGACCTCACGGGACGCAACCTGCGCCGGATGCCGACGCCGCGTGACGCGACGAATCCGACCTGGGGTCCGCTGCTGAAGGTCGAGGCTGCACAGCAGTAAGGCGCCGGGTGCGTCAGGTCTGGACGCTACGTAAAGTCTGTCGACGACAGAATAGTGGGCTCCAAAAGCCACCGCGCGTGGCAAGCGAGTGCATAGAGGCCGAATTCGTTGCTAGTTTTCATTACTCGATTGCAATGTTACCTCGCCTTTGCCACAAAAAACCCCGAAGTATATTGCTACTTCAGTGGTTCATGACGCCCGCCGGACTTGCAAATCTGTTTCAGATCGCAAGTACTGACGGGGGAAACTAGATACGCGCCTTCTTGGGGGGCGCGACGGGAACAAGGAGTTTTTGAATTATGCGGTCACTCGGTCTGACACTACTCGCGGGAGCTTCCATGCTGGCGACAGCGTGCGCTTCCAATCCGCCTCCGGAGCCCACGCCTCCGCCGGTCGTCGCGGAAGCTCCGCGCGTCGCGCCGACGCCGCCGACACCGCTGCCGACCACGCCGGTCCCCACGGGCCCGGCTGCCGGCTCGAAAGGCGACTTCGCCGCCAAATCGACGGATCGCGTGTATTTTGACTACGACCAGTACAATCTGGACGATGCCGACCGTCGCTCGCTCGCGACCCAGGTTTCGTGGCTGAAGCAGTTCCCGTCCACGCGGGTTGAAGTCCAGGGCCACGCCGACGAGCGCGGCACGCGTGACTACAACATCGCGCTCGGCGATCGCCGCGCTCAGGCCGTGTCGCAATACCTGCAATCGCAAGGCATCACGGCGACCCGCATCCAGACGATCTCGTTCGGCAAGGACAAGCCGCTGGACCTGGGTCATGACGAAGCTGCCTGGGCCCGTAACCGCAACTCGTACTCGAACATCATCGTCGAGGCGATCAGCTAACCCTAACGCAAAAGTGCAGTCCGCCGCCCGCTTCGCCTTATTTCAGGCGCGGGCGGCGGATAGCTTTTTGGCCATGAAACGCACGAATCTGATCATCAAAAACACCCGAGCACGCGCGATTGCTTCGACCGCTGACGGACATGTCCGGGCAGGTCTGATGGCCGCGCTGACGGGCTTTGCCCTTCTCGCCGCCGCCGTTGTTGTCGCGCCCCGCGCCCACGGCCAGGTTTTCAATTCCCAGCCTTACACCGCAGCGCCCGACCCGGCGGTCGAACAGCTGCGCCAGCGCGTCGAGCAACTCGAGGCCGACCTGCGCAAGGCCACGGACCGCGCCGAAGTTCTTGGCGCCCAGCTCAGCGATGCCCGCCGTACGGCTGATGAAGCCAACAATGGCCGCAAGAAGCTGGAGACGGATCTCACCGCCCTGCGCGACCGCGTCGAAATGCTCGAAGACGCCGCCGGCGGACCCGTTGCTGCAGGCGGCGGCTCGGCTGCCCTGCCCACCACGCTGCAGACCGCCCAGTCAGTCGACCTGACCGGCAGCACGAACAGCGCATCGCCTGCCCCGGCGGCGCGCGTCGACCTTGCGGCGCTGCCTCAGGATGAGGAAGGCTTCTTCAACTCGGCGCACGCGCTGCTGCTCGGCGGCGACTTCCCGGGCTCGGAGCAGGCTTTCACCAGCTTCCTCACCAAATTTCCCAAAGGCGCGAAAGCCGCAGACGCCCAGTATTACCTGGGCGAATCCCTGCTCTACCAGGACAACTTCGCCGACGCTTCGGGCGCCTATGCCAAGCTGATCAAGTCCTATCCGAGCTCGCCCAATGCTGCGACCGGCATGGTGAAGCTGGCGCGGGCGATGCGTGGGTTGGGCAAGACGTCCGACAGCTGCAAGACGCTGGACGTGATGGCGAAGCAATTTCCCAAGGCTTCCGCCGTGGCCAAGCAGATGGCCGCGCAGGAACGCCAGTACGCCAAGTGTTCTTAACGGTCTGCCCGTAACGGTTTGGGCTCAACCAGATCACGGACCTTCGACGTGCTGAACCGAGCCTCCACCTTCCTTGCTTCCCTTGCCGCCGCCGCACTGGCGGCATCGTCGTTTTCAACGGCTGCCGCCCAGCAGACGCCGTCGGCCGAGCGCGTGCGCGGGGGCATGTTCGACGCCTCCGACCCCGCCGGCATTGCCCGCTTCATGGAAAAGACCGGCTATCGGGTCGAGCTGCGGGCCGACACCAAGGGCGATCCCGTGATTACCGGGCGCATCTCGCGGTCGGATTACGTCATCCAGTTCTATGAATGCGAACAGGGCGTGACCTGCAATTCGGTGCAGTTCATGAGCCAGGCGACCAAGCCCGCCAGCCTGACCGGTGAATCGGCCAACGCCTTCAATGCGCGTTGGCGCTATGTGCGCATAACCTTTGATGCGGCGCAGGTGAAGCTGCAGATGGATGTGAACCTGGACGCTGGCGTCACGTCAGACAATTTCGAGGACACGCTCGATATCTGGCGTCAGCTGCTCGAAATCTACGAGCGTGATATTCTCGGGTTCAAATAGTCGCACCCGCGATCGTCCAAATCTGCCTGTCCGCCTTAACGCAGTATCGACCCTGCTCCTTTAAGGACGCGCCTCTTCGCGCCTGGTTGTACTCGCCGGGCGGCGCACCGAGGACGAGATGGACTGGATCGGAACAATTCAGTGGCTGGCCACGATTGCGCAGGGCATCGGCACAGTTGTCGCGCTGTTGGCGGTCTACAGCTCGAACAGCGAGTTCCGTAAGCAGTTCAGGGCTGAAACGTACAGCAAGCTTGATGCGATGTACTTCAATCTGCAGCAGCTTGCGATGAACGACCCGCGCGTTGCCCACCCGCACAGACACACAGCCGAACCGGGCTTCAGTGAGCGCTACGACGTGTATGCGTTCATGGTATGGAATTTCATCGAAACGATCTACGATCTTTGCGACAAGAAGGACGACCTTCCCAAGACGTGGGCTCTTATCGTTGAGCGCGAGGCGCGCCTCCACAGGGATTGGTTCTGCGCAGCGTCCAACTTCTCCTCCTTTAAACCGGAATTTCGCGACTGGCTGAATTGTGGCGGATACCACAAGGAAAACTCGCCGATGCACGGCCAATTCGCGCTGACGTGTCCGCAACACGAACGCGCCCGGGCCGCATAGGCCGCCGGGTCACGATTTATCCTGCAGCCCATCGCAGCAGCTTTTCGCCGGCGGCTTTCGCATGCTCTTGCATCTGGATAGGAAGTCCGATCCAGACTTACGAAACATGCTGAGGACGCGCTAGCGTGAGTCACGGCTCGAACGAGACATACGACGCTGGCGGGCTAACGCCCCGCGCGATGGCGGCGTTCGATCTTCTTGCTGGATATCATCAGACGCTGGGGCTTGCCGTTTCGGGCGGGTCTGACTCGCTGTCGCTGCTGGTGCTCGCGGCGGAATGGGCGCGTGAGCGAGGCCGGAGTGTCGTTGCGGCGACGGTGGATCATGGGCTGCGGCCGGAAGCGCTGGCGGAAGCCGAAGGCGTGGCGGCGATCTGCGCGCGCTTAAGCGTTCCGCATGACATTCTGACGTGGAGCCATTTCGGCCGGTCGGGCGGCGCGCCCGGACAGGCGGAAGCGCGACGCGCGCGGCATGCATTGCTGGCCGGTTGGGCGCTCGCGCGGGATGTGGGGATCATCGCGCTGGGACATACACGCGATGACCGGATCGAGACTTTTCTGATGCGGGCGCGACAGGGCTCGGGCTGGCATGGTCTGGCGGGTCCGCTGCCTCTGGCGCCCTCGCCGGTCTGGCCGGAGGGGCGCGGGCTTCAGCTGTGCCGGCCACTGATGGCGTTTGCGCGCGAGGAGCTGCGCGACGAATTGCGGGCGCGGTCGATCGGCTGGGTGGACGATCCATCGAACGAAGCTGAACGTTATGAGCGAGTGCGGACACGCCAGCTGGTGGCGCGGCTGGAGCCGGAGGGGCGCGACAGGATCATCCGCATCATGGGCGCCGCGATCGAAGCGCGCGTCACGGCGCTGGCCGGCGCGCGGGCGGCGCTTGACCTGTGTCAGCACGACGGGAACGAAACGACCCTGCCCCTGGCCGTGATTTCGGGGTTGGCGGAGGACGCAAAGCTGCGGCTGGTCGAGGCGCTGGTGATGGCGTCGGGCGGGGCTGAGACCCGGCCGCGTCTGGAAGCCCTGGAACGGCTGACCGGACGGCTGGTGGAGGTGGGGGGCATGTCCGGGGGGATGACCCTGGCGGGCGCGTGGGTTCGCAGAAAAGGCGCATCCATCGGGTTTTCGCCTGCCCCGGCGCGGCGAGGCGCGGAGGAGGCAGCGCCGCCAGCCTGGGACCGGGCGCACGCCCTGCTGGCCGATCCGGTGGCTGCGGCCCTTTACCAGTAGCCCGGCACACCCCCGGAAAGCGAAAAAGACGCAGGAAAGTGACAGCCGCTTAACGGTTCAGCACTCGTTTTCAGGGATTATCGGCCCTATCTTGATCGGTCTGACCACCCCTTTGAAAGGCTGCCGCTGATGAACATGCGCAACCTGGCGCTTCTTGGCGTCGTGCTCTTCCTGCTGATTGCGCTTGTGACGGTGATGACATCGTCGTCGGGCACATCCGGGGCGCGCGAGATCTCCTATTCGGAGTTCATGGGCCAGATCGACAGCAAGCAGATCAAGGAAGTCGCGATCAAGGGCGACCGCGTGACGGCTGACGTCGGCGGCAAGAAGGTCGTGATGGTTCGCGACCAGCTGGAGTTCGACTTCGGCCAGAAGCTGACGGCCAAGGGCGTCAATGTGAAGTTCGAGGACTCTGAGGGCGGCGGCACAATCCTCGGCTATATCTTCTCGGCGCTTCCCCTGCTCTTCATCGTCGGCCTGTGGTTCTTCCTGATGCGCCAGATGCAAGGCGGCGGCGGACGGGCGATGAGCTTCGGCAAGTCCAAGGCGCGGCTGCTGACCGAGAAACATGGCCGCGTGACATTCGATGACGTCGCCGGCGTGGACGAGGCCAAGGAAGAACTCGAAGAGATCGTCGACTTCCTGAAGGACCCTTCGAAGTTCCAGCGCCTGGGCGGCAAGATTCCGAAAGGCGCGCTGCTGGTCGGCCCGCCGGGCACCGGCAAAACCCTGATCGCGCGTGCGGTGGCGGGTGAAGCCAACGTGCCGTTCTTCACCATCTCGGGTTCCGACTTCGTCGAGATGTTCGTCGGCGTCGGCGCGAGCCGCGTGCGCGACATGTTCGAGCAGGCGAAGAAGAACGCGCCGTGCATCATCTTCATCGACGAGATCGACGCTGTCGGCCGTCATCGTGGCGCCGGTCTCGGCGGCGGCAATGACGAACGCGAACAGACGCTCAACCAACTGCTGGTCGAGATGGACGGCTTTGAAGCCAACGAAGGCATCATCATCATCGCGGCGACCAACCGCCCCGACGTGCTCGACCCTGCCCTGCTGCGTCCGGGCCGCTTCGACCGTCAGGTGACTGTCGGCAACCCGGACATCATTGGCCGCGAGAAGATCCTCAAGGTCCACATGCGCAACGTGCCGCTGTCGAAAGACGTGGACGCGAAGACGATTGCGCGCGGCACGCCGGGCTTCTCGGGCGCCGATCTTGCGAACCTCGTGAACGAAGCGGCTCTGCTGGCTGCGCGTCGCGGCAAGCGTTCGGTCGCCATGCGCGAGTTCGAAGACGCCAAGGACAAGGTCCTGATGGGGCCGGAACGCAAGTCCATGGTCATGTCGCAAAAAGAGAAAGAACTGACGGCCTGGCACGAGGCGGGTCACGCCATCGTGGCGATGAACGTTCCGTCCGCCGACCCGGTCCACAAGGCGACGATCATTCCGCGCGGCCGTGCGCTCGGCATGGTCATGCAGCTGCCGACCGACGACAAACTCTCGATGAACAAGACCGAGATGATCTCGCGTCTCGCCATCCTGATGGGCGGCCGGGTTGCGGAAGAGCTGAAGTTCGGCGCGGACAATGTGACCGCGGGCGCAGCTTCGGACATCCAGCAGGCGACCCGTCTGGCGCGCGCGATGATCACGCGCTGGGGCTTCTCGGAATCGGTGGGTCCTGTCGACTACGCCGAAGACCAGGGCGAAGTGTTCCTTGGCAACCAGCTGATGAAGTCGAGCCACGTCTCGGAAGAGACCTCGCGCAAGATCGAGGAAGAAGTCCGCATGCTGGTGGTTGGCGGCATCAATGATGCACGCCGCGTGCTGACCGAGAAGAATGCCGACTGGATCATTCTTGCCGAAGGCCTGCTCGAGTACGAAACGCTGTCTGGCGAAGAGATCAGCGATCTGATCAAGGGCAAGCGCCCGGATCGTCCCGACGATACACCGACCGGCCCGACCTCGGCCGTGCCGGTGATCAAGAAGAAACCGCGCGAAGGCTATGGCGGCTCCGAGCCTGAGCCGCAGGGCGCTTAAAGCCCTCCTGCAACCGGAAGCGGAATAGCGGCGGCTTCCCTTGCGGAGGTCGCCGCTTTCGCATTGCCCGTGTGGCGTCGACGCGTGCTATCTCTGGCGCAAGGCAGATGACGCCCGTGGGAGGCTTTGCATGTTTGCATCGGTTCGTTTGGTGGCGGCGAGCGCCGCCGTGCTGGTGGCAGCAGTCGCATGCACTGGCCCGCACGAACAGACGAAGCCGACGGGCGAGGCGATGGTGGCGGCGGCGGACCCCTATGCGGTCGAGGCCGGCCTGGAGATGCTGCGCGCGGGCGGCACGGCAATCGATGCTGCGATTGCCGTGGAAGTGACCCTCGGCCTGGTGGAGCCGGATTCATCCGGCATCGGCGGCGGCGGCTTCCTGGTTCACTACACCGGCAGCAGCGAGAAGGTCGACGCTTACGACGGCCGCGAATGGGCGCCGGCGGGCGCAACGCCGGACATGTTCATGGTGGATGGCAAGCCGCTGGATTTTCCGTTGGCGCAGGCGAGCGGGCGCTCGATCGGCACGCCTGCCCTGATCCCGATGCTGAAGCTGGTGCATGAGCAACACGGAAAACTGCCGTGGCCGAAGCTGTTCGAGCCCGCGATCAAGCTGGCCGAAGAAGGCTTTATCGTCGGGCCGCGCGTGAGCCAGAGCCTCGCCGCCAACAAAGCGATGTTCGAGCAGGACCCGGAAGCACGGTCGATCTATCTCGATGCTTCGGGCAATCCCTGGCCGCTTGGCCACAAGCTGAAGAACCCGGCCTATGCGAAAACGCTCCGCGCAATTGCTGCTGATGGCCCCAGGGCGCTGACGCGAGGCGCGATTGCGGATGCCATCGTATCGGCGGCGCAGCGCCAACCGCGCGCTGGCACGCTGACTGTTTTCGACCTGCAGGCTTATCAGCCGCGGCGGCTTGATCCGCTGTGCGGCGCCTATCGCGTCTATCAGGTCTGCACCATGCCCTCGCCGTCTTCGGCGAATGCCATGCTGTCGATCATTAGCCTCTACGAGCGTGCGCGGCCGCAACCCGATGGCCCGAACAATCCGCAAGATTGGGCGGCCTTTGTGTGGGCGAGCCGCCTCTCTTACGTGGATCGCGATCACTACATGGCGGATGACCGTTTCATTGAGGCGCCGACCAAGGAGCTGATCGCGCCGGCTTATCTCGATGCGCGCGCGAAGCTGATCGACTTGTCGAAAGGACCGCTGGTGATTCCGGTTGGAACGCCGAAGGGCGACGCGCTGCGCAACAAGTGGGGTAGCGAAGCGATGCAGGAGCATGGCACGACGCACCTGTCGGTGGTGGATGGCTATGGCAATGCCGTGTCGCTGACGGCGACGATCGAGTCCGAGTACGGCTCGCACCGCATGGCGCCGGGCTATGGCTTCTGGCTGAACAACCAGCTGACGGACTTCTCGCTTGTGCCGACAATCGACGGGAAACCGGTGGCGAATGCGGTGGCGCCGCGCAAGGCGCCACGCTCATCCATGTCGCCGTCGATCATCACGGATCGCGATGGCGAGCTGGTGCTGGTGGCGGGGTCGATGGGCGGCAGCACGATCATCGCGTCGGTCTCGCGCACGATCATCGGCGTATTGGATTGGAAACAAACACCGCAGGAAGCGGTTGGGACATCAGCCGTTTTCGCGCGCACGCCTGACATCATGGTGGAGAAGTCGCGCATGACGCCGGCAATGTCGGATGCACTGCGCAAGCTGGGCTGGAAGATCGTGGAAGAAGACCTTGGCAGCGGAACTCACGTGATCCAGGTGACGCCGAACGGCCTCGTTGGCGGGGCGGACCCGCGCGAGGAAGGCAAGGCTGCGGGATTGCCAGCGACGCCGTAGGGCGTCAGACGACTTTCACCATGCGCTTGCCGATATTGTCGCCTGCGAGAAGGCCGATGAGAGCGTTTGGGAGATTCTCGAAGCCGTCGATGATATCTTCGTGGACTTTCAGTTGTCCGCTTGCGACCCATGACTGAAGATCGCTGAGCGCTTTTTCCATCTGGTCGTAGAAATCCATCACGACGAAACCGCGAAGCGTAAGCCGCTTGGTGACGATGAGGCCGGGCACGCCGCGCGGACCGTGCGCTGCAGGCGCATCGTATTGCGAGACTGCGCCGCAGCACGAGACGCGACCATGATTGTTCATGTTGAACAGGCAGGCTTCGAGAATGTCGCCGCCGACATTGTCGAAATAGACGTCGATGCCTTTGGGAGCGGCTGCCCGCAGCGCTTTCGAGAATTCCGGCGACTTGTAGTCGACCGCCTTGTCGAAGCCGAGCTTGCTTGTGAGGAAATCACACTTGGAGGCGCCGCCCGCGATGCCGATGGTCGTGCAGCCCTTGATCTTCGCGATCTGGCCGACGAGCGAGCCGACTGATCCTGCTGCTGCAGAAACAACAACAGTCTCCCCTGCTTTCGGCTGGCCGCATTCGAGCAAACCGAAATAAGCGGTGAGACCAGCGATGCCATAGACGCTCATGAGATATGTCATCGGCTCCGCCTTGCCGAGTTTCTGCAGGTGCTTCGCGGGGAGCGCGGCGTAGTCCTGCCAGCCTGTATCGGCGAAGACGAGGTCGCCGGGCTTGAAGCCGGGGTCGCGGCTTTCGATGACTTCGGCGAGCGCGCCGCCAGCCATGACGTCACCCTGCTTCACGGCGGAGCGATAGGTCGCGCCCCACATCCAGGCGCGGTTGGCGGCATCAAGGGAGATGTAGCGCGTGCGGAGCAGAACTTCGCCGTCTTTCGCCGTGGGCATTGGGCCTTCGCCAAGCTTGAAGACCTCGGGACCGAGCTTGCCCTTGGGCAGGTGGTCAATCACGAACTGGCGGTTGGTTGGCATGGGGCGTCTCCCGTTTGTGCGTCCTGGCCTCGCAGCCGGCGCTTTGGCGCGATAGTGTGCCCGCCAGAAATCGACGCAACAGGATTCGTGGGAGTTCGGGCATGAAGTCTTTGATCGCGGGTGGACTTGCCGTTGCGGCCCTATCGACGGCAACGCCGGCATTCGCGCAGACCAACTGGAACAAGCCGACCGAGCCGTTCCACATTGCCGGGAACATCTATTACGTCGGCACGGAGGGACTGGGCGCTTACCTGTTCACCGGACCCAAAGGCCATGTGCTGCTGGATGGCGCGACGCCTCAAGGCGCGCCGATCATCGAGGCGAACATCGCGAAGCTTGGGTTCAAGCTGAGCGACGTCAAGATCCTGCTGAACAGCCATGCGCACTTCGATCACTCCGGTGGGCTGGCGCAGCTGAAGAAGAATACAGGCGCGCAGCTGGCCGTTATGGACGGCGATGTTTCCGCGATCGAGGGCGGCTTCTATCTGGGCAGCGAAGACAGCAAGACGATGGGCGCGCCGCCGGTGAAGGTGGATCGCGTGCTGAAGGATGGCGACAAGGTTTCGCTGGAAGGTATCGAGCTGACGGCGAACCTGACGCCGGGGCATTCGCGCGGCTGCACATCGTGGGGCGCCAAGACGACCGAGGCTGGCAAGACGTATGACGTGCTGGTGTTCTGCTCGGCGACAGTTGCAGCGAACCGGATCACGCCGCCGCTGCAGTATGCAGGCATTGTCGAGGACTATCGCGCGACCTTCGCCAAGGTGAAGACGATGAAGGCGGATATCCCCCTCGCCCCGCACCCGGAATTCTTCGGGCTGCTGGAGAAGAACGCGAAAGCGAAAGCGGCGAAATCGCAAGCGGCATTTGTTGATCCGGGCGCGCTCGGGACGTTGATCGCGAAGCTGGAGAACGACTTCGAGACGACGCTGAAAGAGCGCACGGCGAAGGCGCAGTAGGGCCGCAACCCCGCATTTTTCTGCTTGCCTTCCACACCCTCTCAGTGTTGAGTCTTGTTGCGACTTAGTCGCATGTGCAAGCCGAGTCGGTTGTGCGACAAGGCTTTATCAGCAGTCAGCAGCCCGATCTGAAGATCGATGGCCACGGGGAACCGTGCGCCAGAGGAGAGACCGCATGCAGGATCACGAGCTTATTCCCGGTGTGATGCTGGGCGCGCTGGGCGGCAGCGAGCGGTTGATGATCGGGGCTTTGCGGCTAATCGCGGCGGGGCGCGGGCGGTGTCCGGTGCTGACCAACGCATTTGAGAGCCAGCTGGGATCGCAGGGCATGGCTGGCGCGCGAGGCGCGACCATCCTGGCGCACGCGCTTTCCTCGGAGAGCCAGCGCAAGCTGACGCTGGGCTGGCTGTGCGTGCGTGGCGTGACCTGGGACGAGGCGGCGATCCTTGCGATGCTGGAGGCGGCGCAGCGGACTGATTCAGCGGGGATTGCGCGGTGGCTGTCGCGGCTGGGCATTGGCCAGCCCAGCCCGGTGCTGCAGCGTGGAATTGCGTGGTCGGCCGCGGCGTTTTCGGTGGCGGGCAAGCCTTTCGATCGCGATGTTGGAGATCTGACGCGCGCGAGCACATCGGCGACGGCGCACATCCGCGAGCAGATCGAGACGCAGTTCGGTGAACGCGGAATCTAGACACGAAAACGCCCTCGCCTTTTGGACGAGGGCGTCATCACCAAAGCTAGTTGCGGGCTGCCGGTGCGGCAGGAGCAGCAGGCGCAGGCGGCGGCGGGAGTGTTCCGCCTTCAGCCAGGATCTTCATGTTGTTCATGCCGCGCATGAAGTTCGTGCGGCGGCGTTCGACGTCAGCGGTCTTGGCGGCATCGTCACCCGGCACGAGCGAAAGATCATAGACCAGCGTGTAGAGGATTTTCGTAGTCTTCGCGTCGATCGCGCGGGCTTCGAGATTGCCGTGATAGAGATTGTACAGGCGGCCTTCGCGAACCGGCTGTGTGTAGGCGTAGGAATATTCGGTCTTGGCGACGAGAATTTCCGCGCCGACCGAACGCACCGAGCCAACCTCGCCCTCCTTGCCGGAGAGCATCGTGCAGGTTCCGGGCAGCTGCAGCCATTCGGTGATGTCGCAATATTTGCCGATGCGGCCCCAGACATCCTTCACCGGCTTGTTGATGGTGATTTCCATCGGGATGGTGACGTAGTTGGGGTTGGCGACCTGCAGCGGCGGAGGCGCGGCGGGAGAGGCGGCAGGCGTCGGTGCGGCAGGCGGCGCTGCGGGCGCAACAGCGGCAGCCACAACCGGTGCAGGCGCGGCGGGGACTTCAACGATTTCGCGTTCATGGACCAGCACGCAACCGGGCAGCATGGTTGCGAGCAGCAGTGCGCCGAGCGTGCGCGTGTAGGTCATCTCGTCCTCCCGTGGATTTTCTGTTGGGTCATCGATAGCGGCGCTTCCACCTGCGTCAAGCAAGCTGGGACACGCCCCGTGTCGCACCGTGTCATTGATAGGGAACGCTGCTCGCCGGGTGATGTGGCGGGACAGAAAGTTAGGCCTCGTCCGAATCGTCTTCGAAGAGTGGCTGCTGGAACGCGGCGGGCGCTTTGAGACCTATGCGCTCCCACGCCTTGGGTGTCGCGACGCGGCCACGCGGCGTGCGAGCGACAAAGCCCTGCTGCATCAGATAGGGCTCAATCACTTCCTCGATGGAGTCGCGTGCTTCAGAGAGCGCGGCGGCGAGCGTATCTGCGCCGACCGGACCACCGCTGTAGGTTTTCACCAGCGCCTGCAGATAGCGGCGATCGAGCGCGTCGAGACCGTCTTCATCGACTTCGAGACGTGAGAGCGCGCTGGACGCGCCCTTGCGGTCGATCTTCACGCCATCGGCTTCGCAGAAATCGCGGACGCGGCGCAGCAGGCGGACGGCGATGCGGGGCGTGCCACGCGAACGGCCAGCGATCTCTTCGGCGCCATCCTGGGTGATGTTGGCCTGAAGCTTCAGCCCTGCCCGCTTCACGATCGAGCCAAGTTCTTCGCGCGTGTAGAATTCGAGCCGGACCGGGATGCCGAAACGATCACGCAGCGGCGTGGAAAGAAGGCCGGCGCGCGTGGTGGCGCCGACCAGCGTGAAAGGCGGCAGGTCGATCTTCACGGATCGCGCGGACGGGCCCTCGCCGATGATGAGATCGAGCGAGTGATCTTCCATCGCGGGATAGAGAATTTCCTCGACGTGCGCTGGCAGGCGATGGATCTCGTCGATGAAGAGCACGTCGCGTGGCTCAAGGTTTGTCAGCAGGGCCGCGAGGTCGCCGGCCTTGGCGATGACCGGGCCGGAGGTGGCGCGGAAGCCGACGCCCATTTCGCGGGAGAGGATCTGCGCCAGCGTCGTCTTGCCGAGGCCCGGCGGGCCAGACAGCAGAACGTGATCGAGCGCATCGCCGCGCTTGCGGGCGGCGGCGACGAAGATTTTCAGGTTTGCCTTGGCGGCCTGCTGGCCGGTGAAATCGTCGAACGCGGTCGGGCGCAGCGCGCGGTCGAGCGTCTCGCCGGGCTGGCGTTCGGGATCGGTGATGTCGCCGTCTCTGGCCATGGCCGACTTGTGCCCCAGTTCGCCGCCCAAGGGAACACTTGAGGAACGAAGGAGGCGTTAAGGCGCAGGACCCGTTTCAGGCTTTGGAGCGTGATGCACGGGCGGCAAAAACCGCACGCACCTTCATGCCGAGAATGATCGACGCCAGCACGACCGTGACCGCGTTGGCGATGATGATCGACCATTGCATCGTCATGATGCCGTAGACACCCCAGAGCGTGACGCCCGCGGTGAACATCGAATACATCACCAGCGAAATTGCTTCGGTTTCGCGGGTGCGAAGGACCTTGGCGGCCTGCGGCAGGAACGAGGCCGTGGTGAGGAAGGCTGCAAGGCTTCCAATCAAATCCGCCAACGGCATCGCATTGTCCCCGGTGAGGCCCCGACCTTCGGCGTCCATTTTTTCGTGCCGCCGAACCGGATCGGGCTATACCATGGCTTATGAAATCAGCGACCACGGCCTCGGCCGCGACACGATGACCAAAGCGAAGGCCAAAAAGCCAGAAGCCGAGGACCTGGGGTGGGTGCGTTTGATCCGCATGCGGCGGCTCGCGAACGGGCTGCTTGTCCTGATCATGGCCCTGTTCGTGTTTTCCCACATCTGGGAGCCGCCGGGGCAGGAATGGGACATGCACTGGCGTTTCGTCCGCGCGTTTGCGGAAGCAGCGATGGTGGGCGGGCTGGCGGACTGGTTCGCGGTGACCGCGATCTTCCGGCGGCCGCTGGGCCTGCCGATCCCGCACACGGCGGTGATCCCGAATAACCAGGACCGCATTGCCGATGCGGTGGGACGGTTCATCGCCGACAACTTTCTCAAGGGCGAGCTGGTTGCAGAGCGTGTGAAGGACAAGGACCTGTCCGAGACGCTGGCGAAATGGCTGGCTGATCCTGCGCAATCGGGCGCACTGGCGGGCGGACTGGTGCAGGCCGTGCCTGCCCTGCTCGATGCGTTGGACGATGAAACAGTCGCGACCTTCCTGCGCCAGCAGGCGGCGGATGCGGCTGAAGGCGCGCACGTTGCGCCGGCGTTTGGGTCTGTGCTGGAGGCGCTGGCCGAACAGGGGCGCCATCAGCACATTCTCGATGCGCTGCTGAAGCAGGGCTATCACCTGATGGAGGCGAACAAGGATCTTATCCGCGACAAGGTCCGCGATCGCTCGGGCTGGCTGATGCGCTTTGTCAGCGCCGACCGGAAAGTCGCCGATACGGTGATCAACGCGGTGAACGACCTGCTTTACGACGTGGCGTCGGACCCGCGCCATCCGCTGCGGGCGCAACTGAACGACATGGTGATCAAGTTCGCGGACGACCTGCGCGATGATCCTGTCCTGCAGGCGCGCATTGGCGGGTGGATCAAGGAAGCCGCGGCGCATCCCACGGTGGGCCAGGCTGTCGAGGCGGGCTGGAGCGAGTTCAAGGCTGCGCTGCGGCGCGACTGCGCATCGCCGGATGGCCGACTGAAAGCGTGGCTTGAGGGCGCGCTGATCAATGTGGGCGAGGGTTTGTTGCGCGAGCCCGGGGTGCGGACGGCGTTGAACGCGCGGTTGCGATCGCTGCTGGTCGAGCTGGCGGATCGGCATGGCGAGGATGTCGCCAAGCTGGTGTCCGAGACGATACGCCGTTGGGATTCAGCGACGATCGTTGAAAAGCTCGAATCCAATGTCGGCCGGGACCTTCAGTATATCCGGCTCAACGGCACGGTGATCGGCGGGCTGGTGGGCCTGGTGCTGCACGCGGGCGCCGAGATTCTCTAGTTGGCTGGCGCCAGCGCCTTCAGAGCGGCGCGAATGAGGGCGGCTTCCTTCGCATCGTCTCCGGCATCGCGCGCGGCCTGCGCCACGGCGCGGGACGCGTCGGACGAGTTGTAGCCAAGATTGACGAGCGCCGAGATCGCGGCGGCGCGAGCGCCGGTGGCGACGGGCGTTGGCGTCGTGGACGTTGCCGCAAAGCTGGAAGCGAACAGGCCCATTGGCGGCGGCTTGCCCTTGAACTCGGTGACGATGCGTTCGGCCAGCTTCTTGCCGACGCCGTTGGCCCGCGAGATGGCAGTCGTATCAGCCAGTGCGATGGCATCCATCAGTTGCGGCAGGGTGAGCGTGTCGAGAATGGCGAGCGCAATCTTGGCGCCGACGCCGGGAGCATCCTGCAGGCGTGCGAACCAGGCGCGCTCCTCGCCCGAAACGAAAGCGAAAAGACGGATGGCGCTTTCCGACATCTGCGTTTCGACGAAGAGTTCGGCGGGTTCGCCAACCGTCAGCTTGCCGAGCGCGCGCGAGCCGGCATGGACCAGATAGCCGACGCCGGAGACGTCGATGAGCGCCTGACCCTCGCCTATCGCGGCGATGGTTCCTCGCAATCTTCCAATCATGCCTTGAGCCTTTGATGGGCGATGGGACGATGGTGCGCGCCGCAGATGGCGACGGCGAGTGCGTCCGCGGCGTCGGCGGTGACTTCACCCGCTTTCGGAAGCAGGCGACGGACCATGAAAGCCACCTGCGTCTTATCGGCAGCGCCCGTGCCGACCACCGATTGCTTCACCTTTGTCGCCGCGAATTCCGCGACCTTCAACCCAGCGCCCGCAAGGGTCGCCATGGCTGCGCCGCGAGCCTGACCGAGCAGCAGGGTCGAGCGCGGGTTGATGTTGACAAAGGTTTCCTCGATCGCGGCTTCCTGTGGCGCGTGGGCCCCGACGACAACGCGCAGTTGCACGCAAAGTTCAGCCAGACGGTCGGCCATGTCAGTTTTTGTATCGGGCTTGATGACGCCGTGTGCGATCCAGGTGAGGCGCGGACCATCCATGGCGATGACGCCCCAGCCGGTGTGGCGCAGGCCCGGATCGACGCCGAGGATTCGAATCATCTGGTCCATTCCACCTACGTATGGCGCCGCACGAACGAATTGAGAACACGCCAGGAGTTAACAAGGCGGAAACCAAGCCAGCACAGGCTTGGCCCGCCATGACAATTTCCAGTTTCAGCCTGACACGTCGCTCTGCCCTGCGCCTTGGCGCGCTCGGGCTTGGCGGCCTTGCGCTAGCGCCGGCAGCGATGGCGCAAACGTCTGTGCAATGGCCGCTGCGGTTGGCCTATGCACGCATGAGCCCCGCTGGCTTCGTCAACATCAGAGGCGATGAACAATCGGCGTGGATGGCGATGCAGACACGGCTTGGCGGATTGATCGGCGCCATTCAGCCGATCCAGCCCGCTGACATGATGGGCGCGAGCCTGCCGAAAATCGAAGGCGCGGCGAGCTGCGCGATGGTGGCGCGGCAGATGGCGTCGGCCGCGGGCTTCAGCCACGTGGTTCTTTACGCCACGAATGACGGGCAGCGGATCTACACCTCTGATGGCAACTGGTTCTCGGACATGTTCGCGAGCCTCCAATCCGATCTCGACAAGGATGACCGCGCGACAGGCGAGGCTCACCTGCTGGACGTGGCGGGCGGGATGCCGCTGGCGACAGTGACGACCGATGCCAAGCCGCGCGATCCGCTGAACCTGTTCGACGGCGGACGCAATCCCGAGCGCGAGACGCTGATGGGATTGACCCAGGGGATCGAGCGCCGGCTGCAGGATATGGCCCGTGCAGCACTCGACACGCAACGCTCGAT
>ERZ724516.682-NODE-682-length-20638-cov-21.421076_pt1 | contig 20638 bp, 20 predicted proteins | sample MGYA00376049_ERZ724516 | MGnify/ENA primary metagenome ERZ724516 (study PRJEB28724, sample SAMN07190886) | activated sludge metagenome | isolation source: activated sludge of sewage treatment plant in Hong Hong | place: USA: Christiansburg, Virginia | collected... | reverse complement strand
TACGACCGGCGACACCACGCGATCCCACCATCCGGCGATCCACCGCCCGGCGAGCCGCCACCGGCTGGACAACCACCCGGCGATCCACCACCGGGTGGACAACCACCCGGCGATCCACCTGACACCTTCACGTTGGTCCCGTCCCCATCCGCGGCAGACCCCTGGGCAGATCTGTGGGCTGACTCGCGAGACCCGGACGAACAACCCACGACGGATCACTCTGCCCGAGACCGGGACCACATCAACCCCGAAGCAGCCCCCTGGGGAGACCTGTGGGACGACACTCCTCGGCGAGGGTCGGAGTCGACAGATCACCCGCCACGGCACGACGCCAACCCCGAAGCAGACCCCTGGTACCGGGCCGAACACCCGAACGATCTGCGGCCGCGGGACGACCCTGCCCGGGATCGAGACGCCGCCAATCCCGAAGCGGATCCCTGGGTTGACCTCTGGGCAGGCTCCCGAAACCGTGACGACCGCCCGGCAACAGGCCACGAGGACCGCCACGATGCCAACCCCGAGGCGAACCCCTGGTTCGACGCGGGCCCTGCCGCCTAACCCAACTGGTCCGCGACCCGACGGGCCACCGACCCCGCCACCGGTATGCCGCGCTCGGCCGTTTCGGGGGAGGGCTGCGGAAGGCCGAAGACGGTGCGCACCGGGAGGACCCCAGTCCATACCGACGGGTCGTCGCCCTCCTCCACGCTTGCCGACCCGGTGCGTGCCTTGGCCAGCCATTGGCCGTCGACGATGGGCAGGCGCAGGACGATCGTCGCCGCGCGTTCCTTGGCGGTGTTGGCCCGGACTTCACCAGCGCGCCCAGGCATGACGTGCTCCGAGAGCCCCACCAAGGCAGCCTCGGCGGCGTCGCCGGTCAGGCGCTCACAGCTGCCATAGACGACCGCCGAGCGGTAGTTGGCGCTGGACTCGAACAGCGACGCGGCGTACACGAAGCCGTCGAGATGAGCCACGCAGAAGGCGACCGGCGACCCGGCCGCGGCGGCGCGCAGGCTGCCGGCTCCGGTGGAGCCGTGGAGGATGACCGCGTCGCCGACGCGCGCATAGAGGATCGGGACGACCTGCGGGCTCCCGTCGACGCTCACCGACAGGGTGCCCACCCAACCGGCGTCAAGGATCTCGTCGAGCTCGACGCGAGCGGTGCGGGCCCGTTCGGCGAGGCGGTTGATGTTCATGGGTCGATCCTCTCGGTTTGCGCCACCCGGTCGCACTGACATTTCACGTCGGGGAGGCCGCGTCGGCATGGGACCATCGGCGGGTGCCCCGCCGATCCCGAGACGCCGGCCGCGAGGTGGCGCCCATCAAGGGGCTGGACCGCCGCGAGGTCGCCGGTGCCGTCGCCGACCTCGGCGTGCTCGTCCCGATCGTTGTGGCGCTCATCCTCGTCAACGGGCTCTCGGCCAGCGCGGTGCTGCTGCCGGCCGGCCTGCTCTATGTGGCCGCGGGCTGGTTCTACCGTCTGCCGATTCCTGTGCAGCCGCTCAAGGCCTTCGGAGTGATCGCCATCGCCCAGGGGCTCGGCGCGGACGTCATCGCGGCCGGGTCGCTGCTCATGGCGCTGGTATTCATCCCGCTCGGGCTTAGCGGTCTGCTCGATCGTGCCGCGGCAATCTTTCCCAAGCCGCTCGTCCGTGGAGTGCAGCTGTCGGTCGGCATCCTGCTCATCCGCCTTGCCTGGGGTCTGGTGGTCGAGCCGCCCCGCCAGTTCGCCGACGCAGGAGCGCCGACCGCGCTCCTCGTGGCCGGTGCTCTCGTCGCCGGGGCCGCGGCATACGTCTGGCGGGCCCGGGGGATCACCGTCGTCCTCGTCGGAATCGCGCTGGTGTGGGTGGTTGCCCGAGCCCACCTCCCGATGACCCTCGGCCCTTCGGAACTGCGCCTGCACACGCCGTCTGCAAGCGATTTTGCTACGGCCGCAGTGGTGTTGGTCGTGCCGCAGTTGCCGCTCACCTTCGCCAACTCCTGCATCGCCACCGCCGACGCAGCTCGCGGCTACTTCGGTGCAGCCGCATCGCGGGTCACCGCCGGACGGCTGGCCGTGTCGCTCGGGCTGGGCAACGTCCTCGCCGGACTCCTCGGAGGTATGCCGGTCTGTCACGGCGCGGGGGGCCTCACCGCTCACCGGTCCTTCGGCGCTCGGACCGGCCGGGCACCGATCTTCCTCGGCACCATCCTCGTCGTGCTGGCCTTGGTGGCCGGTCAAGTCACCGGGGGTGCGCTCGCGGGTTTCCCCGTGTGGATCCTCGCCGCGCTGCTCGGAGTCGCCGGGGTGCTGCACATCCAACTTCTGCGCGATCTGCGGGGTCGCACCGAGTGGGGCTTCGCCATCGCGGCCGGCGTGCTGGGAGCGTTGGTGAACCTCGCGGTGGCGCTGGCAGTGGGGCTGAGCGCCTGGTGGGTGGCTGCCGCCTTGCGCCGGAGCCGGGCCAGCGGCTGACCACTGCAGGATGACGGGGGCCGTGAGCAGGCGGTCGGCCGGGGCTTGGCCAGTGCCCGGGGAGTGCACAGCCGGTTGACACTCAGCCGTTGCGCAGGTCCTCAAGTGCCGTGCGGGCCCGGCGCAACTCGCGTTGGGCTGCAGCCTGCGCGCTGTCAGCCTCGCCGAGCGCGTCCGCGGTCTTGTCCCGGTGCGCTCGGGCCCGGGCGAGCTCGGCCTGGAGTTGAGCAACGCGGTTCTCGGCGAGCTCGAGCTCGGCGCTGAGGACTCCGTGACGGGATGCCGCCGCTGTGGCGGTGGCCATGGCGGCGTGCAGGTCGGCCTCGGCCGCCGACACCTCGGGATCGGCGTCGTCCGCGAGTGCCCCATCCGGTGACGAGGCGCCCCGGTGGGCGTCGGCACGGACGCCCGACGACATCAGCGAGGCGCGCTCGTCGGATCGCACGAGACGAAGCGGGCGAGCGGTGGCTTCGGTGAGGTCGATCTCGCCGAAACCGGCATACTCCAGGGCTCGGGTGAGCCGACCGGAGGTGACGGCCGCCGTGGCCTCGGTGGAGGCAAGGGCCGCGACAAAGGTGGTGCCGATATCGCGCGCCATCGCCGGGCTGAACTTGGCCCCCGCCTGGGTGACGACCACGTGGGCCTGCGCCACCAACTCGTCGACGAGCGCGGTGCGTTCGCGGCCGAGGGTGAGCAGCGCGGCGCCGTCGAGGCGCTCCTGAGCCGTGCGCAGCCGCGCTGCGAGATCCGCCAGCCGATGCAGATCGTCGGCACACTCGCGGGAGAGCAGGTTGATCGCCCAGGCCGACTGGGTGGGCTTGCGCAGCGCCGTGATCGCCTTGGCGAGCTCCGTGTCACCACCAGCCCGGGCGGCCGCCGCCAACTGACCTCGGCGCGGCAGGAACGCGTCGCCGGTCAACCCGTAGAGCTCGTCGACCGCCTCGTCGAGGCGGGCGTCCACGCTCGGGTCGGCGTCCATGGGCGGAATCGTCCCACGGCTACCCTTGCGCTCATGAGCCAGCCGAAGGTCGCCGTCATCGGATCCCGCGGTCGGATGGGAGCGACGGTATGCCGCGCCGTCGAGGCCGCGTCCGATCTGGAGTTCGTCGGTGGTTTCGACATGGGCGACGAGCTGGGCGATCTCGGCGGAGCTGACGTCGTCGTCGAGTTCTCGGTGCCCTCAGCGTCGCTGGCCAATGTCGTCGCCTGCGTCAGCCGGGGTGTGCACGTCGTTGTGGGGACGACCGGGTGGGACGACGCCAAACTCGACGAGTTGCGCCAACAATTGCTCGCGGCGCCCGAGGCGCGCGCCGGCGGACCGGTCGGGGTGCTCATCGCCCCCAACTTCGCCCTCGGCGCCATCCTCATGATGTCGTTCGCCGCTCAAGCGGCGAGGTTCTTCGAGTCGGTCGAGGTCGTCGAACTGCACCACCCCAACAAGGTCGATGCACCCTCGGGCACCGCCGCGCGCACCGCCGAGCTCATCGGGGCCGCGCGGGACGCAGCCGGAGTCGGGCCGGTTCCCGACGCCACCACGACCGATCCGGACCGTGCCCGCGGCGCGCGCGTGCACGGCATACCGGTGCACTCGCTGCGAGTGCGCGGGCTGGTGGCGCACCAGGAGGTCATCCTCGGCAACGTGGGGGAGACGCTGACGATCCGGCACGACTCGCTGGACCGCGAGTCGTTCATGGCGGGCGTGCTCGCCGGCGTGCGAGGCGTCGCCGGGCATCCGGGCGTCACGGTCGGCCTGGAGCACTACCTCGGCCTCGGCTGACGGGGGCGGCCCGCGGCGCCGCTGCGGTCGCTCGCCCCTCGGCGAGATCTCTCGCAACGCCCACGCGCGCTTCACAGTGGCTTCATGAATGCCTCGGAGACTGAGGTCGATCCCAGCTCCGAGCAAAGGAACCCGTCATGAAGCGCGCAGCCATCGTCCTCGCCTCAGCCATCGCCGTGGCCGCGATCGGTGGGTGTTCCAGCACCGCGACGACCACCAGCACCACTCCCGCCGCAACGCCGGCGACTGCCTCGGCGGCCCCGACCGCTGGGCGGATGGGCTCCGGCGGCCCGCCGTCCGACCGTGGCCCCGGAAACGGTGTCGGAGGCGGGATGGGCAACGGAAACGGCCCTGCCCGCGCCACGAGCGGCGCGGTCACCGCCGCCCCACCCGCCGGCACCGTCGCCGCGGCAGCCTGGGAGGCGCTCATGAGCCCGGAAGGGGAGTATGCCGCCGCAGCCTCCTATCAGGCGGTCATCGCGAAGTTCGGAGACGTCGAGCCCTACGTCAGCATCGAAGCGATGGAGCAGAACCACATCCAGGCGCTGACCCGGCAACTGAGTCGGTTCGGCTTCGTCCCGCCGGCCAACCCCTATGCCGGCACGATCGCGGCCCCAGCCGACCTGGTCACCGCGGCCCAGGCGTGGGTCGACGGGGAGCGCAAGAACGTCGCGCTCTATGACCGGCTCGCGGCGGCCGCGACCGGCGATGCCGGGGTGACCAGGGTCTTCACCAACCTGCGCCGTTCCTCGCTCGACGCCCACTTGCCCCTGTTCGAGGCGGCAGTGAAGGCCGGCGGCTCCCTCACCGAGCCGCAGATGGCCGAGTTGGGGTTCGTGCGGCACTGACGTCGAGTGGTGTGATGAGCAGGACGTTGGGCTGGAGGTGGCCGGTTGGACCGGTCAGTTCCAGCCCAACGCGCGTTAGTTCCAGCCCAACGCGCGAAGTCCGGCGGCGACGGCAGCGCCGATGATGACGACGACGATGAACGGCGCGCGCAGCAACAGCGCGATCACGGCGGCGGCCAGGCCGACGATTCGGGCATCGACGGTGAAGCCGCCACCGGAGGCGGCGAAGGTCTGGATGACGACCAACGACGTGAGCAGCGCCACGGGCAGCAGGGCCGTGACCCGGCGCATCCGCCGGCCCTCGAGCTTGGCCGACGGCACGTAGTGCCCGGCGAGTTTGGTGAGGAACGCGAGCGCGCAGGCCGCGAGGACGGTGAACCAGAGGCTCACGGCGCGACCTCCCCACCGGTGCTGTCGTCGTCGCGGGCAGCAGCGCGCGGCCACAGCCCGACGGCCACGGCCGCGAACGCGGCGATGAGCACGGGTATGCCGGCCGGCGCCCACGGCGCGACGGCCACAGTGAGCACGACCGCCACCACGGCGGTGGCGGCCGCATCCCGAGAGTGCAGCCTCGGCCAGAGCAGGGCGACGAAGGCAGCGGCGGCGGCTGCGTCCAGGCCCCATCGGCGTGGGTCGCCCAGGGCATTGCCGAGCCACGCCCCGAGGAGGGTGAACAGGTTCCAGAAGACGAAGACGGCGATCCCCGTCTGCCAGAAGCCCAGCTGGGACGCCCGAACCGTGGGCTGAGCGATCCCGACGGCCGTCGACTCGTCGATCGTCAGGTGGGCGGCGACCCCACGTCGCCAGCCGCGGTCGTGGAGGAACTCCGACACCTGCAGGCCGTAGAGCCCGTTACGGATCCCGAGCAGGGTCGCCGTGGCGATGGCCGCGACCCCCGTGCCACCGGCGCCGATGACGCCGACGAAGGCGAACTGCGACCCTCCCGTGAACATCAGCAGGGACAGGGCGCAGGTCTGCGCCACGCTCAGCCCCGACGCCACGCCCAAGGCTCCGAACGAGATCCCGTAGGCCCCCGTCGCGATCCCCACCGACCAGGCCTGGCGCAGAACCGACGTGCGCGTCGCGGGATCGAGGTCGCCTGGCCGCTGCCCGCTCGCCTCCGCGCCCTCCTTGCCCGCCTCCTCGCGCATCCGCCGATGGTGACAGAGGGCCGTGTGCGCATGTTTGGATGGTCCGGTGGGTGATCGTCTACCGCGTGTTCGGGCCCTTGTGGGCGCCAAAGCCGACGCCGCTGCCACCGCCAGAGCCGTCGCCTTGGCGGTCGTCGTGGCGGTCGTCGTGGCGCTGGCCGGGTTGACGGCGTGCTCGTCAGCACCCGTCGGCGAGACGCCGGAATCGACGGTCGCGGGGTTCTATCGCGCGCTGGGCGCCAAGGACTCGGCCGCCGCGTGCGCGTTGGTCGCCTACGACGGCAAGCCCCTGGCCGGCGATGACGTCCTGCTGTGCCGATCGGGCTTCGACACGATCATCACGGACGTGGCAACACCCGAGGAGTTGGCTGCTCTCACCTCGGCGTCCGTCACGGGTGCCGCGGTCGACGGCGACCAGGCAACGGTCACAGCCGACCAGATGACCGGCGTGCCCGCGGCATACCGGGAGGACGTGAACCTCGTGCGCGTGGGCGGACGCTGGTACATCGAAAGCCCGCTCTGACCTTGGTCTGACGGCTGTTGTGATGTTCACCCCTCCAGAGGGGGCGCGAGGATCCCGGCCCGGCCATACTGTGCTCATGTACGGCAACGACTTCGCCGAGCCCGACGACCCGGGGGCAGGCCCCCTCAACGCGGCGGACGGAGGAGCGGTCGAAGCCGCGGCGGCCCACGTTGACACCAAGGCCCGTGAAGGCCTGGCGAGCTTCGATGCGATCATCGCCGCCGATCAACGGATCGAGCCGCGCGACGCGATGCCCGAGGAATATCGCCAGACCCTCATCCGCCAGATCGCCCAGCACGCGCACTCCGAGATCATCGGGATGCAGCCGGAGGGCAACTGGATCACCCGGGCACCCTCGCTGCGGCGCAAGGCGATCCTCATCGCCAAGGTCCAGGACGAGGCCGGCCACGGGCTCTACCTCTACTCCGCGGCGGAGACCCTCGGCATCACTCGGGAGGAATTGCTCGACCGGCTGCACACCGGCAAGCAGAAGTACTCCTCGATCTTCAACTATCCGACGCTCACCTGGGCCGACTGTGGCGCCATCGGCTGGCTCGTCGACGGCGCGGCGATCATGAATCAGGTGCCGCTGTGTCGGTGCTCCTATGGTCCCTACGCCCGGGCGATGATCCGCACCTGCAAGGAGGAGTCCTTCCACCAGCGGCAGGGCTTCGAGTTGCTCTGGGAGCTCATGCGGGGCACCCCCGAGCAGCAGGCGATGGCTCAGGACGCGACGAACCGGTGGTGGTGGCCGGCGCTCGCGATGTTCGGGCCGCGCGACACCGGTGAGCACGCGGTCACCGGCGGCCACACGGAGCAGTCGATGGCGTGGGGCATCAAGCGGTTCAGCAACGACGACCTGCGTCAGAAGTTCGTCGACATGACCGTCCCGCAGGCCGCCCGGCTCGGCGTGACGCTGCCCGACCCTGACCTGTTATGGAACGAGGAGCGCGGGCACTACGACTTCGGCGAGATCGACTGGGACGAGTTCTGGCGGGTCATCAAGGGGGACGGCGCCTGCAACGCCGCCCGGATCGAGCGCCGGGTCTCCTCGCACGAGCAAGGCGCGTGGGTGCGCGAGGCAGCGACGGCGTATGCCGCCAAACAACGTGAGCGTGCCGACGGCGCCGTCGGCGCGGGTGAAGGGAGCGCGGCATGAGCGAGGGAACCCTCCCGCTGTTCGAGGTCTTCGTGCGGGCCAAGCGGGGCCTGTCACACGTCCACGTGGGGTCGGTGCATGCCTCCGATGCCGCGATGGCCGTGCGCAACGCCCGTGACCTCTACACCCGCCGCCAAGAGGGTGTCTCGATCTGGGTCGTGGCGGCCAGCGACATCGTCGCCAGCAGCCCCGACGAGAAGGACTCCTTCTTCGACCCGGCGGGCGACAAGATCTACCGCCACCCGACGTTCTACGAAGTTCCCGAGGATGTCGAATACCTGTGAGCGAGAAGGAAACCGGCGCGGCATACAGCGCCTATGTCCTGGGCCTCGCTGACGATGCCCTCATCTACTCCCACCGGCTGGGGGAGTGGCTCACCTGGGCGCCGGCGCTCGAGGAGGACATGGCCCTGGCCAACGTCTCCCTCGACCTCATCGGTCAGGCGCGCTCGCTGCTGACCCACGTCGGGAGCCTGGACGGCACCGGGCGCTCCGAGGACGACCTGGCCTACCTGCGCGACGAACGCGACTTCCGCAACGTCCACCTCGTGGAACAGCGCCGCGGCGACTTCGGCCAGGAGATGGCCCGGATGCTGTGGTTCTCGGCCTACCAGAAGGCCCTGTATGCCGCGCTCGCCGACTCCGCCGACGAGCAGCTGCGGGCCATCGCCGCCAAGGCGCACAAGGAGGTCCGTTACCACCACGACCACGCGGCCCAGTGGGTCGTGCGGCTCGGCGACGGCACCCAGGAGTCCCACGAGCGCATGCAGGCCGCGCTCACCTGGGTGGCTCCCTTCGTCGATGAGTTGTTCGACGACTCTGGGGCCGCGGTCGCGGCCGCGGTCACCGCGGGCGTCGGCGCGCTGCCCTCGTCGCTGCGCAGCCCGGCACAGGCGTCCGTCGAGGCGGTCGTCGCCGAAGCCACGTTGACCATGCCGGCAACGCCCAAGTGGCACTCGCGCGGCGGGCGTGAAGGTGTGCACTCCGAGCCGTTGGGCTTCCTGCTCGCCGAGATGCAATATCTCCCGCGCTCGGTGCCCGGAGCCCGCTGGTGACGATGATGGCCACGGCCACCGACGTCCTGGAAGCGGTGCGGGCGATCCCCGACCCGGAGATCCCCGTCATCACCATCGAGGGGCTGGGCATCCTGCGGGAGTGTCGGCTCGACGAGGCGGCCGGGCTGGTCCGGGTGGTCATCACCCCCACCTATTCGGGTTGTCCCGCGATGCGCGCCATCGAGGACCAGATCGCCCGGGTATGCCGTGCCCACGGCCTGCGGGCCGTCGTCACCTCCCAGCTGTCCCCGGCCTGGACGACCGACTGGATCTCGCCGGATGCCCGTGAGGCACTGCGCCTGTTCGGGATCGCCCCACCCGGGCCGGCCGATGCCGACGCCGGTGCCGGTGAGCGGGCGCCCCGCCCGGTGTCGGTGATGATCGGGGGCGGACGGCATACCGTCGCGTGCCCGCGCTGCGGCAGCGAGGCGACCTCGGTGATCTCCCAATTCGGCTCCACCGCCTGTAAAGCCCTGCGCCGTTGCGACAGTTGCGGCGATCCCTTCGACGAGTTCAAGGCGCTCTAGATGACCGGACTGCTTAGCCCCACCGCCGGCACGACGACGCGGCGAGCCACCTTCCACCCCTTGACCGTGGCCAAGGTCGAGCGGCTCACGCCGGAGGCGACGGCGATCACCTTCGCCGTCCCCGACGACCTCGCCGACGCCTATCGCTTCGCCCCGGGCCAGCACCTCACGCTGCGCCGCACGGTCGATGGCGCCGAGGTCCGCAACTCCTACTCGATCTGCCAGTCGGCCCACGGTGGCCGCCCAGGGACCCTGCGGGTGGCGGCGGCCAAGGTGCCCGGCGGTCGCATGTCGCCGTGGCTGGTCGACGAACTTGCCGCGGGCGACGTCGTCGATGTCATGACCCCGCTGGGGAACTTCACCTGCCCGGTCCAACCCGACGCAGCCCGCCACCACGTCGCGATCGCCGCTGGGTCGGGGATCACTCCGATCCTCGCGCTCGTCTCCACGGCGCTGGAGGAGGAGCCCGGCTCCCGGGTCACCCTGCTGTTCGGCAACAGGCGGACCTCGACGGTGATGTTCCTCGAGGAGCTCGAGGACCTCAAGGACCGTTACGGCGCCCGGCTGCACCTCATCCACGTGCTTTCACGCGAGGCTCCTGACGTCGAGTTGTTCCACGGGCGGATCGACAAGGAGCGACTCACCCGGATCCTCGACGCGCTGGTGCCGGTCGAAGGCATCGACGAGGTCTATCTCTGCGGGCCGTTCGGGATGGTCCAGGACGCGCAGGCGCTGCTGTCCGAGCGTGGTTTCGGCAAGGAGCACGTCCACCACGAGATCTTCCACGTCGACGAGGACGGGGCGCCCAAGCCGGCGCCGGTCATCGTCGACACCTCGGCCCCGCCGGCGGCGGTCGTCACCGTGGCGCTCGACGGACGCACGACGGTCATCCCCATGCCGACCCGCGAGGAGAGCATCCTCGATGCGACGCTACGGGCCCGGCCCGACGCGCCCTATTCGTGCACCGGCGGCGTCTGCGGCACCTGTCGCGCGCGCGTGGTGTCCGGTGAGGTGCGGATGGACCGCAACTACGCCCTTGAGCCCGACGAGGTCGCCGCGGGGATCGTCCTGGCCTGCCAGGCGCACCCGGTAAGCGACACAGTCGAGCTCGACTACGACGCCTGAGGAGTCAGGCGTCAGGCGTCAGGCGCGGCGCTCGTAACCGACGAACGCGAAGCCCTCGTGCGGCATACGTGAGGTCTCGACCCAGACCCGCGCGTCGATCGCGGGGAAGGTCACCGAGCCCTCGGCGTCCTGGTCGACTTCGGTGATGACCAGACGGGCGGCATACGGCATCGCGAGCCGATAGACCTCGCCGCCGCCGACGACCCACAACTCAGTGGGGCCGGCGAGGGCGAGCCCCTCGGCGAACGTGTGGGCGACCTCGACGTCGGCGTGCGACCAGCGGGTGTTGCGGGTGAGGACGATGCTGCGCCGCCCCGGCAGCGCTCGGCCGATCGAGTCGAAGGTCCGCCGCCCCATGAGCAACGTATGGCCCATCGTCGTGTGCTTGAAGTGAGCGAGGTCCTCAGGCAGGTGCCAGGGCATCCGGACGCCGTCGCCGATGACACCGTTGCGAGACACCGCCGCGATCATGCCAACCGTCATAGGACCAGTCTCCTCTGGCGCCGGTCAGACCGCGATGGGGGCCTTGATGCCTGGGTGCGGGTCATATCCCACGAGCTCGACGTCAGCGAGGTCGAACTCGTCCAGGCCGAGGCCCGGGGTCAGCCGCAGAGTCGGCAGGGGCCGCGGCTCGCGGGTCAGCTGCAGGCGGGCCTGGTCGAGGTGGTTGAGGTAGAGGTGGGCGTCACCGAGGGTGTGGACGAAGTGCCCCGGCCGCAGCCCGGTCACCTGGGCGACCATGGCCGTGAGCAGTGCGTAGGAGGCGATGTTGAACGGCACGCCCAGGAAGATGTCGGCCGAGCGCTGATAGAGCTGGCAATCCAAGAACGCGGGGTATGCCGTGTGCTCACCTCGCGCGGCTGCCTCGAGTGCCGCGGGGGAGACGTCGGGGCGGACGTAGAACTGGAAGAGGGCGTGGCACGGGGGCAGCGCCATCGACTCGACGTCGGCGACGTTCCACGCCGAGACGATGTGTCGCCGGGAGTCGGGGTTGCGCCGGATTGCCTCGACGACGTGGGCGATCTGGTCGACCTGACGGCCGTCGGGGGTGGGCCAGGAGCGCCACTGGTAGCCATAGACCGGCCCAAGGTCGCCGTGCTCGTCGGCCCACTCGTCCCAGATGGTGATGCCGCGCTCTTGGAGCCAGCGCACGTTGGTGTCGCCGCGCAAGAACCACAGCAACTCGCCGATGATGGAGCGCAGGTGCAGCCGCTTGGTGGTCAGCACCGGGAAGCCCTCGGCCAGGTCGAAACGCATCTGGTGGCCGAACACACTCATCGTCCCGGTGCCGGTCCGGTCGGACTTGGTCACACCGTCGGCGAGGACACGGTCGAGGAGGTCGAGGTACTGGCGCACGTTCGGCACCGTAACACCCGGCGGGGACAGCCCAGACAGTGTGACCTAGATCACACTTAACTGAGGTGTAGCGCCGTAACGAACCACCCGGCCCCAGCGATGTAGGTGTTGTCGAGGCGCTACCCGGACCCCCGAGCGGGTAGCGCCTCGACCTTTCTGTTTCTTGCCCCAGATCCCGCAGCGGCCGACTGCAGCGCGTGTGCAGTGTCCGGCCCCGGAACTCGTGCGCGATAGCCTGAGCCCATGACGAGCCCCATCTTCGGCCGCGTGCTCACCGCGATGGTCACCCCGATGACGCCCGCCGGAGAGGTCGACGAGGATGCCGTCCTCGCCGTCGCCGACCACCTGCTGGCCCACTCCCACGATGGGATCGTCGTCAACGGCACGACGGGGGAGTCCGCGACCCTCACCTCCGACGAGAGCATCCGGGTTATCGAGCTCGTCGCCGCCCACGTGGGCGATCGGGCGGTCGTCGTCGCGGGGGTCGGCTCCAACGACACGGCGCACAGCATCGACATGGCCCGCCGGGCCGCCGCCGTGGGCGCCCGCGGCCTGCTCGTCGTCACGCCGTACTACAACAAGCCGACCCAGCCCGGTCTCGTGGCGCACTTCGGGGCCGTCGCGGACGCCACCGACCTCCCGGTCCTCGTCTACGACATCCCCGGTCGCACCGGCATACCCATCCAGACCGAGACCCTCATCCGCCTGGCCGAGCACCCTCGCATCGTCGCGGTCAAGGACGCCAAGGGCGACCTTTGGGCCGCGAGCCAGGTGATGGCGGCCACCGACCTGCAGTGGTACTCCGGTGACGACGTGCTCAACCTGGCGCACCTCGCGCAGGGCGCGGTCGGCGTCGTCTCCGTCGTGGGTCACGTCGCCGGCGATGAGTATGCCGCGATGGTCCGCGCGGTCGCGGACGGCGACCTGGCGACGGCCCGGGAGATCCACCGCCGCCTCATCCCCGTCGTGCAGGCGATCATGTCGCCCAGCCAGGGCGCCATCATGGCCAAGGCCGCCCTCGCCGAACTCGGCGTCATCCCCAGCGCGTTCGTCCGGCTCCCGCTCGTGGAGTCGCCACCCGAGCACCTCGCGATGTTGCGCGAGGGCCTCTCCCAGTCAGGAATCCTTTGAGCCATCCCCATCCCGAGCTGACCCTCCCGCCGCCGCTCGCTCCGGGAGCGCTGCGGATCATCGCCCTCGGTGGGCTCGGGGAGATCGGTCGCAACATGACCGTCCTCGAGACCGGCGGTCGCCTGCTCGTCATCGACTGCGGCGTCCTCTTCCCCGAGGACCACCACCCCGGCGTCGACCTCATCCTCCCGGACTTCTCCTACCTCGACGGGCGCCTGGACGACATCGAGGCGGTCGTGCTCACCCACGGCCACGAGGACCACATCGGGGCCGTCCCGTTCCTGCTGGCTCGCAAGCGGGACATCCCGCTCATCGGTTCGCAGCTCACCCTCGCCCTCGTCGAGGCCAAGCTCAAGGAACACCGGATCAAGCCGTACACGCTGACCGTCAAGGAGGGCCAGCGCGAGAAGCTCGGCGCCTTCGATCTCGAGTTCGTCGCGGTCAACCACTCGATCCCCGACGCGCTGGCCGTCATGGTGCGCACAGCGGCCGGTTCGCTGCTGCACACCGGCGACTTCAAGATGGACCAGTTGCCCCTCGACGGCCGGATCACCGACCTGCGGGCCTTCGCCCGCCTCGGTGAAGAGGGCGTGGACCTCTTCCTCACTGACTCGACCAACGCCGACGTGCCGGGCTTCACCGCCCCCGAGCGCGACATCTCCTCGGCCATCGACAAGGTCTTCCGCCACGCACAGCGGCGGATCATCGTCGCCTGCTTCTCCTCCCACGTGCACCGGGTGCAGCAGGTCCTCGATGCCGCCGACAAGGCCGGGCGCAAGGTGGCTCTCGTCGGCCGCTCGATGGTGCGCAACATGACCATCGCCGCCGACTTGGGCTATCTCCACGTGCCTCCGGGGGTCCTCATCGACCTCAAGCGGGTCGACGACCTGCCCGACGACCAGATCGTGCTGGTGAGCACCGGCAGCCAGGGCGAGCCGATGGCGGCGCTGGCGAGGATGGCCAACCGCGACCACCGGATCGTCGTCGGGCCGGGCGACACCGTGCTGCTGGCCAGTTCACTCATCCCCGGCAACGAGAACGCCGTCTATCGGGTGATTAACGGGCTCATGCGCTTGGGTGCCCACGTCGTGCACAAGGGCAACGCCAAGGTCCACGTGTCAGGTCACGCGGCAGCGGGCGAGCTCACCTACTGCTACAACATCGTTCGGCCGCGCAACGTCCTTCCCGTCCACGGGGAGTGGCGGCACATGTTCGCCAACGGTGAGTTGGCCGTCGCGACAGGTGTCCCGCGCGAGCGGGTGCTGCTGGCCGAGGATGGCGTCGTCGTCGACCTGCAGAACGGCGTGGCCAAGATCGTCGGTGCCGTCCCGTGTGGCTACATCTACGTCGACGGCTCGTCCGTCGGCGGCACTGATGAGGCTCTGCTCAAGGACCGGCGGATCCTGCGCGACGAAGGCTTCATCACCTGCATCGTCGTCATCGACGCGGCGACCGGCAAGATCGCCGCCGGCCCCGAGATCACCGCCCGCGGCTTCGCCGAAGACGAGCAGATCTTTGATCAGGTCATCCCCAAGGTCGAGGCCGCGATCATCGCGGCCACCGAGGGGGGCATCACCGACGAACATCAACTCCAGCAGGTGATCCGGCGCACCGTCGGCGGCTGGGCGGGCGGCAAGATCCGGCGCCGTCCGATGATCATCCCGATCGTCATCGAGGCCTGACCTGGCGCGCCACCGGCTCGGCAACGGGCTGCTCGCCGCGGCGCTGGCCGGCGCCGCCACGATGTATGCCGTGCGTTGGCTCGACAGTGCGACCTTCCTCGTCGCCGTCGTCCAGGCGCTCGTCCCTGTCGCGGGGATCGTCATCGTGGCGACCACGCTGCTGGCCGCCGTGTCGCGGCGGCGGCGGACCGCCCTGGTCGGGGCCATCGCGTCGGTGGTCGTCCTCGTCGGTGCCGCGCCGTTCGTCATCCCCTCGGGCCGGGCTGAGCCGGGGCCGGACGACGTCGTCGTCATGTCGAGCAATCTGCAATACGGACGGGCCGACGCGGTTGCCCTCACCGAGCGGGTTCGGGCGTTGGACGTCGACATCCTCGTCCTGCTGGAGGTGACTCCGTCCGCCGTCGACCTGCTGCGCGCCGCAGGGTTGGAGGCCATGCTGCCCTTTGTCTCGGGGCATCCTCGTGCGGGCGCTGACGGGACGATGATCCGCAGCCGGTTCCCCCTCGCAGAACTGCCGACGCCGACCTTTCCCGGTGAGGTCAACCTCAGCCAGCCGGTCGCTCGGGTGGATCTCCCCGGCACGAGCTCGGCCCCTGCCGGGCGCCCGATGTTGATCAGGGCCGTCCACCCGATGCCCCCGACCGATCCGAACCTCGGGTTCTGGCGCTCAGCACTCGACGGACTGGCGACGTGGGCGCATAGCCAGCCGGACGGCATACCCCTGGTGTTGGCGGGGGACTTCAACGCCTCTGCCGACCATCCGGGCTATCGCCAAGTTGCTGACGGCCTCGTCGATGCCCACCGGGCCGTCGGCGCCGGGTGGGTCCGCACCTGGCCGCTGGGGCGGCGATGGCTGCCGCCGTTCGTCCAGATCGACCACATCCTGGCTCGGGGACTAACGGTCACCGGCGCCGGCTCGGAGGTCATCGCCGGCACTGATCACGCCCTCGTCTGGGCGAGTTGGCGCTGAGCGCCGGCCGGACTAACGGCCGAACTAACCGGCCGGACGAACCGGCCGAACTAACCGACCGAACTAACCTGCCGGACTAACCGACCGAACTAACCTGCCGGACTAACCGACCCGACTACCAGGGGCGGGGGAGGTCGACGACGCGCGGGTCGGACTCTGGCGCCCAGCCCTGCGGCCCACGGGTGTAGGTCAGGCCCGGGCCAGAGGCCGCGAGCTCGGTGACCGCTGAGACGAGCCGCTCGACGTGCTCGGGGCGGGAGGCCAGGCCCAGGCTGGCCCGGACGGCCGTCGTGGGGGTGCCCTCGTCGCCGTCGGCGAGGAGCGCGTCGACGAGCGGGTGGGCGCAGAACTTGCCGTCGCGGACGCCGATCCCGTGCTCGACCGACAGCGCGGTCGACACGAGGGAGGAGTCCAGACCGTCGATTGTGAAGGCGACCACGCCGACCCGGTCGGAGCCGGCGCCGAAGAGTGAGTGGGTGTGCACTCCGGGGATCTGCTCCAGGCCGCGGCGCAGGCGCTCGGCGAGGGTGTGCTCGTAACGCGCGAGGTCCTCCCGGCGCTCCTGCAGGACGGCGCACGCAGCGGCGAGGGCGACGGCGCCGACCACGTTGGGGCTGCCGCCCTCGTGACGCGCCGCACCGGTGGCCCAGGTGATCCCGCACTGTCCGACGCGAGCCGTCGCGCCACCGCCGACGAGGTAGGGCTCGGCGGCGTCGAGCCAGTCGGCCCGACCGGCGAGGACGCCTGCGCCGTAGGGGGCGTAGAGCTTGTGGCCGGAGAACGCGACGTAGTCGACGCCGGAGGCGGCGAGGTCGACCGCCCGGTGCGGGGCAAGCTGCGCGGCGTCGAGGGCGACCCGGGCGCCGTGCCGGTGGGCCACGGCGACGATCTGCTCGACCGGCCAGACCTCGCCGGTGACGTTCGAGGCGCCGGAGACGACAACGAGGGTGTGCGCCCCGGTCGACTCGGCGAGGGCGCTGTCGAGCCAGGCCAACCCGTCCTCGACGGTGCGCGGCACCGGGAGGGTCACGGTCGCGCCCGACGTGCGCGTGCCCCAGGGGAGCAGGGTCGAGTGGTGCTCGGAGGCGAAGACGACGACGGTCGTGTCGGCCGGAAGGGTGCGGGCCAGCAGGTTCCACGAATCGGTCGTCGTGCGGGTGAAGACCACCAGGTCGTCCTCGCGGGCGCCGATGAAGCGGGCGACCTCCTCGCGGGCCTGCTCGTACCACTCGCTGGTCACGCGGCTGGCGAAGCCGTTGCCGCGGTGGACCGAGGCGTAGGTGCGCAGGGTGCGCTCGACGGCCTCCGCAACCACGGTGAGGGCCGGGGTCGACGCGGCGTGGTCGAGGTTGGCGTAGTCGCGCGGGCCTCGGGAGGTGGGGACGACCAGGCCGTCGGCCGTCGTCCCAGGCAGCCGCTGCGTACACGCGGCGCTGAAGTCGCCCTGCGGACGGCGGGTGAGCGGCGTGGTGGTCAGCGGCTCTGCGGTGGCGAGCGATGCGGCATACATCGGAGGTCTCCTGCGGGTCCGTGGGCCCGGGTGACGGGTCCGCGCTTGCCGGTCAGCGAGGTCCGCTGACAAGCCCGGTCGTCACCCGGAGCACCCCGCCGCAGAGGAGGGTTGCCGATCAGCAAGCCGGGGCTGTGCGCTGACACTCATGACCTTGGGTAGAAGATAACGGCACGTGATGCGGCCTGTGAAGCCTGGTCCGGGTTCTGAGACGGAATTTCGCGGCTGTGACGCGTGTGGCGCATGGGGTTGGCGTGGCTGGTGGCGTAACCTCCGGATCATGGCGACACGACCGTCTGGAGCGTCCGCACGCCCACAGACCACCACCCGGAGCACGTCCGCGCGCTCCGCAAACCCCCGGTCGCGCACCGGCACACCCCGGCGCGCCCCCCGGTCCTCGCGGCGGCCCAAGGGCGGCGGTATGCCGTTCCCGCTGCGGGCCGTGCGCGGAGCCTGGCTCGGGGTGTCGCACGTCGCCGGCAGCGCCGTCCGCAAGGTTGGCCACTCCGCCGCCGAACTCGAGCCGGAGCACCGTCGTGACGGTGTCGGCTTCCTGCTCATCGCGGTCGCGATCGTCGTTGCGGCGCGTGAGTGGTGGGGCTTCCAGGGGGTCATCGGCGACGTCGTCCATGCTGTCGCCGCCGGGACGTTCGGACGGATCGCCTACGCCCTGCCGCTGGTGCTGCTCGTGTTCGGCCTGCGGCTGCTTCGCGCTCCCGATGACGACGCGACGACCAACCGGGTCGTCGTCGGAACTCTCACCCTGACCTTCGCCGCCTGCGGGATCGCCCACCTGGCGGACGGCATACCGACGCCGCCGGCCGGTGCCGACGGGATGCGCGCGGCCGGAGGCATCTTCGGCTTCCTCGCCTCCAGCCCGCTGGCCGCTGCCGTCTCGCCCGTCGGGGCGCTCGTTCTGCTGCTCATGCTCGGCCTCTTCGGGCTGCTCGTCATCACCGCGACCCCGGTGCGGATGATCCCGCAGCGGTTGCGTGAGGTGCGTGACCGGATCCTCGGGCGGGCCCCGGCGCCGACCGAAACCGACGACGGTGCCGCGACGGGGGCGACCAAGCGCTCGCGCCGGCCCGTCATTGACCTGGCTGCCAAGCGCGATGGCGATGACGCCTTCGAGCAGGCCGCCGAGGCGCCGGGCGAAGGCGCCGGGCGCAAGGGGCTGCGGCCCGGGCAACGACGTCCCGAGCCCGAGCCGGCCATCGAGTCGACCGATCCCACCGCCCACGACGCACCGCCGGTCGAGCCGGCCACCCGCGCGGGTGGGGGAGCGGGCGCGGGCAAGCGCAAGGCGGAACTCATCGCGCCGCCGACCAGCACCCTGCCGCTGCGCGGGGAGCAGTTGTCGCTCGCCGGGGATATCGCCTACGTGTTGCCCGACAACGCGCTGTTGGCCCCTGGCGCACCCCACAAGGCGCGTTCGGCGGCCAACGACCGGGTCGTGGAGTCGCTCACCCAGGTGTTCGAGCAGTTCGAGATCGATGCCTCCGTCACCGGGTTCAGCCGTGGGCCGACCGTCACGCGCTACGAGGTCGAGCTCGGCCTGGCCACCAAGGTCGAGCGCGTCACGGCGTTGTCGAAGAACATTGCGTATGCCGTCGCCTCGGCCGATGTGCGCATCCTCTCGCCGATCCCGGGCAAGTCCGCGATCGGCATCGAGATCCCCAACACCGACCGCGAGACCGTGTCATTGGGCGATGTGCTGCGCAGTCAGACCGCCCGGGCCAACGACCACCCCATGGTCATGGGAGTCGGCAAGGACGTCGAGGGCGGGTACGTCATCGCCAACCTCGCCAAGATGCCGCACCTGCTCGTCGCCGGGGCGACCGGGGCGGGCAAGAGCAGCTTCGTCAACTCGATGATCACCTCGATCCTCATGCGGGCCACGCCTGAGGAGGTCCGGATGATCCTCGTGGACCCCAAGCGCGTGGAGTTGACCGCCTATGAGGGGATTCCGCACCTCATCACGCCGATCATCACCAACCCCAAGAAGGCGGCCGAGGCGCTGCAATGGGTCGTGCGCGAGATGGACCAGCGCTATGACGACCTGGCCAGCTTCGGGTTCAAGCACATCGACGACTTCAACAAGGCGGTGCGCACCGGCAAGGTGACCCCGCTGCCCGGCAGTGAGCGGGTCATCACGCCCTACCCCTACCTGCTGATCATCGTCGACGAGTTGGCCGACCTCATGATGGTCGCGCCTCGGGACGTCGAAGAGTCGATCGTCCGGATCACCCAATTGGCGCGGGCAGCCGGCATCCACCTGGTCCTGGCTACCCAGCGCCCCAGCGTCGATGTCGTCACGGGCCTCATCAAGGCCAACGTGCCCTCCCGGATGGCGTTCGCCACCTCGTCCCTGGCCGATAGCCGGGTCGTGCTCGACCAGCCCGGCGCCGAGAAGCTGGTGGGTCAGGGCGACGCACTGTTCCTGCCGATGGGGACCTCCAAACCGATGCGTGTCCAGGGTGCCTGGGTGACCGAGTCGGAGATCCACGGTGTGGTCAAGGCCGTCACGCTGCAACTGCAGCCGCAGTACCGCGAGGACGTCGTTGTTCCGGTGGCCGCCAGCCGTCAGGTCGAGGACGACATCGGGGATGACCTCGAGGTGCTGCTGCAGGCGGCCGAGCTCGTCGTGACGACGCAGTTCGGGTCAACGTCGATGCTGCAGCGCAAGTTGCGGGTCGGCTTCGCCAAGGCCGGTCGGCTCATGGATCTGCTGGAGTCCCGCGGCATCGTCGGGCCGTCGGAGGGCTCCAAGGCGCGCGAGGTCCTCGTCAAGCCCGATGACCTGCCCACGACCCTCGCGCTCCTGCGCGGTGAGGATGTCCCGGCCGAGGCCTGGGTGCCCGAAGGCGTGCCGGGCGTGTTGGACGGCGACAGCGGCGACACGGCATACGTGCTGGACGGCGACGCCCACACCAAGGCGCAGGCGGGCGGACGCTACCCGAGCGACCCGCTGGCCGGCTCCGACGACGTGCCCGGCTGGGATGAGGACGAGGGCGGCGACGCCTGGGAACTCACCGGCCGCGGCTGACTCTGAGCGCGGCACGGAGTGCGATGGGTGGGGTGATCACCCCCTTGAACGCACTCCGTCGCGCACTCGGCGTGGTCGGTGCAACGAAGAGGGGCCCCGGCCATGTGGCCGGGGCCCCACTCGTCTCGGTCAGCCGCAGGAACCTGAGGCAAAGCGGTCAACGAACTCAGACCGGGCGATCGAGGTCGTCGAAGGTCGCCTGCGACGGGCCGCGCTCTCGCTGCGCCTGTCGGGCCACGCCTTCGCCGGCCCGCATCACCCGCAGGACGTTCCCCCCGGTCAGGGCGCGCAACTCCCCGTCCGACCACCCGCGGTCGGCCAGCG
>ERZ724516.677-NODE-677-length-20698-cov-7.269244_pt1 | contig 20698 bp, 26 predicted proteins | sample MGYA00376049_ERZ724516 | MGnify/ENA primary metagenome ERZ724516 (study PRJEB28724, sample SAMN07190886) | activated sludge metagenome | isolation source: activated sludge of sewage treatment plant in Hong Hong | place: USA: Christiansburg, Virginia | collected... | reverse complement strand
TATCGATCAGCCATGCGCGGCCAGCATGCGCCGCAAATGGTCTGACAGCGCCACTTTCAGTGCTTTGGGTTTGACGATGTCGAACGCCAGGTTCAGCCGCGCCAGGTCGCGGGCAAAGGCGCTCAGGTCGTCGATTTGCGCGTCCACCCGGATGCTGCCGCCCCGCTGCTCGGTCAGCGTACCGATGCTGGCCGGAATGGCGCGCCGCACGGCCGCCAGGTCCGCCCGAAAGCGCAGCACCACCGCGTGCGCACGCGCCAGCCGGGCGATGGACTCGCGAAGATATGCCAGCACGTCAAACGCGGGCGGCCTGCCAAACGACTGGGGCAGCGCCTGCACCGCCTGCACACGGTCCAGGCGGAAGGAGCGCAGCGCCTGGCGCAGGTGGCAATGGCCGACTACGTACCAGGCGCCATACAGGTAGCCTACGCCATAGGGGTCCAGGTCGCGCTCGGTGGTGCTGCCGTCCAGCGCGCGGTACACCAGGTGCACGCGCTGCGCGGCACTGGCACAGCGGGTGATCTCGGCAAAGGCCACGCTGCCACTTTCGGCCTGCGGCCGCGTCAGGTCCAGCGCAACGACGGCATGCAGGTCACCCACCTTGCGGCGCAGAGATACCGGCATCACCCGCTCCAGCTTGGCCTGCGCGCTGGCCACGGCGGGCGTCATGTCCGCCAACCCCAGCTCGCCGGCCACGCGCAGCCCCACCGACAGCGCCAGTGTCTCGTCGTTGCTGAACATCAGGGGCGGCAGCTTGAAGCCGGGCATCAGCGCGTAGTGGCCGTCGCGTCCGCGCTCGGTGCGGATGGGCACGCCAAAGCGTTCCAGCTCGACGATGTAGCGGCGCACCGTGCGGCGCTCCACGCCCACCAGGGTGGCAATCTGCGCACCACTCAGCGTGGGGTGCGATTGCAAGAGTTCCAGCACGGCCAGCACGCGCTGCAGCGGTTTTTCCATGGGACGCATGGTACGCCGATATAGGTCACATACGGTCCTATATGACACCTAGACTGCGGCCTTCTTCAATTCCACACGAATGGATTCGCACCATGGCACCCGATCTCTGGCTCTACTTTCTGGCCGTGCTGGCCGTCATCCTGTTGCCCGGCATGGACATGGCTTATGTGATGGCCAGCAGCCTGTCCGGCGGACGCCGCGGCGCCGTCAGCTCGGTGCTGGGCATTGCCAGTGGTGGCGCCATCCATGTGGCGGTGGGCGCCACCGGCATGGCGGCACTGATGCTGGTGGTGCCCGAGCTGTTCCGCGCCATGCTGCTGCTGGGCACGTTATACCTGCTGTGGATAGGCTGGAGCATCTGGCGCAGTGCCGATGACGCCCCCTCATCGTCACCATCCGCCGTGGCCCCCCCGTCGGGCGCGGCGATCTACCGGCGCGCCGTCACCACCTGCCTGCTCAATCCCAAGGCCTATGCCTTCACGCTGGCACTGTTCCCCGCCTTTGTGCACAGCGACACCCGCTCGCTGGTGGCGCAGACCCTGACCCTGGGCCTTATCACTGTGGGCACGCAAATCGTGGTCTACGGCACCGTTGCCGCGCTGGCCGTGCGGGCACGTGACCTGATCCGCGCCCGCCAAAGTCTGATCGCACGCACCATGGGCGGCATGCTGATCGTCAGCGCACTGCTGACGGCCACGCGCGCCTGGGCCGGCTAGGAGCCGCCCTGCCCCCTGATACAAGAGCCGAAACACCTCCTTCAGAAGCGCCGAACCCGCTCAATTTGGATGCCCCGGTACTGACAGCGTGGGTCGATACAGAACACGCGGCCCGTTGCCGTAATAGGAAAAGAGGGGCAGGTGGGACCGATGACCGTTCAACGCCCGTACCAGCTCCTGGAGCATGAAGACCGTTACGTCGATCAGTGGGTATTGCAACGCGTGCTCGACCGCAGCCCAGTGAAGATGCTGCAGTTCCCCATCACCACCGATATCGCCTTGAAACAGCTCTTCCGGCGCAGCAAAGAAGCGTGCGTGGTAGCGCACCGGACTGACCACCGGCGTAATGGCACGTCCGATGTAACGAAGGCTCTGCGCACCCGCCTCGGCCTTCAAAACCAGGCCCGTTTCCTCTCGGGCCTCGCGGATCGCGGCGGTCTGCAGTGCCTGTGCCAGATCTAAGCGCTTGCCGACCCCCATGTGGTCGGCCCACGGCACAGCGCACAAAGATGTGGGATAGTCTACCGGGTCCACCGCCCCGCCGGGGAAGACGTACACGTCCGGCGCAAACTTGGCCCGGGCGTGGCGCTTGCCCAGCAGAACTTCCACCTGCCGACCTGAGCCGCGGTAGACGATGAGGCTGGCAGCGTCGCGCGGCCTCCGTGGGGATGGGCGGCCAGTTGGATTCGGAAGTGGGTTCGCAGTCATTGCAGGATCGTATCCGCCCAACACTCGGGTCTGGCAGACCTGCGCAGTTTGGGTTAACGTGCCTCTCCTAACTTTAAAGGAGCCAAGATGGTGAGCAAGAACACAATTTGCCTTTGGTACGACGGTACTGCATTGGACGCAGCGACGTTCTACGCCGCAACGTTTCCCGACAGCACTGTGGGCGCTGTCCATCGCGCGCCCGGCGACTATCCATCGGGCAAGCAGGGTGACGTCTTGACGGTGGAATTCACCATCATGGGTATCCCTTGCCTCGGCCTGAATGGGGGGCCGGAGTTCAAACACAACGAAGCCTTCTCATTCCAGGTAGCGACCGACGACCAGGCTGAAACGGACCGCTTGTGGAACGCGATTGTTGGAAACGGCGGCAAAGAAAGCGCCTGTGGTTGGTGCAAGGACCAATGGGGACTGTCGTGGCAGATCACGCCACGTACCCTGATAGCCGCGATCACCGATCCAGATTCGTCAGCGGCCAAGCGCGCCTTCGAAGCCATGATGAGCATGGGAAAGATCGATATCGCCAAGGTAGAAGCGGCGCGCCGCGGATAAACGTTTGCTTCTCTCGACCAGGCGTTACCCACCGACTCACAACCGCCACTCACCGAAAAGGCAGCGACAGGCAGGCAAGCCTTGGGTATCGTGACACCCATGGCGCAGAAAAGCGCTCCCACCATTTGAAAGCAAAGGCACACCACCATGGGACATGGGTCGCGAGAACACAAGCACCAGCACAACGGGCACTGGATCACTGGCTCCATCTTGATAGGCATTGGCAGCCTGTTCCTGCTGGACCGGCTGGACTACCTGGATGCCCCTTCATTACGTCAGTACTGGCCTTTTATCATCGCCATCGCGGGTGTCGTCGGCATCGTGGGTGCGCGCAGCGCAGACCAAGTCGCCAAAGGTGGTTTTCTGGTCTTTTTGGCTTTCTGGCTCTACGCCTCGCTGGAACATGTGTGGGGCCTCAGTTTCCACAATAGCTGGCCGATGATTTTGATCGCCCTCGGACTACGTCACATCTTTGTAGGTCTTGCCGGCAAGGGTGAAGACCAGCCCGGGGAGAAGCGGACATGAGCCGCCACCGCACTCCGCGCCAGCGCATCGCATTTGGGCTTGTGCTGGCGTTTCTTGGCATGCTGTTCTTGTTGGACAACTTTCGGGTATTTGATGCCCGGGCCGTGTTGTCTTTCTGGCCAGTCGTCTTGATCGCGGTCGGTGGCCTGAAACTCAGCAATGCCCGGCGGCCCGCGGATTACGTCGTTGGCGGCACCATGGTGCTGGCGGGCGTGTTACTGACCTTGACCCACATGGGTGTGATTGAAGTGCGCTGGCGTGATTGGTGGCCAGTCCTACTGATCGCATTGGGTGCCGTGGTGATTCTTCAAGGGCAATTGCGCGGCAATGTGGACACGGGTGCCCAAGGCGACTCTGTCGCATCCTCACAAGAGCCCCAAGTGGATCTCACGGTGGTCATGGGCGGCACCCAGCTGAAAGTGGACTCCCAAGACTTCAGGGGTGGAGCGATTACCGCCGTCATGGGTGGGGTCGAGGTAGATTTCAGTAATGCGTCCATCAACGGCGAAGCCGTCTTGCAGGTGTTCGTTGCCATGGGTGGCGTTGATATCAAAGTACCGACGGACTGGAGCGTTATCGTCAACGGCATCCCATTACTGGCCGGCATAGAAGACAAGAGTGTGCCACCGGCCAACCCTGCCAAACGCCTGACGATCACCGGCTACGTGATCATGGGTGGCGTCGAGATCAAGAACTGACCCGACGGGTAAACCAGCATGCATCCGGTGTTATCCAGCGTGCGTTCGCTGACGTGGTATTTCCTCGTGTGGTTGGTCCTCGGCGTTGCGGTTGCCAGTGTTCTCGCATGGTCAACGACAACGCCGTGGCGCAATGCGCTCTGGTTTGCCATTCCGGTTTGTGTCGCTTATGCCTTTGTCCTGCCCTCCGCCTATTACGTCTGCCGCGCCTTGCCCTTTACACGGCGCCACCTGGGGGTTGGCATCGCACTTTTCGCATCGGCATCGGCAGTCGCGGGTGGTGTTGGCTGGGGAATTTGTCTGGGCTGGAATGGGTTGGGTCAGGGTTTGGAACAGGACTGGGCCGGCATCGTGATAACCCCGGCCCTGGGGCTGGCCCTGTTTGCTGTGGCTGCCGGTCTTTATCTATCGTCGCTGCTGATGCACGATGTGCTGATTGCCATGGACCAGGTACACGCCGCACAGCGACGCGAGGTGCAGTCATTGGCGCTGGCGCAGGCGGCTGAACTGCAAATGCTGCGCACCCAAATCAACCCGCACTTCCTGTTCAACTGCCTGAACTCCATCAGCGCTCTGACCAGCTCCGATGCGGCAGGTGCTCGGTCCATGACCATTGCACTGGCGCAGTATTTTCGCCAGACGCTCGCTTTGTCGGAACAGGCCACTATTGCGCTGGAGCAAGAGGTCGCGCATTGCCAGTCTTTTCTAGCCATTGAAAAGCAGCGCTTTGGAGGCAAATTGTCAGTCGACATTCAACTCCAGGACCTCGCGCAAACCGCACTGGTTCCCCCAATGTTGTTGCAGCCTTTGGTTGAGAACGCTGTCAAACACGGCATTGCACAACGCGTTGGCGCGGGTGTGGTGGCGATCCAAGCCCGGGTGCAAGGCAACTGGTTACACCTGAGCGTAGAAAACCCCATAGAGGCCGACCCCTTGCGCGCGCACGTCACGCATACCGTCGATGGCCTGGGCCTGGGCCTGAGAAACTGCCAGCAGCGCCTGCGTAACCTCTATGGCGACCAGGCGCGCATCACACAGCACGCAACGACGGAGCGCTTTGTGGTGGAATTGACCTTGCCATTCGCACCCGGTGCTCAGGGCGTAAACCGTTGACGCATTAACCATGATTCGAACCCTGATAGTGGATGACGAGGCATTGGCTCGCGGCTTGGTGCGCGAGTACCTGCAAACACATGACGACATCGAAATTGTTGCCGAGTGCGACAACGGTTTTGACGCCGTCAAGACCATTGCCGATCTACGCCCCGATCTGATCTTCCTGGATATCCAGATGCCACGGCTTTCGGGCCTGGAAGTGCTGGAGCTCACGCAACGCGACCACGGCGTCATTTTCACTACCGCTTATGACCAACATGCGCTGAAGGCCTTTGACCTGCGAGCGGTGGACTATTTGCTCAAGCCATTTGCACAAGCACGCTTCGACGAGGCTCTGGTGCGGGCCCGCACGCTGCTGGGGCAGGCCTCCACCGGGCTACGGGCCTTGGCCGCACAACCCGTCGGTAAGTTGGAGCGGCTGTTGGTGCGCGAGCGAAACCAGGTGTTTGTGCTGGCACTGGGCACCGTGGCCTGTATCGAGGCACAGGACGACTACATCCAAATCTACTGCCCAGGCAAAACCTACCTCAAGACACAGAGCCTGGGTGATCTGGAAACACGCCTGGACCCGACTCTGTTTGTGCGGGTGCACCGCTCCTGGATCATCAATCTGGCCCAACTCAAGAACATCGAACGCCTGGCCAAGGACAGTTTTGTAGCCGTATTGCACACTGGCCAACAAGTGCCCATCAGCCGTGCAGGGCACGAGCGCATCAAGGCATTGATTTAAAGAGCTCAGTAGTCACTGCGACTCTTTACCCGCAACGGCTGTTGTAGTTTTCCTCGAAGCGGCGCAATTCAGCCTTCTCGCCATCGGTCAGGTCAGTCCGCGCACGCTTGCTGAACAGAATGCGTTTCGACTCACCACATTGCTGTTGATGGATCAATGCGCGTTCTTTGTCCAGCTTGTCGGCATTCTTGGCCTGGGTGAGCTGGTCTTTTTTGTCCCTGCGCTCTTGCGCCATGAGCGCATTGGAGGCGCTTTCACTCTCGGAGCATTCCTGGCTGTACTCCCGACGCATCTGACTGATGGTGTCGTAATTCAGGCCATTGGTCGGCCCCATGCGTATGGCGTCGTTGAGTGAGGCACAACGTGGCGTCAAATACTTCAAATTGGCCGGAGGTGGGGGTGCTTTGGGTATGGGAGTCTGATAGATCGTTTGTGTGCCTGATGGCCCGTAATAAACCACACCACTACCCGGACAGGGCTGGGTGGATTGGTAGGTCCGGCCATTGCTGGTGCAGGTGTAGCGAGGCTGCGCCTGTGCACCCGCCGCAATGAACAGCACCGCAATTCCCAGCGCGATAAACCATGTATTTCTCACAAACCCGTCAACCCGTAATGATCCAATGGTTTGATTTTATCCATTTGGTCTGCAGGATCTGCTGTATCGCACGATTACCGATCTCTCGCTCTGCGTTTCACTAAACTGGTCCCAATGAGCCCACCCCGTCAACCGCATCACCCAGGAAACCAGCTAATTTCCTATTTCTGGAACGACGCTGCCATCCGCAGTCGAAGTGTGAGCGACGCCGTGCTGTCTGGCATTGTCGCCACACCTGCGCCACCGGCAAGGCTGGTCGCCGATTGGGAACGCGAGTCATTGCTGCACTTGGGCCTGGAACCGGGTGACGTCGAGGTTTTGCCGATGGCGCGTGCCCGTGCGCGCTGGCCGGACTACAAATACTGCGTGCAGGCGGTGTCCGATTGGACGCACGCACTGTCCTTGCACGACGTGCTGGCCTCCAGTGAGGTCGCTTTGATGATCTGCCGCGGTGCGCGTTACCACCATGATGGCGGCCAGTATGGCGGCATGGCCTTTTGCAATCTCTTTCTGAGTGAGGACAAAGGTCTTGACTTGCACTTTCCACACGCCGGACATCGAATTCCCCTCTCTCGGGGTAGGCTTGTAGTGTTCGACACCGCACAGCCTCACGCCGTCATAAAGCGGCACAGCCATGGCTTCCATGCGGATGACTTCGCCGCTGACCAGGACTGCACCCAAGTATTTTTGAGCTGGGAGCTACCCATCCAAAACGCCTGTGTCGAGCAAGCACTTGGGATCAACTTCGACGTGGACCCGACGACCTCTTTGACGTTGAACGAAGAACAGATCTGGCGGGATGGTGCACGTGCCGCTGTGTGCCCGGACTCCGGTCGGTGGTGCGAGGCTGAATAACACTCCACGCAGAGTGCAGGCGCCACGAGCGAAGAGAATGAAGCCTATGCAATCACAGACACTCTTTTCGGCTTCAGGCCGCCCCGTGCTGGTTCCCGCACTGCTGGCCATCCTGGTGCTAGCGGGTTGTTCTTCTGCTCCCTTGGTCGAAACGCAGACACCAATACCATCGACGGCTGAAGCCAAGCCAGCCCCATCCGAATCCGGCGAGCTCGAACACCAAAATAAGTTTGCCCGCTGGGTGGCAGATTTCAGTACCGAAGCGCGCGCCGCCGGCATTACCGACGCCACCCTTCACCTCGCATTCGACAACGTCAGCTCTCTTCCTCGTGTCACCGAGTCGGATCGGGCCCAGCCGGAGTTCACCCGCACGGTATGGGCCTACCTCGACAGCGCGGTATCTGCGCAGCGCATCACCCGTGGCAAGGACAGTTTGGCGCAACACCGTTCCATCATTGAACCGATCGCAACACGCTACGGCATCCCGACCGAAATCCTCGTCGCAATCTGGGGCATGGAGAGCAGTTACGGCCAATTTGTGGGCGACATACCGACCATCGATGCCTTGGCCACCCTGGCTTTTGACGGGCGCCGCGAAGCGTGGGCGCGTGGCCAGTTGCTGGCTGCATTGAAGATTTTGCAGAACAAGGATATTGACCGCACGCAGATGATCGGTTCGTGGGCGGGTGCCATGGGACAGACGCAGTTCCTGCCCTCGGTATTTTTGGCCCACGCGGTCGACGCTGATGGTGATGGCCGACGCGACATCTGGAGCAGCGTACCCGACGTGATGGCTTCCACCGCTAACTTTTTGAGCAAGTCCGGATGGCAGACCGGTCAAATATGGGGGCTGGAAGTACGCCTTCCGTCAGGATTCGACTACGTGCGTGCCGACGCCACGGTACGACAGTCGGCAGATGCATGGGCCGCAGAGGGTGTGCAAGCCATGGAAGGCACGCCGCTGCCAGCCTTGACCGACAGTTCTATCCTGCTCCCGGCTGGCGCGCGCGGACCCGCTTTTCTGGTGGGACCGAACTTCCGCACCATCCTGCGCTACAACAACGCAACCAGTTATGCGCTGGCCGTCCATCTGCTGGCGCAGCGGCTAACCGACGGCCCTGCCATAAAGACACCGTGGCCGCGTGATGTGCAGGCTTTGAACCGCAGCCAGGTGCTGGCGCTGCAAACGGCGCTCAACGCGCAGGGGTTTGACAGCGGAACGCCAGACGGCATGATGGGCCCCGCCACTCAGCGCGGCATTCGTCTTTTCCAGCGAAGCGTGGGCCTGCCGGCGGACGGGTATCCGACACTGGACCTGCTACAGCGCCTGCAGTAATGCAGCCACCAAACGATTCAGGCATCCAGTTCCGGGTAGTACCGGAAGATGCCCGTCTCGTTGAATGGTATGCGGCGCTCGCTCGCCAGGTAAGCCGCCACACGTTTGTGCTGCGTCACGCGCGCATGCAGCGCCATCACGCGAGGTGTCTTCTTCGTGGCGCGCCGGGTCGCTTTGGGGAAAGCGTAGAGCAGGCCCTCCACCAATTGAAACAGTGACAGGTCGGCATAGCTGATTCGTGCACCTACCAGGTATTTGTCGCCCTTGGGATTGCGCTCCAGTATGGTCTCCAGCCAGCCCAGGAATTTGGGGATGCGCTGGGTACGAAACGACTTGGCCACCTTGGCGGCCTCCGGTTTTTGGTCTTCGTAATACAGCCCCGTGCCGACTGGGTGGTGCGTGTCGTGCGCCTCGCTCACGGCGTCGGCAATCGTCAATTGGATTTGGTGCGTCCAGATGCGGTCCGTTTCACTGGCGCCCACCAGCTTCAGGCGGGGCCCCAGGTAAAGCAGGATGGCAGCGGTCTGTGCTATTGCCAGTTTGCCGTCAACCAGCACCGGGCACGCAAAAGGTGGTCGCACGGCCGAAGGGTCTTGCAGGCAATGCAGCAGCGCGGGCATGCCCTGCCCCGACGCGGCCTCCCCGCGCCCCAGATCGGTATAAGGCGCACCTGCCGCTTCCAGCGCCAGGCGAACAAACTCCCCACGGCCTTGAAGGCCGGGCCAATAGTAAAGTTGATATGCCATGGTTGATGGTAGCGCCGAATGGATACTGCAATGGGCTGTCCTGGCCCGCATCAGAGTCATAAAGTGCGTCATCGACGCGCAACCGCCAGCACGCGGTCAAAAACGACAGAACCATTGCTGAACTTGCTCAATCACCCACTGCGGGGCATCCAGCGGCAGGTCATGCCCAGCCTCGGGGTGCAGGGCCATGGGAATCCCCCAGTGCTGCGCAATGGCGCGTGTGCACTGCACGCTTACCAATCCATCGCGTTCACAACCTAGCAACAGGACAGGGCAATGCAGCGCCTGCGGGCTGGCGCGAAAGCGCGCCGCGGCGATCAGTTGGCGCACTGCGTTACTGGCGCCTACGGGGTGCCGCTGACGAATGGCAATCCAGTTGGCAAGCTCATCCAGATGTTGGTCGGGCTGGTTGCTGGTCATGCGCAGGACCGCGCGCTCGAAAGCGGCGTCGGATGGGCGCAAGAGCAGCAAGCCTAAGAGGCGGCTATAGTTGCGCGGCCGCAAGCGCTGGTAAACGGGATTGAATGGGCGAAAGCTGGTGTTGATCAACACGGCAGCCGCCAGTTCCTGCGGTGCCATGTGGCCCCACTGCGCGGTCACCATGGCCCCCATCGACATGGCCAGCACGTGGTAACGCGGCGCGTATCCCTGACGCGACAATTCAGCCCGGCAAAAGTCCACCAGGTGGGTGATGGATAGAGGGCTGCGTTGTTGGTGGAGTATTCCATTGCCGGGCAGGTCCAGCACAACAACGTGGGCATCCGGGAGCGCTCGCTGGAACGCGTCTGGAAAGCTACCCCAGTGCGCCGACTCACGTGTCAGGCCGCGCAAAAAGACCCAGGTCACTTTTACCTCGTCAGTCATACCAGTTCTTCAGTGCTTCGGCGTGTAGCTTGATACGCGTGGCCTCAAAGGGCAACCAACGTTCATAACTGCAGGCTGCGCGGGACAAAAAGTCCAGCAACGCGAGGTGGCGGCGGAGCACTCGGTGCTGGCGATGTTCAATCAGAGGGTTGAAGATGCCCTTGAGCGAAAACATCTGGCGCGGGTTCTTCTTGATCCACAGCCAGGACCCCATCTCCAGCGTCAGCGGCAGGAAAACCCGATTCTCGTTGTTGCAGGCCTGCAGGTACAGGTGGTCCCAGATGTCGCCATGGGCCAGGTACTGCAGGCTTTGCGGCTCAAACACGTAGGCGTGGTGGTTGTAGGTCTGCAGGAACACCTCTTTGAGCGCCTGCATCTCCGCCAAATGTGTAATCGGCTTGCGGGTGTGGGCGTAGGGAAACCACAGCCGGTCGCGGGCGCCAAAGCCGGAGTGGCAGTCCAGCGCCAGGCTGAAGCGCCGGCTCAACAGTTCGGATTCCACCACGCCGCACAGCGCCTGGTTCTCCGCCTCCATGGCCTCGCCCAACCGGCCCCGGTACCAGGGCAGTCCCGCGCTGATGCGCTGGCCACCGATCAGGAACGGCACCTGGTCCACCGCATCCACCGGGGCGTTGCGCATCAGGTCCACCCCATTGGGGTTGGCCCGTGTGCCCATCAACATGCCGCCGGGGTTGACGATGGGCATGAACACCAGCCGCACGGACTCCAGTTGCTGGTGCAGCGTGGCATCCCACTGCAGGCGCATGACTAGGCTGTGCAGAAAGGCGATTACCACCTCGGCGCCAATGCGCTCCAGGCCGTGCACACCGCCAAAAAAACCGATGGCCGGCACCTGGTGGCTGGTATTACCCAAGCCAATGGCGTACACCGGCAGCGTGCTGCCGTTGGGAAGTGCGGCCTGGTGTGCGATCTGTACGTCCAGGTGTTTGCCGCCCAGGTCCAATATGCGCTCCACGGCTTCAAGCTCGGGCAGGTAATTCATCGGGCGAGCATAGTGGCCAAAGCACCTGCCCGTTGCATATCAGACCCCATCGCAAGGGTAAGCGTGTTTGACGCGAAACCGTCACATTGGCGCGTTAGCCTAGGAACTCCATCAACGACAGAATTGGAGTACGCCATGCTCTGGAAACTCTTGGGATTGCAGAAAAAGCTAGACGCACTGTTTGACGACGGCTGGGTCGGGCTGGGCTTTGCCACCGCCAGTGGTGGTGGCAGTATTGGCACGCCGCAAGACAAGGCTGGCACGTCGATGGAGCAAGTGCATGCATAGCGCCGCGCGCTACGTTGCAGTGCTGGGCAGCGTGGTCTGGGGTGTCGTTGAGTTGGTAGCGTTGCAGCGTTCACGCTACCGTGCCTGGACGATGCGAACCTGAACCTGCGGCCCGCTGCACGCCACAACCCGCGCCAGGGCCCGTGCGGGGCACTGGATAATGGTGGGCATGCAACCTATCAGCGCACCACACTGGAGCCAGCCCGGCACACGAGCAGCTTTCTGGGACGGCGTGCGTGACACCGTGGGGGTTGTGCCGTCTTACCTTCCGTTTGCATTGGTGTGTGGAGTCGCATCCGTCAACGCCGGTTTGAGCACCAGCGCTGCGATTGCCCTGCCCGCGCTGGTGTTTGCGGGTTCTTCCCAAGCGGTATTGACCCAGTTCATCCAAAGTTCAGCCTCGTTGTGGGTGGCCATCTTGTCTGGCTGTGTGATCAACTTGCGCATGGCGGTCTACAGCGCCGCATTGAGCCCCAAAGTCAGGCAGTTCAGCACTGGGCAACGCATGTTGATCGCCGCCTTTTTGGTAGACAACAGCTTTGCCTTCATGCAAAAGCGCGAATTAGACAGGCCGAAAGACCCCCACCTGATTGCCTACTACGCTGGCCTGACCGCCGTGTTTTGGCCGAGCTGGCTGTTGTTTTGCGTGATCGGTATCTTCGCCGGCAACATCGTGCCGGCCAGTTGGCAGCTCGAATTTGCGATACCCCTGTCCTTCATCGCGATCCTGGTGGGTTCGGTGCGCAGTGTTCCGATGGCCGCAGCGGCGGTCGTCGGAGGCTTTGCCAGTGTGCTGCTGTTTTCGCTGCCGCTCAAGTTAGGTTTGGTGGTGGCATGCCTGGCCGGTTTGCTGGCCGGCGTGTTCGCTGAGAAAGGAGTGTTTTGGTGGACGTCACGCAAAGCTGGATAGTGGTGCTGGGCCTTGCGGTGGGCACCTTCCTGATCCGTTATTCGTTTATCGGCCTGCTGGCAGACCGCGACATGCCGCACTGGCTGGAGCGGGCACTCAAACTGATGGTTCCGGCCATTTTTGCAGCCATTGTGTTGGGTGGTGTGGTCATGGTGGGCGGACAGGTGGCCGACCTGAGCCACTGGCCCCGTTATGCGGCAGCGGCAGCGGCCTTCGTCGCAGCCATGGCCAGCCGGGGCAGCATGTTGCTCACCGTGATCGTTGGCATGACGGCCCTGCACGGTCTACCGTGGTTGCTGCGATGAGACAGCCGCCACGCGCTCCAACCATCATTTTGGTGGCAACACCTGTTCCTCATGGGTGGTCATCAGCTGCGCGATGATGCGCCGCAACCAGCGTGTTCCCGGATCCTGGTGGTAGCGCTCGTGCCAATGCTGCTTGACCGCGTATTGCGGCAACTGAAACGGCACGGGAAATGTCTTGAGCGCACCGCGGCCGCGCAGCACATCACCCAGTCGTGCGGGGATGGTGATGATCAGGTCGGTGTGCTCCACCACCAGCGCCGCACCAATGAAGTTGGGAATCTTCAGTGAGGTCTTTCGCTTCAAACCCATTCGTGCAATTTCCTGATCAATCAAAGACGGGGCCGCGCCTGAAGAGCTGATGACTGCGTGGTTTTCCGAGGCAAAGTGCTGCAACGTCAGCTCGTCGCGGATGCGCGGATGGTGGGCGCTGACCATGCACACAAAGCTCTGGTCAAACAGCACTGTCTGGTAGAACCCCGCCTCCAGCTGGGGCATAAACCCAATGGCCAAGTCCGACTCGCCGCTCTCCAGCATGCGGGCAATGTCCGCCGACAGCGGGACAATTTCAATGTGAATGCTGGGCGCCGTGACCCGCAGGGTTTCCCACAGCCTGGGCAACAGCACCAGCTGGGTGATATCGGTCATGCAGATGCGAAACGTGCGCTCCGAGGTGGCGGGATCCAAGTCGTTGCGGTGGCCCAGCACCACGTCCAGTGCTTCGAGCACGCCGCGAACCGGTCGCACCAGCCCTTCGCCGAACGGCGTTGGCTCCATGCCAGTGGACGTGCGTACAAACAGCGGATCATCAAAGTGGTGCCGCAGCTTGGACAGGGCCACACTCACCGCGGGCTGGCCCAGGTCCAGCGCCAATGCCGCGCCGGTCACGCTGCGGGTCTTGTAAATCTCGTCAAAAACCGACAGCAATCGAAGATCCATCGTGTTCATCGCAGTACCTTTATTCGATTTTCGAATACCCAATATTCGCTTACCCGGATTTACAACATTTTGACCGACTTCTACGATCCACCCATCGCAAGAAATATCAACTTGGGGAACAAAAAAATGCAAGAACTTGGCCGCCTCGAAGACCTACCTGAAGACTACCGCGCCGCACTGACCGCACAAAACCTGGTTCCCCTGTGGCCCAGCCTGCGCGCGGTGCTGCCTCCCGGCAAGCCCGCCATCAAGACCCAGCCCACCTGCTGGCCGTACCAGGACTTGCGTCCACTGCTGCTCCAGGCCGGCGAGTTGACGCCAATGGAAAAGGCCGAGCGCCGCGTGCTGGTGCTGGCCAACCCGGGCCACGGTCTGGAAAAAATGCAGGCCAGCTCCACCATGTACCTGGGCATGCAGTTGCTGCTGCCAGGTGAGTGGGCCCCCGCCCACCGCCACACACCCAATGCGGTGCGCATGATCGTGGAAGGCGAGGGCGCCTACACCACGGTCGATGGCGAGAAGTGCCTGATGTCTCGCGGTGACCTGATCCTGACCCCCACCGGCCTGTGGCACGAGCACGGCCACGACGGCGACAAGCCGGTGGTCTGGCTGGACGTGCTGGACCTGCCCATTGTCTATTTCATGGAAGCGTCCTACGTCACCGAAGGCAAGGCACAGACCGTGAACAGCGATGCCGCAGGCCTGGCCTACCAGCGCGGCGGTGTGGTGCCCGCACCCGTTTTTGCCCGTACCCAAACGGCCTTCCCCATGCTCCGCTACCCCTGGGTGGATGTGCGCGCAGCGCTGGAAACCCTGGCACGGACCCAGCCGGAAATCGAAGCCGTGCAGGTGGCCTACATCAACCCCGAAACCGGTGGCGATGCGCAGAAAATCCTGGGCTTCTCGGCCCTGATGCTGCGCCCCGGCGAAACACTGAACCTGCCCGCCCGCTCCACCGCCATGGTGTTCCACCAGATCGAAGGCAGCGCTTCGGTAAAGGCAGACGCCAGCGGCTTCACATTGGCCGAGGCCGACACCTGCTGCATCCCCGGTTACACGCCGATCACGCTGGCCAACCAGTCGGCCACCCAACCTGCCTTTGTGTTTATTGCCGACGACGCACCCTTGCAGAAAAAGCTGGGGCTCTACGAAGTCCGCGAAGTTTGAAACGTCTGATCTGCTCCTTCTCAAAACATACACGCCACCATGACCAACTACCTCTTCGCTCCCGCCCCCGTACCCTCTTTGTCCGTGCGCGGCGTGGACGCCCGCTTCCCCGTGAACCGCATCTTCTGCGTGGGCCGCAACTACCACGCCCACGCGGTGGAGATGGGCCGCCCTGTGGATAAATCCACCAGCAAGCCGTTTTATTTCACCAAGGCATCCTCCACGCTGGTCGAGTCCGGCGCCACGGTTCCGTACCCGGCCGGCACCAGCAACTACCACTTCGAGATGGAACTGGTGGTGGCCATTGGTGCCCCGGGTTTTCGTGTGAACGAAGAAGATGCAGCCAGCCTGATCTATGGCTACGCCGCGGGTCTGGACATGACCCGGCGCGACCTGCAACTGGTGGCCCGCGACCAGGGCCGCCCCTGGGATCTGGGCAAGGACTTCGAGAAGTCAGCCGTGTGCTCGGAGATCGTGCCCATGGGCAATCTGGGCGTGCTGCAAAAAGGCGTCATCAACCTGCAGGTCAATGGCCAGGCCAAGCAGACGGCCGATCTGGGCCAACTGATCTGGAACATCCCGGAGTTGCTGGCCGACCTGTCGCAGTACTACCACCTGCAACCCGGCGACCTGATCTACACCGGCACGCCCGAAGGCGTGGGCGCGGTGCAGAGCGGTGACGTGATCACCGGATCGGTCGAAGGCGTGGGCAGCGTGGCGCTGACGATTGGCGCAAAAGAGTAACGACATCCCAGCCTGAGGAGACACACCATGACACAACAACAACTTCCCGTCATCGTCGCCGGCGGTGGCATCGGCGGCCTGGCTGCCGCGCTGGCCCTGGTGCGCCAGGGCTTCACCGTCCAGGTGCTGGAGCAGGCGGCCGAAATCGGCGAGATCGGTGCCGGCATCCAGCTCGGCCCCAACGCATTCCATGCCTTTGACGCACTGGGCGTGGGCGACAAGGCCAGAAGCCGCGCGGTCTACACCGACTACATGGTCATGCACGATGCGCTGGACGAATACCAGGTCGGCAAGATTCCCACCGGCGAAGCCTTTATCAAGCGCTTTGGCAACCCCTACGCCGTGATCCACCGCGTGGACGTGCACCTCTCGCTGCTGGAAGGCGCGCAGGAGACCGGCAAGGTGGAGTTCCACACCAGCACCCGCATCGAGCGCGTCGAGCAGGACGACCAATCCGTGACGGTCTTTGATCAGAACGGCAAGGCCTGGAAGGGTGTAGCCCTGATTGGCGCCGATGGCGGCAAGTCCGTGGTGCGCAAGCAATATGTCAACGACCCCCCGCGCGTCACCGGCCACGTGGTCTACCGCGCCGTCATCGACAAAAAAGACTTCCCCGAAAACCTGCAGTGGAACGCCGCCAGCATCTGGGTTGGCCCCAACTGCCACCTGGTGCACTACCCGCTGCGTGGCGGCGAGCAGTACAACGTGGTGGTGACCTTCCACAGCCGTAGTAAGGAAGAGTGGGGTGTCACCGATGGCAGCAAGGAAGAAGTGCAGAGCTACTTTCAGGGCATTTGCCCCAAGGCGCGCCAGCTGATCGACCTGCCCAAGACCTGGAAGCGCTGGGCCACGGCCGACCGCGAGCCGATTGATACCTGGGTGCATGGCCGCGCCACGATTTTGGGCGATGCAGCACACCCCACCACCCAGTACATGGCCCAAGGCGCCTGCATGGCGCTGGAAGATGCTGTCACCTTGGGTGAGGCGCTGCGTGTGCATGGCAACGACTGGCCCAAGGCGCTGGAACTGTACCAGCGCTCCCGCGTGGCCCGCACGGCGCGCATCGTGCTGTCCGGCCGCGAAATGGGGCGCCTCTACCACGCCAAGGGTGTGGAGCGCCTGGTGCGCAACAGCCTGTGGAAGGGCCGCACGCCCGAGCGCTTTTATGACGCGATGGAATGGCTGTATGGCTGGAATGTAAGTAACTGTTTAGCCACTGACTGAACCATGCTGCAACTCCATAACTTCTTTCGCAGCGGCTCTTCGCACCGCTTGCGCATTGCGCTGAACCTCAAAGGCCTGGACTACCAGTACTTGGCGGTCAGCCTGGGCAAGCAGGAGCACCTGAGTGTGGCCTACAAGGCGCTGAACCCGCAGGGACTGGTGCCGACGCTGGTCGATGGCGACAGCGTGCTGACCCAGTCGCCGGCCATCATCGAGTGGCTGGAAGAGCGCTACCCGACGCCGCCGCTATTGCCCGCCAGCCCCGAGGATCGCGCCCGCGTGCGGGCGCTGGCGGCATTGGTCGGGTGCGACATCCATCCCATCAACAACCGCCGAGTGCTGGAATACCTGCGCAACACCTTGGGCTGTGATGATGCCGCAGTGAATGCCTGGTGTGCCACCTGGATCAACGCCGGCTTTGAGGCTCTGGAAGCACTGCTCGCCGCCGACAGCCACCGTGGTGAGTTCTGCTTTGGCAACTCGCCCACACTGGCCGATGTATACCTAGTGCCCCAGGTGGAAAGTGCCCGCCGCTTCAAGGTCGACCTGACGCCCTATCCCCATATTCAAGGCGTAGACCAAGCCTGCGGCCGACTGAGCGCCTTCCAGAAGGCGGCACCGGCTGCACAGCCAGACGCTGCATAACACTTGCCGAGTTATGCCATTCCTATATATTAGCTAGCCGTCATCCCGACGGGACAAAACGCAGACTCATCCCTAAACTTTCCCCCAGCCTACTACCTCCCCGAAGGTAGGATCCTGCAACAACCACAACCCGGAGACAAACATGACAAGACCCACCAAAACTCTCAAACTGTCAGTCGTGCTGACCGCCTGCGCACTGAGTCTGGCGGCACAGGCCGCCGAGCCACTCAAAATCGGCATGGTGCTGCCCATGTCCGGCCCGTTCTCCGCCTACGGCAAACAGATTGAACATGGCGCACGCCTGTATCTGGAACAAAGCGGTGGCACCTTCTCCGGCCGCAAGGTTGAGCTCATCATCAAGGACGACACCGGCGTCGCCCCCGAGATCAGCAAACGGGCCGCCCAGGAACTGGTGGTCAAGGACAAGGTGGACATCCTGGCCGGCTTTGGCCTGACGCCATCGGCCTTTGCCGTGGCCCCCATCGCCACCGAAGCCAAGAAACCCATGATCGTGATGAACGCTGCCACCTCGGCCATCACCACCAAGTCCGACTACATCCTGCGCGTGTCGCACACGCTGCCCATGGTCACCGCACCCATTGCCACCTGGGCCGCCAAGAACAACATCAAGAAGGTCTTCACCCTGGTGGCCGACTACGGCCCGGGACATGATGCCGAGGCGCAGTTCAAGAAGACCTTCACCGCAGCCGGCGGTGAAGTGGTGGGCGAGGTTCGCACCCCGGTGAAAAACCCCGACTTCGCACCCTTCCTGCAGAAGATTAAGGACGCCAAGCCCCAGGCCGTGTTCCTGTTTGTGCCCCCGGGTGAGCAGACCATTGCCTTCACCAAGGGCTTTGTCGAGCGCGACTTGGCCAAGGCTGGCATCCGCATCATCGCCACCGGCGACCTCACGGGTGAAGACGTGATCGACGGCGTGGGCGACAACGCCCTGGGCATCGTCAACTCCATGCAGTATTCCGAGACCCACAACTCGCCCGAGAACAAGGCCTATGTGGCGGCCTACTACAAGGCCTATCCCAAGGACCGCCCGGACTTCATGTCGGTGGGTGGCTACGACGGCCTGCAGCTGATTGCCAAGACCTTGGAGAAGACCGGTGGTGATGCGACAGGCGACAAGTTCATGGCTGCCGCCAAGGGCATGGCCTGGACCAGCCCGCGTGGCCCGGTGAGCATTGACCCACAGACCCGGGACATCGTGCAGACCATCTACATCCGCAAGGTGGAAAAGGTGAACGGCAAGCTGCAGAACATGGAGTTCGAGTCCGTCCCCAACTTCAAGGACCCGGGCAAGCAATAAGTCTGCGCAACGCATCCGGCCCAGCTTAATCCAGACCCGTCTCTGTCATGACCGTACTCTTTGACGGCATTGCCTCCGGCATGCTGCTGTTTCTCATCAGCGTGGGCCTGTCGGTCACGCTGGGCCTGATGAATTTTGTCAACCTGGCCCACGGCGCGTTTGCCATGGTGGGAGGCTATGTGTGCGTCACCCTGCTGAACAAGGCCGGGGTGCCGTTCCTGGCGTCACTGCCGCTGGCCGCACTGGCCACCGCGGCGGTGGGCGTGGTGCTGGAGCGCACCCTGTACCGGCGCCTCTACACCGCCAACCACCTGGACCAGGTGCTGTTTTCCATCAGCCTGGTGTTCATGTCCATGTCGGCCATGCAGTATTTCTTCGGCGCCCAGCAGCAGCCGCTGAACCTGCCGGACTTCCTCAAGGGCCAGATCAACCTGCCCGGGCTGGACATGGGTGTCTACCGCCTGTTCCTGATTGCGGTGAGTCTGCTGCTGGCCTATGGCCTGCAGCGCATGGTCAGCGGCACGCGCTTTGGTGCGCAGCTGCGCGCCTCGGTGGACAACCCACGGGCCGCGCGCGGCATGGGCATCAACGTGGAGCGTGTCTTCACGCTAACCTTTGCGCTGGGTTCGGCACTGGCCGGTCTGGGCGGTGCCATGGGGGTGGAGATGCTGGGCCTGGACCCCGGCTTTCCGGTCAAGTACATCGTTTACTTCCTGATCGTGGTGGCGGTGGGCGGCAGCGGCAGCATCGCCGGCTCGCTGGTGGCATCGCTGATCCTGGGCGTGGTGGACGTAGCCGGCAAGTACTACGTGCCACAGGTCGGTTCATTCGTGATTTATGCCGTGATGGTGGTCATGCTGGTGTTCCGTCCGCAAGGCCTTTTTGGTCGCATGACCGCGCGTTAGGACACAAACATGGCAACCTCTTCCATTGATCTCACACCGCTGCAGCGGGCCGACCGCTGGCGACCGGCCGAGCTGGCCTTCTGGCTGCTGCCCTTTGTCGGCTACTTCCTCTTTCCCGACAATCTGGTGCTGCTCACGCAGATTGCCATCACGGCGCTGTTCTGCCTGTCGCTGGACTTGATTCTGGGCTACGCCGGCATCGTGTCGCTGGGCCATGCCGCCTTCTTTGGCGTGGGCGCCTACACCGCCGGGCTGCTGGCCGCCCACGGCTGGGGCGAACCCGTGTCGGGCCTGCTGGTCGCGGCCGTGGTCAGCGCCGCTCTTGGCTTTGTCACCAGCCTGCTAGTGCTGCGCGGCGCCGATCTGACCCGCCTGATGGTGACGCTGGGCGTGGCCATGATGCTGTTCGAACTGGCCAACAAGCTGACCTTCATCACCGGGGGTGTGGACGGTCTGCAAGGCATAGCAATGAAGCCGCTGTTTGGAACCTTTGGTTTCGACATGTATGGCAAGACCGCTTACTGGTATGCCATGGGCGTGCTGTTCCTGCTGTTCTGGGCCGCGCGCAAGCTGGTGCACAGCCCGTTTGGCCTCTCCATCAAGGGCATCCGCCTGAACGCTGCGCGCATGCCGGCGCTGGGTGCGCCCATCAATGCCCGCCTGGCCGCCATCTACACCATCGGCGCGGCCTATGCCGGTGTGGCCGGGGGCCTGATGGCACAGACCACGCAGTTCGTGGCACTGGATGTGCTGGCCTTCAACCGCTCGGCCGAGCTGCTGCTGATTGAAGCGCGGCGCGATAAATTCGACTCATTCGGTGCGATAAATGGCTGAATAGTT
>ERZ724516.674-NODE-674-length-20714-cov-5.283750_pt1 | contig 20714 bp, 10 predicted proteins | sample MGYA00376049_ERZ724516 | MGnify/ENA primary metagenome ERZ724516 (study PRJEB28724, sample SAMN07190886) | activated sludge metagenome | isolation source: activated sludge of sewage treatment plant in Hong Hong | place: USA: Christiansburg, Virginia | collected... | reverse complement strand
GGCGCTACAAGCAAACGTCAACCCTCGCAGCGTAGGGCCAAGCCATAGCGCTTACGAATTAAAAGTACAAGTGCCTTGAAAAACTGCAAAGCTTTTCAACACGGCTGGCCAGTGCCGGGCAGGCCGGGCAGGCAAACCCCCAAGGCTGGTTTGCCCTAAAAGCCGAGCAAATTCGCGTGGGTCACAGCGGTGTCCAGAAACCGGCCCTTGTCCGTTTCCGGGACCCAGCCCAATGCAGCTTTCGGTCGGCTATTGTCAAAACGCGCAAGATGCGCACGCGAAAGCCAGTCCTTGCGCGACGACCGGAGGGCGTCGGTCTGGCCCATAGCATGCCGTTTCAGCAGGAACTTTGCCCCATCCGCCAGCCACAGGGTGTTCAAGGACCCACTGGTGACCGTCATCTTAGCGCCAAGCAAAGCATGGATTGCGTCGAAGTAATCCCGAGCCGTCAGCATCGGGTCGCCAATCAGGTTGAACGATTGGCCCGACACATTCTCGGCATGCAGCATCCGGATGAGCCCGTCCGACACGTCATCGACCAGAACGAAAGGCAGCACGTTGTGACCATTGCCCCAAAGCCGGACCGCCCCCGCACCGTGCCAGCGCCCGATCCCCCAATGCTGCAAAGGCCCGCCATTGCCAAGCACGATGCCGGGCCGGGCAATGACCAAAGGCAGCCCCCGGTCGCGGTGCATGGCCAGCAGTCGGGCCTCGCATTCGGCCTTGGACCGGGCATAGACGTTTCGCTGTGCAAGATCGCCAAACTCTGTCGCCTCGGTGATCACCTGTGCAGGGTCGGACATGTCATAGGACGCGATCGTTCCCGTATAGACCAGTCGGCGGACCTTGGCGGCTTCTGCGGCCTCGGCCACGCGCACGGTGGTGCCAACGTCATTTTCCAGCGCGGCGGCCCAGGATTTGTCGGTGGACTTGGCCAGATTGTAGACGGTATCGATTCCTGCCATCGCCGCGCGCAGGCCTTCGTGGTCGGTCAGCGCCACTGGCACGGTCTCGACGTGATCGGCAATGTCATCGAAGGGGCCGCTGCGGCTTCGGCTTAGCACCCGGACATCGTGGCCGCGCGCCACCAGCGTCCGGGTAAGGTTGCGCCCGATGAAGCCTGTTCCGCCGATCACCATGACCTTCGGCGCGGGCCTGCCAATCAGAACTGGCGGTGCGGCTGGGGCGGGCATCTTTGCCAGCGTGGCCTCGATGGCCTGCATCACCAGCAGGGCCGCTTCGCCGCCAAAGCGCGGATCCAGCTGCCGACCAGTCGATATCCCGTCATAAAAGCCGCGAACTGCGCCCTGAAAGCCAAGGGCATACGGCGACTTGCGCCCGAGCGAGGCAGTCTGACGGTGCACATTCACCAAGCCCTCTCGCAGGTGTTGTGCGGCAAGCGACAACGACCGCACCAAAGGATTGGCCGTCAAATCGGCGGTGTTGTTTCTCTCGACGACCAGACAGTCATTGCCAAAGTCCAGTTGCGCCAACGCCGATGACCCTCGCAGGGTGATACTGCGCTGCTCCATGGTTTCGACCAGTGACAGGACTATGGTGATATCCACGCCACCTGCCCGCGCCAGGATATGCCAGCCCTGGTGACGACTGCCGCCGCCCGGCAAATCGATCGGCTTTGACAGACTGAGGCCGAGAATTTCAAGCGGCCCGAACAAGTCGACCGCGAAGGCATAAAGATGCGGCCCAAGCTCCAGCAAGAGATTGCCGGGTTCACGCAGCATCCACAGCCCGAAAGGACCCGAGCGCAGCGGAGAAAGCGGGTAGCACCAGTTGATCTCGGCACTTGAGATCCGGCCCAACCGCCCCGAGTCTCGCAACGACTTCAGGCGCACATAGCCAGGAATCCCAAGAAAGTTGTGGCAGATCCCGATCCGACGCCCGGCCTTTTCAGCCGCGGCCACCAAGTCGACCGCCTGCACGGCCGACGTCGCGATAGGTTTTTCGATGAACACATGCAGACCGGCCGCAAGACATTGCATGGCGATCTCGTGATGCAGGGGTGGTGGCGTCAGGATGTGCACCGCGTCACAGACCTGCGCTTTTAGCAAGTCTGCGACTGACCCATAGCACTGTGCTCCAAACCGCGCCGCGAGCGCGGACGCAGCACTTTCAGACGGATCGCAGACGGCAACCACATGTACGCCCGGCGTGGCCCGCAGAGCGTCGGCATGCTTGCTGGCGATGTACCCCGCACCGATCAGTCCCACCCGTAAATCGGCGTGGCTATGCACCTTGGCCCCTTTGTATTCGATGATTCGCATGTCTGCGCCCGAAAGCCGCCTGAAGTGGAACGTCAACATTCCCAGCAGGTTGGGAACCTTTGATAGCGTCAAGAAAACCGAATGATGCGCCGCCTGGACCGCAGGCTGCCCGTTGTGCATCAGTCCGCGCCAGGTGCGGAACCAGTTGAACGCCCAAGCTCCGATTGCCAAGGCCAACACCAGCCATTGCCCGGTCACGAGCCCCGCAAGCAGACCCGCCAAGGCCAGCAGCGGTATGACCAAACCGTAAAACCACACCCGCCGCCGTTCCGCGACGAAGTGGCCGGGTTGCAGACGTCCCACCTGGGCAAAGCCATGACCGGTTCGAACCGTGCGTCGCCACCATTGGGAAAACCGGGTGATGTCAGAGTCGTGGTGCGTCATGGTTTGGGGCAACCTGCAAATCCGAAGGCCCGTGGCCCGAACCCGCAGACAAAAGTCGTCGTCTTCGGCTGCAATGACGCTGGGATCAAAACCTCTGACTGCGTCAAAGGCTGCGCTGCGCACCATCATATCACCGCCGCAGGTGCTGATTTCGCCAGCCGGACGGTGCCATTCCACCTCGGCCAGCGCGTTGTAGACCGACAGCTCTGGCGCGATCTCGCGTCGCCAGCCGGTGACGATCCCGATTCCGGGCTGCTGATCCAGGGTTGCCAGCGCCGCAGCAATCCATCCCGGCTCTACCCGGCAATCGCCATCGACAAACTGGACATAGTCCGGCGTCCCCGCGTCTTGCAGCGCGTAGAACCCCGCATTGCGCGCCCGCGCGGCGGTAAAGGGAATGCTTGTGTCAAGCTCAACCACCTTTGCACCGATGCCCCGGGCAAAACTTACGCTGTTATCGGTTGACCCTGAATCGACATAGACGATCCGGTCGACCTGCCCTTGAAGCGAGGTCAGACACGCCTGCAAACGGCTGCCTTCATTGCGAGCGATAACAACGGCAGCGACGGTGCTTGGTCTCATGATCCCAGGCTTTCCTATGTTGGATAAGGCACGCAAGTACGGTCCTGCCCGTAGAAGTGGTGTAGCTGCCGATCGTCACCGTGATGTCAGGCGTGGGGCTCCTTTTTGAAGATGCCAGTGCAGGCAAGCCGATCATGGACATTTTGCCCATTGGCGCGAAGGTTTCCAGCGTCATGCAGCGGGCGCGTTGACCGCCTGTTCATCGTTTCTTTGTGGAAGCTGCGCTCTGACCCGGCGGACAAGTTTTTCCTTAAGGAAGAATGCCGCGGAAGCCCGGGCGGCGCGCAATCTTGGCGATTCATGGAATTGCTTCAATGCCCTGGTCGGTTGGCCTAAGCCTTCCACTCGCACCGCCATTCCGAAAGATCTCGGCAAGCCATGCGCCTTCTTTTTCAATGTTGAAATCGCTTTTCACAAGCTGGCGGCCAGCCTGACCCATCATCGCCGCGAGCTCTGGCGATTTCATCAGCCGCCCGATCCGCTCGGCCAGCGTCGCGACGTCGCCAGGCGGAATGGTGTAGCCCACTACGCCGTCTGCCACCAATTCGGGCACGCCCGCAACACGCGTTGCGATCACTGGGATGCGGCTGGCCATCGCTTCCATCAAAACCACCGGCACACCTTCGGCAAAAGACGGCAGAACAAGCATGTCTGACTCGTCAAGCAGCGCGGCCACCGCACCTTGGGACTGAAAGCCTGCAAAGGTGACCACATGTTCCAGACCCAGTTGGGCCACCTTCTTCTCTGCAAGGACGCGCGCCGGTCCGTCGCCGACAAGTGTCAGGCGTGCATCTGGATGGTCCGGAACCACCCGTGCCATTGCCTCGATCAAAAGCGATGCTCCTTTGACGGGGTCAAGGCGGCCAACAAATATGACCCGCTTGCCGAAAGCCCCCCGGACTTTGCGACCGTAGGCTTCAGCCTGCACACCACAATGGACGATGGTGATCTTTTGCCAGTCCCCTGGGTCCGAGAACAGCATCAGTTGCGAGCGGCAGAAATGGCTTATCGCAACGACAAACCGGGCTCGGGCAATCTTTTTGTCCAAGGCCCACCGCTCCGCCTCGAAAAAGATCGCCGGGCCATGTTCGGTGAAACTGAATGGAATGCCCGATAGCGTTGATGCAAGCATCGCGACCGTGCAACTTGAGTTGCCGAAATGATTGTGCAAGTGCCCGACACCCTGGGCACGCAGATGCTGCGCCAGGACTCCGGCTTCCACAAAGTAGAACACTTGCCACAGAAGGGCCTTGAGACCTGGAGGACGCGAGCGCAGAGCCAACGCGAGGCTTGAAAACCAGCGCCCTGGGGCGCGCAGCAGAAAGCCCGCGTGCGCAGCAAGTACTCTGACCGGGTTGCTCGCGGCCGCGATCACATAGAACGTCTGTGCTCTGGCGTTAAGCTCTTCCTCGCCCTTGAATTCGCCCGCCGGAGGCTTGCGGATGGAACAGGTGACAACCTTTAGTCCTTGGGCACGAAGACTTTCGACCTCGCGCAGGATGAACGTGTGCGAAATCTTCGGATAGTCACCCGTCAGATATGCGATCGGTTCGATGTCGGGCCTTCGGTCCATACGCCCTTACCCTTTCAACTTTCGCTTCCACCAGAGAAGCTTTCCCAGCCCGCCGACAGCGGTCAATCCTAACTGCGTCGACCGCCTGCGCGAGAACGGCCGAGTGGCTAGCGCCAGTCCGCCGTGAAGGACGACCTGCGCCGCCCCCACGGCCATCCAGACGGCTACGCGGTATGCCCCGCGCAGTCCGCCCGCGCTGTTGTCGACGACGCACCGAAGTTGCCCGTCACTGAAGCGTCGCTGCTGCAAGAACGCCAGCGTCGCACGCCGATCCGGGACAATTTCGCGTACTCGCGCGTCCGGACACCACATCAGCGCAATCCCGTGACACTCGACCAGCTTGCGAAGCAGCCATACGTCTTCGCCCCCGGCATCGAAGGCCGGATCGAAGACCGGGCTTTCCAGCATCAGCACCTCGCGACGAAACATCGAGTTGCCCGACCCCAGATAGGCGCGAAGATGCCCGATGTCCTGGCCCGAAGCTGCCGGAAACCGCCGACTGAAGACACGGTCAAGCGGGCCGCGCAAATGTTCGGCAGGTTGTTCCTGAAACTCCGGCTCAATGGATCCGAACGCCGCCGGATCGCCGCGTGCCACAGCGCCTGCGAAAGCGGCAAGCCAACCGGGATCCGGCATTTCATCGTCATCGAGAAAAATGATATGCGCACCACGGGCCTCGGCTATGCCGCGATTGCGGGCTCGCGCAACGCCGGTCTGAGGTTCATGGACATAACGAACGAAATCGGGCGCGGACGCCAGAACTGACCGGGCTGACCCGTCCGGCGAATTGTCAACCAACACAAGTTCGACCGGCACCGCGATAGTCTTGATCTGTGATGCAACAGCGCGGAAAAGCGGGCCCAGCAATTCTTCGCGGCGAAAGGTCGGCACGACTATCGAGATCATGCTGGACGTGCTTGCCGAAGATTGGCAGAGAAAAGTCGCAAAGCTGACGGCTCCCGCCTGATGCCCAAAGAGATTCCGGCATTTGAGGTTTTTCCAATACTATCCTCTTGACGACGAATGGACAATCACCCGTGATTTGCAGACCTGACTTGTGGTCAAGCAGGTTATGAAGCAGGCGGTCCGAAACCTTAGATGACAGATTTTGGTGCACTTCGGCTGGTGAATGTTCCGACAAGAGCGGCGCTCTTGGCGCAGATCGCTGATCACCTTGATGCGGGCAAAGGATTTGCGATTGCGACGTTGAACCTTGATCACATCGTCAAGCTGCGCAATCACGCCGAATTCAGGCAGGCTTACCGCGCGCACACGCATGTTGTCGCCGACGGCAATCCCATTGTCTGGCTCTCGCGACTAGCCGGGTACAGCGACGTGCGCCTGGTTCCAGGGTCCGAGTTGATCGAACCACTCGCCAGCCTTGCCGTCAGCAAGAAGGCGTCAGTCGCCTTTCTGGGATCGACCGAGCAGGTGCTTCTGCGTGCAGCTGAGCGTCTGGCAACCCATCATTCCGGACTGCAGGTGACAGCTTGCCTTTCTCCGGAGTTTGGTTTTGACCCGCATTCCGCAGCTGCGGACGCCATGCTCGATAGTCTTGCAGCTTCGGGTGCACGAATCTGTTTCCTGGCGCTTGGTGCGCCGAAGCAGGAAATTCTGGCTGCCCGCGGCTTGCTCCGCCATCCGCATCTTGGCTTTGTCTCCATCGGTGCCGGTCTTGACTTTATTGCCGGACACCAGACACGTGCCCCGGTCTGGGTTCGCAAGATCGCGATGGAATGGCTGTGGCGACTGCTGACAAACCCCCGCCGTCTGGCGCGCCGATATCTTGACTGCCTCGTGATCCTGCCGGGGCTGACGTATTCCGCCCTGGTTGCCAGGTTGCGGACCGGAGTGACCAGATCATGACGGAAGCCTTGACGTCCCCGACCGTCCTGACTGTCATCCTGAACTGGCGGACCGCCGAAATGACCCTGCGCGCTGTCGCTGCCGCCGAACTGGCGATGTCCGGCATCGCGGGGGAGATCACCGTGGTCGACAACGACTCTGGCGACGGGTCGTTCGAGACTTTGACGGCCGCGCTGGCAGGACATCCGCGTATCCGGGTCGTTCAGTCTGGCCACAACGGCGGGTTCGGCGCGGGAAACAACGTCGGCGTCCGTCTGGGCCTGCGCGACGGGTCGCGGCCCGACTTTGTCTATTTCCTGAACTCGGATGCCTTCCCCGCAGGGGACGCGATCCTGAAGCTGCTGGAGTATCTTGGGACGCATCCGACCGTCGGTTTTGCTGGCAGCTTCATTCACGGGCCGGACGGGGAGCCACACATCACCTGCTTTAGGTTCCCGTCCGCCGCGTCCGAGTTCGAAGGTGCGGCGCGCAGCGGTCCCATTTCGCGGCTGCTGTCACACCGGACGGTTCCGCTGGGTGTGCCGACCGAAAGTGGGCCGGTGGATTGGCTTGCGGGTGCAAGCCTGATGGTGCGCGACCCTGTTCTGCAGAGGGTCGGACTGTTCGACGAGAATTTCTTTCTGTATTTCGAGGAAACCGATCTGTGCCGCCGGGCTGCCAAGGCCGGGTGGTCGACCCATTTCGTCCGTGACAGCCGGATCGAGCACATCGGCTCGGTTTCAACCGGAATGAAGGAATGGCGGCGTGTGCCGGGCTACTGGTTCGACAGCCGCTGGTTATATTTCAGCAAGGTCGGAGGCACGGGGTACGCGGTTCTTGCCACGATTGCGCATGTCGCTGGCGGGCTGATCCTGCGCGCCCGGCGCGTCGTCCAGCCGCAGGTCAGGCCAGACCCGCCGCATTTCCTGCGCGACCTTGTCGCCCATGCGATCCGCACATTGGCACGCCGCCACTGACGGCTCAGGGGCGAAATTCAAAGCTGCGCGACAGCGCGATAAAGACGTCCGGAGACTCTGACCGCCCCTCGGCGTCGTGACGGATCCGGTAGCGGACACCACTGTCCAGCCCCCAATCTTCGGTCAAGGCATAGCGGTATGTGGCCGCAAACTGGGACAGGGTGGTGCGTTCCGAAGGGGCATCGGCAATCTCATGCGACAGGGAGAGGCCGAGCGTCGACAGGGCGTTGATGTCATGCCCCCACGAGATCGACGCGCGCGTTTCGGTGACGGATTCTATCGCGTCTTCGTCAAAGGACACGCTGCGCTCGACCAACAGGTCGAGCGAGCCGCTTGGCAAGGCCTGTGCCCAGGCCAGACTGCCAATGACGTCGGTCCCGCCGATCTCGCCATCGGTCGCTCCGATCTGAACCGTGACCGTTGCTGCAGGCAGGACAAAGGTTCGGCCAAGGACAAGGGACGTCCGGTCGCCCTCCTCGTCGTCGGAACTGCGGCTGAGGTCCGCACTCGCGCTGCCGTTGGCCAGAAGATAGGTCAGGCCGACCGATGCGACCCCGGTCTCGACGGAGACGCCGGGAGTGTCGGCCCGCGTTTCGCGCTGGAAGGCAAGACCAACCCGTCCTTCAAGCACTTCCGTAAACCGCAGGGTCGCTTCGGCGCCGATCCTGGCGGATTCGGTGTCGACAAGCTCTGGGTCGGTGGTGTCTTCATACTCGGTCTTCAGATACTCCGCGTTGAAGGCAAGGCCCAGCGGAGCGGTTCGCCCGGTTTCCAGACGCACGTCGGCGCTGGTGTCGGAACGGGTGACGCCAAAATCCGTTTCGGCAAGACCTTCGTCGAACGCGTCGATATCGTCACGCCGATACTGGGCACCGATGGAGAAAAGTGCGTTCGGCACTTCCCGGGTGTAGCGAAGTCCCATCTCTGGTCGATCAAATCCGACTTCGGTGCCGTCCGCAGCATGTTCGACCAGCAATGCGCCTGCTGCGCTGAACTCTAGCACGTCAAGCGGAGTGCGTGACACCGCCCCGAACGCCAGTCGGGTCACGCTTGCAACGCTGCGCCCTTCTTCCGGCACGGATAGATCAATGTTCCGCCCCGCCTCAAGACGCTGCTCGATCCCGAAGGTCAGCACGACTTCGGCGGCAGCGGGGCTGACGCCGATTACGGCGACTGAAACCAGCACACCGGCGCGCGATGATCCAAGCGACAGCATCAGCGACAGTTATTCGAAAAGCTTGCGCTGCGGGACGATGATCACATCGCCATCGACCAGTTGCATGGCGCCCCCGGCCCCCTCGCCCATTTCGATCGCCTCGAAGTTCAGCCGATAGGTCTTTTCATTGCCCTGCTTGTCCGTGCGACGCAGCTGAATACGTTTCTTCGCGGCAAAAGGTGAAAGACCCCCGGCTTGGGCAATCGCCTGCAGCAACGTGGATCTTGGCGACATCTCGATACGGCCGGGTGCATTCGCTGCGCCAACAATGAAAACGTCGATGGTTGGGGGTTCACCTGCCGGCAAGCGTTCTGCCAGTGCGCTGAGCGTCACGTAAACGGTCGGCGCAGCGGCGAAGCTTCCCGACAGTTGCGTGGCGACGTCCGCCTGCACCTCGGCAAGCGTGCGGCCCCCGGCACGGACGGACCCGATCAACGGCAGCGAGATCTGCCCGCCCGGCAGCACGATGGCCGTCCGGTTCAGGGTGCTGTCCTCCAGAACCTCGATCTGGAGGACGTCGCCGGTCTTCAACCGATACTCTTGCGCCAAGGCGTGCCCGACGAACCACGGCAACACGAAAAGCATCGCGACCAAGGAACGGATCAAAACCATGGCGTATCTCCCATTACATGCGCTTATTTGCGGCGGCCGCTTGGAACGAGACTACGGGTGAAATCGGCGGGGCAAAAGGCGATTCGGACCGAAAGACCACGGATCGTTCCCCAAGAACAGAGTCGGACTCAGGTCGATTCAATCCTGACGCGATTCCGCTGTGGATAACTGCGACACTCCGGTGATCGGCAGGCTTTGAACGACGGTTAGAACCGTTTGCTGCATCAACAGCGCGGTTTCCGGTGCCGGTGCATCGGCAAGGCTGCCGTCGGCCCGACGCATTTCATGCGGACGTCCAATCGGGCTCTGATGATACAGGACGGTGAAATGGGTCAATGCGACCAGATAGTTGCCCATATCGTTCAAATGGATCTGGTCCAGTTTTCCATCGGCATCCTTGGCAAAGAGATCGGTCCTCGTCGCCACGTTCCCGACACCCCCCTTGGCCTCGACGGCACGTACAAAGGCTGCAAGCACCTGCCCTGCCGGAATAATGTGCAGGCTGGCATCAGGGTGCAACCTTGCCAGCGCCGGTTTGGCGATCCCGTCCAACCAATAGCGTTGAAGGTCGGCATCCAGACGGTCAAGCCAGCCCTCGGGGTCATCAAGCGCATGCCAGGTTTCATAGAGGTACAGCCGAGTATCAGGCCGGGCCGTCAGCGCTTTGTCGGCCCAGCGAAAGAAATACTCCGGGCTGTCAAACCAGCGCAACGCGGCGCGAATCTCGACCATCTCGGTCAGGATGACGGCGTCATAGGAGCCGCTTGCGATCGCGTCATGCGCCGGGCGAAAGTGGGGATGATCGTTTTCCTCGGCGAATCCGGTGATCGTATCGTCACCCCAATGCGCTTTCAGCGTGGTTCCCCAGCCGAGCTGGCTGTCATAGCGGTGGCCATCACCTGCAAGCTGGGCAAGCATCGCGGGCATGTCTCGGTTGACCAGGCTGTGACCCAGATGGAACACCGCCATCGGCCCCGGTGGTGCTGGCAGGGGCGTGGCCAGGCGGGCGTCCAACCCAGCGCTGTCGGCCCGGCTGGCACCGCGCCACCATGCGACGCCAGCAACCAGCCCCGCCAGCGGCGCGACTGCAAGTGCCAGGCGACGCGTCAGCCTCATAGGGAGACCCCCGCGAGCACCAGACCTTGTGCAAATGCCAACCGTCCGTCGATCACAGTGCCCGTGGCAAATCGGCCCTGATCCTGAAGGAACCGGGCCACGAACGTCTCATCTGCCAAGGTGATCTGCACCGCGTCAAAGTTGAACATCACACGCTCTTCCGGTGCTTGCGCCTTGAACACCGCCTCTTTCGCCGCAAAGGCGCGCCGCACCCAACGCCCGGGATCGTCGCGCGGAAGCTTGGCCAGTTCATCAGCGGTGCAGACCACGGGCCAGAGGTCAGGCTCGATCTCCTCATCAAGTTCAAGGTCAACGCCAAGCGGTGCAGACAGCCCGGCGGCGGCAACGGCAAGTCCGTGCGCATGGCTGATCGACCCAAAGACGCCATTCGGCCAGACGGCAGCGCGATCCTTGCCGATCGCAAGGCCGGCAGGCACCCGGCCCAGCGCAGCCAGACACCGCCGCGCGGCCGTTCGTCCGGCAGCAAACTCGGCCCGGCGCGCAGGGACAGCGCCTGCAATGCTGGCAAGCTCTTCCGGCCAGAGCGGATGGGTCTGCGAAGGCGAAATCCGTTCCGCCGCGACGGCGACGTGCCGTGGGAAAAGTGTCCCCAAAGCCGCTTCGATCGCCGCCAGTCGCAAGGGCAGCGTCATCCCATGGCCCTTTCGCGCGCCTCGCGCATTGCCCGCCTGCGGGCCATCGCATCCAGTCTGGCGTCGGGCGCAGAGTCAGGAACGGCGGACACGGGCGGCTGGGCTACTTTCGCCCCAAGATGCGCCGCAAGGGCGGAGAGGACGGGAAACCGAAAGATGTCGGTGATCGTCAGGCGGTCGGATTTCAGCGCAACCTTCAGGTCCCGATGCGCCTGAACGGCCAGAAGCGAATGCCCCCCCAGCGCAAAGAAGTTGTCCGACCGGCCAATGTTGGTCACGCCAAGCACCCTTGCCCAAACCGCCGCGATAGCCTGCTCCACGTCGTCCTCGACCGGCAGCGCGACGCCCCCCGCTGCGGTGGACCGCGCAGCCGGCGACGGCAAGGCGTTGCGGTCGACCTTGCGGTTGGGGGTAAGCGGGAAGGCTTGCAGAATGACGACATGGGCCGGGACCATCACATCGGGCAGACTTGCCGACAGGCCTTGACGCAAGCCATCTTCGGTCACCAAGCCATTTGCCGTGACATAGGCGACCAGGCGCACGTCGCCCGGCGTGTCTTCCCGCGCCAGGACCACGCCCTGCCGAACCCCGGGGATCGCCTCAAGCGCGGCTTCAATCTCTCCCAGTTCGATGCGGTGCCCGCGTATCTTGACCTGAAAATCCGCGCGACCAAGGAAATCGAGACGGCCATCGGGACGGCGCCGCACCAGATCGCCGGTGCGGTACATCCGTCCCGTGGCGGCAAACGGGTCCGGGCGGAACCGCTCTGCGGTCAGGTCGGGCCGCTGGAAATAGCCCTGCGCGACTCCGTCGCCACCAATCCAAAGCTCGCCTTCGGTCCCGTCCGGCAGCGGATTGCCAGCGTCGTCCAGCACGTAAAGCGCCGTATTCGCGATGGGGGTGCCAATATTCACCACCCCCTCTTGCCCAGTCGTCGCCTCGACCGAGGACCAGATCGTCGTTTCGGTCGGCCCGTACATGTTCAGCACAGGCCGGGCGATCAATCCCGAAAGATCGGCGGCCAGGCGTCCGGGCAATGCTTCGCCACCGACAAGGATCTGCTTCAGCCGGGCGAGTGCGGTCCGCGCGCCAGCGTCTTCGATCAGCATCCGCGCCATCGACGGTGTGCACTGAAGATGGGTGACGCCGTGCGTTACGATCAGTCCGGCCAGCGACTCGTCCTTGGCAGTCCCGCTGTTCGTACGCCGCAGCACCTCGGCCAAGGGCGTCAGGGCCGCCAGAACCTGCGCCGAGGGGATACCATAGTCGATCAGGCAGGCCACTTCATCCACGTCGATCATCTTCAGCTCTTCGACGCGGGCAACGCAGTCCTCGACCGTCCCGAACAGGCCGGAGTCTTCGAAATACCGCTGGAACGCGAAGTCGAGAATTGCCTCCATCTCTTCGGCCGCCAGTCCGGCAAGGTCGATCTGCATCGGGTTCGAGACACCCTGAGGTTTCTTGAAAGCAGGAAAGGCCCAAGCGTACTGCTTGATCAGGGCAGCGGCGCTGCGAAGGTAGTCTTTCATCGGTTCGCGGGCAATTTCGCGGGCGACGTCCCGATCTTCGGCGATGAAGGTGTGCAGCATCAGCGTCACTTTGAACGCAGCCGGGTCGTGCCCGGCCTCCGCCAGCGCCGCGCGGTAGATCTTCACCTTCTCACCAACCTCGGCGACCGATTGGCCCAAAAGGTGGGTCAGCACGTTCGCACCAAGCCGCCCGGCATCGCGCCACGTCTCTGGGTTGCCAGCCGTCGTAACCCAGACCGACAGCTCTTTCGACACCGGGCGAGGTTGGGTCACCACCGGATGCATCGCTCCGTCCAGACGCGGAAATTCCACCGGTTCGCCGCGCCACAGACGACGAAGCAGGCCAATCGCATCCAGCATCGCCTGTCTGTTTGCGGGGGGGGTGTTTTCTGGCCGAAGCACAAAGTCGTCCGGCTGCCAGCCCGAGGCGATGGCCAGCGCCGCCCTGCCGTTGGTCAGGTTGTCGATGACCGCCCATTCCTCGGCGATCCTAGCTGGGTGGTGCAGGGGGGCGACGCAGCTGCCCGCCCGAACCCCAATATTCTTCGTCACGGCGGCCACCGCCGCCCCCGTAACCGAGGGGTTGGGGTATGGTCCGCCAAAGGCGTGGAAATGCCGCTCTGGTGTCCAGACCGCGCAAAACCCGTTTGCATCGGCGAACTTGGCCCCTTCCAGCAGCAACTCGTACTTGGCGGGTCCGGCCCCGTCGTCATTGCCCCAGTAAAACAGGCTGAACTCCATCTTCCGCGCGCTGAGCGGCTCGCCACCCGACGGTTGCAGCCGCGCAGCATCGCCTGCCACGACCACAGAAAACCCACGCGACAAGGTCCAGAACAGCTCCAGCACCGAAATGTCGAAAGAGATCGAGGTGACTGCCAGCCAGACGCCGGGATCGGTGCCCATGACATCGTCCATTCCGGCAAAGAAGTTGATCACGTTGCGGTGGCTGACAACGACGCCTTTCGGCCTTCCGGTCGAGCCGGAGGTGTAGATCACATAGGCCGCATCGTTCGCGTCAGGTCCCGCGTCAGGCGCAGTCGCGCTGGCCGACTGCACCCGCGCGTCGGTGTCCACCGCCAGCAGTATCGGCCCCTTGGGCAAATCCGGCATGACGCCGGCCTGCGTGACGATGACGGTGCAACCCGAATCCTCGGCATATAGGGACAGACGATCTGCCGGATAGCTTGGGTCCATCGGCACATAGGCGGCTCCGGCAAGCTGGACGCCAAGCGCGCCTGCAATCATGTCGATGCCCCGGTGGCAGGCCAACCCGACCAACGCACCCCGGTTGATTCCCATTGACCGCAGGGAATTGGCGATCCGGGCTGCCCTTTCCACCAGCCCAGCATAGGTGACCCTGCTTTCACCTGACACCACCGCAATTGCATCGGGCGTCCTGGCGGCTTGGGCCAGAATGGCTGCGGGCACGGTCAAGGTGTGGTCATAGGCCCGGCTGGTTGTGGCCAATGCGCCAGAGAACCGCTGCCTTTCGCTGTCGAACAGGGCACTGATCCCCGCAAGCGCGACGTCCGGCTTTGCCCGCATCTCTGCTGCGATGCGCGCCATCCGCTGCGCAAGAGCGTTCGCCTGCCCGGTGGAAAGGCGCGCGGCGTCGTACCACATCATCGGCGACGTTCCGAACGCCAGGGTCACGACTGACCCGTCAACCGGCGCTTGCCCAACGCTTATCGCAAGGGCCGAAGGGACCAGCGACGACAGGTCAGGCTCACGCAACGCAAGGTCGGCCGCCACTCCGCCCGCAGCGCGCGCCAGAGCAATTGCCTGTTCCGCCAGCGCCTCTGCGTCTTTGGTCGCGCCCGAGGCGTCAATCCGCACGGGCACCCAAGGCAAGACGTAGCCAGGTGCCGTATCTTGCCCATCTGACTGGACAAGGTCGCCCCGGCCACGGCCAAGCGCCCGCAGCGCCGCAAGGGCGAGACGCGCCATCGGCTCGTCCGGCAACGGCACCGAGTGCCAGTCTGCTGCGGCATCCGAAACCGTGCCGATCATTACGGGATCCGCCGTCAGCAAGCCGCCGCGCAGCCGCGCCTCGCCCTCAGCCACTGGTGCCAGCGCCGCCGACAGACGCGCCGCCTCTGCCGCGTCAGGCGATTCAAGACGGCTGACCTGCAGCGTCGATGGATCGACCATCGCCCCGTCCATTCTGCGCAGGCCCGTCAAGCGAACAGCACCCTCAGCGCACGCGACGGTCAGCGTGTCGTCAGTTGCGCCCAGGACATCACCTGCGGTGCCAGACCCGGTCACGGCTTCGGCGCCGGACACGGCAAACACCGTTCCGCTGACGTCGATCTTGGGAACGGCAATCGGATTTCGATAACCACTGTGGTCCAGCGCCCTGACCGTCCGCGCCACTTCGGCAGCGGGTTTGCCAAAGTCCAGCCGCCCTGCCGCCCAGGGCCGATCTGCCCGGCGCCACATGCGGCGCGGGCCGACGGGCTGCGGCTGACGGGGGTGGCCCCCGGCCTCAAGCGCGGGCATCACGTCGGCAAAGCTGTCCAACCCTGCCGCAAAGCAACGGGTGTTCAGGGTAAAAGCCGTATCGTCGGGTTCGATCGGAAAATCCCGGCGGGCCAGCACGTCACCGTCGTCGATCCCTGCAGTCAGCAGATGCCACGTCACCGCGTGGGTTGGCTCGCCGTTCAGGATTGCCCAGACCGGGGCGTTCAGCCCGGCATACCCTGGCAACGGACCATCGTGAAAGTTCACCCCGCCCTGCCCCGCCAGCGCCAGCACCGCGTCGGGGACCAGCGACAGGTTAGCCACCGAAAGCACCCAGTCCACGTCAGTCCCGGCAAGCCGGTTGGCCAGTCCCGGGCCGGGAGCCACGATGCGCAGCGACCGTTCGGCAGCCCAAGCCGCCACCTTTGCCTCCCGCGTGACCACCGCCGCAAGACTGTGGCCCCGCTCCAGCCAGCGGTTTCCGCATTCGACGGTCAGACTGTTGCTGCCGATCAATAGCGCTGTCAGGGGCATGCTCTGGCTCCGTTCATTCTGCGGCCAATCTGCGGTCGAAGACCGGCGCCGGCTTGGCCTCGGCCGCCAGGATGGCATTGCGCATCCGCGCGGACAGGACCCGCACATTGGGCTCCAGCACCATCGAGTCGTGGTCTCCCGGCACCTCGACCACGTCCAGTCTGGGCGCGAACGGAGTCCAGAGATTGTCAGGGAAGACATATTCCCGCGCCGAACTGACCCAGTTCCCCTTGGTGACTTTCCAGTGGCGGTCCGGCGGTGGCCGGTACAGGACAACCCGCCCATCCGCCCAGGGTTTCAGCTGATAGCTGCCGACAGCCTGCAGGAACGCGGCCTCGATCTCGGCATTGTGAAAGGACGGTACCGTGGGGTCCGGCTCGTGCGCCGCGATGGCCCGCCGGGATCGTTCCCATTCGATCCTTCGCCGCGCCCATTCGGCCAGGAACTTCGGGCCGCCACGACGCAGTTCTGCCATCTTTATCATGGCCTTGTCTGGGGCGGTCAAGGTCGGCCTTACCGGCATCGGGGTGTCCAGAAGTGCCATCAGCGCGACCTCTTCGCCGGCCGCGCGAAGTTGCTGGCCAATCTCCCACGCCGTCAGCCCCCCCCCCGAGAAGCCGCCCAGCAGGTAGGGGCCCTTCGGCTGCACCTGCCTGATTTCAGCCACGCAGTCTGCCGCCGCCGCTTCGATGGTGCGATGCGGCTCTGCATCGCCGAACAGCCCGCGCGCCTGCAGGCCGTAGAATGGCCGGTCGTTGCCCAGAAGGTGCGCCAGATGCCGCAGATTCAGAACGTTTCCGAACATCCCCGCCACCAGGAAGAAGGGTGTTCCCGGTCCGCCCTCGCCTGCGTGCATGGCCACAAGATGAGTAAAGCTCGGGCCAGCCGGATCAGCCTTGGCTGCCGCCGCCGCAGCGGTTTCATCCTCGGGCCCAATGCGGGCGGTGATCAGGGCAGCACAGCGCGCGATCGTCGGCGCTTCGAACAGCACGGAAATGGGGAGATCGATCTTCCACTGCCGACGGATCATCGCAAAAAGCCGGACAGCAATCAGCGAGTGTCCACCCAGCGTGAAGAAGTCGTCTTCCACACCCACATCGCTGACACCCAGAAGGTCGGCCCAGAAGCCAGCCAGCGTCCGCTCTACGCCCGTGCGCGGGGCGACATAGGCGGTCTCCAGGTCCGGACGCGCAAAGCCCGACCCATCCGCATCGGGCCGCACATCCAGCGCTGCGCTTTGGCGCAGCAGGGCTTGCAGGTCCAGCGACGACACCAGAACCTGCGGCGCGTCGACCGCAAGGGCGCGCAGGAACGCCTCGGCCCCCTCTCCCGGACGGATCCCGCCCGCAAGCGCCTGTGCCAGCCGCAATTCGGCCGGAGTGGTCGAGCGCTGCACGTCATCCGCCATCACGTCACGCGGGGCGGGCGGGGCCGGTTTTGCCAGCACCTCATTGGCCGAGATCAGACGGAAGGTGATCCGCTCCACCTCCACCAGGACCTGCCCGGCAGCGTCGGTCAGGGTCACGTCGAACGCGGCCACGTCCGCACCGGCAGGTCCCGCCAGCCGGACCCAACTGCGGATGTCTGCGGGCAAGGACGCAAAGACCCGCACCTCGCCCAGGGTCACCGGCACCCAAATCGCGTCTTCGGGGGCTTGCGGCAACAGGGCCAGCCCCCAGCCGGTGCCGATGTCGAAAAGCGCCGGATGGATCGCGCAGGTCCCGACATCGGGCGCAGCCTGGGCGGAAAGCGACAGAGTCGCAAGCCCCTCGCCCGAGCCTAGCGCCGTGGCCCGCAAGACCTGCCAGCGTGGACCGAAGGCCAACCGATCCTCTTGCGCCGAGGGAAGATTCACGCCGCCCTGCGCGCTTTGCCGCTGCGGGCAGCGCGCCCCGATTTCAGCCAGATCCAGCTTGGGTGCCGATCTTTCCAGCAGTGAAATCCCCGCCTCGGCGGTCAGCACCCAACCCGCCGTTTCCAGCGCGCGCGCCTGCATCCTTTGCCCGCCGTCGCGCGTCCGCGTCAGAGACACACGCAGATCACGCGGCGTGTCCGCTTCCAGCCGGAAGGGCCGGAAGACGGTCAGGTCGGTCAGCGTGAATCCGGGCTTTGCCCCGATCGCGGAAAGCGCCTCTGCGGCGACTTCGGGCCAGGCCGCGCCAGGCAGAACCGCCGTCCCGTCGCGCAAACGGTGATCATCCATCACCCAATCAGCCGCGCTGAGAGTGGACAGAAACCGGGTCTCCTCCTCGGCTTTGATCATCCGCTCAAGGATCATCATTCCGGGCAGCGGCACCGTCATGCTGGCCTGACCCTGACGGCGCGCGTCGGCGTCTGCGGCCATGCCGATCCCGGACCAGATCCCCCAGTTGATCGCCGTCACCTTGGTCTTGCCGCCTGCCCGCGACCGGGCGAAGGCATTCAAATACTCGTTCGCCGCCACATAATCCGCCTGCCCCGCTGGCGAGATCACTGTCGAGGTCGAAGAAAACAGGACAAGCCGCGCAATGCTGCCGTCGGGAAACAACGTCCCCAGCAGTTTCGTCCCGTGCACCTTGGGCGACAGGACCGCCTCTGCGGCCCCCGGGTCCTTGCCCAGCAGCGGCGCATCTTCGACCGTGCCTGCCGCATGGATCACGCCGTGGGCCGCCCCCAGCTCCAGCCTGACGCGGTCCAGGGCGACGCGCATTTCCTCGGGGTTGCAGACATCCGCTGCCAGCGCCAGCACCTTGCCCAGACGCTGCAATTGCGCCAACACGCCCGCCCGGACGCTTCCCGGCTCGGGCAGGTGCCGCCCGATCAGTGCCACTTTCGCCCGGCTGTCGCGGAGCAACCGCTCGGCAACCGTCACGCCAATGCCACCAAATCCGCCGGTCACGACCCAGACCGAACCTTCGGGAATCCGTTCCATTTCGGGCAGGGGAGCCGATGCCAGCCGCGCCTCTAGCCGCCGCGATCCGCGAAGGGTGGCCACCGTGTTGGCGGGGACGGCCAACATCTCTTCTAGCAGCAGCACCAGTGTTTCGTCCGGGATTCCCTTGCGGGCGTCCGAAAGCGCCACGTCCAGCATCGCGCCAGTCAATCCCGGCAATTCGCGCGGCATCACCTTGATCGGTCCGGCCACCGTCGCCTTTTCCGGATAGGCAAGCGGTTCTTGCCGAACTTGCGCGGCACCGGACGTGACGACCAGCAGATGCGGCAAAGGTGACAACCCGATTTCGCCGATGGCCTGCCCAAGGAAGAACAGGCTCCAGAATCCCTGCTCCAGATTGCGCTGGAAGAAGCTGCCACCGGGACGGAACGTCTCATCCGATGTCACCAGCCAAAAATGCACGATCCGCGCCGGTGACAGGCCGCGCTGGCCAAGGTCGGCCAGCAGGGCATCATAGCCTTCTCGCCCGTGTTCAGGGGCGATGATGTAGCTGTCTTCATTGGTCCGCGCGAACGCGTCGCCCGCATGGACAGTGATCACCCGGTGACCGGCCAGTCGCAACCTTTGCACAGCCGCCCGGGCCAGACCGGTCTCATCCGCAAAAATGAGCCAGGTTTGCGGCGTGCCAAGCTCTGTCTCGACGTCCAGCGGACAGTCCGCAGGCGCCGCGCGCCATTTCAGTTGATATCCGAAGTCGGCAACCTTGTCGTGGCGCTCGGGCACCAGGTCCAGGTCTGTGCCTGCTGCGGGCTTGCCGGGCTCGACGAAATAGCGCGCACGCTGGAATGGATAGGTCGGCAGCACCACCCGCCGCCGCCGCGCCCCGCCCCAGATCTGGCTCCAGTCAGGATCGGCGCCGCAGGCCCACAAACGTCCCAACGTCGCCATGAAGTGCCGGTCGTCCGAGACGGGATCTTCCGGGTGCCGCAAGCTTGCTGGAACCGGTTGCCCCCCCATCGCGCCGTTGGCCTGTGCCAGCGTCGCCAGAGCGCGCCCTGGCCCGACCTCGAGATAGACACGATCCGCCTTCTGCCGAAGCGTCTGCATCCCCGCTGCAAACCGAACCGTTCCGCGCAGGTGCGCCACCCAGTAGTCCGGGCTGGTCGCGTCGGACGCGGTCAGTATCTGGCCGGTCCGGTTCGAGATGATCGGAATCTGCGGCGGCATCAGCCGCATCCCCGCCAAGTGGGACCGAAACCGCTCCAGGATCGGCTCCAGCATCCGACTGTGCGCGGCGATGTCGATGGCGATGCGGGTGGTGTCGATATCCTCGTCCTTCAGACGGGCGGTCAGGGCGGCAAGGTCGGCGTCAGCGCCAGACACGACGGTAAGCTCGGGGGCATTGACGGATGCGACGTCAAGTCCGGCCAGATAAGGCAGCAGCGCAGCTTCCGACATCGGGACCGACAGCATGCCTCCGGCCGGAACGGTATCGAAAAGCTGGCCGCGAAGCCGCACCAGACCCACCGCCTCTTCAAGGCTCATCACCCCCGCCAGACAGGCGGCGGCGTTCTCTCCCATGCTGTGACCGATCAGAACCGAGGGCTTTATCCCCCAACTCTCCCACAGCCGGGCCAGCGCAATTTCGACGACAAGGATCAACGGGAGCTGCAAGGATGGCCGCCTCAGCCGCTCTGCCGCTGCCGCTTTGGCGTCCGGGCCGGGCAGCCAAAGGGCGCGAATCTCGTCTTCGGCGGGGCCCAGCGCTGCAAGTCCGCGGTCCATCCATTCTGCGAACACCGGCTCGGTCTCGTACAGGTCGCGCGCCATGTCGGGGTATTGCGCGCCTCCGCCCGGGAACATGAACACGACGTCTGGCGTGTCGCCAACGCGACGCTGGGTGAACACCCGGCGGGGGTCGCCTGCCTCGAGCAGGGCGGCGGCCTCGTCGTGCGAGCCTGCCACCAGAACGCGCCGATGCTCGAATGCGCGGCGGCCCTCTTTCAGCGTATAGGCCACATCGGCCAGGGGCTGCTCGGGATGCGCACGAAGGTGGGCGGCAAGCCGGACCGAGGCCTC
>ERZ724516.673-NODE-673-length-20748-cov-7.580003_pt1 | contig 20748 bp, 23 predicted proteins | sample MGYA00376049_ERZ724516 | MGnify/ENA primary metagenome ERZ724516 (study PRJEB28724, sample SAMN07190886) | activated sludge metagenome | isolation source: activated sludge of sewage treatment plant in Hong Hong | place: USA: Christiansburg, Virginia | collected... | reverse complement strand
AGGCTGGCCTCTAGGTGCTAAGGTGTTTATACACCGATGTTACCTGAAACTGGCGCTTTTGAGCTTAATCGCAGGCTGGAATCGTTGGTTTTATCCGGGTGTAATGGCTTAAGTCGGTTTTCTGTTCCATTGCTCCCCGAACCCCATGCAGCCCCGGAAACCAATTACCCGCGATAACAAAAGGGTTGTCGATCACCACTGTATTGCTGCGTTTTTCATAGCACCATGCGCTTATATCCAGGAGGATAGTGGCTGACTCGGCCTATAAGTTTTGAGAGAAGTAATCACCTAACCGTGGGTATGGCGTTTGACAAATCGGCTTGATCTATTAAGATACATGTTAAATATATCTTTAAAGAAAGCAGGTGCTATGGCCATTACTTTGACAAATGCGGCTGCTCGCCAAATTGCCTCCCAGCTTGCCAAGCATGCATGTGGTCTGGGTTTGAGGGTGGGTGTCAAACCGGTCGGTTGCTCCGGCTTGACCTACACATACGCCATTACCGACAGCATCAATCCGGACGACCATGTGTTTGACCACGCGGGCAGCAAGCTGGTGGTCGATGCCAAAAGCCTGGCAAGTATTGACGGAGCGCAGCTCGACTTTGTGACAGAGGGAATGAAGCAGGCTTTTCAATTCGACAACCCCAATGTCGGCAGTACGTGCGGTTGTGGCGAGAGTTTCAATTTGAAAAAGCTTGCACCATGACCAGCACTTTGCAAGACCGAGTTAGCCAGCCCTACCGACACGGAATTTACGCCCTTCAAAAAATGAAACTTAGGTCACCACAAACTTTTCATGATCAAAAATTTTCGGGTGGCATGTTGAGTGGGATCGATATACCCGTGCGCAGCCTGCGCACCCAAGAGGAAAGGTAGCACACCGATGGACAGTGCAATATTAAGCTTATTGGGGGCCTTCTTGCTCTCGATCATGGGTTTGTTTTTCTTCATATGGTCTATGCGCAAGGGCTTGCTGGTGGAGAACCCCCTTGCAGCATCGATCATTTTTGCACCGGGTGAGCTAGGCAAGGTCGATGACCCAGCGATACCCGGCAACGCCCAAGAGTGCCTGCCAGGGGTGGCGTCCGGACCTGGCGAAGGCGAGCACTTGGCCGACCCGGACGAGCTACGGAACCGCATTGAGTCCGATCACTCCAGCGCATTCCCAGTGTTCATGTTCATCGCGTTTGCATGTTTCTGGCTGGTGTTGGGATCCTTCGCGGGGCTGACGGCGTCTCTTAAGCTACACATGCCAGACTGGCTGGTGGGCGAGGCCTGGCAGACCTTTGGGCGCATTCGCACGGTGCACCTCACGGCGGTGTTGTATGGCTGGATCACCAATGCGGCGCTGGGTGTAATCATCTGGGTACTACCGCGCCTGCTGCGTACGAACCTAGTGGGCGCGATGTGGGTGATGTTGGGCGGCGCGCTGATCAATACCGGAATTGCCAGCGCGATTGGGGCCATTGGCTCGGGATGGACAGACGGCATGGAATACCTGGAGATTCCGTGGCAGATCGGCATCTTCATCGTGGCCGGGTTTGTCTGCATCATCATCCCCGTGCTGTATACGCTGGTCAACCGCAAGGTCGAGTCGCTGTATGTGAGCGTCTGGTACATGGTTGCGGCGCTACTGTGGATTGCGCTTCTGTTCATCATCGGCAAGCTGCCGGGCGTGCACACTGGCGTGCAGCAGGCCACCACCAATTGGTGGTACGGGCACAACGTGCTGGGTCTGTGGTTCACACCCGTCAGCGTGGGTGCCATTTATTACTTTTTGCCTAAAATCATCGGGCGGCCGGTGCGTTCTTACAACCTGTCGATTCTCGGGTTCTGGACGCTGGCATTCTTCTACGGCCAGGTGGGAGGCCACCACCTGATTGGCGGGCCGATCCCGGGCTGGCTAAGCACGCTGTCAATCGTCCAAAGCATGATGATGATCATTCCTGTGGCAGCCTTCACCATCAATATGGCCAGCACAATGCGGGGGCGCATGCACATGGCTCGGCAGTCGCCCACGCTGCGTTTCATGATGTTTGGTGGCTTCATGTACATGCTGTCGTCGCTGCAGGGCTCGCTGGAGGCGCTGCGCAGCGTGAACCAGGTGGCGCACTTCACGCATTTCACCGTAGCGCACGCCCACCTGGGGGCCTATGCATTTGTCACGATGGTTCTGTTTGGAGCCATCTATTTCATGCTGCCACGTGTGTTGCATTGGGAGTGGCCGTATCCGCGCCTGATCACGCTGCAGTTCTGGTTGGCGGTTGTGGGTATCAGCATCTACTTTGTAGGCCTGTCCATTGGCGGGTGGCTGCAGGGTCTGGCCATGTTGGATGCCTCGCGGCCATTCATGGAGTCGGTGGCAGTGACGATTCCCTATCTCCAGTGGCGAAGTCTGGGGGGATCATTGATGGTACTGAGTCACTTGATTTTTGTTGGCCACTTCCTGGCCATGGCGCTGCGCTTTGGCCCAACACGCACAGGCGCGGCGCTTTTTACACGGCCCGCCAAGGCCTTGGAGCTCGCACATGGAAAATGAAATCAAACTCGCAGCTGGTGCCATGGTGGCACTGGCCGTCGCAACGGCCGCGTTGGTAGTTTTGCCCTATCTGCAGGTGCGCGACATCGCGCCACCCGAGGGCCTCAAACCTTACAGCAGCGCCGAGCTGCGTGGGCGGCAGGTGTACATCTCCAATGGCTGCGTGTATTGCCATAGCCAGCAGCCCCGCGACCGCAACTTGGGTCCCGATGCCGAGCGTGGCTGGGGACGAGCGTCGGTGCCTGGCGATTATTTCTACGATAAACCCCACCTGCTGGGCAGCATGCGCACCGGGCCCGACTTGTTCAACATTGGTGCGCGCCAGCCCAGCAAGGATTGGCATCTAGGCCACTTGTATCAGCCGCGCGCCTACATACCCGGTTCGATCATGCCGTCGTACCCGTATATGTTTGAAGTGAAGGATGCCGCTGAGCCTGGCGACGAGGTCGTCAAACTGCCGCCGGGCCAGACGCCGCCCAGCAAGGTGGTGGTGGCACGATCTGAGGCCTTAGACCTGGTGAAGTATCTGCAAGGTATGAACCACACCTACCCGGTGCTGCCACCCACCGTGCAGCAGGCCACCGCAGCAACACAGCCCGCTACCGCAATCCCCTTATCGTCCGCATCGGCCGCAACGCCTGTCCCCTAACCCAGCAAGAGGCCACCATGATCCCCAAACCCGACACCACCCACCATGCGCAAGAGCGCGAAAACGCCGATCCCGAAGAGCGAATCCGTCCTGTCCCCTTGGCAGCAGTCGTCGTGACGCTGGCCATGGTGCTGTTTGGCGTGGTCTATATCTTTATCTCCGAACCGTTTGGTAGCGCGGGCCTGGGCGACCGTCGTACTTTGGCCGACTTGTCGGGGCCCGCGCCGGTCGCCGTCGGGGCGGCAGTAGACGGCAAAGCCGTATTTAACGGGCAGTGTGTGGCCTGTCACCAGGCCACGGGTAAGGGCTTGCCAGGCGTATTTCCTCCGTTAGATGGTTCTGAATGGGTGCAGGGCGACGCGCGCACCTTAGCCAACATCCTGCTGCACGGTATTAATGGCGAAATTAGCGTGGCCGGCACCACGTACAACGGCGCTATGCCCGCCTTCCAGCAACTAGGTGACGCCGAACTTGCGGCAGTGGCAAGCTACATCCGCAGCAACTGGTCGAACAAGGCCAATTCGCTACCCTCCACATTGTTTGAGCAAGAGCGCAAAGCCAGCAGCGCGCGTACCAAGCCGTTTGAGGGAGGCGCTGCACTGAAGGCACTGTCGGATAAATCCAACTGACGAGTCGATTCACAAAGTAGAGAAGAAAGTTTCGCCTGCTATGTTACGGACAGCACTGCTAGTTAGTTTGCTGGCGCTGATGGGTTACGCCAGTGCCAGCTGGCTGACACATGACTTCCAAATCTGGACGGCCGAAGGCGCGCGCCGCCTTGAGGTTGCGCAGCAACCAGTGCCGGTGCCACCCGTGACCGTCGAAGGCCCCGGCATCGCTGCGCAAACGCTGCCCGCGCTGTTGGCGCAGGGCGGCGATGTAACTCTGGTGGATTTCTTCTACACGCGATGCAAGACGGTATGCCTGTCGCTGGGCAGTAACTTTCAGCAATTGCAAGCCGCCCTGGAGGCCGACCGCGATGCGGGTACCCGCGTCGGTGTGCGCTTGTTGTCCATCAGCTTCGACGGCGCACACGACAGTTCCACCGTATTGCAGGCCTATGCGCGAACCCTGCAGGCCGACCCGGTAGTGTGGAACTGGGTGCGCGTGCCCAATGCGTCAGAGCAGCAGTGGCTGCTGCAGCGCCTGGGCGTAGTAGTGGTTCCCGACGGGCGCGGTGACTATGAGCACAATGCCGCCTTTCTAGTGTTGGACACACGGGGCCGTCTGGTACGGGTGTTTGACTTGGTGGAGCAGCAGCTGGCGCTCGACTTTGCGCGCCACTTAGCCCAAAGGGAGTCTCTGTGATCCGGCAGCCCATGCGCGTGGCCGTTGACGTCGTGGCGGCGTACGTCACGCCTAGGCGACAGGTGTGGGCGGGCGCTGCACTGTTGGGGCTTTTGCTTTTGCCTGCGTTGCGCCAATGGCTCACCGCCAGTATGTGGCGGCACATGGTGCTGCAGTTTCCGTTGTGGATGCTGGCCGGGGCCTGTCTGGCGGTAGCGCTACCGCCTGCAGCAAGCGCCCACATGGCGCGCTGGAACGCTTATGGGATCAGTGGTCTGGTGGGCGTAGGCACGGTGCTGGCAGTGCTGATGGTGCCGCGCGTGCTCGATCTGGTTCTGGTGTCGGTACCACTCGAAGCGGCCAAATGTGTCGCTCTGCTGCTCGCGGGCGCTGCGCTGCGGTTGTCCTGGCAAGCCGCGGGCCTTCTGATGCAGGGCTTCTTTTTAGGCAACATGCTTCCCATGACCGCCGTGGTGGGGCAGCTGTACATCGACAGTCCGCTGCGACTGTGCAACGCCTACCTGCTTGATGACCAGATCCGTCTCGGGACCTGGTTGATTGCTGTGGCAGCGCTACTCGCTTTAGGCTGGCTGGCGCATGTCGCCTGGCAAATGTCTGCAGGGCCTGGAGGCATCCCACGCCATTTAGAGGACCCGATTGAAAGTGATGGGCATTAACACGCCCGGTGGGTTGCCCCACCACAGTTCAGCAGGCATCGACAAAGGAGAATAGAAATGAAAATCGGAATAGTTGGTTTGGGCCGCATGGGTTCCGGCATGGCACAACGCCTGATACGCAAGGGACATGAATGCGTCGTCTATGACGCGAAGCCAGCAGCAGTGACCAGTCTTCAGGAAGCCGGTGCCACTGGTGCCGCGTCGATGCAGGAAATGGTCGCGCAAATGGCCAGACCGCGCGCCATTTGGCTGATGATTCCGGCTGCCATGGTAGACCATGCGTTGAACGACTTGGTGCCACTGCTTGCCCCTGACGACATCATCATCGATGGCGGCAATTCGTATTACCGCGATGACATGCGTCGAGCCGCCGAGTTGAAGGCCAGAGGCATTCACTATCTGGATGTAGGCACCAGTGGTGGCGTAGCCGGCATTGATCGCGGCTATTGTTTGATGATCGGAGGTGAAGCTGAAACCGTTGCGCACTTGCGGCCGATTTTTTCGTCTCTTGCGCCTGGCATGGCGGTGGCAGCGCGTACCCCTGGCAGGAATGATAACCCTGGCGACGCAGAAGAGGGGTTCCTGCATTGCGGCGCGCATGGCGCCGGTCATTTTGTCAAGATGATCCACAACGGCATCGAATATGGCCTGATGGCGGCGTACGCAGAGGGCTTCAATATTCTGCGCAATGCCAATGTGGGCAAGCGAACGCAAAACGTAGATGCGGAGACGACACCACTACACCATCCGGAGTTCTACCAATTTGACATGAACTTATCCGAGATCGCAGAGGTCTGGCGGCGGGGTAGCGTAGTCGGCTCATGGTTGCTCGACTTAACCGCTGAAGCCCTCCAGAAAAATCCTGAACTTGACAACTACGGCGGACACGTTTCGGATTCTGGCGAAGGTCGATGGACTGTCCAGGCTGCCATTGAGGAAGGTGTCCCTTCAAATGTTCTTAGCGCTGCGCTGTTTGCGCGTTTTGCATCACGCGGGCAGGCCGGTTTTTCCGACCGGGTGTTGTCAGCAATGCGCGCCGGGTTCGGCGGCCACATGGAAAAGACAGATGAATAGCTGAAGTGCATATGCGATGCATTCAGCGCATCGAAATATGAATACCCATCTGACCAAAACGGGCAAATCGACCGGCTAAATTGGTAGAATTTTAAAAGATATGTAATAAATACATCTTTTAAAAAACTACCTTATTTGCGAACCTCTAAAGGCAGACCATGCAAACGACCGAACAAGCACCCGCCCTGAACCAGGCTCTGGATGGTCCCTACCGCCATGGTTTTGTCACCGACATCGAATCGGATGCCTTACCACCAGGTCTGGACGAGAGGACTGTTCGCGCCATCTCGCGCAAGAAACGCGAGCCCGATTTTTTACTGCAGTGGCGTCTGAAAGCTTTGGCCTTGTGGCAGACGCTGCAGCCGCCCCAGTGGACCTCATTGCGCATCAACCCGATCGACTTTCAGGCCTTGTGCTACTACTCGGCACCCAAGTCGCTGAAGAACGCGCCCAAGAGCCTGGCCGAGGTGGACCCCAAGTTGCTGGAAACTTATGAAAAGCTGGGCGTGCCGCTGCACGAACGTGCCCGCCTGGCTGGCGTGGCGGTGGACGCGGTGTTCGACTCGGTGTCAGTGGGCACCACATTCCGTGAGCAACTGGCCAAAGTGGGCGTGGTCTTCAGCTCGTTCTCGCACGCGGTGGAGCACCACCCGGAACTGATCGAACGCTACCTGGGCAGCGTGGTGCCGATGGGTGACAACTTCTATGCAGCGCTCAATTCAGCCGTGTTCTCCGACGGCTCCTTTGTCTACATCCCCAAGGGCGTGCGCTGCCCGATGGAGCTGTCGTCGTACTTTCGCATCAACGCGCGCAACACCGGGCAGTTCGAACGCACGCTGATCATTGCCGAGGAAGGCAGCCACGTGAGCTACCTGGAAGGCTGCACGGCGCCGCAGCGCGACGAGAACCAGTTGCACGCGGCCGTGGTGGAACTGGTGGCACACGACGACGCCCACATCAAATACTCGACCGTGCAGAACTGGTACCCCGGCGACGAACAGGGGCGTGGCGGCATCTACAACTTTGTCACCAAGCGCGGCCTGTGCGCAGGCCAGCGCGCGCACATTGCCTGGACGCAGGTGGAAACCGGCTCGGCCATCACCTGGAAATACCCCAGCGTGGTGCTGCGCGGGGATGACTCCAGCGGCGAGTTCCATTCCATTGCCGTGGCCAACCACTTCCAGCAGGCCGACACTGGCACCAAGATGATCCATCTCGGTCGCAATACCAAGAGCCGCATCGTCTCCAAGGGCATCAGCGCCGGGCACGCCCACAACAGCTACCGGGGCTTGGTGCGCGTGGCCCCCACTGCCGCCAACGCGGGCAACACCACGCAATGCGACTCGCTGCTGATCGGCCCGAACTGTGGTGCCCACACCTATCCGTATGTGGATACCGCGCGCAGCGATGCCGTGGTGGAGCACGAGGCCACCACCACCCGCATCTCGGAGGAGCGGCTCTTCTACTGCCAGCAGCGCGGCATTGCCCCGCAGGACGCCACGGCACTGATCGTCGGCGGCTTTTGCCAGGCCGTGCTCGAAGAGCTGCCGATGGAATTTGCCCTGGAAGCCAAGGCCCTGCTGGCAGTGTCGCTGGAAGGCGCGGTGGGTTAAGGATGTGATGTGGAGAGGCGACAAATATCTGAACAAAAAACGCCATTCCCGCACGTCCAGTAAGCGTTTATTGCTATCAATATTGAATAAAGGATACCCCATGACCACCCCATCTCCCCTGCTGCAAGTGCGCAAGCTGCGCGTCGATGTGGGTGAGCGCAACGTGCTCAAGTCGGTCTCGCTCGACGTGGCGCCCGGCGCTCTGGTGGTGCTGATGGGTGCCAACGGCAGCGGCAAAAGCACGCTGGGCCTGGCACTCGCCGGCCACCCGAGCTACCGCATCGTCTCCGGCCAGGCGCGGTTTGGCGGGCAAGATTTGCTGGCCATGAACGCCCAGGAACGCGCCCGTGCCGCCTTGTTTTTGTCGTTTCAGGTGCCGCCCGACATCCCCGGCGTGAAGAACAACCTTTTTATCCGCAGCGCGCTCAACGCGGTGCGCGAAGCGCGCGGGCAGGTGCCGCTGGACGCTTTTGACTTTCTGGCCAGCGCGCGCACCGCCGCGCAGCAGTTGGGCCTGCCAGAAGCCATGCTGGGCCGCCCGGTCAATGAGGGCTTCTCCGGCGGCGAGCGCAAGCGCAACGAGCTGCTGCAGCTGGCCTTGCTGCAACCCCGCTTGGCGGTGCTCGACGAGATTGACTCCGGCATGGACGTTGATGGTGTGCGCGCGGTGGTGCAGTTGGTGCAAGGCCTGCGCGCCCAGGGCACGGCGTTTGTGGTCGTGTCGCACTACCTGCAACTGATCGAATCACTGGAGCCCGATACCGTGCTGCGCCTGGACCAGGGCTGCATCGCCGAATCGGGCGACCTGGAGCTGGCGCGCCGTATTGCACGCACCGGCTACGCACACGCCGCCGAAGCGGTGGGGGCCTGAGCATGGACACCGCCCGTGCCGACGCCCTGGCCGCCCGCGAACACCTGCACCAGCAAGGCTGGATCGCGCCGCGCAACGAATCCTTCCGCCACCTGCCGCCCCCCGGCATGGAGCGCTGGCTCCAGGGGCCAGCCGACGTCACAGCCCCTGGCTGTGACGCCCCGCCGCTGGCCGGTGCGGGCTGGACGCTGCACCCCGTTGGCAACGCACAGCAGGGTAGCGTACAGGCCCGCTGGCTGGACGCGCAGGACCCGGCGCAGCGTGCCGAACTGTTCGCCGGCCTGCCGTTGCCGGGCGACGGCGACGCAGCCCCCTTTGCCTGGGCCCACCGCGCGCTGTGCCGCCAGGGCCTGCGCCTGCGCGTGCAGGCCACACCCGGCAAAACAGGGCCTGACCAAAGCACCGTGTGGCTGCAACTGCGCCACCAGCCACGCGCCGAGGCAGAGGCCCCCCTGCTGGTGCTGGAGGTGGATGACGGCGTGCGCTGCGTGCTCATCGAAACCCACGAGCGCGAGGCTGCGCAGTGTGGCCGTGGTGTCGCGCAAAACCTGCACGTGCACATTCGCCTGGGCACCGGCGCTACGCTGCAGCACCTGCGCATGGCCGCGCCCGGCCCGCAAGACCACATGGCCCACCATGTGCACGCGCGGCTGGCCCCGCACGCCCACTACGAACAGGCCCTGATAGCCACCGGCAGCCTCTACCACCTGCAGCGCACCACGCTGGACCTGCACGGCCACCACGCCGCGGCCCACGCCGCTGGCCTGTTGCTGGCAGCGGGCACGGCGCTGGAGCAGCAGGTGCACACGGTACACCACACGGCCCACACCATAAGCCAGGTGGAGACTCTCGCCCTGGCCAGCGGCAGCGCACGTGTGGTGGTTAACGCGCACACCCGCATCGCCCCCGGAGCCGACGAAGCCGCCGTGCGCCAACGCCTCACCGGCATTCCGCTGGCAGGCCAGCCCCGGCTGGTGTTGCGTCCGCACCTGGAAATCCTGCACGACAAGGTGCAGGCCGCGCACGGTGCCACCTGGGGCGCACTGCCCGAAGACGCGCTGTTCTACGCCCGCCAGCGCGGGCTGGACGACACCAGCGCACGTGCGCTGATCGTCCAGGGCATGGCCCATGCGCTGGTGGCGCGTTGCATCGATCACCCGGAGTTGCTGGCCACCTGGCAAGACAGCGGCTGGCTGGCGGCCACCATCGCGCGCCATCTGGCGGCATCGCAGGAGGTGCCCCATGGGTGATATGCACACAACAGCGCTCTCGCCCACCCCACTGGGAAGCCCGCTGCGCGCCCAGTTTCCCATCCTGGCGCAGCGCATCAATGGCCAGCCGCTGGTCTATCTGGACAACGCCGCCACCACCCAGATGCCCCTGGTCGTGCTGGACGCCATGCGCCAGTTTGAAACCACAGCGCGCGCCAACATCCACCGGGGCGTGCACACCCTGAGCCAGCGGGCGACGGATGTATTTGAAAACGCACGCGAAACCGTCAAGCGCTTTGTGGGTGCCACGCAGGCGCACGAGCTGGTGTTTACCAGCGGCACCACCGAGGCGCTGAATCTGGTGACCCAAGGTTTGGTGCACGGTCTGGATGGCCGCACCGCCGCCATCGGCCCGGGCGACGAGATCATCGTCAGCGGCCTGGAACACCACGCCAATCTGGTGCCCTGGCAACAGGCAGCTAAACGTAGCGGTGCCACCCTGCGCATTCTTCTGCCCAATGCACACGGGCAACTGCAGGCCGACGACCTGGCCCGGCTGCTCTCGCAGCGCACTCGTGTGTTCGCGCTCACGGCCGGCGCCAACGCTAGCGGTGAACGCCCGCCGTATGAGGCCCTGCTGGCGCTGGCACAGGCGGCAGGTGCCATCACCGTGCTGGACGCGGCCCAGGCCGTGGCCCACAGCGCCCTGCACATGGACACCCTGGCCTGCGATTTCATGGCGTTTTCCGCCCACAAGATGTACGGCCCCATGGGCATGGGCGCATTGGTGGGCCGCCGCACGGCGCTGGAGCGCCTGACACCCCTGCGTTTGGGGGGCGACATGGTGCAGTCGGTCAACTACCAGGGCGCGGTGTTCGCCGAGTTGCCCGCACGGCTGGAAGGCGGCACGCCCAACGTTAGCGGCGCAGTCGGCATGGCGGCTGCGGCAAGCTTCATCACATCCATCGGCCAGCACGCCATCGAATCCCATCTGGCCGACCTGCGCCAGTACGCCGTGCGCGGCTTGCAGCACATCGACGGGGTCACAGTGCTGTCGGCGCAGACGCGAATGAGTGCCATCATCTCCTTCGTGGTGCAGGGAGTGCACCCGCATGACATCGGCACGTTGCTTGATGCACGCGGCATCGCGGTGCGCAGCGGCTACCACTGCGCACAACCCTTGCTGGACTACCTGGGCACCGGGCCGACCACGCGAGCCTCGCTGGCCATCTACAACACGCGCGACGAGGTGGAACAACTGCTGGGCGGCGTAGCCCACGCCATTGGGGTGTTGCGATGAGCGCCGCGCCGGGAAATATGCGCATTGACTTGGACCTTTATCAGGACATCGTGCTGGAGCACAAACGTGCGCCGCGCAACTTTGGACCGCTGCCGGATGCCACACACCAAGCCGAGGGCACCAATCCGCAGTGCGGTGACCAGATCAGTGTGGCGCTGAAAATCGAGCAAAACCGGATTGCCGATGTGCGCTTTCAGGGCCAGGGCTGCGCCATCTGCATGGCCTCCACGTCCATGATGACCGAGGCAATCAAAGGTGCCAGCACTGCCACCGCACAGACGCTGCAAGAGCGCTTTCGCGGCGTGTTGACCGGCACCGTAGAGCCCGACGCGGCCTACCTGGGCAAACTCATCAGCTTGGCGGGGGTGGCGCGTTACCCCAGCCGCATCAAGTGTGCCCTGCTAGGCTGGCACGCGCTGGGGCACGCATTGGAAACCCCGCTGCCCGGCAGCGACCATCCACAGGAGCACACCCCATGAGCAGCCTGCGCGAAACCGTGGTGGTGCGCCGCCCGGTGCATGCCCAATTAATCCCCCACGGCGATGTGTACGAGTTGCCCGAAGGCACCATGGGTGTCATCACCCAGGCCATGGGCTCGTCGTTCACGCTGCACGTGGACGGATTTTTGATGCGCATTGCCGGTGCGGATGCAGATGCCATTGGCAAAGAGGTTCCGGTGCCCCCGGTGATACCGAGTGACATCCGCCCCGAGGACTTGCGCGGTGTGGTGTGGGATGTGCTCAAAACCTGTTACGACCCCGAGATACCAGTGGACATCGTATCCCTGGGCCTGGTCTATGTGTGTGATGTATTGCCCATGGAAGGCGATCGTCTTCGGGTCTCCATCAAAATGACCGTCACCGCGCCCGGCTGCGGCATGGGCGAAGGCATTGCCCAGGAGGTGCAGGACAAGCTCGAAGCCTTGCCCCGGGTCGGCCAGGTTGATGTGGAGATTGTGTTTGATCCACCCTGGGACCGCTCCATGATGTCCGAAGATGCACAACTGGCTTTGGGCCTGTGACCTACCGTTTACCCACCTTGAAAGGAACCTGCCATGACGACCTTCCCCGCATTTTTTGAACAGGTGCCCGGCATCACCGTGCACGACCCGCTGGCCGATTTGCTGGGTGCGGCCCAAGGTGGACTGGTGCACTACGGCTATGCCGACGCCGTGCGCCTGGCGGGGCACTCATGCCCCACGGTGGCCAGTGCCTACTGGCTGGGGGTACGGGCCTTGCGCGCCCTGTATGGCGAGGCCGTGCCCCAGCGCGGCGCAGTGGCGGTGGAGCTGCGCGAGGCGCAGTACGAAGGAGTCACCGGCGTGGTGGCCAGCGTGCTGAGCCTGCTGACCGGAGCGGCAGGTGATGGCGGTTTTGCCGGGCTGGGCGGCCAGTTTGTGCGCCGGGGTCTGCTGCGGTTCAACGTGCCCATCGAGACGGAACTGCGCTTCACCCGCACCGACACCGGGCAGTCCGTGCTGGCGCAAGCCCATGTGCAGGAAGTGGCTGGCGACCCGCAGACGCGACGCCTGATGCAGTTGTGCCTGACAGGCCAGGCCAGCGCTGAGGAAAGTGCCGAGTTTGGCCGCCTCTGGCAAGACCGGGTGCGCCGGATTTTGCTGGAGCATGCGCATGACGCCGCGGTTTTTGAAATTCGGATTGTGTAGCCCAAGTAAATGGGCTGCAGGATGGTGCATCGCAAAGTGGCTGGTTAACCTCCAGGAGAATCTTTATGACTTTTGTCGTGACCGAATCGTGCATCAGCTGCAAATACACAGACTGTGTAGATGTCTGCCCGGTCGATGCTTTCCGAGAGGGAGCAAACTTTTTGGTGATTGATCCAGATGAATGCATTGATTGCGCCGTGTGTGTGCCTGAGTGCCCGGTGAATGCCATTTACGCCGAGGAGGACGTGCCAGCAAATCAACGAGACTTCATTGCGCTCAACGCCGAATTGGCACCGAAGTGGAAAAGAATTCTCAAAACCAAGCCAAGCCTGCCAGATGCGGATGCATGGGCCAAGGTTGACAACAAACGTACCGAACTCCAGCGTTGATGGCCACATTTCCAATGCCACTCTGGCACTTTCGCTATTTGTTGCGGGCACCGCATCGCTTGGCTTTCTTCATGGGGGCGGTGACGCTAGGCGCATCCGCGCTTTGGTGGGCAGGCGTATTGCTAGCGCGCGCGTTGCAGTGGCCGTTGAATCCTGTTGTTCCCGCTAGCTTGATGCATGCACTTGTGTTTAGTCTTTCTTACATGCCGCTGTTTTTTTGCGGCTTTTTGTACACAGCAGGCCCCAAATGGCTCAAGCAGCCAGCAGTCAGCGCGCGCAGTCTTGTACCCGCGTTGGCCCTCCTCATGACCGGCTGGCTGGTGACGTTGATTGGGATGCACTGGCAACGGCAAGTGGCAGCACTGGGTATGGTACTGGTTGCGCTGGGCTGGGCCGCACTGTGCTTGCGCTTTACTTGCATGGTGTGGCGCAGTCGTGTGCAGGACAAAACGCACATGGCACTTGTCAATGCCGCATGCCTGGTGGGAGTGGGGGTGATGGTGGCGCTGGCCGTAGCATTGGCGCTGCATTCAACACTGCTTCTGCGTATGGGCATTCACATGGGTATCTGGTGGTTTTTAGCACCGGTGTTCGCGGTGGTTTCACACCGTATGGTTCCGTTTTTCAATGCGAGTTTGATTCCATTCCTTGATGCCTGGAGACCAAACTGGCTCCTCACCGTCATGCTCGGTGCGCTGCTTTTGGAAGGCGTAAGCAGTATGGTCGACCTGTGGTGGCAGACGCTGCCGCAGGCGCTGCGTTGGCTGCAGGCCGGGTTGGAAGTTTCTCTGGCGTTGCTGATGCTGGGGTTGGCGGCGCGTTGGGGCTTCATCCAAAATCTGAAGATTCGTCTGCTGGCGATGTTGTATGGCGGTTTGGTTTGGTTTGGCTTGGCGCTAGGGCTCAATGCAATGTCTCACGCATTGATGGCCTCCACGGGCGATTCGGTGTCGTTGGGCCTGGCCCCCCTGCACGCCATGACCATGGGCTACCTGGGGTGCACGATGTTTTCCATGGTCACGCGGGTGGCCAGCGGCCACGGCGGCCGCAAAGAGTCTGCAGACAATGCGGTCTGGTGGCTTTACTGGGCTTTGCAGACGGCCGTGGCACTACGGGTTGTCGCGGCAGTTGCGCAGGCGTATGCGCAGGCAGTGTTACTGACTGCGGTGGCAGCATGGTGTGTGGCCATGGTGTGCTGGGCGCTACGCTATGGCTACTGGTTTGGTACGCCCCGGCCGGATGGACGGGATGGGTGATGCTTAACCCACCTCTATCGCCGCAGCCAGATCAGACCAGCTCAGTCCAGATCAAAAATCTTTCCCGGATTAAGAATGTTATTCGGGTCAAACACCCGCTTGATGGCCTGCATGTAGGCAATTTCTTCCGGCGCGCGGGTATAGCCCAAATACGGTTTTTTGGTCATGCCGACACCATGTTCGGCAGAAATCGAACCATCGTATTTTTGAACGGTTTCAAACACCGCTTGGTTCACTGCCTGGCACTTGGCAAAAAACGCCTCCTTGCTCACATGCTCGGGTTTGAGAATATTCAGGTGCAAGTTGCCGTCGCCAATGTGGCCGAACCAGACAATCTCAAAGTCCGGGTAGTGGGTTTGCACAATCGCGTCGATATCAGCAATGAACGCTGGAATGTGGCTAATCAGCACCGAAATGTCGTTTTTGTAGGGAGTGAATTTGGTAATCGTCTCCGAGATGTCTTCCCGCAGCCGCCACAGACTGCGGGCCTGGGTTTCGCTTTGGCTCATCACGCCATTGAGCACCCACCCCGCTTCCATGCACGTTTCAAAAACCTGCATGGCTTGTTCTTCAATGGCACTGGAGAGCGCCTCAAATTCAAGCAGCGCATAAAAAGGCGTTGCTTCTTCAAAGGGCCGGGCCACATCACCGCTGGCAATGACCTTTTGAACCGCCAGTTCCGAGAAAAACTCAAACGCCGTCAAGTCCAGCGTGGCCTGAAAGGCGGCAAGCACCTGCATGATCGTATCGAAGTTGGGCGTGCCAAGCACCAATACACGCAATTCGCGTGGCTTACGCTCCAGCTTGATTTGCGCTTCGGTCACCAACCCGAGCGTGCCTTCAGCCCCAATCATCAAATGGCGCAAGTCGTACCCGGTTGCGTTTTTGGCCATGCCCTTGTTTAAACGCAAAATATCGCCTTTGCCTGTGACCACGGTCAGACCCAGCACCCACGCACGGGTCATGCCGTAGCGTATGACTTTGATGCCACCGGCATTGGTGCCAATGTTGCCGCCGAGCTGGCTGGAGCCGGCCGAGGCAAAATCAACCGGGTAATACAAACCGCGTTCATCCGCGTACTGCTGCAATTGCCCAGTCACCATGCCAGCCTGTATGTGCACCATACGGTCCGCAGGAAAAAAGCCGAGCACTTGGTTCATGCGGTCAAAACTGATGACCACCTCGCCATGCGCCGCCACCGCACCAGCGGACAAACCGGTGCGTCCACCCGAAGGCACTAGGTGAAATTTCTCGAGATTGGCCAAATGAACAATTGCCTGCACTTCTTCGGTACTGACAGGAAACACAATCGCGCTGGCGCAAGGGGTGTAGTGTTTGGTCCAGTCGCAACCCCAGACCCGCAGGCTGTCGGCATCTGTTTTGACGCGATTTTCGCCCACAATGCACTGCAATTGTTCGATGATTTTGGGGTTCATGGGTATTGTTTTCACAGCAAATGTTCTTGCGAATTCTCGTGCTTCGCTTTCGGCGTTACCTGCACGTTGCGCCGGCCCGATTTCCATGACCGGAATATTACAGAACGCCGAGAACCAACTGCGCACACACTGACCCCGATCTTGGGGTAACGGCTGCTTTATCCGCCACAGGCGCCACAACAATGGTCTACACCATGTCTTCCCTTGAGTTTGGTAACGGCAACACGCCAAACATCCGGGCCGCTTTCCAGGTAGGTCCAGGAAAATAAGTTGGGCTTCTCAAGCTCAAACTGGCTGCGCAGAGTGAGGGGGTCTTGGTCGTTGACAAGCTCCATGGTCATATCGACGCTGAGCTGGTCAAATTTCGAGAAGACCAAGTCGCGACGGTTGCGAGCCTCTAAGGCGCGGGTATCGACTTGCATTGCATGGGTGATTTGTGACATAGGTGGCAACCCTTAAATAAATTGAGAATTAATTATAAGATACATATAAAATGGATCTTATACATATTTTGTAAAAACACCATGACTACTCTTCCCAATCGAACCGTTGTTGCCGGGCTCCAGTCACCGGAGTCAAACGTAAAGGGCCCCATCGACCCCAGTATGAAGGCCTTTTTGGAACTGGCTTTTAGACCCCTGTATTTGGCAGGAGTGGGCTGGGCTTTAGTGGCCATCGCGTTGTGGATTTATGCGCCATCTTTGCTCACCGCTCCTCTGGGTGGCGTCGCATGGCACGCACATGAAATGCTTTGGGGCTTCATTGCCACCATCGCCCTGGCTTTCTTGATGACGGCCGGTGCCAATTGGACCGGCATTAATCCCATGAGCGGCAAACTGTTGGCCTTGGCCTGTGTTTTATGGGCGGTTGCGCGTATTGGTTTTCTGCTGCCCTGGGAGACCGCATTCTGGATTGCAATGACGTCCGAGTTGGCATTCTTTTTACTGGGCTCCAGTGCCATGCTGCGCGCGGTGGTGATGTCAAAAAACAGCCGCAATTACGCTGTACCCGGCCTGCTGGCTGGCCTGGGCGCCATGGATGCGCTTTACTTGTTAACCGCACGCGGTGGCGACTACCTGCTGTTAATGCAACGATTCAATGCCGGTTTGGTGGTTATGGCGCTCATCGCGCTGTTGATCGGACGTCGTGTCATCCCGTTCTTCGCCATGCGCGCTGTACATGAATTGAGTCTCCCCAAGCAAACAGAGACTGGTTGGGTGCAGCTGGGGGCCTGTGCGGTGGGCGTTCTGGGCTTGCTGCTGGGTCAGCCCATGCCGACGGCCTTTGGGCTGGGCCTGGCGGGCGTTTTGGCCATCGTGCACATCGTCAGTTGGAAGCCGTGGGCGGTACGTTCCAACGCCTTGCTGTGGATTCTGTACGTGGGCTACGCAGGCGTTGGTATCGGCTTGATGTTGGCCGCGTGGGCGCAAGTGGGACTGGCGCTGCCGCGCGCGCTGCCGGTGCACACCATCGCCATGGCTGGCTTTTCGGTGCTGATTATTGGCATGGTCACCCGTACTGCGCTGGGTCATACCGGAAGGCCCCTAGTCACTGACAGGACCATGCGAACGAGCTACTGGCTCATTTTGATTGCCGTTGCATTGCGGTTAGCCGCTCTTGCAAATACACCAGCCACCGCGGTGTTGCTGAACCTTGCTGGAGCAACGTGGATTGCATCCCTCGCGTTGTATTTGTGGCAATTCACTCCCATTCTGATTCGCCCACGGCAGTAAGACAGAATTTTTTCATCCATACAGAAAGGTTCTTCCATGCGCTTGACCACCATGACCGATTACGCCATGCGGCTGTTGATGTACGTGGCGCAGCAGCCCGACAGGTTGTCCACTATTGCGGAAGTTGCGAAGGTCTACGACATTTCCGAAGCACATCTGATGAAAATCACCCACCAACTGGCCCTCAACGGATGGCTGGAAACCGTTCGCGGCAAGGGCGGTGGCATGCGATTGGCGGCGCTGCCCGCCGACATCAACTTGGGCGCTGTGGTGCGCAGTATGGAGACAGACTTCTATCTGGTGGATTGCCTCGCCCGCGAGACGTCCTGCAACCTGGCTGGGAACTGCAAACTCACCGGCATCATGAGCGGCGCCTTGCAAAGCCTGATGCAGTACCTTGATGCCTATACCTTGGCCGATTTGCTACCACCGGACGCCAAGGCAGACAAAACCTACGTGCCGATTACGCCCCCAAAAGGGCCTTACCGGAGCAACAGCGTCGTAACAAGCAAGATCCCCTGAAAAGTGCCCCGATTAGCCCACCTTTGAAAGCACCATATGAATAGCCGAATCACTGATTTTTTTGCGCAGAAAGCCACTCTGAAGGCGGTACTTCTTGAAGGCATACACCCCTCTGCGGTTGATGTTCTTCGCCAGGGTGGGTACACGAACATAGTCACCCATACCAAAGCCTTGACGGGCGACGAACTGCTGGCTGCGTTGGATGGTGCGCATTTTGTGGGCGTGCGTTCACGCACCCAACTGACGGCTGCAATACTTGAAGCGGCGCCGCAGCTCGCCGCTATCGGCTGCTTTTGTATTGGCACTAACCAAGTTGACCTTAAGAGCGCCACGCGCTTGGGTATTCCGGTCTTTAATGCGCCGTTTTCCAATACCCGCAGCGTGGCCGAGTTGGTACTGGCACAAGTCATCATGCTGATGCGCGGCATTCCCGAGAAAAATGCCATCCTGCACCGGGGCGGCTGGGTCAAGAGCGCGGCCCATTCGTACGAGGTGCGTGGCAAGACCTTGGGCATCATCGGTTACGGCCACATCGGCACGCAGATTGGTGTACTGGCCGAGCAGATGGGCATGCGTGTGGTGTTCCGCGATATTGAAGCCAAACTACCCTTGGGCAATGCGCGCGAAGTGACCAGCCTGGACGAGCTGCTGGCGACCTCCGACGTCGTCACCCTGCATGTCCCAGAAACACCGCAAACCCACCAGCTGATGGGTGCCAAGGAGTTGACCGCCATGAAGCCGGGAAGTCACCTCATCAACGCCTCGCGCGGCACGGTGGTCGATATCGAAGCCCTGTGCGCCGTGCTGGAGAGCCGCCACCTGCAGGGTGCCGCCATCGACGTGTTTCCCGTGGAGCCGCAGGGCAATGACGGTGCGTTTGTCTCATCGCTCACGAAATTTGACAACGTGATTCTTACGCCCCACATTGGTGGCTCCACGTCGGAGGCCCAAGTCAATATTGGCAGCGAAGTAGCGGCCAAGTTGGTGCGTTACGGCAACAACGGCTCTACGACCTCCGCGGTCAATTTCCCAGAAGTGGCACTACCTGAACACACCGGACGCAGTCGCCTGCTGCACATTCACAAAAATGTACCCGGCGTATTGGCGCACGTAAACGAGCGACTATCAGCCGCCAGCATCAATATCGCAGCGCAGTACCTGAGCACATTTGAGGACGTGGGTTACGTGGTGATCGACGTCGACAGCGCCGCCAGCGAGGCCGCGTTGGATGAACTCAATGGTGTGCCGGGAACCATCCGCTGCCGCATCCTTTACTGAGTTTTGTCGTGAAACGCATCCAAGCTCTTCAAGATTTGTCTCGCGAGCACCACGAAGCCCTGGTGTTGGCCCGACGGGCCTGTGCGGCTGCGGCTGATCCGCACGGGCCAGACGCACAGGCGCAGCGTGCGCACCTGTTGGAGCGCTGGGCCGTGCAGTTTGCGCCGCATTTCGCACTGGAAGAGCAGACCTTGCTACCTGCTCTGGAGCGCGCCGGTCAGCATGAGCCAGTCGCCACTGCGCTGGCCCAGCACGCCTGCCTGCGCGACCTGATTGAGCGCATACGACAAGGAGATTTTCTAGCCCTAGCCCTATGGGGTGATGACATGGCGATCCATGTGCGCTTTGAAGAGCGCACCTTGTTTCCGCTTGCCCAAAGAGTATTTCAACCATCCGAGCTGACCGACGTGATGAAGCCGTCAGCCCCTCATCCATCCTCATCAACTTGAAAGAAAGAAGACCATGTCCCAAGCCTGCAATCACACCACGCCCGAAGCCATTTACCCCTTTGATGCGCGCGGTGTCGCCAAGCGCTTTCGCCATGCGGCGATCTTTGGCGCACTGGACTCGCTCACCCCTGGAGAGACCATGCGTTTTGTCAATGACCATGATCCGCTGCCACTCCTGAACCAGCTTCAGGCACGATACGGCACTGCGGTGCAAATCAGCTACCAGCAGCGCGAGCCGGGCGCGATCGTGATTGATTTTTCCAGGGTTGGCGTTTCATCGTAAGCCGTGCTGATAGGAGCATGCTCCAAGCGCTGTCTGGTGCTGGGCGAGCAGGCGAACTAGGGCAAGTAGCACCTCAGTGTGAATACCAAGGCTGCACTAGACCGCCTCCTCGACGAATTGGGGGGCAAGCCTCCATAGCCGATACCACGTGTACCAAGCCTTGGGACTGGCCACGCGGGTCCTGCATGCGCTGCACCAGTTCTTCCTCCGGGAAGTGGCTCATGCTGCTGAATTCGCTTTGTGCCTTGATTGCCACACATTGGATCAAGTCCGATGACCGCACTTGTCAATTGGAGGTGCTCAATTTTGCAAAATGGTCGCCATAAAGCCGACTATTGGTCTGTGTAAGCGAACGGCCGGTTTAGAGGAGGGAAATCGTAAACCTAAGCACCCGCTATTGGCGGCGGGTTTACGTTTTTGGCCTCCAACCCTCTGTTTCAGAGGGAAACTCCGCTCATTTTACCTTTTCGAATATGAAGGGACTTCCGCGATTGCCCTGGCGCAACAAGTTA
>ERZ724516.672-NODE-672-length-20784-cov-5.750157_pt1 | contig 20784 bp, 21 predicted proteins | sample MGYA00376049_ERZ724516 | MGnify/ENA primary metagenome ERZ724516 (study PRJEB28724, sample SAMN07190886) | activated sludge metagenome | isolation source: activated sludge of sewage treatment plant in Hong Hong | place: USA: Christiansburg, Virginia | collected... | reverse complement strand
TAGATAGAAGAGTGCTGATGAATTTAAATTTAGTAGTAAAAGATGATATTGACTGAGCCAGACAAATTAAAACCAATACTATCCAAACTTTTTATCCACTTTTGATTTTAGAAATCGCAAAAAGGAGCAAGAATCAACAAAAAACTATCCGTGAGATAGATAAGGAGCTCTTTATTATTAGATTACCCGAGTGGGCTAGACCAAAAAAAAATAAAGAATAATTTCTATCGCAAATCTATGTGCATCAGCTTCTCTTGATAAAACACTCTAAAAAATAATTATTTTCAGTTCTCAAGTTTCCTTGGGAAAGTTCATTAACAGTTTTACTATAAAGGTAGCATCTGTTTTTGATTTTTCATAAAAAATATTCATAACAAACAAACAAAAAATTAAAAAAATGAGAAAAATTACTGCGAGTAAAGAACCTTGGTTCAGAGAAATTACATTAAAAAAGAACAAAACTTACCAGTTTATGCAATGTAAACATGGTGAGAAACCGACACCGATTGGACCTAGATTTCAAGCGGATAGCTGGGAACAGCATATACCAGATTTTGATAAGAATTTTATCTACACTATTGTGAGAATACGCTGTATACCAAGCACTTATATAATTGAACCTTCATGGGTACATTACGACTTTTTTAAAGGACTATCAAACTCTGTAGCTTGTTACTTACTTCGAGTATTGATTGTAATATGTATTACAGGAATTCTTGTAGTAACAATTAAAAATCTAGAAAGTGAAAGTAGTATCAAAAACTTCTTATGCGTACTATGCTGTTTAACTTACATTGTATTTGAACAAGACTTGAGTGTTCCAAAAACTGCTGAAAAAATCTATAACATCGTCAAAAGAAAAAATTAAATGAAAAAGACTAAACCTGTTCCAGAGATATCAAATCTCTTGAGAAAAAGAAAATCCCTTCAATATAGAGGGGAGAGAATTACAAGATTAATTAATAAACTACAAAGTTTATTTGAGAAATCAGAAAATGTAGATGCTTATTTAAAGCATTTATAAAAAAGACGAAATCAATTTGCGCAACAAATTCATGAAGTAAATCTAAGTTTAATCCAATTTGATGTCTTATCGACTACTTAGATACTAGTAAAACTGAAAATGAAAAAATACCTCCGACTGATCGCAGCTCGGAGGTTTCATTTAGCTTAATTTTCCCCCCCCCTTATTGACAAATGGTCTCAAATAATAACTATAAGCTCTCTCATGTTTTCTTGGGAAGTTCATTAACAGTTTTACTACAAAGGTAGCATCTGCTTATGATTTTTTGAAATATTCATTAACAAACAAAATAACAAAAAAATGAAGAATGTGATTATTGAGACTGCACAAAAAAGATTCCAGGAGTTTTTAAGAACCAATTCGGAAGCTTTTGAAATGGCTATGACAGCAAGTGTTTATATTATGGTTGTAAATACAGATACATATAAGAGTATCTTTAGAGAACTAGATATACATGAACGTACAGACGCTAAAGAGTCAGTGAAGAATCTTTTGATGAAAAGGATTGAAACTGATGAAGAAGTTTTACACCTTTTACGCACTGAAGAAAAGATTTGCTTTTCAATGCATCTCAAAGGAACATTGGCTATAAGAGCTCTAAACTGCTATGTAGCAATCAGTGGTTTTACGACTGAAATGAATTATAAATTTCTCACTGAGATACTGATGGAAAACCGTCAATTGACGGAAGAAATGAGAGTGGAAAATCACAGAGCATTGCTAAAACAACTGGAACATGAATATGCTATGCATGTTTTTTACCCAGCTAGTGAAACTAATTAATGAAAAAAAACCTCCGACGGATTACTGTCGGAGGTTTCATTTTATGTAAATTATTCTTTAACGGAAACTGCAACAGTTACTTCAGTTCCATTAGCATTGTACATATCAAGATCATAACCAAATGACCTAGTGAGTTCTGTATCAGGCATAGCATTTATTTCCTTCCAATTCTTTATCAGATTATTTTGCACATCTTCTTTGACAGATACATATCTGTAATCCTGTGCAGGTATTTTTACCGTAGTGAGTAGGGGATCAGTTTGCACGACACCAACATTAGTTTTAATATCCTATCAGCATATCATAACCTTTTTTATCCAAATCTTTGGGATTGTGATAATTGTAATATACTGCGTGGAGTGAATCATGTCCTTTACCTATTATGAGATCACCTATCTTTTCAGATTGAAATTTTGTCCAAGCAGATCAGATTACTTCTTTCTCTTCTTGTGGATTGTGAATAGTGACCTTATAGCCTGTTATTTCAAAAGCTCAGTGAGAATATTTATCCATGTGTTTGAGGTTATAAATATAAAAATAATCGGAATAGTATACGATCAAGTATCAAAATTATCATCTTTTTTGCAAGATATATTTCAAATATAAAAAAAATCTCTGCATACGCGGAGTTTTTAATGGTGGGCGATGAAGGATTCGAACCTACGACCCTCTCGGTGTAAACGAGATGCTCTCGGCCAGCTGAGCTAATCGCCCCCAACTTTATTCAGATTATTTTATTCTCACAATTATCTACTGTATACATCAAAGGTGGTACCCGTACGGGGAATTGAACCCCGATTGCAGGATTGAAAGTCCCGTGTCCTAACCATTAGACGATACGGGCAGAAATTGTTATAGGAAACTAATAATAAACTTCTCACGAATATCAAGAAAATATAAGGATAATTTTGACAAATGAGAAGCTTTTGTGTATCATAGTAGAGCTTGTACTATTTTAGTGATGCTACTCACTGGTGACTCTGGTTTATCTTGAGGAATTAAGGAGACAAGAAAATTTAACATTAATTGTAGTTCTTTGAAAAAATAAAAACAAAAAGTCCAACTACTGAGCGGACAAATCTTGTTTCAAAAAAAATGGATTAGCAATGATATTGGATAACATACCCGAGGGCAGTAATCTGATATCACCATTAATAAAGTAGCTAATGAGGAAACTCATTATTATTAATCAACGGTCTCCTTGTTTTATATGAGGAGACTTTTTTGTACTACAAAAATATTGACAAACTTATTATAAAGATTATGAATACTAGTAATATAAGATTTATTTCTTTTGATAAATAGTATGAATAATCAGATAAGAAGCGTGGAAAGCAATGATACGCACAAATTAATTCACTTGATGGAAGATGCTAAAGATATCCTTGGGAAAGAAGGCTTGGCTGTATCTTTGTGAGGAGGAAATCCTGCTCAAAAGATGTGGATTAGTAAGTTAGGAACTCTTAATTTTGCTCTGGATTTTGACTATGAGTCAGCAAAAAGTGATACACATTATCATCAAGCCAATGAGCGCACTCAGTTTGAATTACTCTATGATGGACAAGACTTTGTTCTCGCAAAAAGTACTGGATATTTGGACCCACGTTCTGAAAATTATATTTTTGATCCAGATCCAGATAGCGTCACTCAAAATATTCAAGATATTACACAATGGCTAGAAAAATCTTTAAATTTCTTTAAAGAACACGCACAAACGCCACAATGGCATAAAGACGCTATTTTCTTTGCTCTTCAATCTTAATAATTCAGAATATTTTTTCTTAGAAAACTATACCTCTATTTTCACACTCAGACTTTCAGGTTTGAGTTTTGCTCCATGACAAGCGTCACATTGTTTCATACCGAACAGTGATTGAAATTCCGTACCGAGGATACCTTTGTTGTACTGAGTCGTAAGCATATCCACCAAACCATTGTAGTAAAAACTATGTCGTTTTCCCATGGCGCCTACCTTCATAAGCTCTTTGTCTCCATTGATGAGGATTTCTTTAAAATATGCGGGAAGCGTGTGTCGTACTTTATTGGGATCAATATCATATTTTGAAGCAAACTTACTGAGAATTTGTTGACCGAGGGTATTGTTCTGCCAAGGGATGATTGCTTTGAGAAGTGGCTGAGTAGGGTCAAGCACTTGTTCAAGCTGAACATCAAGAATCTCTCCCAGACCATGACAGACTGTACAAGCTCATTCAGTTCTATTGCTTGAGAAATGTTGAGTCGTAAATTCTGGATAGGTGATATTACATTTTGGACAGAAAATCTTATCTGTAAACCACTTGATGGTATGGTCAGAATTGTGTACGTCTTTACCCACAGATAAACTCAGACTATCATCAATATTATCATTTGCAGACGTATGATAGAGTCCAAACTTGCTATGTTCGTTGAGCATTTTTACAATATCTTCCTTGAGTCTTTCGATATTTTCGTCCACCAAAGTAATTCTATCATAAATTCCATATACCGTATAAGGAAGGTATTTTTCAGGAATGTTCGGTGATTCTAGATAGAAATATTCCACGCATTGAGTGTTTTCTTCATTGTCGAAGAGCACTAAGAATCTGGTAAATCCATCTCCTTTATCCATTTTATTTCTATTTTTTTTAATAAACTTGAGAAACTCGGGAGCTTCTGTAAAGGTATCAATTTCAGAAATAACATATACTTTATCTTGATTGAAAAGTGCTATAATCTGTTCTATAATACTGTCTACAGACTGTGCTTTGATTTCATCTCCACAATTGTAGCAATATGCTTTACCCAATTTAGCATATAATAATCTGAGGTAGTCGTCGATTTCTGTAAGTGTTCCTACAGTCGATCTGATATTTGCCACTCTCTTATTTTGTTCAATAGCGATTGCTGGACTCAAACCACTACTATATTCAATGTCTGGTTTTTCTCCAAGGTTGAAAAATTGTCTGAGGTAACTACTCAAAGATTCAATATAACGAAACTGACCTTCTTTGTAGATAGTATCAAACGCGAGTGAAGATTTTCCACTACCACTTACTCCCGTAATAGTGATTATTTTATTTTTGGGAAGAGTGATATCGATATTATTCAGATTGTTCGTATTTACTCCTCTGAGAACGATTTGTTCTGAATAACTATTGGCATTGGAGATGAGGCTTTCTACCTTTTTATTACTAGCTTTTTTAATACTTGCCATGTGATGAAATTGAGGAAATGAAATTATATTCTGTATTAGTATGATTGGTAATTAAGTTAAATTCTTCACGAGATATGTTCATACCAAATGGTAACCTAGTTTCTCATAATATTTTCTTACTCCTACTCCGCTAATTACTGAAAGTTTATCATAGCCACAATGAGTGGCAATTTTGGAAGATAATTCCATGAGCTGAGTTCCTATTCCTTGATGCTGAGTTTTATCTTCTTCGTCAGAAGTTTTAATCTTAGCAACTTGTCCATACACATGAAGTTCCCTTATGATAGCTGAGTTTTCTCCGAGTCCTGCGTACGTACTATTGAGCTCAGAACTACCAAGTTGTAGTCTTGTAAATCAGTACAGATAACCGAGTTCATCTTCAAAACTCATAAATAACTGCACACCGTTCGTACTATTATAGATACGGATAACTGGAATCAATACAACACTTTTCGCTTGATTTCTAATCTCTCTACTTCTGGTATCAAAACAAATAAAATTTCTTGTACTTGTAAAATCTAATTGAGTATCTTTTGGCACAAGAGTTATAAATGAATTATAATCTGAAGAATTCTGAGTGAAGTGATTTATTTTTTCTAACATTTCTTCTTCGTTACTTACAAAAGTCAGATCATTGTACATTTTTTGGTAATATGTAGATCTTTCCTGATCTGTTTTGGCTTGATATTCTTTCGTAAGCTCGTTTTCTACGAGTTGTCTGAGATTCGTTACATAGTCTGTAGCAACTGTTTCTTCAGCTGGAATATCACGAATAAGTCTTTTGATTCTGGTGTAGGGTGGTATAAAATTCACGAGTACTTCTTTAATGATGTCTTTATTTTCTTGGAGCGTGAGTGCTTTATATTCTCATCTTTTGTAGAGGTTGAAAAGTTCCGTGTTAGGAATAATAGCAGTAGGGTAAAACTTGAGTTCATCAGGACGGAAAGCAGGATCTTCAAATGCAATGCGGAAAGTATCAATATCTTTTTGTTTGTTTGATTTATACAGTCCAGGCATGAGATGTACAGAAATCTTGAAACCATACTGTCTGAGCTTAAACATAGCCTCACGACATTGCTCTACGCTATGACCTCTTTTGTTGGCATCAAGTACATCATCAAACATATTTTGTATTCCCATCTCTATTCTCGTTACTCCCAAATCTCTCCACAACTGACAGTTTTCATCAGTTACATATTCAGGTCTCGTCTCTATAGTCAATCAGATTATTCTACACATTGCTTTCTCATTGAGCGAAATGGACTCAGCAATCGACTTAGGAAATTCTATATCTAGTGTTTCATATTCGATACTCTTGGTATTTTCTACTTTGATACTTCCTTCAATATATCATTCGAAAAACTTTTCGAAAGCATTACAAGCATCATACAGTCCTTTCACAAAGTCAATTTTATACTGCTTAGGATATACATCTCGAGTTCCTCCCAATACAATCATTTCTATCTTATCAGTCTCATGTCCTGTCAAAGTCAAACTCAAAAGTCTATTGAAAACCTGCTTATAAGGATCAAAATTGTTGAGTAAAGCTCTTTGCGCACCAGGTTCTGTGTTGATATACGATTTTGGCATAGTCGCATCATTTGGGCAGAAAATACATTCTCATGGACACCAAAAAGGCTTAGTAAGTACTTGTACTGGTACAATTCCTGACTGAGATCTGATTGCTCTTTTGCGCAGTGTAAGCTCAATTTGTTTATTTCTTATGATTTTTTCTTGCGCTACGAGTTGAAAATAAGTCTTGAGAATGTCTGCATTACCAGGCATATGTGCAAGTCCTGCTTTACCAGAAACTGCTTTTCTGATTTCCAATAAATCATCCAAATTAGGATTTTCTAATTCATAAAGTTTAATGATAATCTGATGAGTAGGTGAAAAAGTGTTTTCTAACATATCCCTTTATAATAATTATTTTGAAGTCTAAAACAATCCCACTGATTCTATCCCAAAATCTACTTCATACCTTGATTCGAGAGCTTTGAGATCATCTGATATTTCTATATCCTGCTTTTGAGCTTTTTGTATCTTGCTAGAAGGATTGAGTCCAGCGATAACCAGATTGGTATTTTTGGTGATATTTGGATTGTATACAGCACCTTGTTTTACGAAAGTAGAAATAATCTGATCTCTGCTTATTGGAAATATTCCGCTTACTGCAAATCTGAGATATTGTAGTCTTTGAGAGCCAACTCTCTCTTCTTCAAAGTTCCCAAACTGCACTCCATAAGTCTCAAGTTTTTTCAGAATCTCAATATTTCCTTGATGTTTCATCCAGTCAATCATGTTCTCTATAGTTTGAGGTCAAACAGAATGTATTGAGCTAAGAAATTCTTGATCACTTAGATAATGTATAAGTTTATCAAGTGGATTTATCTCTCGAGTATGAAAATTGGAGTCTTTTTTGATATGATCTACCAGTATCTTAGCGGTTTTTTCTCCCACTTGAGGGATACCAAGAGCGTAGATTATTTTGTGAAGATCTTTTGTTTTGGAATTTTCTAATCCTTTGATAATTCAGTCTATTTTTTTATCTCCCATCCCAGGAATATTTTTTACTACCATCCTGATTTGAGGTTGAGGAAGGAGGTATAGGTCTGCATAAGTACTGATAATCTGATGATCTACCATTGCATCAATAATCGCATCTCCCATTCCTTCTATATCCATCATATCACGACTTACGAAGTGTTTGATTTTCTCTTTTACACTTGCTGGACATATAATATTGAGACAATAATAGCTTGTATTACCTGATTCGGCAATATGTTCATGTATTGATTCTTTACATACAGGGCAAAATTCGGGTTTAGTGACTTCAGTCTCACTACCATCGCGCAATTCAGGTATTGTGCACACAATGTAAGGAATTACTTCCCCTGATCTTTGGATGATGACATTATCACCAATGTGAATATCCTTCTCTCTGATGAAATCTGGATTGTGGAGAGCTACTCTTGAAATAGTTACTCCAGAAAGTGAAACAGGCTGAATATTGGCTACAGGAGTAAGAATCCCTGTTCTTCCTACCTGTCGTTCTATGGTATTTATGATTGTTCTAGCTTGTTTAGCAGGATATTTGTAGGCAATTGCTCGTCTAGGATGATGATTAGTAGAACCCAGTAATTCTCTCAGATTATTATCATTTACTTTGATAACCAATCCATCAAATTCTATATCAAGATTATCGAGATCATTTTTTACTTTTTGGTCCATGCAGCTAGCAATTACTTCATTTATACTTCAATATTCATGAAAAAAAGGCGCTGGAGTAAAGCCCAAAGAATTGAGAAAATCATTGGTAGTTTGGGATTTCATGAAAAAATGAGTGCTCAAGAATATATTTTTTTATTATAAACTCTTCAATTTCAAAATCAAGCAATTCCGCCCACAAGTATTTGACTTTTTCAAGCTTGTTGGGTATAATTGAGTGATATTTTTATTACTCCTCATTAGTGCTTTGAACTCAGAAAATCGTATCCTTCAGCCTACTGATATTGCTTGATTGAAAGCCAATTTTGACGTTTTGAAACTTATTCCTAAGGAACAAGCAATACAAGATCAGGTATTGGTATGGGAGAAAAAATGAGTACAAGGTCAACAATTATCGCTTCTTACTACTAATAATGTAGCCGATAAAGTAGATCAGATTATTTCTAGTCTTCAAAAAAAGAATTATATTGTAGATGTATATTATACTGACGATGTAGGATTTAAAATTGCATTGGGTCGATATGATCAGATGTTAGATTATGAAAAACAACTTGAATTGAGAAAGGATTATAGACTTGAAGTAGTAGGTGAAAAAGCAGTGGAAGAGATCAAAAAAACCCTAGAACACAGAGGAGAATTTTCTGAAGTAGATCTCATCACAGAATTGGTAAGATTATCTTTTCAATCTGGAGCGAGTGATATGCACTTACAAGGTGAACAACAAGCGGTAATGCTGAGGCTCAGAAGAAATGGTATATTGGAAACAGTAGCTTCTTTGACTCATCAAGAATTTGCAGTCTATCTTATGAAGATAAAATATATGTCCTGAGTAAAGATGAATGTATCTGAAGTACCACAAGATGGAAGGTTTGATTTTCAAGTACGAACAGATAAAAACCCTAGAAAAATTGATGCCAGAGTCTCGTTTATGCCTGGATTGAGGGGAGAATCTGTAGTAATTAGATTTTTGGATAGTGGAAAATCTATCATGACCTTTAGTGATATTGGCTTTGCTCCCTATCATATACCAGTATTGACACGTAATATAGAAAAAAATACAGGACTTATTCTCGTAACGGGTCCTACTGGAAGTGGTAAAACTACAACATTGTATAGTATGTTGGCTTACCTCAATAATCCAGATGTAAAAATAGTAACTCTCGAAGACCCAGTGGAATATGAAATTCCTGGTATTCAACAATCTCAAATTCATGAAGATCAATGATATAATTTTGCAGATGGAGTAAGAGCAGTACTTAGACATGACCCTGACATTATTCTTGTATGAGAAATTAGAGATTTAGACACTGCCAACGCTGCCATAAATGCTGCACTTACAGGGCATTTGGTATTTTCTACTCTCCATACCAACAATGCTTTGGACACTATTTCTAGATTACTCAACTTGGGTGTAAAACCTTACTTATTGGCTCCAGCTCTCAATATGATTATCGGTCAAAGATTGATGAGAAAACTTGCTGATGATAAGATTCCTGTTAAAAACTTTAAATTTGAAGATTCTGAACTTGATGAAGAATTAGAATATGTTCATAAACATTATCCAGACTATATTGATGGTAAACCGACAATTTTTGAACCCAATATGAAAGGTGAATGATTTAGCGGAAGAGTAGCAGTGTCTGAAATTTTTGAACCTACGGAAGAAGATCGTAAAATGATTCTCGAAGGAAAACTCGGATTGGATATGATTGATGGTCTGAGAGAGAAATGATATGTTACCATGCTTGATGATGCTCTTATCAAAGTATATAAAGGTATGACTACGATGGATGAAGTAAGAAGAGTAGTATAAAAGAAGGTATTTAAATTGATATTTTAGTATATGTCTCAAGATACAAATCCAAGTCTTTCTCTCCCGAGAAATCATGTACAACTGAAAAATCAATTACAAAGTAAAAATGCTTCAGTGGATTTTTTACAAAAAGCTCAAGAAGATATTTCTCAGATTATTAAAGATTTTTTACAATATGGTGTAATGGGACTTGATGAAGTTATCGAAATAATAGAAGAGATAAAAATAAGCTGGAAAAGTAAAGCACGTACAAAAGTAGATGTTATTGAAACTCTTGATAGAGGTAATCACTTGGGAAACATAAGCACTTTGAAAATTCCTAATATACATGAAGTAGCACAAAAACTTGTAAGTATCGATCAGTCTTTACTAGGTCTTGCTAACGTAGATAATCAACTTGGAATTTGGCCACAAGATCTCAGTATATTTAGACTCAAACAAAAACTAAGAGAGATTAGCAAAAATAATCTAAATAAAAGTAGTGGATCTCAATCAAGCTGAGAAGGAAAAACCAAAGAAGAACGAATGAATGAACGAACAACATCTAAATCACTACAAAATCTAAATATACTTCCAGAAGTTGCTTCTGAAGAAGTTGTAAAACCACTTTCCGCATTATATACACATAAATTAGCTCAATCTTTAGAAGATAGTGCTCGACAGCATAATACAAAAACCAAAAATACTCAGTGAAAAAAAATAAGAATAAAAAATGATATCGTATACTTGGATAAGAATAGTCTTAAAAAAGCTATTATTCAGAAATTTTCTAATAAAGATTGAATTCATCTTACGCAAGAAGAAGTTTTGGGATTTTTACATAAACAAACTATTAGATGGAGAAAGGAATTTTTCAAAGTATCGATAAATGGAGCATGGAAACCTTTAGTATTTTTTGCAAAACAATATAAGGTTTATAGAGAAGATTTCCATGAACTTTATGCAGATAGTGCTCGATTTGAATTATTAGGTAAAATTTTTGAATGTAAAGTTGAACCATTCGAAAAAATTACTAAAAAAACAAGCACTAGCTCTCATACTGGAAAGAAAAAAACATTAAAGCCGGATGCTTTTGTATTAAAAGCAGTAAAAGAAAATATCCTAGAAACCTTCGGAAAGCTTGAAGATGGAAGTATTAGCGTACAAAAATCAGAAGAATTCTTGCTTTCTCATGGTCATGCATGGAGAGTGGCTAATTTTAGAATAGTTTATAATGGTGAAAATATAGGTACTGTTAGGATTGCAAAACTCTTTTGAATACAAAAAAAATCTTCTTCAGAATATTTTAAAGATAGTGCATGGTATGAACTTTTATGAAAAATTTTTGATAAAGAATTTCATACTGAAATACTAACTCCTGATATCGCAAGAAAAAAGATAATTGAAACGTATGGTGATGGAGATATTCAAAAAACTCAAGATTTTCTAATGTCTAAAGAATCCTCTCGATCAAAAAGCCAATTTAAAATAGAATATTGACACCAAGAAATAAAACTTATGGCTCTTTATACTTTATTTGACGTGCATAGAGAGAAAAGTAATGATTACTATACTCAAGGTGCACGAGAAGAATTTTTAAGTAAATTTTTCGGCTTAAATAAAGAATATATTATCAAAAGAAAACAGACGTTCATAAAAAAAGCTATCATTGAAAAGTATGGAACTTCAAAAGAATGAAAACCCACCGGACAGAAGGCTCTAAATTTTTTGCTTCTCAAAAACTTAACTTGGATAAAAGAAATCTTCAAAATTACTCCAGAATGACAAGATGAAACAATGTCAGTAATAGTTATGGCTAAGACATATTGAATATTCAGAGAGAAAAATGGGGAATATTATAAAGAAGATGTTTGGTATGAATTACTGGCTAAAATTTTTGATACTCCTATCGAAATGGATATTATTACTCCCGAACTTATTAAACAAAGAGTCATGGAAGATTTTGGAAAAGGAACAGAACAAAAAACTTTAGAATTTTTAGCTGTTCAAGGTATAATACGAAGAACAAAAGAATTCAAGATAATGTTAAATAAAAAAATAAAAGCATTAACATTTTTAGCTGGCAAATGTGGTATTCACAAGTCTGATAATAATGATTATTTTATTGAAGAAACACGATTCCAATTGCTCGCTAAAATCTTTGATAAAGATATTGCAGAAATCAAACAATTGAAATCAAAGAAAAGAAAAGTATAGTAGTACGTAATTATGCATTATCTCCAAGTAAAAAACTTACATAAATCATATGGACTAAAACCTCTACTCAACGGGGTAGATTTTGCTATTACAAAAGGACAAAAGGTTGCTTTGGTAGCAAAGAATGGAGCAGGGAAATCTACTTTATTTAGATTACTCCAAGGGCTTGAACAAGTTGATGATGGAGATATTCTTTTCAATAAGAGTATAGAAATTACTTTCTTAGCACAACAAAGCGAAAATGCCAGCAGCGAATTAGTGTCTGAATATTTAAAATCTATAACACAAGAAGATCGAGAGCATGAAGTGAAGATTAATAAAATGATAAATATTCTGAATCTGAAGCCTTTGCTAGAGAAATCAATCAATATATTGTCAGGAGGAGAGCGTAAACGCGTGGAGTTGGCGAAAGCTTTGATGCATGAACCGCAGTTTTTACTGCTTGATGAACCGACCAATCATCTGGATATTGATATGATCAATCGATTGGAAAACTATCTCAAAAGGTCACATATCACCGTGTTTATGATTACCCATGATAGGTATTTTCTGGAACGTGTCTGTACAGACATTCGAGAGCTCAACAAAGGAAAACTCCATCAATATGAGGGTAACTATCAAAAATATTTGTACAAAAAATCTGAGCGTGAAGAGATGGAAATTACTCAGTTACATAAGCTCAAACAGCTGTATACAGCGGAACTTGCATGGATGAAAAGAGCTCCAAGTGGAAGACAAACTAAAAAAGTGGATAGAATAGCAGACTTCAAAGAGATCAAAACTGACTTTTATGAGAAGAAAGATATACAGTTCAAGCAATCCAAGAAGATTGAACTTTCAGTGGAAGAAAGAAGACTGGGAGGTAAAATTATCAAGATTAATAAGCTCAATAAAGCATTTGGAGATCAGATTATTATTAAAGATTTTACCTATAATCTGCAACAGGGCGAGCGTATCGGAATATTGGGAGACAATGGAATGGGGAAATCTACGCTGGTAAATATCATTGCTGGGCTGGAACCTTATGATAGCGGGGATGTGCAATTTGGTCCTACTGTAACTCTCGGTTATTACCGTCAATCTGAGCAGATTGAAGATACGAACCTGACTATTATAGAATATATCAAACAGTTTGCAGAAGCGATGATTATCTGAAACAAAAGAATATCAGCTTCCTTGTTATTGGAAAATTTCCTTTTTGATCCTAGACAGCAACAATCTAAGGTGTTTGGATTGAGTGGGGGAGAGCGCAAGCGTCTTCAACTGTGTATTACCCTCATCAAAAATCCTAATGTTCTCGTTTTGGATGAGCCAACCAATGATCTAGACATAGAAACCATGACGATTTTGGAAGATTTCTTGATGAAGTATGCTGGATGTTTATTGATAATTTCTCATGATAGATATTTCTTAGATAAGCTTGTAGAGCACGTTTTGGTGTTTGAATGAGAAGGTAAAATCTGAGATTATCGAGGTAATTATAGTGATTATAAAAATAATAAGACTGAAATTGTGAAATCAAAGAAAAAAAATAATCAGAAAGATGAGGAAGTAGATATACAGGAAGAAATCAAAAAAGAGAAGATAATCCCTAAGAAACTGAGCTATCATGAGCAACGTGAATTTGAACAACTCGGTAATGAAATAGCCACATTGGATATGAGAAAAGATGAGATAAATGCTGCTTTTCAAGAAGATTTGGATTCTGATAAAATTGTATTACTCAGTAAAGAGCTGAGTGAGTTGGTGAAGCTTGGAGAACAAAAAGAAAAAAGATGGTTTGAACTTGCCGAAAGAGAATAAATACAAAATAAAACCATTTCAAAAATTTATTTGTAAATAGATAGTGCATTTATCAGTCTATAAGCTTTTGCAAAATCAAATATAATAATTATCTATTGAGCTTATCAAACCGTTTAACCCATTTAATTATACAGATTATTTGCTATGACTCAAGCTTCTTGAAAGGATCTTTTCACGCCAGAAGACAAAAATATTATTAATCAACCTATTGAATCTGAAATTTCTCAATCGTTCGTAGATTATGCGATGTCGGTTATTGTGATGAGAGCCTTACCTGATACCAGAGATGGTCTCAAACCTGTACATAGAAGAATTTTGTACTCTATGTATGATATGGGAGTTGGTTCTGCTGGTAAATATAGAAAATCAGCTACTGTTGTAGGAGAAACTATGGGTAAATATCATCCACATGGTGATAGTTCTATTTATGAAGCAATGGTTAGATTTGCACAGGATTTTTCAATGAGATATCCGTTGGTGGATGGACAAGGTAACTTTGGTAGTATCGATGGAGATGGTGCAGCTGCCTCAAGATATACGGAGGTAAAAATGACTAAGCTTTCAGAATATATGTTAGAAAATATCAATGAAGATACAGTAGATCGAAGAAATAATTACGATAATAGCACTAAAGAACCGAGATATTTACCTACTAGATTCCCAAATCACCTCTGTAATGGTACCATGGGTATTGCAGTAGGAATGGCGACAAATATGCCTCCTCACAATCTTGGTGAAGTCATTGAAACTATGCTTTTGATGATGGAAAGAGCAAGAAACCCAATTGAAATTACAAAAACCAAAACCTCTACCATCCTCAATGAAGCTGGAGAAGAAGAAATAATAGAAGAAGAAATAACTGAAAAAAGTGGTGAGCTGTCTATAGATGAAATCATGAATGTCATTAAGGGTCCAGATTTTCCAACCGGAGGAATAATGTTTGATAGTCAGAATATTAAAGAAATTTATAGAAAAGGAAAAGGAAGTATTATCGTAAGAGGAAAAACACATATTGAAGAAGGTAAAAATGGCGTATTTATTATTATTGATGAGATTCCTTATCAAGCCAATAAAGCTACCATAGTGGAAAAAATAGGAGAACTCGTAGGTGATAAAAAGATAGAAGGTATCACAGATATTATTGATGAATCAGCAAATACTATTATCAGAGTGAGCATTGAAGTGAAGAAAGGATTTGATCCACAGGAAATATTATTACAAATATATAAATATACAAGCTTACAAACTACTTTCTCAGTAAATAATGTAACCTTAGTAGAAGATGCAAGTCAACCAAAACTCCTTAATATCAAGGATCTATTACAAGAGTTTATTGATTTTAGAAGAATTGTAGTACTAAGAAGATCAAAATTCCAATTAGCAAAAGCTGAAGATAGATTACATATTCTTGAAGGTCTACAAAGAGCGATTGATATCATTGATGCTATTATTGTTATAATCAGGTCTAGTCAAACTACTGATGAAGCAAAAGAAAGATTGATAAAAGAGTTTGATTTTACTGATGTTCAAGCTGACTTTATCCTCAAGCTTACTTTGGGTAGATTGGTAGGATTAGAAATCCAGAAAGTACTTGATGAAATGGGAGAGAAAAAAGCTCTCGTGGAAGAACTTAGAAATATTATTAATAATCCTGCTAAACTCGATGAAGTAGTTACTCAGGAACTTGAAGAAGTGAAAAATAAATTTGCTGATCCTAGAAGAACTGAAATCAGTGATGATGTAGGAAATATGTCTGGAGATTTCAAGAAACTCATCAAACTCCAAGATCTCAAAAAAGAAGATGTAATTTGTCTCATTGATAATGAAAGTAAGGTAAAAATAGTATATCAAACAAGAATTATGAACATTGCAGAAGAAACAGTGCATATGGTCTATACAAACAATCAAGATAAACTAATAGTTATCACAGATATTGGAGAGCTCGTAATTCATAGACTTAAAGATTTACCATCTCATACTCCAAAGTCAGACCCGCTTGATCCTGTTAAATTCCGAGGACTCAAAGGTAAAGTAGTATTATGTGAGACTATGGAAGATGACTATGATTACCTGTGTATGCTCAGTAATAATAATACACTCAAGAAGATTAAAAAAGATCTCTTATTGAGTTTCAAAAAATTCCCAACAGTAGTAATGGGATTGGAGAAAGATGAACACATTATATCTGTAGTGCCTACCAAGGATAAAGAACATCTTGGTATTATCTCTAAACAAGGACAATTGTTATTATTCCCAGAAGGAGAACTCAGACCAATGTGAAAAGGTGCCGCAGGAGTAAAAGCAATTGATCTCAAAGGCGATGATAGCATAGCAAGTATGTTTAGATATACAGATGAAGAATTTATCTTAGTATACTCAAATAACTCTGCTCTCTTACTCAATGTAGATGATCTCAAAAAATCTCGTAGAGCGAAAACAGGGCAACTCAGTGCAACCATAAAACGTACTGAATCAATGCTTGGAGCCTTACCAATCAATGAAGGAAATATCCGTGTCAAACTCGATAATGAAGAACTCAAGACCTTACACAACGATACTATGAAACTTGATGAACCAGAGGCAACACTCGCTCAGATTACCAACAACAACATTGTTATGGTATATAGACCTTGGGAAGAGAAGAAAGACGGAGAATCTGCAGCTGTACCAAATAGTAAGTTTAAGATGAAGAAAAAATAATCTGAATTTCCATTAAGAAAAAAACACTGTCCTATAACAGGGCAGTGTTTTTGTAATTTTTTTGCTCATAATCATTCAACATTTTTTATTTTAAGATGTTAATAGAAAGAAATTAACAAATTAAATTCTCAAAACAGGGATTTTTTGTTTTTCTTCGTAAGTGAGTTTAGCAAAAAATCTTTCATTACCAATATGACTTAGTGATCTCAAACCACCGCCATTGGTAAGTTCGTTAAAATGTGCATGCTTACGAATAAATCACAATGATTCTAATCCTTCTGAAAAGGGAAGCTCATAAAAAGCTGCACTGCCACCAATAATAGACAATGATTTTAAACCCTTTGAATTTTTAAGAATTCGAAAATTTGCATGCTTGCCTATATAATTAAGAACATCTAGCCCGTCAGCATTTGGGAGTCTTCGAAAATTAGCATCTTTAACAATAAAATTGAGCGCTTTAAGTCATTTTGCATTTGTAAGTTCAGTAAATATTGCATGCCCACCAATGGTAGTAAGATTCATATAAGAATATGAGACTCACAAATCAATAAGATTTCATTCTACTTCCACTATTTTATCTTTTATAGTCTGAAGAATATTTGTGAGATCAAGATTTAATTTTGGGATTCTACAATAATACAAAATTTTTTCCTCTGTGCATGTTTGATCACACGTAAGGATTTTACCTTTTTTAACATAATCTTCTATATCTATAGTATTTGATGTTTCTTGCTCAACCTGTAAAGCTTTTATTAGTTCTTCTCCACGATCGAGTTTATCATTAGACGAGTCTTTTTCTTCAGTAGGATTTTTATTGGTTTCGATGTCGAGCTTATATTGATTGGGGTCCTCTTCATAGAGTACTGTAATTAAGTTTAATAATTTCATATTAGGCAGTGAAAAGATAATATATTATCTTTATAAATAAAAAGTTGAATTATACAATTATTGTAAGATAACTATTAGTAATATAATTTATTTTTCTGAAAAATATTAAGCATACAATGATTACCTATAATAGTACACTTCCATAAGCATGGTTACTTTTTGAAGACTTTCATAGTTGGCAATATTATAATTCATGCTCACAATCTTGAAGAAAACACGATATTTTAGTGCTGGATCAAGATATTTTTCAGTATTCAGAATATAATTAACAAACTCTTCTTTATTAAAGAATTCAATTTGTACATTGATAGGGAGTTTAAATATTCCTTTTTCTTCGTTTACCGTTACTTGTTCACCATAGGTAATGGATTGAATTTGACCAATACTATTACCGTCTTTCTTGAGGAGATAATCATCGATTGCCTTGAGTACAAGCTTTTGATCGATAGACATTTTCGTACCTTCAAGTTTATTAGTAAGATAGAATGTTCTGAGATTATCGAGATTGGAACTGATTTCTTTGTTAGTAGTAATACCACTACAGATTCTTTTATTAATACAGTTTACGATAAGATCGTACTGTTCTTTAGCTAATCAGATTATTTTTTTATTTGTTTGATCACTTTTGATTTTGATATCTAAGAGTTGATTTGTATTTTTAATATCAGAAATATTGGTATGAAGCGCATCTACTTCGGCTATTTTGGATTCAAGCGATCCCCAAAACCAAATACACAGAATCAAGAGTACAAACGCAAAAATTTTGTATTTTATCTCAGCAACTTTATTTTGCTTTTGGATAAAATTCGCTTGTTGACTAACGATATCTGAGTTAATAGGCTGTTGATTGGTATCTAGTGTTTCCAAGATGCATTTATTTATAAAATAAACATAGTATATTATATCTATATGACTTGGATTTGTCAAAAAAATAGTATTTGACATACAAAAGTGTTTTCAATATACTTAGAGTATAATGTTTGATCAGATTATTCTCAGATTTATCAATTCTCGCGACGTATCCAGCTTTAGTACCAAGGATAAGATTTTCTTCTTCAAAGAATTGGCTTATTTACTGGATGGTGGAGTGAGTATCGTAGAAGCAATACAGACTATTGGAGATACTTCCCCAAACTTTGCAGTAAAAAAGGTATCAGCTAACTTATATGATAATCTAAAGGCCGGTGAAAGTTTGAGTCGTGGTATGATGAGACATCCTCAGTATTTTGATGATAGTGATGTGAATGTTATCAGATCAGGAGAGGGTAGTGGTGAGGTAGTGAGTGTATTGAGATTTCTTTCAGAAGAGTATGAATTCTTAAGTACTATCAAAGGTAAGTATACTTCAGCAATGATTTATCCAGTAATTCTTCTCACTTTATCAATTGTAGCAGTGTTTTTCCTGTTTATATATGCACTTCCACAAATTTTTAGTCTTGTAGAAGATTTTGACGTAGTAATCCCTTGGTATACACAAGCTATCATGAGTATGACCAACTTCATAAGTAATAATGCTCAATGAATCATCATAACATTTATGCTCTTTGTAGTTGCTGCTGTTCTCTTTTTCTCAACAGATTTTGGAAAGAAAAAGCGATATGAGTTTATTCTCGATGCTCCTGCTTTTGGAAAGATGGTAAAATACTATCATATGATTAGATTTTTCCGTTATATGAGGCTTCTTCTCCAATCTGGAATGAACTATGTAGAAGTTCTTCAGTTTATGAAAACTATTATGAAAGTGCCACAATATCAGGATATGATTGATGATGTTCTCAAAGGTGTGAAGAAGGGTGAAACCATGTATCAGAATATGTCCTTCCATACCAATATTATACCTGCAGATTCGTTGCTTCTCCTCAAGGTGGGTGAAAGTACAGCTAATCTTCCGGCTGCTATTACCAACATCGTTACACTGTACCAACAAGATTTAGAAAAAGGACTCAATGATCTTGGTAAGGTTATCGAGCCAATCCTTATTATATTCGTAGGTTTCGTGATTATGATGATCGTAGTTTCAGTATTTGGGATGATCGGATCAGTAATTGACAGTGCAAGTTTGGGAGGATAGGATATTTATTAATAAATAAGCTGATTTATGGATAAACAAAAATTATCTTCATTAGAAAACTGAAATAATCACTCTACTAATTCAATGGATCTTTTATACACCACCCAACAACAAATATCAGACTCCATAAAAGACTTTCTACGTCACCCCGAACTAGGAACATCTTTCATTATGGAATATCTAGAAGTGATAAAGCAAGATCGAAAAAATTCTACTACAAGTTATTCAATATCCTCAGAAATAGGAAGAAATCTTATGAACATAGAACATGCATTACTCATTCAAGCAAACAAGGATAATAACCTACAAATTCCTGAAGAGAACTTAAATTTCCATACTTTAAAGCTCTTTTTACAGAACATTAGCAAGAAAGATCAATCATCAGTATCAGTATGAGAAAATATTTCCCCTGAAATAGAATTTATTGATGACATTATACTTCCTCCTGATGAAATAAAACCCCAAACAGGATTTGCTAACTGAAATCGAAATCCAGAACAACATACCAGAGAATTTGATAAATATTCTTTAGTACTACAAATCCTCAAAGAAAACCCTCATATACAACTCATAGATCGTCCACTACAGGGTAAAGTAGATCCTCGTAGTATGAGAAAAAAATCATATATTGTTTTCAAACTTACTACTCCCTATCCCAAAACTCTATATATCAATAATCTTTATGGACAAGCAAGTTATATCACTGAGGGACATCTCACAAAAAAAGAACTTACCACCTACAAAAAATCAGATCACCGTGCAGTAAACCATCCAAGAGTGAAATTTTTCTCCTATAAAGATCCTCTAGAACTTAATCCTCAAGGACTTACAGATCGAAAAACTGTTATTTTGAATTACCTTACTCAAGAGAATCGTCCTGAAACACAAGAAGATATGTCACGCGAAAAAAATAAAGAATCAAAAACAAAGAAAGAAAAAACTAACTCTCTTAAAAGAATTAAATTAACAAGTGAGATTGCTAGAGAATTGGTAATTAATAAATATGGAAATAATGAAGGTAACATACCAAATCCACAACAAGCTTTAGAGTATTTATTGTTCAAGGGCACAGAATGGAGAATGAC
>ERZ724516.670-NODE-670-length-20897-cov-7.947126_pt1 | contig 20897 bp, 19 predicted proteins | sample MGYA00376049_ERZ724516 | MGnify/ENA primary metagenome ERZ724516 (study PRJEB28724, sample SAMN07190886) | activated sludge metagenome | isolation source: activated sludge of sewage treatment plant in Hong Hong | place: USA: Christiansburg, Virginia | collected... | reverse complement strand
AAGGGAGCCCGAGCGGACGACCCCGATCTCCTCCTTGGGACACCAAGCCCGTGGTTAAGACTGGGGCGCTGCCCGGATTCGACGCAGTAGCTCGAACGGTGTCTTGGGGCGCCGCTGTCCTTGTGCCAGCGGTGACCTCGCATATCAGGGTGTGCATGTCGGATACAGCGCGTTGGATTCTCTTGAGGGAGATGGCAATGACATATCAGCTGGGAATCGATATCAGCAAGGCCAAACTCGATGTTGCCTTGCTCAATGCAGACGGCAAATACCGCTCCAAAGTGTTCCCCAACGACGCGACTGGCTTCAAAAGCTTGCTGCAGTGGCTCCACACCCATGTGCCCTCTGGCAAGGCCGAGGTGCATGTTTGCATGGAAGCCACCGGCAGTTACCACGAAGCCCTGGCGCTGTTCCTGTCAGATCAGGGTGTCGCGGTATCGGTCGTGAACCCGCTTTTGGTCAAGCGCTTCATCGAAGTCGACAGAGTGCGCAACAAAACCGACGACGGCGACGCCAAGTGCCTGGCGCGGTTCTGTCAAATGACGCAACCCGAGCTATGGGAGGCGCCGTCAGTGGCTGTGCGCACCCTGCAGGCCCTGGTCCTTCGCCTCGATACGCTGCAGGAGATGCGCCAAGGCGAGCTCAACCGGCTGGAAGTAGCCCATGCCTCGGTGCAACAGTCCATGCGCGATGTGATTGCCGGGCTGGAGCGCTCCATCGAGGCCGTGCGCGAACAGATTCGCCAGACCATTGATGATGACCCGGACTTGAAGCAGCGCCAGGGTCTTCTGGCATCGATCCCTGGTCTGGGAGACAAGACCATTCCTCAACTGCTGGCCTACATCGGCAGGCCTGAGCGCTTCAAGAGTGTCAAGGCCTTGATTGCCTATGCAGCACTGGCACCGCTGATTCGCCAGTCGGGTACCTCTTTAAACCACCACAAGGGCACACATCCTCAGGGGCACAGAGAGTTAAAGAGTGCTTTGTACTACCCGGCCATGGTGGCGGGCAAATACAACCCGCTGATTGCGGCGTTCTGGCAGCGGCTAAAGGCGCAGAACAAGCCGGGCAAGGTCATCGTCGTGGCGTGTATGCACAAGCTGCTGGCCATTGCCTACGGGGTGCTTAAGTCCAGGAAGCCCTTCAATGCCGACCATTTGAAGCCGATAGTCACTTGACATTCACAACGGTGTCTGACCTACGCAAAACGCCTGCCCCATGCCTACCGCTGGAGAGATGCGCGCGAAGGGCTTTCAAATTCAATACTGGAGCACCCCAACTCGTCGCAAGATCAGCCGGCCTATGCGTTTTGCGCAGGTCAAGGAGGAGCCCGCGCAGCGGGCGGGGGACACGGAGCAAAACGCATAGGCCGGCTGATCTGGAGCGCGCGAGAAAGCCCAGTCCGCAGACTGAGCACAAAAAAAATCCCGCTAAAGAACGGGCTTTCCTGAAGGTGTGAAAAGGACCGACTAAACGTGTGCAGCCCGCAGCCGCATCGAAAACTCGCGCAGCGCCGCAATGCCGCTTTCTTCGGCACGATAGCACCAGGCTTGCAGGTCTGTGGTCAACTGCTCACGCGACACGGATGTGTTGAGCCACATCTGGCGCAGCTCTTCGCGCATGGTCACCATCTTGTCCAGCATGGGGGACGCCGCACGGGCCTTGGCAAGCTCAGTTGCAGCATGCGCGGGCACCTTCTCCACATCCCGGTGCATCCAGCGCTTGGCGGCCTTGATTGCGGCCACGTCCGCGCTGCGCGCACGCATGGCGGCCAGCTCGACCCGTGCAGCCAGACGCATATCCTTGGCATAGGTCGCCATCAACTCGTAGCGGTTGGCAATCAGGGCCTCCAGCGTCTTCTCGTCCGCCACCGGGCGGATGGCGCCAAAGGCAGCCTTGGGTGGCCGCTTCTTGACTTTTGCGAGACCAGTGGCCTGCATCGCGCTGATATACATCCAACCGATGTCGAACTCGTAGGGCTTCACCGACAGCTTGGCTGACGTGGGATAAGTGTGGTGGTTGTTGTGCAGCTCTTCACCGGCAATCAGGATACCCCACGGCGAAATATTGGTGCTGGCGTCCGGCGCCTCGAAATTGCGGTAGCCCCAGTAGTGGGCCGCGCCATTGATGATGCCTGCCGCCATCACCGGCGTCCACATCATTTGTACCGCCCACATCGCCAGACCCGCGGCACCGAACAGTGCCACGTCAATCACCAGCAGGGCGGCGACGCCCAGTGTGGAGAAACGGGCGTACAGATTGCGCTCCAGCCAGTCGTTGGGCGTGCCATGGCCATAGCGGGCCATGGTCTCCGGTTTGGCAGCCTCCGCCCGGTACAGTTCGTAGCCCTGCAGCAGCACGGTCTTGATGCCGTGGACGTGGGGACTGTGCGGGTCTTCGGCCTGCTCGCACTTGGCGTGGTGCTTGCGGTGAATGGAGGCCCACTCCTTGGTCACCTGCCCGGTGGTCAGCCACAGCCAGAAGCGGAAGAAATGCGAGGCGATGGGGTGCAGGTCCAGCGCGCGGTGCGCCTGGTGGCGGTGCAAAAACACCGTCACGCTGATCATGGTGACGTGGGTCAACGCCAGCGTCACCAACACCAGTTGCCACCACTGCAAGCGCCACACGCCGTGGGCCAGCCAATCCAGGGCTGCGCTGAATACCGACCATTCCATTCCCTGCATATTCCGATTTCCTTCTCAACGACCTATCGTTATTTCTTTTGCCAGACGGCCGCAAAAAAACCGTCCGTCGCGTGGCGGTGCGGCCACAGGCGCAAATACAGCTGACCATTGTCGCCACCGCTGCACAGGCTGGCCGCGTTCTCGACCTTCAATTCCGCCAACACTTCACCCGCCGACAGGGGCACACAATCCGGATTGGCTGCGGAAAAGGCCTCGGCAATCGCCTCGTTCTCCTGCGGCAACACGCTGCAGGTGGCATAGACCAGGCGGCCGCCCGACTTCAGCATGCGCGACGCGCTTTGCAAAATAGCCGCCTGCTTGACCGCCATCTCTTCCACCGCCTGCAGATTCTGGCGCCATTTCAGGTCCGGGTTGCGCCGCAGCGTGCCCAGCCCGGTACACGGCGCATCCACCAGCACCCGGTCCATCTTGCCGGTCAAGCGCTTGACGCGGTCATCACGCTCGTGCGCAATCGCCGCCGGGTGCACATTCGACAAACCGCTGCGCTTCAGGCGCGACTTGAAGGCATCCAGCCGGTGCGCCGACGTATCAAACGCATACAAACGCCCGGTGCTGCGCATGGCCGCACCAATGGCCAGCGTCTTGCCGCCGGCACCGGCGCAAAAGTCGACCACCATCTCGCCCCGCTTGGCATCCAGCAGCATGGACAGCAACTGCGAGCCTTCGTCCTGCACCTCGAAATCGCCGCGCATGAAGGCTTCATTTTTGTTAAGTGCGGGCTTTCCGGCAACTCGCAAGCCCCACGGCGAATACGGTGTGTTGACGGCCTTGATACCAGCCTTGGCCAGCTCCTTTTGCACATCGGCGCGCTTGGCCTTGAAGGTGTTGACCCGCAGGTCCAGGCCGGCGCCCAGGTTCAGCGTCTCCACCATGGGCCAGAATTCGGCTCCCAACTGGTCTTTGAGTGGCTGTACCAGCCACTCGGGCAGGTTGTGGCGGTGGCGCTCCATCAAATCGTTGGGGCTGACCTTTTCACACTGGTCCAGCCAGTTGGTTTCCTGCTCGGTCAGGGCACTGCGCAAAAAATCACCGGGGCCGTAAAAGCCCAGAATCGCCAGACGCCGCTCCTTGGGGCCGCTGCCCGACGGCGCCAGGTGGTCGAACAGCAGCTTCTTGCGCAGCACGGTGTACACCGTCTCGGCCATGGTGGCGCGCTCGCGCGGCCCCAGACCCCGGTTGTCGCGAAAAAAACGCGACACGATGGCGTCTGCCGGGTGGTCGAATTTGAGGGTGAGCCTGACGAGTTCGGCGCAGGCGTCTAAAAGAGCTTTTGGATGCATAACCTACCATTGTCCCATGTCTACAGAAAACCTCCCCACTCTGACCCCAACGCCACCTGGCCTGTACCGCCACTACAAAGGCAATTTGTACGAAGTGCTGGACACCGTGCGCCACAGCGAAACCCTGGAACCCATGACCCTGTACCGCGCCCTGTATGGCGAGCGCGGGCTGTGGGTCCGGCCCGCGGCCATGTTTGCCGAAAACGTGGTGATCGACGGCGTGGCGCAAGCCCGCTTTGCCAGAGTCCCGGAACAAGCTGCGCCGACGACCTAGTGCACCGCGGATTTACCGCGCATTTACCTCCGTACATGGCCGTGAAACGCGGCCCGGTGATAGTGGGCGCTTCACCGTCGGGTCGGATGCAGGTGCACCCGGTGCAACCCCGCGGTGCCATCGACCATCTGGAGTTCTTGCCACCATGAAACCGTATCTGTGGGTGCTGGCCGCCTTTGTCTTTATCTCGTCTTTTCTGCTGGTGCCTGACGTCTACGCCCAATTTGGTGACAGCGGGGGAATGGGAGGCGGCATGGGCGGTGGTCGCGGTGGCGCGCACTCCGGTGAGCGCGGCAAGGGTTGCGACGCGGGTGAGCGGGCAGACGCCGGCAAAGGCCCCATGGGCATCCCACCAGCCCCCATGAGCCGCGAGCAGCTGCTTTACCAACTGGACGCCCTACAGGCCGACCTGCGGCTCGCGCCCGAACAGGCCGCGCAGTGGCAGCCGTTTTCCGAACGGGTACTGGCGCTGGAAGCCGACCTCGCCCGCCAGCGCAGCCGCGGCATCAACGCCAGCGACATGGAACAAAAAGGGCAGGCCGCCGACGGCATCCGGCAGGTGGCCCGTGCGGTGGACACGGCGCGCAACCGTCTGATGGCGCTCGAAGACATCGAGGCCAGCAGCCGCGCGCTGTACCAGACCCTGCAGCCAGACCAAAAGACCATGGCCAACGCGCGCCTGGGTGCCTTCCTGGCACCGCTGCTGCGCGGCTGAGCACCACCAGTGGGGCGGTGGCTCGGGCAGCAATGTCTGGGCGGTACTGAACACCCCACGCACCAACCACCAGACAAAGACTTCCCCCGAGAAACTAGCTACTAGCCCTCGTGGAATATCAATAGTTTGCTACTTATTTTGTAGCAAACCGGCGATCGCGTGGGGGTAGATCACGTGCTCCTGCGTCAGCACACGCGCGGCCAGCGTGTCCGCCGTATCACCGGGCAGCACGGGAACCACGGCCTGCGCCAGGATGGGGCCATGGTCCAGCTCGGCAGTGACCTGGTGCACCGTCACACCGGCAAATTGGCAACCGGCGTCTATGGCGCGCTGGTGCGTATGCAGCCCCGGGAAGGCCGGCAACAGCGAGGGATGGATGTTGAGCAAGCGCCCCGCGTAACGACCCACAAAGCCCGGCGTCAGGATGCGCATGAAGCCCGCCAGCACCACCAGCACCGGCGCACCGGGGGCATCAAACCGGTCGATCAGCGCGGCCAGCGCCGCGTCAAATTCCTCGCGCGAGGCAAAGGCCTTGTGGTCCAGCACCTCGGTGGCAATGCCCTGCTCGCGGGCGAAGACCAGGCCCTTGGCATCCGCCTTGTTGCTGATCACCGCGGCAATCCGGGCACCCAACCGGTCGGCCCATGCCTCGCGCTGGGCCGCTTTTACGATGGCCGCCATGTTGGAGCCGCCGCCTGAGATCAAAATTACGATGTTCTTCATGTCGACGGGAATTATCGCCGGGGTGGTGAAGCCTGCGTGCGGCATCGCACAGTGCGTTTCACGTCGCGATCGTATGGTGCGGTTCTGGCCTTGAAGGCCACGCTTTCAAAATCACCCCAAGGATCTCGCCATGAACAATACACGCCGCAATTTTCACAAAATCATGCTCACCACGGCCATCATGCTGTCGGTCGCCACCGTCACGCTGCCCGTACAGGGCGCGACCGCGGAAGATCTGAACGAGGATGCAGCCCAGGCCCTGCAGACACTGTACAAGTCACACCCCGAGGCAGAGAGGCTGTCCAAAACCGCCCGTGCTGTTCTAGTCTTTCCCAAAATCATCAAGGCCGGGCTGGTGTTCGGTGGCAGCTACGGTGAAGGCGTCATGACCCGGGGCGGCAGCTTTTCGGGCTACTACAACTCCGTGTCCGCGTCGTGGGGCTGGCAAGCCGGTGCGGAGTCCTACGGCTACGTCGTCTTCCTGATGAATGACAAGGCCGTCCAATACCTGGACAAGTCCAAAGGCTGGGAATTTGGCGTGGGTCCGAACGTGGTGGTCGTGAACGAGGGCATTGCCAAAAACCTGTCCACATCGACCATGAAGGATGACGCCTATGCCTACATCTTTGACCAGCAAGGCCTGATGGCCAGCCTCAGTATTGAAGGCACCAAGATTTCGCCGATCAAGAAGCGCTAAACCGCGGCGGGAGAGGGCCCGATAATTGCGCCGGTATCCGCAATTGCAATTGAATCTGAGAGTCCACATGTCCTCCCTGCCCTCCCCGCAACCCCACCCATCCTTCACACTGACGGCGATTGAAGCCCGCGTGCTGGCCACGCTGATGGAGAAGGCCCGCACCGTGCCCGACAGTTATCCGTTGTCGCTGAACACGCTGATGCTGGGCTGCAACCAGAAGAGCAGCCGCGAGCCGCTGATGAATGTGACCGAAGCCGAGATCGCCACGGCGCTGGACACGCTGATGCCGCTGAACCTGGTACGCGAAACCAGTGGCAGCCGCGTGGCCCGCTATGAGCACAACTTCCAGCGCGGCGTGGGCGTACCCGAGCAGTCCGCCGTGCTGCTGGGGCTGCTGATGCTGCGCGGACCGCAAACCGCCGGTGAACTGCGCCTGAACGCCGAGCGCTGGTACCGCTTTGCCGACATCTCGTCGGTCGAGGGATTTCTGGAGGAAATGCAGGACCGCTCCGTGGAAAAAGGCGGGCCGCTGGTGGTCAAGTTGCCACGTGCCAGTGGCGCCCGTGAACAGCGCTGGGCGCACCTGCTGTGTGGGGCCGTAAACACGGCGGACCCAACACCCAGCGTTCAGGCCAGCAGTAGCGCCGAACGCATGGCCCGGCTCGAGGCCGAAGTCGCCCGTCTGCGCGAAACCGTGGACCTCTTGTGCAAAGAACTGGGTATTTCGTCCGTGAACCCGGCGTGAGCCTCCGACCTATTGCAGGCGCCCGTTCACCAAGGGATCCCACAGTTCTTTGCGCTCCAGGGGCGTGGCCTTCGGCAAGAACGGGTTTCGAATGTAGAACATTTTCCGATTGGCCAGACCGGCATCCGCAATCAATGGGCCAATCCGTTTGGAGAACAAACGGTCAAAACTGTGGTCCTTGATCGCCTGCTCGAAACCATAGGCCATGCGCTCGGCCAACTCGGGGCGGTTTTTATCAACGAAGAAATAATAGGCTGTCGGGTAGGCAATCGCCCACGTCGAAATCACCTTCAGGTTGTGCTGCCGGGCAATCGGTGCTACTTCCACGATACCCAGCGGGAGCAAGTCAAAGCTCCCCATTTTTAACCGCGGAATGGACGACGCGACACTGGAGAGTGGCAGCACCTGCAGTCCGGCATGGGTCTGGATGGCGTAGTCGGGCCAGTCAAATACCTGCCCCAACTTCACCTTGTTCAGTTCATCACGGGTCTGGATCTGATCGAGTGCGGCGACACGGGCCTCGGAGCCCATTCCGATGCGAATGCCCAGCAAGCCTTTGTACAGACAATAGCGAATAGGCAGTCCGGCCTTTTCCCGCGCCTCGCTGGTCATGGACGAAATCAGATCAAGTTGCCCATGCTCCAACTGGTTGTAGGTTCGGCTCTGGCTCCAGTCCTTGAGGTCAACCTTCTTCATCACGTAGGGGCCGTAGCGGGACTTGGACTTTTCCAGAACCAGCGCCAACACCTCGCCCTTGTAGTTCAGGGTCTCCGAATCCTGATCAACATAGAAATTGTGGCGCACCACCAGCGGCTCGGCTGCTGATGCAAACCCGGAAAAGACCGTGAACGATGCGCACAACAGGAGCACGCTGAAATTTGGAAATGGAACTCTTGAACCCATCAGCATTTGCAGGATACGCATCAGATCGATCCGTCCATCATAGTCGTTGGGCCTGTCACAACCTGGACAGACAAGAACGAACGACCGTGCTAAAAAGCAGAATGTCTACATGGAGATTTTTCAATGGATCTGGCATTTACCCCTGAAGAGCAGCAATTTCGCGAAGACATTCGCGCCTGGGTGGGAGCCAACCTCCCCGCCGAGATTGCCTACAAAGTGCACAACGCCCTGCACCTGACGCGTGACGACATGCAGCGCTGGGCCAAGATTTTGGGCAAAAAAGGCTGGCTGGGCCATGGCTGGCCCAAGGAATTTGGCGGCCCCGGCTGGAATTCGGTGCAAAAGCACCTGTTTGAGGAAGAGTGTGCCCTGGCCGGTGCACCGCGCGTCGTGCCCTTTGGCCCCGTGATGGTCGCCCCGGTGATCATGGCCTTTGGCACACCGGAACAGCAACAACGCTTCCTGCCCGGCATCGCCAGCGGCGAAGTCTGGTGGAGCCAGGGCTATAGCGAACCCGGATCGGGCTCTGACCTTGCGTCGGTCAAGTGTCGGGCCGAGCGCCAGGGCAACACCTACCTGGTCAACGGTCAAAAGACCTGGACCACGCTGGGCCAATACGGCGAGTGGATTTTCTGCCTGGTGCGCACCAGCACCGAGGGCAAGCCGCAAACCGGCATCTCCTTCCTTCTTATCGACATGAAATCGCCCGGCGTGACCGTGCGCCCCATCGTGCTGCTGGACGGCGAGGCCGAAGTCAATGAAGTGTTCTTTGACAACGTGGTCGTGCCCGCCGAGAACCTGATTGGCGAAGAGAACAAGGGCTGGACCTACGCCAAGCACCTGCTCAGCCACGAGCGCACCAATATTGCCGACGTCAACCGCGCCAAGCGCGAGTTGGAGCGCCTCAAACGCATCGCCAAGACAGAGGGCCTGTGGGACCCCGCCACAGGGGGTGCTGCGGCCTTGCGTTTCCGCGACGAGATCGCCAAGCTGGAAGTGGACGTGGTGGCACTGGAAATGATGGTGTTGCGCGTGCTGGCCGCCGAGAAGTCGGGCAAGAACTCACTGGACATTGCCGGCTTGCTCAAAATCCGCGGCAGCGAAATCCAGCAGCGCTATAGCGAGCTGATGATGCTGGCCGCGGGGCCCTTCGCCCTGCCCCTGATCCGCGAGGCCATGGAGGCCGGCTGGCAAGGCGACGCCGCCGGCGCTCTGGGTGGATTCCCGGGTGGCGTGGTGGCCAACGCGCCGCTGGCATCGACCTACTTCAACATGCGCAAGACCACCATCTACGGTGGTTCCAATGAGGTGCAACGCAACATCGTGTCCCAGGTTGTACTGGGCTAAGGAGACAGACATGGATTTTGATTTTTCTGACGACCAGGTACAACTCGGCGACGCCGTGCGCAAATGGGTGGACAAGGGCTATACCTTTGAGCGCCGCCGCGCCACTGAAAAAGCTGGCGGCTTTGACCGCGCGGCCTGGAACGAACTGGCCGAACTGGGCCTGTGTGGCCTCTACGTACCCGAAGCCGATGGCGGCCTGGGCATGAGCCCGGTCGAAGGCATGGTGGTCATGGAAGAGCTGGGGCGCGGCATCGTGCTCGAGCCCCTGGCGCAAAGCCTGATCGCCGGTGGCGTGCTGGCCGGTTATGCCGACGCTGCCACCAAGGCTGCCTGGCTGCCCAAAATCGCCAGCGGCGAAGCCCTGGTGGTGCTGGCCTACCAGGAGCGTGCGGCCCGCTACAGACTCGATGTGTGCGAGGCAAAAGCCACGCAAGCCCCCGGCGGCTATGTGTTGAATGCTACAAAAAGTGTAGTGCCCGTGGGTGACCGGGCGGATGCCTTCATCGTACCGGCCAGGATCAACAGCCAGCTGGCGCTGTTCCTGGTGGAACGCCAAAGCGCCGGTGTGACCACCCGCGGCTACGGCACGCAGGACGGCAGCCGTGCGGCCGAGGTCAGCCTCAAAAACGCACCCGCCACACTGATCACCCAGGACGGCCTGACGGCACTGGAACACGCGGTGGACATCGGCATTGCTGCCGCCTGCGCAGAGGCCGTGGGCGTCATGGACAAGACCATGGCCATCACCGCCGAATACCTGAACACGCGCAAGCAGTTTGGCGTCGTCATCAGCAGTTTCCAGGCCCTGCGCCACCGCGCCGCTGACATGAAAATGCAACTCGAACTGGCGCGCTCCATGAGCTACTACGCCAGCCTCAAGTTGAATGCCCCGACACCCGAGCGCCGCGCGGCACTGGCCCGGGCCAAGTACCAGTTGGGCACCAGCATGCGCCTGGTGGGCCAGCAAGCGGTGCAGCTGCACGGCGGTATCGGCGTGACAGAGGAATACATCGTCAGCCACTACTTCAAGAAGTTGACCCAGCTGGAAATGACGTTCGGCGACACCCTGCACCACTTGGGTGAAGTATCTGCCCGCATGCAGGACACAGCCGGCGTGTTTGCCTGAGCTGCTGCTTCGCGCCGCTCCCCTGCCGCTATTGCTCGACCATGACCGCCTTATGAAGCGTGTCTATGGTCTTGTCTTTTTGCATCTGCTGCAGCGCGGCCGTCAGACGGGGCACCAGCGCGGCATGCTTTTTGTGCAGGTAGTGGAAGACCGGGAAAGTGGCCAGGGGCGGGCTCAACACCTTGAAGTCGGTCAGGTTCAGCTCTTTCAGGGCCGCCAGACCGGAAGTCCTGTTGGCCACGACCACGTCTGAGCGGCCCATTGTCATCTTCAAGAAGGCCTGGCGCAGCGTGCCTGCCACTTCCACCCGCATGCCCTGTGTATTTTGCTCAACGATTTTGATGCTCTTCACATAGCCAATGGTGTAGGGGCGCAGGCTATCCCAGCCGTTGACCACAAAGTGCGTGCCTTGCGTGAAGATGACGATCTCGTAGATCAGTAGTGGCACCGGCACGATCACCAGATTGGGATAGTCGCGTTCCATACCGAGCTTGCGGTACAACTCGCCGTCGGTGTCTCCGTTGTTGGCGCTGCGCAGTGAGCGTTCGCCGGGCAGGTGGCGCACCTGTACCGAAAGGCCCAACCGGCGGTAGGCTTCCGTGACCACACGCTCCGCAATACTGGTGGCCGGGTCTTCTTCCAGCAGGGTGGAAACCTGCATAGTCCGCACCTCCTGGGCCCAGCCCGTTGCCGCCATGCAACATGGCAGTGTGGCCAACCCGATCAACGTGCGGCGACGCATGGTTTGCCCTTCTATGATGTTGTCATCATGCACCGCAAGACCTCTGTGCGCAACACCCGCACCGCCCTTATTCTTCTACTAACACTGCACAACGCCATGGCCATTGATATCTCCGCACTCTGGAAATACAGCAAGCCCGCAGAAAGTGAAGCACGGTTTCGCGCGGCACTGAACGGGGCGTCACCAGACGAAGCATTCATCCTGCAAACCCAAATCGCGCGCACTTTTGGCCTTCGTCGGCAGTTCGATACCGCGCGTGCCACTCTTGCACCACTTGAGCCCCGTTTGGCAACGGTCAGTGCGGAGGCGCAAGTGCGTTACTACCTGGAACTGGGTCGGACTTTTGCATCAGCCACACATCCGCCCGACAACCCTGCGGCGAGCCGGGAGACCGCGCGCGGCCACTACATGCGGGCGTTCTCGCTCGCGAAAAGTGCGGCGCTCGACAACCTGGCCATCGATGCCCTGCACATGATGCCGCTCGTCGACACCGAACCCGCACAGCAGCTTGCGTGGAATGAGAAGGCACTTGCCTATCTGGAGCAATCCACGCAGCCCGACGCCAAGCGATGGGAAGCATCGCTGCGCAACAACGTGGGCTATGCCCGGCATTTGGCGGGCGAATATGACGAAGCACTGCGCCAGTACCGGTTGTCGTTGGCTGCCCACGAGCGTGCGGGCAACGCCAATGCCGTACGCATCGCCCACTGGATGATCGCCAGCACCTACCGCGCCCAAAAACGCCTTGACGAGGCCATTGCCATCCAGCTGCGCCTGGAGCGCGAATGGGCTGCCGCGGGCGAACCCGACCCCTATGTGTTTGAGGAGCTTGAACACCTGTACCGGGCCACCCACGACGAGGAAAAAGCCAACCTGTACCAGGCCAAGCTGAAAGCACACACTCCTCAGTGATACGATGGTTTTCGGTACGTGAACCCGAACACACAGGACACACACTATGGCATCCGGAAAAATTTTGGTCGCCCAGGGTGGCGGCCCCACCGCCGTCATCAACCAGTCACTGGTCGGTGTCGCGCTGGAGGCACGGCGCTTTCGCGATATCGAACATGTGTACGGAGCACGCCATGGCGTGCGCGGCATCATCAACGAGGACTTCGTCCACCTGACGCAGGAAACCAGCCACAACCTGGAGATGGTCGCCAACACGCCATCCAGCGCATTGGGCTCCACGCGCGACAAACCGGATATCGCCTACTGCCAGGAAATTTTCAAGGTACTGCAGGCGCACGAGATCGGGCACTTCTTCTACATTGGGGGCAACGACTCGTCGGACACCGTGCGCATCGTCAGCGAAGAGGCGCGCAAAGCCAACTATGCGCTGCGCTGCATCCACATTCCCAAGACCATCGACAACGATCTGGTGGGCAATGACCACACGCCGGGCTTTCCATCCGCCGCGCGTTTTGTGGCCCAGGCCTTTGCCGGAGCCAACCTCGACAACGCCGCACTGCCCGGTGTCTACGTGGCCGTGGTCATGGGCCGCCACGCCGGTTTTCTGACGGCGGCCTCCGCCCTGGGCAAGAAGTTTGCCGATGATGGCCCGCACCTGATTTACATGCCCGAGCGCACCTTCGAATTGGAAAAATTCCTGGCCGATGTAAAGGCAACGTATGACCGGCTGGGACGTTGCGTGATCGCCGTATCCGAAGGTATCCACGACGCATCCGGAAAGTCCATTGCGGCGCAATTGGCCAAAGACCTGGAGCATGACGCGCATGGCAACGTGCAGCTATCCGGTAGCGGCGCGCTGGCCGACCTGCTGTGCGAAGAGATCAAAAGCAAGCTGGGCATCAAGCGGGTGCGTGGCGACACGCTGGGCTACCTGCAGCGCTCCTTCATCGGCTGTGTGTCGGACGTGGACCAGCGCGAAGCGCGCGAGGTCGGCGAGAAAGCCGTGCAGTTCGCGATGTGGGGCACACGGGACGGGTCGGTGGCCATCAAACGCACCGGTTTCTACTCGGTGGACTACGAACTGCTACCCCTGGACGCGGTGGCTGGCAAAACCCGCGTCATGGAAGACGCCTTCATCACCCCCAACGGCACCGACGTGACCGATGCCTTCCGGCTCTACCTGCGCCCCTTGCTGGGCTCCGGCATGCCGGATGCCTTCAGGCTGCGCACCAACCCGGTGGCCAAGGTGCTGCGGCCCAATTGACATCTGTAAATGGGCCGGTCCCCCCAGGGAGACCGGCCCATTGCCCGCTAGGCGACCCGAGCGGAGCTTGTTCATTTGGGTGCTGGAACAACCACAATCGTTGAGCCACCAGTACCGGTAATACCGGTATTGCCGGTGTTGCCCTTGGCGCCCGTGGCACCGGTGCTACCGGTGCTACCCGTGGCACCGGTGTAGCCCGTGCTGCCCTGAGTGCCGGTGGCGCCAGTGTCACCGGTTGCGCCGGTGGAACCAGTGGAGCCGGTTGCCCCCGTATAGCCGGTGTTGCCCGTGTTGCCTTGGGTTCCAGTCGCTCCTGTAGCGCCGGTGTAACCGGTGTTACCCTGGCGGCCCGTGTTGCCGGTATTTCCAGTTGCGCCTTGGGCGCCGGTATAGCCGGTGTCACCGGTGGCGCCTTGCGGTCCCATGGGGCCGGTACATGCGCCAAGGCCGAGCATTGAGACCAGCAAGACAGAAGTTATTGCAATTTTCATGGTAGATCCTCTTTGGTTGTACGCGGCCGGTATCGATCGCATACCCACACTGTGGGGTCTGGCGCCCTGGCGGTCTGTCTGCCAGCACGCTTAGTGAAAATCGCTTGCAGAGAAATTCAGTGCCCCAAATACGTCGATGTCGCGCCGAGCAGCTCGCGCTCTTTGCGTTCGGCAGCAGCGCGCGTGCGGTTGCCGAGGTCTGCCATCGCCTGGCTATGGTCCAGCCCATAGCTTTGATGCCGGGGGCGCCGCTGCTTGCGTTGGGCAAAGTACCGGGCCGCCAGTGCAAGCACCAACAGCACGACCAGGCCGCCAATGGTGAGTGATTGGGTAGTGATGAGCGTTTCCATGTGAGCCTTGGGATTGAGTAGAACGACAGCCCATGCTACGCAGGAAGCGATTGGCGTCTGTATGACAGCGCACATTGATTGAATATGCCCATGCGTTCGGGCCCGAGGAGAGCCCCACGCAGGTCTCAGCCCGTCACCACCAGGCGCTTATGCTGCCAGTTGCAGATCGTTGCCAACCATGATCTTGTCCAGAGCGCGCCCAACGATGGCTTCGTGATCAAGCATGCGCATGCGGCCCAGGCGCAGCATGGCCGCGACTTCGCGCTCGGAGCGCACAAAGGCGTCAAAGCCATCGCGGTTGGTGAACAGCAGGCGCGTGCGCATGGGGCTGACCCAGCTCAAACGGCTGCGGATGTGTGTACCCTGCTCGATGGTGACGTCAAACCACATGCCACGCTGGAACGACTGGGCCTGGGCGTCATAGGTGTCCAGTGCGCCAAACTGGCGCGCCGCACGGCGCTCGTCGAGCTGCTGAAGGGCTGCCTGCCCTTCGCGGTTCTCCAGCGCGGCCGAACCCGTATCCAGCGGCATGGATTGCGTCAGGCGGATCGCCAGTGTGTGGGTGGATATCAACCGGCGGGTGAAGGTGGCGCGGGGCTTGCCGTTCCACTCGATGGTGTCCAGACCGGCGTTGAGGTTGCGCACCATGTCGGGCAAAATGGCCACCAGTTGGCGCCGTTCCTCGGATGAGGTTTTGGGCTGTATGGACCAGATCAACTGCTCCATGGTCTTGACGGCCTGCGCATAGTTGGCGTCACGGGTGCTCTCGTCCATCCAGGCGCGGGCCATCACTTCGCGCCATTGGGTGGTCAGGAACGGCAGCAAAAAGGGTGACACTTCCTGCTGGGACGACAGGGCCTGGATGCGCTCATGGATCAGCTCGTCGGCCTGCTCCAGCGCATGCTCCCAGGACTCGCCCTTGTGCTCCTGTTGCGCAACCGGCTCGACCCGGACCTGTGCCTGCTGCTCGGACTCAAACAGGAACTCGGTGAATTCGCGCAACAGGTCCACAAACAGGGACAGGTCGTCTTCAAATTCGGTCAACACCCGCTGCACCGTGTGCTCGATGCGCTGGTAGAGGGGGTCCTTTTCACCCTTTTCCGGGGCCCAGGTCACCGAGGCACCAGCCAGGGTGTCCACCAGTCGGCGCGCCGGGTGCTGGTCGGAGAGGAAAAAATCGCGGTCTATCATGGCCGCCTTCAGCACCGGGATCTGCAGGCGTCCGATGATGAACTTCATCTGGATCGGAATGGCCTGGTCGGCAAACACAAAGTCAAACACCTCGGCCAGAGCGTCCACGGTGCCGCGGTCCAGCTCGGGCGCATGGCGGATCTCGTCGCGATCACGCATCTGGCGCAGCACGTTGTGCCCGCCCAGGTCCTGGCCCTCAGACCACTGCTGCGGGGGCGCCACACGGGCTCCAGCCTGCAGATTGCCCAGGTAACCCATCAACGCCGGGCTGGCTTCGGCAAAATTGGGGCGTGTCGGGATTTCGCTGTCATTGTCGGCATCCACTGGGTCCTCTGGGCTGACATTGCTGCGTGTACCCAATCCCAGCCGTTGCAAAAACTGTCGTGCGTGCGCGGCCACCGTGCGTCCGGCAGTGTCCAGTGTCGACCAGGCTGAGCGCTGCCCGCCATCGCCCTGCGCCAAGCCTGCCCGGACCGACTCACCCGCGCCCAGGGGCGCTGGTCGGGACTGCAGGGGTGCGCTGCCGCTGTTCCCGGTGGACGCCGGTGTCAACGGTGCATGGGCGCTGTTGCCATGCTTGATGCGCATGGAGCGCTGGGCCGGCACACCGGCCTTGACCAGGGTTTCATTCAACTCGGTATACAGCGGCGCCAGATCCAGCCAGGAGCCGGGAGCCAGTGACTGCACCAGATCCACCGTGGCCTGCGGGTCCAACTCGCATTGGTCCCACGCGCTGGCAAAGGCGCGCAGCAACACCAGGGGCTGAAACGGATTGTCATGGATGGAGCTGGTGTCGCGCCCGAACAGCACGCTCAAACGCTGGGTCAGGGGCTCCAGCGTCGACTCGTACCGCGCACTAAAGCGTTGGGCGATGCGATCCAGCAACAGAACACGCTCGACCTCCCCAACGTCGAGCAAGCTCAAACTCATGCCGCTGAGCGCATCATCATTGGCGTTGGGTCGGGCGGGTCGTAAATGCAATGGCAGGATCGTCGCCAGCTCTTCGCCCATTTCATCGGCTAGAGTCTTCTGGAAGGCACGATTGAACTGGGCCGCGTATTTGCCCAGCAACAGGTGGGCTGAGCGCAGGTTTTGCCCTTGCCCCAGGGCGGGCTTGTCATCCACCAGCGCCATCAAGCGATCACGCACCAAGGTCAGCGTCTGCGTCTCCCGCTCGGCGAAATAGGCCAGCGTCTGGGCAATCAGCATGCGTGCCAGCCGCACTGCCTGGCTCGGCGGCGCGGTGCCCGTGGGTCTGCCCAGTGGAATGGATTGTTCGCGATTCACGGTAAAACTTGAGAAATTCTGAAAAATGCCCGCTCGCGCGCACTCGAACACGGGGGATTGGGGTTACCTGAAGATTGTGGTTCATTTATCTTTCAAGACGAACCGCCCCGGCCGCCATCGCGGGTATTTAGACCGCGTTTGGGCCGCAAAAGAAGTAAGGAATTGTAACGAGCGGGGCCTGCGGGGCCCGGCGTACTAGACCAGCAGGCGCGAAGACTTCGGCACGTGGGCGATCAGGAACTCCATCTGGTCGGCCAGGATGCGCCGGTTGCGCAGGATGAAATCTTCCCACAGACTGGGCACGTACGGCGCATACAACAAAGGCATGTGCGCCTGCTCGGGCGTGCGGTGGCTCTTGCGGTGGTTGCAGGGCTTGCAGGCGGTCACCACATTCATCCAGGTGTCCACGCCCTTTTGGGCAAAGGGGATGATGTGTTCGCGGGTCAGGTCATGTTCATGGAAGCGCTGGCCGCAATAGGCGCAGACGTTGCGGTCGCGGTCAAACAACTTGCCATTGGTCAAGCCCGGGCGCAGATTGAACGGATTGATGTTGGGCACCCCACGCGTGCCGATGATGCTGTTGACGCGGATGATGGATTGCAAACCCGTGACCGCATTGTGTCCGCCATGGAAGACCGCCACTTCGCCACCGGATTCCCAACGCACCTCGTCGGACGCATAGTGAATCACGGCCTGTTCCAGCGAAATCCATGACTGCGGCAGCCCCTGGGCTGACAATTTCAAGACTTTCAAAACACACCCTCCTGAAACGGTTAAAACAACCACCCATCAGAAATGCACATCTCTGCAGCCCAGCGCCAGTTCGGGTCTGGCACGCTGCTACGTCACAATATACCCTCTTTCCGTGACAAATTGGCTTCAGGTGCCGACAACCCGAGCACAGCCTGCTATCAAAAAGATAACAAATCCATGAAAGTTTTTCGCGGCTTCCACCACCCCGGCGTTGCCCCTGCCTGTGCGTTGACGATAGGCAATTTCGACGGCGTACACCGCGGCCACCAGGCCATGCTGGCCTTGCTGCGCGGCGAAGCGCAGCAGCGGGGCGTGCCCAGTTGCGTGCTGACCTTTGAGCCGCACCCGCGCGACTACTTTGCCGAAAAGTTCAGAAAACCGGAGCTGGCCCCCGCGCGCGTGGGCACCTTGCGCGACAAGTTGGACGATCTGGCCAACTGCGGTGTCGACCAGACTGTGGTCCTGCCCTTTGACGCCCGCCTGGCCGCCCAGTCCCCCCAGATTTTTGTCGACGACGTGCTGGTGCGCGGCCTGGGTGCGCGCTATGTGCTGGTCGGCGACGATTTCCGCTTTGGCGCCCAGCGCGCCGGCGACTATGCCTTTCTGGACGCCGCGGGTGACGCAGCCGGCTTTGACGTGGCGCGGATGAACAGTTACGAGGTGCATGGCCTGCGGGTCTCCAGCTCCGCCGTGCGCGAGGCACTGGACCAGGGCCGCATGCAGGACACGGCACGCCTGCTGGGCCGGCCGTATTGCATCTCCGGCCATGTGGTGCATGGGCGCAAACTCGGTCGCACGCTGGGCTTCAAGACACTGAATCTGCGTTTTGCGCACTGGAAGCCCGCCGCCAGCGGCATTTTTGCCGTGCTGGTGCACGGTCTGGGCGACAAGCCGGTGCAGGGTGTGGCCAACCTGGGCGTGCGCCCCTCGCTGGACCCCAACGATGTGAACGGCGGGCGCGTGCTGCTGGAGACCCACTGCCTGGATTGGCCCGCCGAACTAGGCCCCGAGGGGGCCTACGGTAAAATCATCCGCGTGGAACTGCTGCACAAACTACACGACGAGCGGAAGTACGACGGTCTGGACGCCCTGACACAGGGCATACGCCAGGACTGCGACGATGCGCGCGCCTGGTTCGCCGCCCGAATTTGACCGGGCCGACCACCCCGATGGTCAGCGACGCACCTTGCCCCGCGTCAACTCTTCCTACAGGGACATCCGTTCGACTTTGTGGCCGGCAACCCCTGTTCTGCCCGCCAGGCCCCACCCGATTTTCCAGATTGAGCACACCACCATGACTGACTCCACTACCCCCACACCGGTCGACTACCGCAGTACGTTGAACCTGCCCGACACCCCCTTCCCGATGCGCGGCGACCTGCCCAAGCGCGAGCCAGGTTGGGTCAAGACCTGGAACGAAGAAGGTTTATACAAAAGGCTTCGCGACGCCCGTGTCGGTGCGCCACTGTTTGTGCTGCACGACGGCCCACCCTATGCCAACGGCAAGCTGCACATCGGCCACGCGCTGAACAAGGTCCTCAAGGACATGATCGTCAAGTCCAAGCAACTGAGCGGGTTCGACGCCCAGTACATCCCCGGCTGGGACTGCCACGGATTGCCGATCGAGAACGCCATCGAAAAATTGCACGGCCGCAATCTGTCGAGAGATGACATGCAGGCCAAGAGCCGCGCCTACGCCACCGAGCAAATCGACCAGCAGCGCGAAGACTTCAAACGCCTGGGCGTTCTGGGCGACTGGGAGCGCCCCTACCGCACCATGGACCCGGCCAACGAGGGCGGGCAGATCCGCGCCTTCAAGCGCGTCATCGAGCGCGGTTTTGTTTACCGCGGTTTGAAGCCCGTGTACTGGTGCTTTGACTGCGGCTCTAGCTTGGCCGAGTTCGAGATCGAATACGCCGACAAGAAGAGCGACACGCTGGATGTGGCCTTTGAGGCCGCCGACAAGCAGGCGTTGCTGCAGGCCTTCTTCCCCGGCAACCTGGCCGACCATCCGTCCGCAGCGCTGGTCGCGTCACGCCTGGAAGCCAAGTCCGCCTTCATCGTGATCTGGACGACGACCGCCTGGACCATCCCCGCCAACCAGGCGCTCAATGCCCATCCGGAACTGATGTACGCCCTGGTGGACACACCCCGCGGTCTGCTGTTGCTGGCCGAGGACCTGGTGGAGAAATGCCTGGAGCGCTATGGCATCACCGGCACCGTGGTGGCCAGCACCACCGGCAAGCAACTGGGCGGCCTGAACTTCAAGCACCCGTTGCACGACGTGGACCCGGGCTATGCCCGTCTGGCACCGGTCTATCTGGCCGATTACGTGAGCGCCGTGGACGGCACCGGCATCGTGCACTCGTCGCCCGCCTATGGTGTGGATGACTTCAACAGCTGCGTCGCCCATGGCCTGAAATACGACGACATCCTCAACCCCGTGCAAGGCAACGGCCAGTACGCAGCCGAGCTGCCGCTGTTTGGCGGTCTCAATATCTGGAAAGCCTGCCCCGTCATCCTGACGACGCTGACGGACGCCGGTCGCCTGATGGCCACCAGCCCCATCCTCCACAGCTACCCGCACTGCTGGCGCCACAAGACGCCGGTGATCTACCGCGCCGCCGCCCAGTGGTTCATCCGCATGGACGAGGGCCCCGGTGTGTTCACCCTGGACAAGGCGCCCAAGACGCTGCGCCAGCTGGCGCTGGATGCCATCGAACAAACGCAGTTCTACCCCGAGAACGGCAAGACCCGTTTGCGCGACATGATCGCCAACCGGCCTGACTGGTGTATCAGCCGCCAGCGCAGCTGGGGCGTGCCCGTGCCCTTCTTCCTGCACAAGGATTCTGGCGAACTGCACCCCAACACCATGGCCATCCTCGATCAGGCGGCCGACATCGTCGAAAAGGGTGGCATCGAGGCCTGGAGCCGCGTGACCGTGGAAGAGACTCTGGGTGCGGCCGACGCCCCCCACTACACCAAGAGCACCGACATTCTGGAGGTCTGGTTCGACTCCGGCTCTACCTTCCAGCACGTGCTGCGCGGTAGCCATAAGGACGCCTATGCCCGAGCACCCTTCCACACGGAAGGCCCCGAGGCGGACCTGTACCTGGAAGGGCACGACCAGCACCGCGGCTGGTTCCACAGCTCGCTGCTGTTGGGCTGCGCGCTGTACGACCGCGCGCCCTACCGCGGCCTGCTGACCCACGGCTTTGCTACTGACGGCCAGGGCCGCAAGATGAGCAAATCGCTGGGCAACACGGTGGAACCACAAAGCGTGACCAGCAAGATGGGCGCCGAAATCGTGCGCCTGTGGGTGGCAGCTACCGACTACTCGGGCGACCTGAACATCGACGACAAGATCCTGGCTCGCGTGGTGGACACCTACC
>ERZ724516.666-NODE-666-length-20976-cov-7.745375_pt1 | contig 20976 bp, 18 predicted proteins | sample MGYA00376049_ERZ724516 | MGnify/ENA primary metagenome ERZ724516 (study PRJEB28724, sample SAMN07190886) | activated sludge metagenome | isolation source: activated sludge of sewage treatment plant in Hong Hong | place: USA: Christiansburg, Virginia | collected... | reverse complement strand
CCGGGTAATTCGTCCTTCGAAATTTCGGTCGCCGAGGGCGAGTCCTACCACTACGTTTGTCACTTTGGATAATCGCCATGCCGAGCTTTGACTTCACCTCCGAAGCGGACATGGTCGCGTTGAAGAACGCCATCGATGTCACGTCGCGCCAGATCGATAACCGCTACGACTTCAAGGGCACCAGCGCCAAGGTCGAGCTGAACGAGAAAGACAAGGTCATCACGCTGCATGGCGACTCCGACTTCCAACTCGACCAGATCAAGGACCTGTTGTTCCCGGCCATGGAGAAGAAGGAGAAGGAGAGCGTCAAGCGACTGGATCACCAGAAGGTGGTCAGCGTCTCCGGCAACAAGGTCGAGCAGGAAATGAAGATCAAGGACGGGATCGACAGCGATCTGGCGAAGAAGATCGTCAAGCTGATCAAGGATGGCAAGCTGAAGGTGCAGGCGTCGATCCAGGGCGACACCGTGCGTGTCCAGGGCGCCAAGCGCGATGATCTGCAGGGCTGCATCGCGCTGATCACCAAGTCGATTACCGATTTTCCGATCAAGTACGGCAATTTCCGCGATTAAGCCGCCTGCTGCGGTCGACGTCCTGAAAAGGGCAAAAATTAACGGGCAGTCGAACTGCCCGTTTTGCCTTTCAGGCGACCGGATTCAGCGCTGCAAACCCTTGATCCACACTGAGTAAAGCTGCTCAGAGAGCTGGCGCATCAGCGGCAGGCGCCCGACGATTTCCTGCTGCATTGCTTCCGGGGTCTGCACGCTGGGCTGGTCGGCGACGGCAATTGCTTCATCGGCCCATTGCCCGCACCAGGTGGCGATCATTTCCGGCGTCATCTCGACATGGCATTGCATGCCCAGGTGCGGGCCGAGGGCGAACATCTGGTTGGCGCAGTGCATGTTGGAAAAGAGGCGGGTGGCGCCGGGCGGGATGCTGAAGGTTTCGCCATGCCACTGGAAGACCGTGCGCATTTTTCCCGCATGCGGCCCGAGCCAGGTCCGCGCAAGCGCGGTGTCCTCGGCGCCCGCCTCGCCCCAGCCGATCTCCTTGACCGGGTTACGGGTGACTTTGCCACCCAGCGCCTTGCTCATCAACTGGCCGCCCAGGCAATGGCCGATGACCGGGATGTGCCTCGCCACAGCCTCGCGGATCAGGTTGCAGACCGGTTCGATCCACGGCAGCGGATCATTGACGCTCATCGGGCCGCCCATGAAACAGAGGCCGGAATAGGCGTCGACCGCAGCGGGCACCGGTTCGCCTTCGTCGATGGCGACCAGGCGCCATGGAATCCCTTGCTGCTCAAGGAATATGGCAAAATAGCCCGGACCTTCGGTTGGAGAGTGGCGGAAAATGGCAACGGGTAGCATGTCGGCGGCGGTACGGAAAAAAGTGACGCGTCATTCTACGCTGCTCGCCGTTGGGCTTTGCCTGGTTTCGGGGCTTGCCGGCGCCCAGGATGTCGGACTCGCCGGCGTCCTCGGTAGCAAGGCCATGCTGATGATCAACGGCGGCGAGCCGCAGTCGGTCGCGGTAGGGCAGTCGCTGGAGGGGGTCAGGGTGGTCTCGGTTCAGGGCGACCAGGTCGTCATCGAGATCGGCGGCAAGAAGCGCCCGCTGCGTGTCGGCCAGCATGCGATCGGCGCCGCCGCGGCGGACGGCTCGGGCAAAATCACCATGACGGCGGACAATCAAGGCCATTTCTATACGACCGGCACGATCAACGGCGTGTCGGTGCGCTTTCTCGTCGATACCGGGGCGACGATGATCTCGCTGGGCGCCACCGATGCCCGCCGGGTCGGCCTCGATTTCAACCGCGGCCAGAAGGGCATGACCCAGACTGCCAACGGCCAGGTCGTGGTAAGCAAGATTCAGCTGGATACCGTGCGCATCGGCGACGTGACCCTGCACAATGTGGACGCGCTGGTCCACCAGACGGAAATGCCCATGGCCCTGCTCGGCATGAGTTTCCTGAACCGGATGGAAATGCAGCGCGACGGCAGTACCATGACACTCAAGAAACGCTTCTAGGAGAGAAAGATGCCGCACCGCGATCAGGAAATTGCCATGCTCAGGCGCGAAGTGGAAATGCTTATGGGCGAGCGGCAGGCCATCCTGCGCGTCGCCGGCGCGTCAGCGGCGCTGATCGCCAGCCTCGACAGCAAGCGCCTGCCGGTCGGCGCCGTCGAGGCTGCCGACATGGTGGCCACGTCGCTCAACGAGCTTTCGGAAGAAACTTTGCAGGATGCGCTTTCGTCGGTCCATGCCGAAATCGAGGACGATGCCGAACCTGTGGCATGAGCGTCGACCTTGAACGACTGCGGGCTAGCCTGCTGAGCGAACCCGGCGCCGACGAATTCGTGCAGGAGGATGGTGGCGAGGGCTTGCCGCTGACACCGGCTGCCGTCCTTTTTCCCATCGTACTGCGCGACGATGGGCATACCGTCCTGCTCACCCAGCGCACCGCACACCTGCGCGATCACGCGGGCCAGATCAGCTTTCCCGGCGGCCGCGTCGAGGAGGAGGATCCCTCGCCGGTGGCGACGGCGCTGCGCGAGACCGAGGAAGAGATCGGTCTCTCGCGGGCGCATGTCGAGATCCTTGGCTATCTCCCGGAATACCGGACCGGCACCGGGTTTCGCGTGACGCCCGTGGTCGCGCTGGTCAAGCCGCCATTCGAGCTGGCGCTCGACGCCTTCGAGGTTGCGGAAGCCTTCGAGGTGCCCCTTTCCTTCCTGCTCGACCCCGCCAACCACCAACGCCATTCGCTGCATTACCGTGGCGCCTTGCGCCATTTTTTCGCCATGCCCTATGGCGATTATTTCATCTGGGGAGCGACCGCCGGGATGATTCGCTCGCTGACCGACCGCCTTGGCCTCCACCCGGCCTAAGCTTGTGGTATCGTGGCGTTTTAGTACAAGAAAATAAGCCGAACACGGCAACTTTTCGGCCCCAAATGAGTCTCCTCTCGCTGATCGCGGTTTTTCTCATCGAGCAGTTGCAGCCGCTGCATTACCGTCGCGTGGTCGAAGAGCCTGTGGCGGCCTGGGCGGGGTTCATCGAGTCGCACTTCGATGCCGGCGAATACCGCCACGGCGTCATCGCCTGGTGCCTCGCGGTACTGGCGCCGGTCGTCTTGGTGGCTGCCCTCTACGGCGCTCTCTATTCGATCAGCCCGCTCCTGGGTTTCCTGCTCAATGTCGGCGTTCTCTACCTGATTCTTGGCTTTCGCCAGTTCAGCCATCATTACAATGAAATCCAGCTCGCCCTGCGCATGGACGACCTGCCGCGCGCCCGGCAACTGCTGAATGAATGGCAGGGGCGCCCGGCTGACGGACTCGGCTCGCAGGACATCGCACGCCTGTCGATCGAGGCCGGGCTGGTGGCCGCACACCGCCATGTCTTTGCGGTCATTCTCTGCTTCGTCGTGCTGCCGGGTCCCAGCGGTGCATTGCTGTATCGGCTGGCGGTGCTGGTCAGGGATCGCTGGCAGGCAAAAAAATCGGTCGAGCGCAACGATTTCGCCACGTTTTCATCGCAGGTTTTCGGTATCATCGACTGGTTGCCGGCGCGGGCGACGGCGATCACCTTCGCCATCGTTGGCGACTTCGAAGATGCGCTGTATTGCTGGCGCACCCAGGCCGGGCAATGGCCGGATCGCAATCTCGGCATCGTGCTGGCCAGCGGTGCCGGCGCGCTGGGAGTCCAGCTCGGCCTGCCCCTGGCCGACGGGATCGAGGTGAGCGAAGGTGCCGAGCTGGGTCTGGGTGACCCGGCGGATGTCGATTTCATGCAGAGCGCGGTCGGACTGGTCTGGCGGGCGACGGTGTTCTGGGCGTTGTTGCTGTTTTTGTTGGGGCTTGCCAGTCTGGCGGGCTGAGTCATTTTTAATCAGGAGAAAAATATGAGCAGAGATGTTGTCGTACTGAGCGCAGTCCGTTCCGCGATTGGCGCCTTTGGTGGTTCCCTGGCCGATTTCGAAGCCAGCGAGCTGGCCGGCATCGTGATGAAGGAATCTGTTGCCCGTTCCGGCGTCGATCCGCAAGAGATCAACTACGTTACGGTCGGCAACTGTATTCCGACCGATTCCCGTTATGCCTACGTCTCCCGCGTTGCTTCCATCCAGGCCGGCCTGCCGATGGAGTCCATCGCCATGCAGGTCAGCCGGCTATGCTCTTCCGGTCTCCAGGCGATTGTCACCACTGCCCAGAACATCATGCTGGGCGATGCCGATTACGGTATCGGTGGCGGAGTCGAAGTCATGTCCAAGGGTACCTACATGTTGCCGGCTCTGCGTTCCGGCGCGCGCATGGGTGATACCAAGGCCATCGACTCCATGGTCGCCGTGCTGACCGACCCGTTCGGCGTCGGCCACATGGGCATTACCGCCGAGAACCTGGCCGCCAAGCATGGCTTCAGCCGTGAAGACCAGGACGCCTTCGCGGTCGAATCGCAGCGTCGTGCCACCGCCGCCGTCGCGGCTGGTCACTTCAAGTCGCAGATCGTGCCGATCGTCAAGCAGACGCGCAAGGGCGAAGTCGTGTTCGACACGGACGAGCACGTCAAGTCCAACACCACGCTGGAAAGCCTGGCCAAGATGAAGCCGGCGTTCAAGAAGGATGGCACCGTCACCGCCGGCAATGCATCCGGCATCAACGATGGTGCTGCCTTCTTCGTCATGGCTGCCGCCGATGTCGCGGCCAAGTCCGGCCACAAGGCGATCGCCCGTCTGGTTTCCTACGCGGTTGCCGGCGTGCCGAATGATGTCATGGGCGAAGGCCCGATCCCGGCGACCAAGCTGGCCCTGAAGAAGGCCGGCCTGACGCTGGACCAGATGGATGTCATCGAATCCAACGAAGCCTTCGCCGCACAGGCGCTGACGGTGTCCAAGGTGCTCGGCCTCGATCCGGCCAAGACCAACCCGAACGGCGGCGCCATCGCCCTCGGCCACCCGGTCGGCTGCTCCGGTGCCTTCATCGCCACCAAGGCCATCTACGAACTGCAACGCGTCGGTGGCAAGTACTGCCTCGTCACCATGTGCATCGGTGGTGGTCAGGGTATCGCTGCCATCTTTGAACGCGCCTGATCGCTCCCGCATTTCAGCAGGCCAGAAACCCACCGGAGCGATCCGGTGGGTTTTTTGTTTGCACCACTTTGAAGTGACGCGCACCGTGTTGGGGCGTTGCCTGCGGCCGTGAAAATTCAATCCCATGATTTCACTTGGTTTTGTTTCATGGCATGAAAACTGCTGAATTAATGCGAAAGCATCCTCAGCGACGAGTCGACAATGAACTTCTATAACGAAATGATTGACGCCAACGGCGGCGTCCGTGCCCATTACCAGGGTTACGACGAGTGGCTCAAGGCGACGCCGCCCGAGCGCATCGCACGCAAGCGGGCCGAAGCCGATCTCGCCTTTCACCGCGTCGGCATCACCTTTGCCGTCTATGGCGAGGAAGAGGGCAAGGAACGCCTCATTCCCTTCGACATCATTCCGCGCGTCATCCCGGCAGCCGAGTGGAAGGCGATGCAGTCAGGCCTGCGCCAGCGGGTCAAGGCGCTGAACATGTTTCTGCACGATGTCTATCACGACCAGGAAATCCTCAAGGCCGGCAAGATTCCGGCCGAGCAGGTGCTGAACAATACCCAGTACCGGCCGGTGATGAAGGGTGTGGACCTGCCCGGCCAGATTTACGCGCACATTACCGGTGTCGATATCGTCCGCGCCGGGGCCGGCGAGTTCTACGTCCTCGAAGACAACCTGCGGGTGCCGTCCGGCGTGTCGTACATGCTGGAAGACCGCAAGATGATGATGCGCCTGTTTCCCGAGCTGTTTGCCCGGCACAAGGTGGCACCGGTTCAGCATTACCCCGACCTTCTGCTGGAGAAGCTGCGCGCCGTCTCGCCCAAGGGGGTCAGCAACCCGACAGTGGTCGTGCTGACGCCGGGCGCCTACAACAGCGCCTACTTCGAGCACACCTTCCTCGCCCAGCAGATGGGGGTGGAACTGGTCGAAGGTCGCGATCTTTTCGTCAAGGACGAGGTCGTCTACATGCGCACGACCCAGGGTCCGCAGCGCGTCGACGTGATCTACCGGCGTATCGACGACGATTTCATGGACCCGCTGATCTTCCGCGCCGACTCGACGCTGGGCGTGCCGGGGATCATCCGTGCCTACCAGGCCGGCAACGTGACGCTGGCCAATGCCATCGGCACCGGCGTCGCCGACGACAAGTCGATCTACCCCTACGTGCCGGAGATGATCCGCTTCTACCTCGGCGAGGAGCCGAAGCTGAACAACGTGCCGACCTACATGTGCCGCAAGCCCGACGAACTCAAGTATGTGCTCGATCATCTGGCCGAACTGGTGGTCAAGGAGGTCCATGGCGCCGGCGGTTACGGCATGCTGGTCGGCCCGGCGGCGAGCAAGGCGGAAATCGAACGTTTCCGCCAGTTGCTGATCTCCAAGCCCGATGGTTATATCGCCCAGCCGACGCTGGCCCTCTCCAACTGCCCGACCTTCGTCGACGAGGGCATCGCACCGCGCCACCTCGACCTGCGCCCCTTCGTCCTGTCGTCGGGCGAATGCGTGAACATGGTCCCCGGCGGCCTGACCCGGGTGGCATTGACCGAAGGGTCGCTGGTCGTCAATTCGTCGCAGGGCGGCGGGACCAAAGACACCTGGATTCTGGAGGACTGATCATGCTTTCCCGTACGGCCGACCACCTTTTCTGGATGTCCCGCTATATGGAGCGGGCCGAGAACCTTGCCCGACTGCTCGATGTCACCTGGCAGATGTCGCTGGTGCCCCAGTCGCTGGAAGCGGCGAACCAGAACTGGAATGCCATCATCGCCTTGAACAGCCTCGAGGAAGAGTTCGCCTCCCGTTATTCCGCGGTCAACGCCGAAAACGTGCTGCGTTTCATGGTCAGCGATACCGCCAACCATGCCTCGATCCACAGTTGCCTGCGCCTGTGCCGCGAAAACGCCCATGCCGTGCGGGGCACGGTGACCTCCGAAATGTGGGAGACGATGAACTCGACCTGGCTGGAGGCGCGCGAGAAGACTTTCGAGCAGATCTTCAACGCGGGCATCGGCGAGTTCTTCGAATGGGTCAAGATGCGCTCCTCGCTGTCGCGCGGGACGACGCTCGGCACCCTGCTTCAGGACGAGGCCTACCACTTCATCCGCCTCGGGACCCTGCTCGAGCGGGCCGACAATACGGCGCGGATCCTTGACGTCAAGTACCATGTCCTGCGCCCGCACGGCGACGAGGGCGCCACCGATTTCTACCAGTGGGGCGCGCTGCTGCGCTCGGTGTCGGCATTCGAGGTCTATCGCAAGGCCTACCGCGACGTGATCACCCCCGAGCGGGTGGCGGAGTTGCTGATCCTGCGCATGGACATGCCGCGTTCGCTGCATTTCTGCATGAACGGCGTGGTCAAGAACCTCGACCTGATCGCCAACCTGCACTCCAGCGAAACCCAGCGCCAGGCGGGCCTGCTCCATGCCCAGTTGCACTACGCGCGGGTCGAGGACATCCTCGAGCATGGCCTGCACGAATGGCTGACCGATTTCATGGATCGTATCTACATGCTGGGCGATGGCATCAGCAAGGATTTCCTCGTGCCGATGGCCGAGGCTGCCTGACCCTTACGGAGAAATTTGTGTCTATCCACGTTGCACTGAATCACGTCACCCACTACACCTACGACCGCCTGGTCAATCTCGGGCCGCAGGTGATTCGCCTGCGGCCCTGCCCGCATTCGCGGACGCGCATCCTGTCGTATTCGCTGAAGGTCGGTCCGGCGCAGCATTTCGTCAACTGGCAGCAGGATCCGCAGGGCAATTACTTGGCCCGCCTGGTCTTTCCGGAGAAGACGCGCGAGTTCCGCATCGAAGTCGATCTGGTGGCCGAAATGTCGGTCATCAACCCCTTCGACTTCTTCCTCGAACCGCATGCCGAAGAAATCCCGTTTACCTACGAGGCCTGGGAGCGTCACGAACTCAAGCCCTATCTCTTCAAGTTGCCGGCGACGCCCCTCTTCCAGAAGTACCTCGACGGCATCTCGCTCGAGAAGACGCGCAGCGTAGACTTCCTGGTCGCGCTCAACGCCCGCCTGCAGCAGGACATCGGCTACACGATCCGACTCGAGCCGGGCGTCCAGACGCCCGAGGAAACCCTCAGGAAACGTACCGGTTCATGTCGCGACTCGGCCTGGCTGCTGGTCCAGATACTGCGCCATCTCGGCCTGGCGTCGCGTTTCGTTTCCGGTTATCTGATCCAGTTGACCGCAGACGTCAAGTCGCTCGACGGCCCGTCCGGTCCGGAGAAGGATTTCACCGACCTCCACGCGTGGACCGAAGTCTATCTGCCGGGGGCGGGCTGGATCGGCCTCGACCCGACGTCCGGCCTGTTCGCCGGCGAGGGCCATATCCCGCTCGCCTGCACCCCGCAACCGGCGTCTGCTGCGCCGGTCACCGGGGGGATCGACAAGTGCGAAACCACCTTCGACCACCACATGCAGGTCACCCGCATCTGGGAGGCGCCGCGCGTCACCAAGCCCTACAGCGAAGCAGAGTGGGGCGCGATCGAGGGTCTCGGCCACCAGATCGACGAAACGCTGCAGGCACTGGATGTCCGCCTGACCCAGGGTGGTGAGCCGACCTTCGTCGCGGTCAACGACCCCGATGGCGCCGAATGGAATACCGCCGCCCTCGGCCCCACCAAGCGGATCTACGCGGCAGAGATCTTCCACCGCCTGCGCGAGTATTACGCGCCCAGCGGCCTGATGCACTTCGGCCAGGGCAAGTGGTATCCCGGCGAGCAGTTGCCGCGCTGGAGCCTCAACTGTTTCTGGCGCAAGGACGGCGAGCCGATCTGGAATTCGCCGGCGCTATACGCCGACGAGAAGAAAGACTACGGCGCGACCAGCGAGCATTCCGGACGCTTCATGAAGCTCGTCGCCGAAAGGCTGGGGCTCGATCCTCAGTACGTCTTTCCGGCCTTCGAGGACGCCTTCTACTACATGTGGCGCGAGCGCCGCCTGCCGGGGAACGTCGACCCCTTCGATTCGCGCGTCGATGACCCGCTGGAGCGCGAGCGCCTGATGAAGGTGTTCTCACAGGGCCTGACGCATATTGTCGGCCATGTCCTGCCGGTCATCAAGAACGAACGCAAGCAGTGGCAGACCGGTCCGTGGTTCCTGCGTGCCGAACGCTGCTACCTGTTCCCCGGCGATTCGGCGATGGGTTATCGCCTGCCGCTCGATTCGCAGCCATGGACGGCCAAGAGCGATTATCCCTACGTCAATCCGCCCGACCCGTCGCAGGCGACGTCACCTTTGCGCAGCCATGCGGAAATCGTGCGCCAGACTGCCGCCTGGAAAGCGGTGTCGGCAGCCGGAGTCGTCAAGGCCGGTGCCCTCGCCGCCGGCACGCCGGCCCCAAGCGGCCGCGGCAAGGCACCGGAGACGGTGCCGGGATTCAAGGAATCGGCGGCCTGGGTCACCCGCCAGGCGATGTCCGCGGAAGTCCGCGACGGCAAGCTCTACATCTTCATGCCGCCGACTGAGACGCTGGACGATTACCTCGAACTGGTCGCTGCCGTCGAGTCGACCGCAGCCGAGATGGACATGCCGGTCATCATGGAAGGCTACGAGCCGCCGGGCGATCCGCGACTGACCCATTTCCGCGTCACGCCCGACCCCGGCGTCATCGAGGTCAATATCCATCCGGCGAAAAACTGGGACCAGCTGGTCGACCAGACGACCCACCTCTACGACGCCGCGCACCTCTCGCGGCTTACTACCGAGAAATTCATGGTCGACGGCCGCCATACCGGAACCGGTGGCGGCAACCATTTCGTCCTCGGCGGCGCGACACCGAACGATTCGCCCTTCCTGCGCCGTCCGGACCTGTTACGCAGCCTGGTCGCCTACTGGCACAACCACCCCAGTCTTTCCTACCTGTTCTCGGGCCTGTTCATCGGCCCCACCAGCCAGGCGCCGCGCGTCGATGAGGCGCGCAACGACAGCCTATACGAACTCGAGATCGCCTTCAGCCAGATCCCGCCGGTCGGCGAATACATCGCGCCCTGGCTGGTCGACCGCGTCCTCCGCAACCTGCTCACCGATGTCACCGGCAACACCCACCGCTCCGAGTTCTGCATCGACAAGCTCTTCTCGCCCGACGGCCCGACCGGCCGGCTCGGACTGCTTGAACTGCGGGCCTTCGAGATGCCGCCGCACGCCCGTATGTCGCTGACCCAGCAACTGCTGCTGCGGGCGATGGTCGCCCGCTTCTGGGAAGAACCCTATGTCCCGGCCCGGCTGGCGCGCTGGGGAACCGAGCTGCATGACCGCTTCATGCTGCCGTTCTACGTCGAGCAGGATTTCCGCGACGTGATGGACGAAATGCAGGCGGCTGGTTTTCCGATCAAGGCTGAGTGGTTCGCGCCGCATTTCGAGTTCCGCTTCCCGAAATACGGTGATTTCGCGGTCAAGGGCATCGAGTTCGAATTGCGCCACGCGCTGGAGCCCTGGCACGTCATGGGTGAAGAAGGCGGTGCCGGAACCACGGTGCGCTATGTCGACTCATCGGTGGAGCGCGTCCAGGTCAAGATCCGCGGCATGGCGCCGGACCGCTACGTGCTGACCTGCAATGGCGTCGCGGTCCCACTGCAGAATACCGGCAGCAATGGTGAGTTCGTCGCTGGCGTCCGCTACCGCGCCTGGCAGCCCGAGTCCTGCCTGCACCCCACCATCGGTGTCCATGCGCCGCTGGTGTTCGACCTCGTCGATACCTGGATGCAGCGTTCGCTCGGCGGTTGCCAGTATCATGTGACCCACCCCGGCGGGCGCAGCTTCGACACCTTCCCGGTCAATGCCTTCGAGGCCGAGAGCCGCCGGCTGGCGCGCTTCTTCCGCTTCGGGCACACCCCGGGGAAGATGCAGGTCAGCGCACCTGAAGTCAGCGCCGAGCACCCGTTTACGCTAGACTTGCGCCGTTTCTAACTGCTGAAGATGCAGGCGCGGCCGGCAAGCCGCGTCCTTCAGGCCGGCAACGGCCGGTCCGCGTAACCATTCAGGCTCCATGGCTCGTACCCTCCTCGCGATCTATCCGCACAGCGCCCGCCGTTACGACGAAATGTTGGCGGACGACGAGGCAGTCCGGCCCCACTGGCAGAAGTTCGTCGCCCACCTCGACGCGGTGGCGCCGGAAGAGATGCACGAGCGGCTGGAATTCGTCGACCGGCGAATCCAGGAAAACGGCGTAACCTACAACGTCTATGCCGACCCCAAGGGTTCGGACCGGCCGTGGGCACTCGACCCGCTGCCGTTGATCATTCCGCACGACGAATGGGCCGAGGTTTCCGCCGCCGTGGCGCAGCGGGCGACCCTGCTCAACGCGATTCTGGCCGACCTCTACGGCGAGCAGAAACTGCTTTCGCAAGGCCTGCTGCCGCCAGCGCTGGTATACGGGCAGCACGGTTACCTGTGGCCCTGTCAGGGAATCAAGCCGCCAGGTGGCGTCTGGCTGCACCACTATGCGGTCGACCTGGCGCGCTCGCCGGATGGCCGCTGGTGGGTGATTGCCGACCGCACGCAGGCGCCTTCGGGGGCCGGCTATGCGCTGGAAAACCGGCTGATCGTCTCGCGCGTCTTCCCCGAAATGTTCCGCGACCTGCATGTCCAGCATCTCGCGGATTTCTTCCGTGACCAGCAGGATGGCCTGGCGGCGCTCGCGCCCCTCGACGGCGGCGAGCAGCCGCATGTCGTGCTGTTGACGCCGGGGCCCTACAACGAAACCTATTTCGAGCATGCCTACCTGGCGCGCTATCTGGGCTATCCGCTGGTCGAGGGCCAGGACCTGACGGTGCGTGGCGACACGGTATTCCTCAAGACCCTGCGTGGCCTCAAGCGCGTCCATGTCATCCTGCGCCGCCAGGACGATGCCTTTTGCGATCCGCTCGAACTGCGCGGCGACTCGGCGCTCGGCATCCCCGGCCTGATCAACGTCGCGCGGGCCGGCCGGGTGGTGATCGCCAATGCGCTCGGCAGCGGCATGCTCGCGTCGGGTGCGCTGATGGGCTTCCTGCCCGCCATCTGCCGCGAACTGCTCGGCGAGGAGCTGGCGATGCCTTCGGTGGCCACCTGGTGGTGCGGCGAGAAGCCCGCGCTCGAGTATGTGCGCGAAAATTTCGACGACCTGGTCATCAAGCCGGCCTACCCGTCGCAGCGCATGGACCCGGTATTCGGCAATGAACTGAAGGGGGCCGCGCGAGCCGAGTTGCTGCAGCGCATCGAGGCGCGGCCGCACGCCTATGTCGCCCAGGAGATGATCGACCTGTCTCAGGCGCCGGCCTGGAGCCGCGCCCATGAACGGCGCCTGCTGGCGCGGCCGGTCGGACTGCGCGCCTACGCGGTGACGACGCCCGATGGCTATACGGTGATGCCGGGCGGCCTGGCGCGGGTCGCCACCGGGGCCAACGCGCGTATCATTTCGATGCAGCGCGGCGGCGCCTCCAAGGATGCCTGGGTGCTGACCGAGGGGCCGGTCAGTGAATTCACGCTGCTCAAGCCGTCGCTCGGCGTTCACGAAATCGTCCGCGCCGGGGCCAACCTGACGTCGCGGGTGGTTGAGAACCTGTTCTGGCTCGGCCGCTATTCCGAGCGTTTCGACGACAGCGCGCGCATGTTGCGCGTTGCCCTCGGCCGCCTGGTCGAGGCGGGCGGCCAGAAGACGCCGGCAGTCGCATCGGCACTGGAAATGGCCGAACTCCTGAAAATCCTGCCCGGACCCGATGAAGATGGCGAAGTCAAGGAAGGCAGCGAACACGCGTTGCTCGAAGCGATCTACGACCCCGAACAGCCGGGTAGCCTAGCCGGCACGATCCGCAGCGTGATGTGGTCGGCGACCCATGTCCGCGAGCGCCTTTCGCTCGACCACTGGCATTCGCTGAACCGCCTGCAGCGTGAGCAGCAGGCCGCACTGAAACGACATCCGACGCTGACCGAGGCGATCGCCTTCCTTGATCGGGTGCTGGGCGTCTCCTCGTCGCTGACCGGCTTCGCCATGGACAACATGACGCGCGATGACGGCTGGCGCTTCCTGATCATCGGCCGCCGCCTGGAACGCCTGTCCTTTCTTGCCCAGGCGCTGGCCGGCTTCCTGCGCATGCCGTCGACCCGCGTACCCGGCGCCCTCGAGTGGCTGCTCGAACTCGCCGATTCGATCATCACCTACCGTTCGCGCTACTCCCGCCTCCCGGAACTGCTGCCAGTCCTCGACCTGCTCGTCTTCGACGACAGCAACCCGCACGGCGTCGTCTTCCAGGCCAGCGTGCTGGCCCGCTACCTCGAGCGGATGATGCGGGAACTCGGCGAAGTCAGCGAATCGAAACTGAGCGGTGCGCTGATGCGCCTGCGCGCCTTCGATCTGCGCCGCTTCGAGGACCTCCAGTTCAACCAGTGCCGCAATTGCTCACCCTGCGACGATCTGGCGACCCTGCTCGAGGAACTTGACGCAGCTTCGATCGAACTTTCCGACTGGCTGGGCATGCGCTTCTTCACGCATGTCTCCGATGTCAGCCGGCAGACGATGGCGCTTTGACCATGGCCTGCTCACCCGTCCGCTACCACGTGCTGCACGAGACGCGCTACGAATACGGCAGTGCGATTTCCCTGTCGCAGCAGCAGCTCCATCTCTCGCCGCGGGTCCTCGACTGGCAGCAGGTCGAAGAGCAGCGCATCGACATCGACCCGCCGCCGACCTGGCGACGTGACGGCCAGGACGCCTTCGGCAATCCGGTGACCTGGATCGCCTTTCACGCACCGCACGACGAACTGCACATCCGCTCGGCGATGACCATCGCCATCGAGCCGCACCTGCCGGTTCATCTCGAGAAGTCGCTGCCCTGGGAAGAGGTTCATGACCGGCTCGCCTACGATTCAAGCGCACCAAGGCCGGAGGACCTCGCTGCGATGCGTTTTCTTTTCGAGAGCGCGCATATCCGCATCAAGCACGAACTGGGAGACTTCGCCGCGGATTGCTTCCCGCCGGGAACGCCGGTGCTGGTCGGTGCCCGGGCATTGATGGCGAAAATATTCGCGGAGCTGACCTTCGATCCGGAAGCCACGACCGTGTCCACGCCGGTCATGGAGGTCCTGGAAAACAAGCGCGGCGTCTGCCAGGATTTCGCCCACCTGATGATCGCCTGCCTGCGGGCGCTCGGCCTTGCCGCGCGCTACGTCAGCGGTTACCTGCTGACCCACCCGCCACCCGGCAAGCCCCGCTTGATCGGTGCCGACGCCTCGCACGCCTGGGTCTCGGTCTATGCCCCGGGATTTCCCAACGAGTGGGTGGATTTCGATCCGACCAACAACCTGTTGCCCGACACCCAGCACATCACCGTCGCCATCGGCCGCGACTTCGGCGATATCTCGCCGCTGCGCGGGGTGATCCTCGGGGGTGGAAGCGCCGAGCCCGACGTCGAGGTGACGGTCACGCCGCTCGACGAGGAGGCGCCGCCAGGCGCGGTGAAACTCGCCGAAGTCCCGGCAGAATCCGGGGCAGCGGACACCTGATGCCACGGGTCGCCATCATCGGCGGCGGGCCGGCCGGCCTGATGGCGGCCGAACAGTTGGCCAATGTCCCGTGTACTGCGAGCACACAAACAACACCCCAAGGGTGCTTCCTTCGGGGCGCGGCTGGCAGTGCGGTCGACGGTCTGGAAGTGGCCGTTTTCGACGCCATGCCGTCGCTTGGCCGCAAGTTCCTGATGGCCGGCAAGGGCGGCATGAACATCACCCACGCCGAGGCGCCGGCTGCATTCGTCGGCCGCTACGGCGAGCGCCGGGCAGTGATCGGGCCCCTGCTCGAAGCCTTCGGGCCGCAGGCCCTGCGCGACTGGATCGCCGGGCTGGGCATCGCCACCTTCGTCGGCAGCTCGGGGCGGGTCTTCCCGACCGAGATGAAGGCCGCGCCGCTGCTGCGTGCCTGGCTGCACCGCCTACGCGGGCAGGGTGTGCATTTCCACGTGCGCCATCGCTGGCTGGGCTGGGCTGCCGACGGCGCCCTGAGTTTCGCGACGCCGGATGGCGAACGGCAATTCGCCGCCGACGCGGTGATCCTGGCGCTGGGCGGCGGCAGCTGGGCGCGGCTCGGTTCGGATGGCGCCTGGGTCCCGCTGCTGCGCGAACGCGGCATTGCGGTCGCCCCGTTGCGGCCCGCCAACTGCGGTTTCGACGTGGCCTGGAGCGCCCACTTCAGCGGGCGCTTCGCCGGCCAGCCGGTCAAGCCGGTGATCGCCTCGGTCGCCGGTTGCCGCCAGAAGGGTGAATTCAACATTACCGCCGGCGGCATCGAGGGGGGGCTTGTCTATGCCCTGGCGGCGCCCTTGCGCGACGCGTTGGCGCGCGACGGCAGTGCGGTGCTGCATCTCGACCTCGCCCCCGGACGCCCGCTGGCGCGACTGGCAGCCGACCTGGCGAGACCGCGCGGGCACGACAGTCTGGCCAGCCACCTGCGCCGGCGCGCCGGGATCGACGGTGTCAAGGCGGGGTTGCTGCGCGAATTCCTGCCGCGCGAGGCGTTGACCGCAACTGACCGCCTGGCGGCGGCGATCAAGCATCTTCCGCTGCCGGTGACGGCGACCCGTCCCCTCGACGAGGCGATCAGCACGGCAGGCGGCGTCGTCTTCGAGGCGCTGGACGCCAGGCTGATGCTGCGCGACCTGCCGGGTATCTTCTGCGCCGGCGAAATGCTCGACTGGGAGGCGCCGACGGGCGGCTACCTGCTGACTGCCTGCTTCGCAAGCGGCCACGTTGCCGGGCAGGGAGTCCGCGCCTGGCTGGGTGCCGGGTCGTGAATTCGCTCGCCGCTCAGGCGGCGCGCTGGGTCCCCATGATCCGGTGGTAGGCAGCGAAGCGGCGCGCGTCGATGAGGCCGGCGGCGACGGCGGCAGTCAGGGCGCAGTCCGGTTCGCGGTCGTGGCGGCAGTCGCGGAAACGGCATTTCCCGACATAGGGGCGAAATTCGCGGAAAGCATGCTCGATTTCCTGGCGGTCGAGGTGGCCGAGGCCGAATTCCTGCAGGCCCGGCGAGTCGATCAGTTGGCTCGCGGCATCGAGGTGATAGAGCGCCGCGTGCGTCGTCGTGTGCTTGCCTGAATCGAGGGCCGCCGAAATCTCGCGAGTGGCGGCGCGTGCTTCCGGCACCAGGGCATTGACCAGCGTCGATTTGCCCATCCCGGACTGGCCGACCAGTACGCTGGTATAGCCGTGCAACGCCGGGCGCAGGTCTTCGGCATGGTCGCGGGCGGAAAGCTCGAGGACGCGGTAGCCAAGCCTGCCGAAGACGGTCAGCTGGGCGCGGGCGGCGGCGACGCGCTCGGTCAGGTCGCACTTGTTGAGGACGATCAGCGGCTCGATCTCCTCGCTTTCGGCGGCGAGCAGGGCGCGGGTCACGAGTTCGTCCGAGAATCCCGGCTCGGTGGCGACGACGATGACGACCTGGTCCACGTTGGCGGCAATCAGCTTCTGCCTGATCTCGTTCGAACGGTAGAGCAGGCTGGTCCGCGGCTGGATGGCTTCGATGACGCCCTGGTCGTCGGAGGTGCGCTGGATATCGACGCGGTCGCCGCAGGCGACGTCGCTTTTCTTGCCGCGCGGAAAGCAGGGCAGCAGGGTTCCGTCGCCCAGTTCGACCACATACTGGCGGCCGTGGGCGGCGACGACGCGCCCTTCCATCAACCGCCTGCCGCCTGCAGCCGCTCGATGCGCGCTGCCGCCGGCGGGTGTGAGTCGTAGAACAGCGAATGCAGCGGGTCGGGGGTGAGGGTCGCCGCGTTGTCTTCGTAGAGCTTGACCAGCGCCCGGCTGAGGTCGGCGGCGGCGGTCTGTTCAGCGGCGTAGGCGTCGGCCTCGAATTCGTGCTGGCGCGAGATCCGGCTGAGCAACGGGCTGAGCGGAAAGGTGAATACGGGCACGACGAGGAAGAAGAGGATCAGCGCGAGCGCGGTGCTTTGCGCGGGCACGCCGAGCCCGCCATAGAACCACGGGGCGTCGATCAACTGGCCGAGCAGCCAGAGGAAGCCGAGCGACGCGGCAAACATGAAGACGATGCGCTTGAGTATGTGGCGGCGGCGGAAATGGCCAAGCTCATGGGCCAGGACGGCCTCCACTTCAGGCGGGGCGAGGCGGGAGAGCAGGGTGTCGAAGAAGACGATGCGCTTCTGGTTGCCGAAGCCCGTGAAGTAGGCGTTGCCGTGGCTCGAGCGCTTCGAGCCATCCATCACGAAGAGGCCACTGGAGCGAAAGCCGCAGCGCGCGAGCAGGGCTTCGATCCGTGACTTCATCTCGCCTTCTTCGAGCGGCGAGAATTTGTTGAACAGCGGGGCGATCCAGGTCGGGTAGATGAACAGAATCAGCAGATTGAAGGCGCACCAGAACAGCCACACCCAGAACCACCAGGCGCTGCCCATGGCCGCCATGAGCCAGAGCACGGCGAGGATCACCGGCGCACCGATGACGATACCGATCAGCGTGTGCTTGAGCAGGTCGCCAAGGAAAAGGCCGAGCGTCATCCGGTTGAAGCCGTAGCGCGCCTCGATGACGAACTGCCGGTAGAGCGAGAACGGCAGGTCGATGGCGGCGGCAATCGTCATTACGCTGAAGATCAGGGCCAGCCCGTAGCCCAGTCCATCGGTGCGGGCCGCCCAGAATTCGTGCAGCCAGGCGAGTCCGCCGCCGACCGTGAAGGCGAGCAGCAGGGCGGCGTCGAGAAGCGTCGTGATGATGGCGAGCCGGTTGCGGTCGACGGTGTAATCGGCGGCTTTTTGGTGGGCGGCCAGCGAAATCCGTTCGGCAAAGCCGGCCGGGACGGCCGGGCGGTGCGCTGCGACATAACGGATCTGGCGCAGCGTCAGCCACAGGCGGCCGGCGAGCGTCAGGACGAAGGCAGCGAGAAAGAATGCGGTAAAGTCGGCGGTCACGGACTCGGGTGTGAAGCTATGAGAAAATGCGGCTTTTCAAGGATTTGGGCAATTATATGACAGGCAATGCAAACAACCTCGTCTGGCTGGACATGGAGATGACCGGCCTCGATCCGGATGGCGACCGGATCATCGAAATGGCGATTGTGGTGACCAATTCGGAACTGGAACTGGTTGCCGAGTCGCCGGCCTGGGTCGTCCATCAATCGGACGCGGCACTCGCCGCGATGGACGAATGGAACCAGAAGACGCACGGCCGTTCAGGGCTGATCGACAAGGTCAAGGCGTCGACGCTGGACGAGGCGGCGGTCGAGCAGCTGGCCCTCGAGTTCCTCAAGAAGTATTCGGCCAAGGGACATTCGCCGATGTGCGGCAACTCGATTGGCCAGGACCGGCGCTTCATGGCCCGCTACATGCCGGGGCTCGAAACCTTCTTCCACTACCGCAACCTCGATGTCAGCACGCTGAAGGAGTTGTGCAAGCGCTGGCAGCCTGAAATCTACAAGGGCTTCAAGAAGAAGGGCAGGCATACGGCGCTGGCCGATATCCACGAGTCGATCGACGAGCTCAAGTACTACCGGGAGCATTTCCTGAAGGCGTGAGCACCGGCGCGTCCGCGCGGGCGCCTCAGCGCCGGTAGAGGCGGAATTTTTCCTTGCGCTCGGCCGGGCGATTGCCTTCCCAGACGCGGGTCCAGCTGGCATCAGGCGCGCCGAGTTCCTGCTTCGTGCTGCCCATGACCAGCAGCCAGTCGCATTTCCTGCCGGCGGCAGAATCGGCCGCATCTGCCTCGACGCCGATGAAATAGGCAAGCGACGCGAGTTGGGTGTCGCTGAGGCCGCGCTCGGCCAGGCAGCCGTGGTCTGCCGGCAGCGTCTTGGCGATGGCCTCGGCCACCGGGCGGTAAGTCTTGCCGTAGTCGAACCAGGGCAGGATCAGCGAGGTTGCCATCAGCCACAGCGTGGTGAAGCCGAGCGTCCAGTGGGTGAGGCTGCGGTAGGGTGAGCGCGGCGCGGTGACGATCAGCCAGATCCACCAGGCGGTTGCCAGCAGGCCAATGACGAAGGCCGTGATCTCGAAATGTCCGACGAAGCCGGGGCGCAGCACGACGACCCGCTTGGCGAGGCGCTCTGGCCAGCCGAGCGCCATCGCCGACCAGGCAACCCAGACCAGTGCCGCGAAGACGCTGAAGGTCATCATGGCAAACCAGTCGAAGGCGCTGGCCGCGCCGCGGCGCAAGCTCAGGGCGCCGGGGGTTGCGAGCAGGGCGAGCGGCGGCAGCATCAGCAGGGCGGGTATCTCGCGCGGCCGAAAGGCGAGGGCGAGCATCAGGAAGGTGAGCAACAGGAAGGCCAGCGGCAGCAGTTGCGGCATGGCGGCCAGGGTCTTGCGCCGGGTCCACAGCGCCCAGGCGGCCAGCGGGAAGGCGGGAAAAGCGAACCAGGGCAGCAGCGACAGGAAGCGCCCGGCGCCGCTGAAGGAGAAAGGAGTCCTGAGCGGCACCAGTTCGGTATTGAGCCAGCCATGGAAGCGCGAGGGTTCGAGTGTCAGCAGCAGTAGCGGCCAGGGCAGGATCAGGATCACGGCGACGCCCAGGCCGAGGATGAGCGCATGCAGGGCGGTCCTGCGTTCCGCGGCCAGCCAGCAGGCGAGCGGTGCAATGGCAAGTAAGGGCAAGGTCGGGGCGATCCCGGTACCGAGCAGGCAGCCGGCGACGGTGAGGCCGTAGAAGCTGCCCGCCAGCCTTGGCCGGCGGCCGAGCGCGGCGAGTGCGCCGAGCGCACCACCGTAGGCGGCCACCGCCACCAGCATCGGCTGGGCATCGTGGGCGTGGATCAGCAGCCCGGCGCAGCCAGCCAGCAGCAGAGGGCTGGCGGCGGCGCTGGCCTGTCCGTAGAGTTCGCGGCCGGCGTAGTAGATGCCGACCAGCGCCAGCATCACCCAGACGCCGCTGGCCAGGCGAATCGCCTCGTGCAGCGGCAACAGCCAGCCGAATGCCTTGCCGGTCAGGGCGGCGGTCCAGTAGTAGAGCGGCGGTTCGTGGAAGGGTCGCCCGGCGAGGTCGGGCGAGAGCCAGTCGCCATAGTGCAGCATGTGCCAGGCGGTACCGATGTGGATCGCGTCCTCGCCCTTCCAGGGGTCGCGCCCGAAGAGGCCGGCCAGCACGTAGAAGGCCAGCATGGCGGCGAGCGCCCAGCCGGCCGGGGGCAGGCGGATGCCGGAACGGAGGCGGGTGGCAAGATCAGACATGCGAAGCGGATAGCCCTTAAATGAAAAAGGCAGCCCTGCGGCTGCCCTTCATGGCGTGGCTCAAGCGGTCAGGCGGCAGCCTTGCCGCGCATGGCGCCGAACTTCTGGTTGAACTTCTCGACGCGACCGGCAGTGTCGACGATCTTCTGCTTGCCGGTGTAAAAAGGGTGGCAGGCCGAGCAGACTTCGACGTGGAAGCTGTCCTTGCTCATGGTCGAACGGGTCGTGAAGGCATTGCCGCAGGAGCAATTGACCTGGATTTCTTTGTAATTCGGGTGGATTTCGGCTTTCATCTTTTGTCCTTTAAGCGAGCGACCGGCGGATGTGGCCGATCTGGGAAACGCGTGATTATCCTCGAATAATCACGCAGTTGCAACTGTTTTGCGCAGCCTAGCCGCGGCGCATGGCGTCAAAGAATTCCGCATTGCCCTTGGTCGACTTGACCTTGTCGAGCAGGAATTCCATTGCCGCGAGGTCGTCCATCGGGTAGCAGAGCTTCCTGAGCACCCACATCTTCTGCAGGACGTCGGGTTTGAGCAGCAACTCTTCACGGCGCGTGCCGGAGCGGTTGACGTTGATCGCCGGGTACATGCGCTTCTCGGCCATGCGCCGGTCGAGGTGGATTTCGGAGTTGCCGGTGCCCTTGAATTCTTCGTAGATCACTTCGTCCATGCGCGAGCCGGTGTCGATCAGCGCGGTGGCGAGGATGGTCAGCGAGCCGCCTTCCTCGA
>ERZ724516.663-NODE-663-length-21016-cov-6.529984_pt1 | contig 21016 bp, 20 predicted proteins | sample MGYA00376049_ERZ724516 | MGnify/ENA primary metagenome ERZ724516 (study PRJEB28724, sample SAMN07190886) | activated sludge metagenome | isolation source: activated sludge of sewage treatment plant in Hong Hong | place: USA: Christiansburg, Virginia | collected... | reverse complement strand
GGAACGTCGTTTGTCAGGTCAGAATCTCAACGTCGGAAGTTATCTCCTTAGTCTCATTCGGCGTGATGCTGCAAGGCTCGGGCTTCCCTGGGCGACCTCGGACAAAGTGAAATAAGCATGGTTCTGAACGCGTCACGACGAAGAGTCCGATGGTTCGAGAGAAATGGTCCGTTTGTAGAGGATGACAATCCACATCGCCGTCCAGGTGAAAAGACTCGTCCAGTAGGCAAGTATGGGGTCATCCATGAAAAATTCAAATGGGTAGCTGTGCCATTCGTTGGTTTGCCGAATATTGGCGACGATCAGTGCCATCATAAACGACGTCAGCATGCCAGCGGCTGAGCCAGCTGCGATGAGATAAGTTTCTCGGAAACCGTGCCGCTTGGATATGACTGTAATGAGAGCTAGTAGAAAGAGCATAATGATGGTGAAAGGCAGCATGGTCTCCAGATCAGGTGTGGCTGCTCCTTGAGCGAGGCGCCGGATGCGCCTCGCTGGGACGGAGCAAGTCTTGTCAGCAAACCGTAGAGTTAGAACAGGCCTGCCAGTGAATCCTCAAGTTTGTCACTGAGTATCTTGCTGGCTTCCGGAACGGACAGCCACATCTTTTGGTCAGACGCCACGATTCTCGCTTGGTGGAAGCGGCGAGTGCCTTTTCGGATTTCGCTGATCTGTTGGGTGACCTGTCCAGCTTGAGGCGGGGAGACACTTTGTTGATTCAGAAAGCCAAAAGCTCCAGGTTGTGACTGTGGTGTGCCTGGCCCTGGCATACTATTGGTCGTGACAGATTGTTGAATTTCTTCCTTGGTGCGCTCCTGTACCATCGCGTCGACCACGCAGGCGACGATAGAGTCCTCTGAGAATTTGCTCGCGGCAAATCCCCCAACCGCTCCTACCGCTCCGAGAATTGGAATCTGGCTAAGCGACGCCCCGCTGAGTGCTGCGGCCGAGCCAGCTGCGACTCCGATGGCCCCACCGAACCCGCCGGCGATCAAGGCATCGACGGTTTGCCCGGGCTTTAATTTATTGCAGAGTACTACCTGGCTTTGGAGGATGTACTGAGCTTTGTCCGGATTATCAACGATTGCATATCCCTTTGCTTTGATCTTGTTCGGGAGTTCAGCAAAGTTGATATTGGGGTTGTCGCTGGTGTTGCGATTCTGGAGATAGATTGTCTTCTCTTCCGACGGGGTTAGAAAGATGGCGTTACTGCTTGTGAGATTCACCTCATGACTTAGCGTCATGTGGCCAGCACACCCAACGATCGATCCTGTGGCGATAACGACACTAAGGATGGCGAGAGTTCTGCCGACTGAACAGTGGGCGCGACGGTTAATACGTGACATGCCTTCCTCCTGGGTATGTGAACGAGTGTGAACCGCTTCTGCTATGTATTACTGGATGGCAGTGGATGGTCCTTGGCGATACCCGTTTGCGTCGTCGTCACAGAGTGGGTGAGACCGAACTAGTTGCCATGTGCCAATTTGAAACAATCAGACCGAAAGGACTGTGTGTATGGAAAAAACCATGCGCAGGAAAGCTGGGTATTGAGTCACAGAGCGTGTTTTTGTCATACTGCCGCCTGTGCTTGGGACGAGTAGACGTAATACGTGTAATGTGCATAGAGTTGGCGTGACGTCCACGAGCGATTCTCTGACGGCAGAGTGAATCGGAGAGCGGCCTACTGAGTTGTGAGTTGGTGAGAGGGAGTTGGAGGGTAGTATGTCGTTGAGCGTCAAAGGCCAAGAATCGACGTTTGATCTCCGAGAGCTCTCCCTCGGTGATGCGTGTCGTTTAGGCTCGTGGGTACGAGATTTAGAGACAGTTGGAAAATCTTCCGAGGAGGTCTGTCAACTCATTGCGATGTCTCTGGCCCGGTCTTTCTGTTCCCAGGAGAGTCGTCAGTCGCAATTGTCTCTCGTCGAGGTCTTTCACACTCGTAATCTTGGTGATCTCCCAGCGCGCTACCAAGACCGATGGGTGTCTTCGGTTGATGGGGTCCACGCCCCCGCTCAAACGCGAGTCCTTGCATTGATGGGCGTGGCCGGAGATTCTGCGGAGTGGACGATCGACAGACCTCCGTTCGGACTACATTGTGTCCCCATTCAAGCGGAGTTCAGTTCCCAGGAAACTGCGTGGTACACGCAATCGTGGGAGGATTTGGGGCTGAGCAGTCCGGTGAATAATTTTGAGAAGAGTCTTACTGTCGCTAATTCACACAATCAATTGTTTGGAATCCTGGTGCATGAGACCCCACGCTCTTATAACCTCGCCGAAAGCAGAGCAGACTTTCTGCGGAGGCATGGAGTGAAACAGGTTATTTGCCTGGGTGGGCTGCTGCCTTCTGGAGGGAGCTACTGTGTCTTCCTCTACTCGAGGGTGACAGTCGATTCTAGGATCAGATCGTTGTTGCAAGTGTTATCAGGCAATATTTGTCTGGCGTGTTCTACTGGGGACGAGCAGTATTGGAGTGCTAAGGCTAAGAGTGGTGAAGGGAAGCCGTACTCCAGAGAGGTTGGATTCGCATTTGCTGAAGAGACTTATCGCCGGCTCTTGAAGCTGAATGAGTCGCTCGTGGTCGATCAGGAGAAGAAGTATTTCGAGGATGTCCAAGAGTTACACCAGACTGACCTCAAGATGCGACGGATTGCGGATGCTGTGCCCGGTGCGGTGTATCAATATGTTATTACGCGGGATGGATGTCAGCGGTTTAGCTATATCAGTCGTGGAGCCATGGATATGGTGGGGTATCCATCAGACGTCATTGTGTCAGATTATAGTGCGGTCTGGAAATTGGTCCTACCAGAAGATATGCCGGGGATCATGGCATCCATTGAAAACGCAATCCGCAGTGGATCGCGGTGGGCGCATGAGTTTAGGTTGCGACTCCCCGATGGTCGCGTGAAATGGTTGCGTGGGGATTCTCTGCCTGAGAGGCCTACGGTAGACGGAACAGTACTGTTTCACGGTTTGTTAACCGATGTGACTGAGCGACGGTTGGCTGAAGCCAAGCTGCGGTTTACGCAGTTTGCGACGGACCATGCGGCTGATGCCATTCTTTGGGCTGGGCCTGATCGTCGCATCATGTATGTGAATGTACGGGCAACCGAGTTGTTGGGCTATTCACGCGAAGAACTCTTGAATTTGTCGATGCCGGATATTGCTCCTTTACAGAGCCGAATCGACATTCTTAACGATCTGACGCGGCTGAAACAGGGCGAAGTAGTACAGTATGCGACTACATTCCGCAGAAAGTCTGGAGCGGTCTTTCCCATCGAAGTGTCGATGCGCTACTTGGAGCATGATGGGGAAGGGTATGTGTGTGCCATCGTGCGAGACGTGTCAGAGCGAAAGCGTGCCGAAAGTGTTATTCAGGAGGGAGCTGAGGCCCTGCGTCGCAGCCAAGAAGCGTTGAGGGCCCTCCATTCACAGTTGCTGACCGCGCAAGAGGACGAACGACGCAGGGTTGCCAGGGAGTTGCATGATGATCTGGGATCGCGATTGGGAAGTGTGATTTTGAGGGCCGAAGGGAAATTGGTGTTGTTGGAGAACAAGAGCCCTGAGGCGGCGGTCATCAAAAATGTCACTGACGAGCTACGGGGAATCAGTGATCGGGTGCGAACGATTGCGCACGAGTTGCACCCCTCGATCTTGGATAATCTTGGGCTCTCGGTGGCGCTCAAGAAAATGTTGAAGGAGTATGGCAGTTGGTCGGGGATGAAGATCGTCAGTAATATATCGATGGAGTTTACTGAGGCCTTGGATCGGGAGGTCGCGACCTGTCTGTATCGGATTGCTCAGGAAGCCTTGATGAACGTGAAGAAACACGCTGGTGCGCAACAGGTCATGGTATCCTTGGCTCGAGAAGAGGGTTGGGTGCAACTGAGTGTGAAAGATGATGGAATGGGGTTCAGTCCAGAGACAGAATCGCGTCGAACCAAGGGACTAGGGATTGTCGCGATGGAAGAGCGCATCCACATGGTGGCAGGGGAATTGGCGGTTCAGTCAGGGAAAGGGCGAGGAGCTGTCGTAGTGGCTCGGGCACCTTATAGGGAGCGTGAAGCATGACGACCAGTGTGAATTCTCCGATCAACTCTCCGGTAAAAACGATTAGCGTGGTCTTTGCTGACGACCATGCGTTGGTCGCGGATGGGATGACTACCATCTTACATGGAGTTAACCATAAGCAGCGTGACTATGAGTTCGCCGTGGTGGGCCAAGCCTCTTCAGGCCGTGGATTGCTCGAACTCGTGAAGCGGGTTCCTGCGGATTTGGCATTTGTCGATATCTCGATGCCGGATATGTCTGGCCTTGATGCAGTGCCGAAGGTCCGAGAAATCAGGCCTGACATTAAGATCATCGTCGTGACCATGCACAAAGAACCTGAATACATGACTCGAGCGTTATCCGTGGGGGCGAATGGGTATCTGATGAAGAGTTGCAGCGCTCAGGAGTTCTGCCATGCGATCGATGAAGTGATGAGAGGCAACGCGTATGTGACGAGCCTGCTTGGTAGTCGTCCGACAGGGGCTCTGCCTGGTTCTGATGACGAAGAGGATCAACTCGCCTCCTTGGGGATGTCGCAGCGGCAGCGTGAAGTCGTGACGTTGCTGGCCTCAGGCAAGACGATCAAAGAGACTGCGTTTCAATTGGGTCTGAGTCGAAAGACCGTGGAACACCACAAGGCAATGTTCAGGGAAAAATTTGGCATTGAGACAGATGCCGACCTAACCAAGTTCGCGATCAAGCATGGTCTGACCGGGACCGATTGGATTCAGAAGTAACTACCCGGCTTTGCTTTCGGGCTTGGGTGGTGGCGCTTCGCAGTCGATGATGAGGTGCTGGCCGAAGCTCTCACCCGGGGTGAGGTCCCATCCCTGGATTACGGGTGTAAACCTCTCTATTGTCCTCTCCGTTGTTCTTTCCTCCCGTTCATTTGCTCTGTCTGTGACTTCGACGATCGGTTCGAGATCGACGCGTGTCTCTGTTGTGGTGCCCTTGATTGCCCAGCGCTTGTTGTGCTGTTCAAGAATGGTGTTATTGACGAGACCGCTGGCAACATATCCAAGGCCGATCGGCCTTTAGGCTTGGAGTCTGGGGCTACTCTCTAGGCGCAAATCTGGCATGTTGGTACGGGCGATGGCCAGCTGTGGGGGTCGTTACTGTCTGGATGAGAATATGAAGCTTGGGAGTCCTGATCTCTATGGCAAGTGGTCCCAATCCACTGACGTCCTGCGGCTGCGGTCGTGTTGAAGGTGGCCAGCAGGTCCTCTCGTTTCCATTTGAGATGCACGGTTCCCTTTTTGAAATAGCGTATACGAAAAAAGGTACTCTCACAGGGGTGGGGGTGCACCCCATGATTGTGAAATGAGCGTTCCAGCGCGTCTCGCACCGTGACAATCTCTTCGAATGATTGTCCATCTAGCACGGCGAGGACGCGATCCAGATCGGAGTAAATCTCGCCGGCGTCACGGGCAGACCAGAGATCGAATCGTCCGATCCAAAATCGACAGCCGTATGGAAACACAAGCCGGCAATTGACCTTGTACGAGTCGTTGCTCTTCCAGCCCGCCTTGCCGTCCCCGCTCCCGATGTCTCCGGTGGTGTTGCCCTTGTAGTGTCGTGTGAGCGCGAGGAACACATTCCATACCGATTTCTCAAACAAGCGTTTGCGCTGTTGGAATATATTGGAGAGGGTGCCTTTGATGTTCTGTGTGGTAAAGGGCACGGTGCTATCGCGTTCAAGGTCTTGTAAGAGTTCTTCTGTCTGTTTCGTATCTAGCCACTTCCGGAAGTCCATTTGTTCAAAGACGTGCATCCAGGCGCTTCGGCGAAGGGCCCGTGCGAATTCGGCGCGCGCGGCGGTGGTGTTGGTTTGGGCCAAGCCAAGGATCTTTTTAAGATCGGACTCGTCTCGCGTCGATCGGCTCGGGCGAAGCTCCGTGCCGAGTGCGCCCATAAAGAGACTGGCTTTGCGGATGTGGGCGAAGGCCTTAAACATCTCTTCTAGGGATTGTGTGTAGTAGTGCTGCATATTTCCAAGGGTATCGCGAAGCGCGGGGATCGCTTCAGGTGTGCCGATGTCATCGTTAACAGATTGTTCGCGGTCGGCCGAATGCCAAAGATGGATGCGATCATCTTCCGTAGTCTTCTTAAGGTAGACGAGGGCGACCTGAGTATCGGTGGGCCGTTCCGCCGTGAGGAAGCAGGGGCCAAGAGGTTCGACCGAGCCATGTGCAGCAATAATCGCGGCCAGCCGTTGACGGTCTTCCGTGTAAGGATTATCGATGGTCTCTTGATTCAGGAGGCAGACGATTTCGCCGTTGTGCAGAAAATCCCAAGCGCGGAGAAGATGGAGGGCACCTTTGCTGAAGGGAGGATTCATCACAATGGCGTCGTAATAGGAGACGCCGTCGTAGGTCAACCAATCGTATCCGACGACGGTTAGCTCCTCATGGGCTTGGAGGATCTTCAAGAGATCTGGGTGGAGTTCGATCACGTCGACGCGATGGCGTGAACCGTGATCGTAGGGAGACCGAGTCCGACCGAATCCCAATATGGCTTTAGCGAGATCGCCTTTGCCGGCACTCGGCTCAAGAAAATGGACAGCATTGCGATCAATTTTCTGAAGCATTTTCGCTGCGACGGCCCCGGGCGTGGGATAGAAATCTTCGCTGAACATACCGCTCCTTTTCGACAGACGCAGGCAACTGTGACTTGAATAGGTTGACGCTGTTGGGGATTCCGGAGTGCGGCCCTATCTAGGGCTTCATCGACACAGTGTCTACCAGGTAGGTCACGTCGTGGTCATTCAGCTCCTGTGGTCGTAGTAGTGGGTGTCATACCGTGAGTGTGACGGGGTGTCAGAGGTCACGGACGAGGCCATGGAATGTGACGCGGCTGCGCTAGCACGCTGGTGCATGGTGGAGGCCCGTTTTTGCCAAATCGAGCAGCGACACTCGCTGCGGATGCTTCAGCCAAAGCTTGTGAAGATCCTTTACGCTGGCGTTGTGATGGAGTAGCACTTCCATAACGTGATAGCCCATGTGAGTCAGCAGCGAGACCAGTTCTTTCTGGACGTGTGGCCCCTTCTTTCGTGAGCTGTTCTGAGGCGCATTTCCCACGGCGATACAGCTTGCGTCGTTATCTAACGCGACATAGATGATTCGTGAGGGGAGCCGTTTGAGATATTCCTGGAGGCGCTCAACCGTATTCAGCCCATTCAGGGCACAGAGGGTAAACGAGGGTCCGAAGAGCTCATCGCCTGCAAGGCAATCCACGATGCTTTCCGTGATCAGAATTGGCGCGTTCCCGCGTTTAAGGATCCAGGGGCCCTTGAGGCCGCGGGCGACCCGCATCAGGGCGGGTGGGGCCTCGCCCAAGGCTCGTGCCATCAGCCCTTGCATGAAATGGATGTTGGGTGTGGGAAGCGGGAAGGCTACGTATGGGATGCCGTCGTCGCCTAGCCGCATCCATACAGCGCCAAGATGCTGGTTGTAGGGGAGCGCCAATTTATGGAAATACGACCGGAGCTCTTCCTCACGTTCCGGGGTCATGTTGGCTTGGGCGGCATAGTAGAGCTTCTTGGCGTGAGCAATACGCTCTTTGTCGGTTGGGGGGGCCGTGGAGGGGTTGCTCGGGGCCACCATACTCCTGACGGTGTTGTGCAGAATCCGGTGCAGGGCTTCTGCGAACGGCACATGGTCGAGGAGTTGGACGAGGTCGATGAGGTCTCCGTGCTGTTTGCACCCCTCATGTTCGTTGCGCCCGAAGTCATACCACACCCAGGTGCCATCCGGTCGCTGCGAGACAGAGAACGAAGGATTTCTATCCTCACGATAAGGGGCGTGAAAATCTGCATGGTGCGGCCTTCTCGACACCGGTTTGTGGCCCCGAGCGATGAGAAACTCAATGAGGTTGATACTGCGGGCGTGGGCGATGGCGTCTGGAGAAATGGACATGTGCGTTATCAGTACCGAGAAAGAGGGTGTGTCGCGATGAGGGGGCTAGTTCGTAAGGTTATGCCGCTTCGTCGAAGCTGTAGAGGCGTATCGGCTTCTTGATGAGGAGGGAGTCCAGTTGGGCCTTAATCGTACCCATCCCGTTTTGCACGACGTTAGCGATCGATTGATCACTGCGGAGCAATTGCGAGTCTACTCCACTCAGCACGTTTTTGGCCGTTGTGACGAGTTGAGCGAGCTCGATATCATTACCCAAATTGCGCGCGTCGAAGGTGTTCAGGAATTCCAGGAGATTGGTGAGCGTGCTGCTCTTGAAGGTCTTGGACTTGCCAGATTCACTCGGACTTAACCGATCGACCAGGTGGTTAACGAGCGAGCGCATGGCTTCTCGGAGGTAGGTATTTACGTCTTCGAGCATATTGTTCACCTTTTCCATTGACCGGCGTTCTTCTCGTTTAAGCATCGTGGCACTGATAGTCTCTAGGGTGCCGGGAAGATCAAACGTAATATAGGAGTAGGTGAGTCCGAACGCCGCCCGCACAGTGTCTGGATCGGGGTAATCTCTGGTGCGATAGGCCGCCTTGAGGCGAGACTCCTCTTCCACAATACGTTTATCGTATTGTGCGAGAAAGACATCAACGAGCTGTCGTAGCTCGTCTTCTGCGTTTGCAATAATGGCGTCGACCTCTGAGGCGAGCGAGACAGGAATGAGGTACATGCCTGAACGAAGGCCGGCCGGCAGAGTCAACTTCTCCAATTTGGTGCGGACGCGTGAGTACAGTCTCGTAATGGCCAGGTATTCCGGACAGGACAGAATAGATTTAGTCACACGGACACGACTGGGTTCCGTATCAATGGAGAGCACCGAGGCGCTGTCCATCCGTCGGTGAATGCCGAGTTTTCGATACGTGAGCATGAGGCAGAATGCGTTGGACCACAGTGAACTAAATGCCGATTGAGCATTGAGCATGATGACCTCGCTTAGTGGTGAAGATGATCGTCGGCCTGATGATGGTGGTGAGTGTGTGTTGAGCGCCGACTGCTTTGGAGTGAGCCGCCTGAGAGTGTGATGATCTGTTGTATAACGTCTTCTGCAGTGGCGTGGTTGGCTAGGCTGATCTCGTCGGTAATCAGTTTGATGGTTCCATCTGTTTCAATCTTGATGCGTATGCTGTCGGTCTGCATGGAAAGATCACTCCAACAGGTTAGGAGAAACGTGTGAGCAGTAATTCTTGTTCTGCCCCCTCAACGCGTTCTAACGTCCACCCGAATTGTTCAGCGGCCGTCTGAATGATGGTTTGTGCATAGGCTTGCTTGAGCTCCAGAATCAGGGCTTCGTGTCGCTGGTCCAGCGTGGCTCTTCCTTTCGAAATGGAGACTTGCTGATTTTGTGGAGTGGTGAAGACCAGGACGTCGTCGTTGAGGGTGTGTTCCCACCCGAGAGAAGATCCCGCGGAGATGAGGAGGGGGACATCGGCCATATTCAACTCCACCGAGACTCTTTGTTCGAGATAGCAGGGCATGGCGTGTTCCTTTTCTCTAGGCGACAGCGCTGGCTTATTGCGCCAGGGTAATGGTGCGAGGACGTGTGTGATGCGGCGTGTCTCGGTTCTGGTCAAAAACGCCCTCACGGTTCGCACTCAGATAAGTCTGATGCGCCTGTGCTTCGAGTGCCTTGATGCTTTCCTTTGCACTGATGGCCGTGGGAACGATGTACTTGGCTGCCTCGGACAGTGGCATAGAGAGTTCCCAACTGAGCCGAGCGCAGCGCTCGATTTCTGCGCCTGTCCAGTTGTGATCATTCGGTCGGTCTGTGTCGGCGGCGAGACCGAACTTGGCGAAGTAGATGTTCCAGATCGCCTCGCGCTCATCCTGACTGGGGAGATCCACATACCAGGTGCCATAGCCGAACCGACGGATGAGTTCGGGCGGTAGCTGACTGATGTTGTTGGACGTGGCGATAAAGCAGGCTTTGTCCTGAGAGATAGCTGAGATGACATTCAGCGCTTGCCGCATCTGTTGTTCACTTGAGCCTACCAGTGAGGACTTGAGACCAGAGATGTCTAAGGCGATGGTGGGGATGTTCGCCTCGGCTCCCGTGGCTTTCGCAATGGCACTCTTCGAGGTGCCGTTGGGGCCGACGAGGAGTAAACCTGAGGCCTGGTGGTCCTGCATGTAGCTCAGAAGAATGCCGAGTAAGGCCTGAGAGACGCCTGATGTATCTGAGGCTTGTCCAGTGGATCCGGAGAGGCTTTTTTCAATCTCGTCTAGCCAGACGATGCAGCGGGGAGCGCGTTTGGAGACCAAAACCTGTTTGAGGAAGTGTTTGATGGTAGCGACTCCCCCGATTTGCGCGTAGCTGCTCCCTCCTCGCCAGACGCTGAGTCCTGGTGTCGCATCGATGATCTGTCGCTTGCGTTCCCACAATTTGTCCACGTTAAGTCCGCTCGCTTGCATGGACCGAGCGACTTCCTGTTCGGCGGTGAAGGCCCCAAGGCCAAGCGTGGCATCGACGGCCTTGGCCAATGTGGCAGGATCGGGTAATGGCAGCGATGCTGCAGAGAGCTGCTCTTTGATAATGGATTCCAGCTGTGTGGCCGTCGGGAGCGGCTCGTTTAGGAGCACCACGTCATTGGCGAGCTCTGGTGGCAGTTTAAATCCGATACCCAGGAGGACGATCGTACTTCCGTTCGTCTTGTAGAGGTCGCGGCAATTCCAGAGGCCTTGAATGAAGAAATCGTTTGAGAGGTAGCGGTGTCCGTTCAGGATGAATGTCAGTGTCCGTTGCGGCACCTTTTCGAGGACGCGGAGGGCTTCTGCAGGGTTGATGGTCGTATTTTGTTTGGAGGGCCCGACATTTTGGGTATGCCAGTTCTTACCCTCCTCATTGAGTGGGATCAGGCCATGCCCAATATCCCATTTTAGTATTGGGAAAGCATGGAGGCCGAATTCGTTGTCGGTATCAGCTTGGGAGGCGCTGGCGACATTGACCAATGACCAGGCAAGGGCTCGCATGGTGGCGGCTGGGTCCAGTGAGTTGACGGCAATAAGCGGCACACTGACGTTTCTGGCAGTACGAAAATCGATGGCCAGCGGGTATTGTTCTGACATGTGGATCCTTTTGGTTTCGGAGGGTAAGAGGTCGTGATCCATGAAATGGTGTTAGAGGCACGCTGGTGGCGCGGTCGTTTCTGGGGTAGGTATTAGCTGGTGATTGGGGTGTCCATGAGGGAACGAATGCGTTTGCCGGTCTCGATAAACGAGGCATGGTTGTCTGTCCGGTAGTCGCGATCACACTTATCGAGTAGTGTCATGATGATGGGGAAGCGGGGGTCTTCGGAATTGAGCGAGGCGGTCAACTGAGCAAGGCGTTTGAACCGTTGGAGCCAGATGTTGTGTGGAGGGGTGGGCAGTGGGACTGACATAGACACTCCGTGTGATCTGAGTAAAGGGACTGTCTTAGCTAGGTTCAGCTGCAACCCGTGGAGCTCCCGCATGTTGAGCATGTTCGACACGTGCCCCGTCGGACGAGAGTGAATCGATGACACTCTGGGCACGGGTCGCCCTCGTAGCCCTTGATTCGGGCTTCTTCAATGTCGTTTGTTGGGTGCGTGGCCATGGTGTTGAGCGATGAAGATTCTTGCCGTGTTTGGTGGTTTGTGGATTTGGCATAGGGTTTGACGGAGTCTCCCCGGAGGTCGTCATGAGTAACCTGGACATGAGCGAGGTCCTGTCTGTCGAGGTAGTTGATCGCCAGATCACGCATGATGTAGTCGAGGATGGACGAGGCCATCTTGATTTGATCGTGTCCCGATACCGGTCCGTTAGGTTCGAAGCGCATCAACGTGAAGGATTCAACGAATTCTTCGAGCGGAACGCCGTATTGCAGTCCTAAGGATATCGCGATTGCAAAGCAGTTCATGAGACTACGAAATGCGGCACCTTCTTTGTGCATGTCCAGGAAGATTTCCCCCAGAGTTCCGTCTTCATACTCTCCTGTCCTGATATAGAGCTTGTGCCCGCCTATCGTGGCTTTCTGGGTATAGCCTGTCCGGCGATTCGGCAGGTTCCGATGTGTTCCTCTGGCCGTTACGAGCTGGCGCGGCTCGGGGGTGAGGGCGTGTCTATCGGCATCTTGGTTATCTCTGGGCTGGGCCAACATTTTTGTAGTGATCTCCATGGCTCTCCGGGTTGTTCTGATTTCGACTTAGTCGATATCTTTGTATTACTGATGTCTAAATGAGTGAGGGTGTGGGCGGCAGAAGGAGCTTGGATATGACCTACTCCTGTGTATGGCTGAGACAATGGTCTGGTAATACACGATGAGAAGGGGGGAGCCATGTCGGAACAAGGCATTGAGGAATTGAGGATCCGTAATCGAGCAGGGCAGCGAGATCCCATTGTGGACGGGAAGGTCTTGGTGGGATATGGCGCATGTTTGCAGGACCCTCAGCGAAGAGAAGGATACCTTGTGATCCGAGATGAGGATCGTTCTGGGCATGTGGGGATTTTTGGGACGACCCGTATCGGGAAAACGCGATTGATGGAGTCCATCCTCGAGCAGGACATCCGGAGTCACAAATCGGTGGTTGCAATCGATCCCAAAGGGGACATCGACCTCTTTTCAAAGGTCGTGCAGGTCGCTGCAGAGGCCGGGAGGCTGGATGAAGTGATGCTGGTGACGCCGATCTTTCCAGACTACTCCAACTATCTCGATCCGTTGGCGAATTACTATATGGAAGATGAGTTGGTCAGCCATATCGTCTCAGGGATCAAGGTGAAGGATGACTACTACCTCTCCATTGCGTCTGAGGTTTCCCAGGTGATCGTCTCGGGACTAATCAAACTCGCGACAAGTCGAGGGCAAGTCCCGACCATCTCCTTCAACGATGTCAATCAACGGGTGGGCTACACTGAATTGATCAATTTCCGAGATGTCTTAAAGGTTCTGAATGATACGGAGGAGCTGTGCGGCTTGATTGATAGAGTGTGCCATGGTCCCGGCATCGCGGAGCATTTCGCCAAGGTGTCGTCGTCCCTTCGCACGATGCTGAGCGCGCTGACTTTTGGGAATATTGGTCGGATTATTGGGAAGGCGCGAACCAATGAATTCATCACTCGTCTGGAGCAGGGCAAGCGGGTCATCCTGGTATGTCATACTGGGTCATTGTTGAGTCCTCGCGCGTCCCTCATTTTCGGACGGGTGTTTGTGTCTATGATTCAAAGTCTCGTTGGACGTCTTTTCGCGTCCGGCCGTCAATTGGATCCTCCGTTGTGCGTGCATATCGACGAAGGACATAACGTGCTGTATCCGGGGATTCAAGAAATTTTCAATAAGGCCGGCGGGGCAAACGTTTGGCTGCACTTCTATGAGCAATCAGGTGCGCAAATGTCGGCTGAGATTGGGGCGGATCTGGCCCGAAGTATCAGCGACAATATCAACAGCTGGATCTATTTTCGAGTCAATCATGCTGAGACGGCGCAAAGTGTTGAGGATGCTTCTCCGCTGGTGCAACGGCCACGGTCGGTCGTGTCTGTGCAAGGCAACGTCACGTTGCATTTGAATGAAGAACGCTTGGTGTTGCGGGACCGCGTGTTGCATTTGCCAAAGCGGTGTTTTTACATGCGTACTCATGGGCAGTGGTACAAAGGGAAGACGTTGGATAGCAGTGCGTCCTACGTCCAGGTGAAGTTTCCTACACCTGCGGTCAATAGCCCTAAATCGGAAACCCCTCCCTCTGCCGCGTAAGCGTAGGGCCCGAGTCCGGATCGCCGATTGCGTCTTGGACTCGGGCGATCATCGAGCGTGTCACCATTCCGACACACGTCCCACCCGCAAACACCAACAGCTGATCCGAACCGCTGAGGAGCATCGCATCGAGCGCCCGTTGTAAAGTGTGAACCGGGTGCACGATTAGATCTGAGGACAAGTTGCGAATGAACGGGGTGATGGTCGTTCCGTTCGGAGCGAGCCACTTGGGGTCGGTGCGCACGTCTTTGTAATACACCAAGCCTGTGATCTGCCCGTGTTCGGCGGTGGGGTAAGCTCGGTACCCGTAACGAAGAAACTGGTCTTGCAGCTCTTGTAGGGGTGTATCGTGGGCCAGCGTCACCATGCGATCCCGCGGAATCATCACTTCCTGCAGCGGCCTGGTGAGCTGTTCACTCTGTTGTACGGTGCGATAAGCGGTCTCGGCGATCATGCGGAGAATGCCGCCGATAATCGCAAGCCATAGCGTTTGGTACTGAAAGATTATGCCGAGAATGCCGATGGCCATCATGCCGCTGCTGATTTGTTTGCTCATTTGAGCGGTACGTTCAGTGGCGACCGCAAAGGAATGGGTTTGAGTCCACAAGACTGCCCGTAAGATGCGGCCGCCGTCCATTGGCAGGCAGGGAATGAAGAGATTGTAGGCGCCGAGTGTGAGATTAACTTTGTAGAGGAAGTTTGCCAGAGGGTCTGCCTTCAGCGCATAGAGGAGGATGGTAAGGAGAAAGGAGCAAGCTGGACCTGCGAGGGCGACCAGAATTTCCACCCGAGGGCTTGAGAGTTCCCGCTCAAAAATTGTCCAACCTCCGAGAATGTGCAATTCGATGGTCTTGACGGCGTACCCGAGTCGCCGGGCGGTGACGGCATGGGCCAGTTCATGCAAAAAAACTGAGACGAGAATGAGGAGGGTGGCGATTGCTCCGGACGCCCACTGGTAGCTGACGGGGAGGTCAGCCTGCGTGTCGTGAAAGTAATTGGCTGCGAGACTCCAGGTGATGAGACCAAATCCGATGAGCCATGTGTAATGGAGCCGTACATGGAAACTGGCGATGAGGAACGTCATTCCTTCTCATCCTTGCTTGGCTGGGGTGTGTGTCTGCGAACCCTTGTGAAGGAACGAGTGGTGTTGCTTCGAGGTGCGGTGGAAGCTGGCTCTCCCGTGACTTTAGTCTGTCGCTTCTCGATCGGTGGCAACTGCGCCACAGGTCGCGGGGGATGTGGTTCCATTCGTGGCTGATCGACGGGCGCCGTTCTGCCCTTCCACGAGCTTGCGGCAGATTCAAACCGCCAATGTCCCTTTGCGAGGTCTTGAGGTGAAGCCTGCCCGGCCACGTATTGGACGACTTTGAGGGCGTCATCGACCTCATCGGCAATCGCGACGAGGATCAAGTATCCCTTGGGGACGACGAGATAGAAGCCGCGATATTCCCGGTCTTTTGTTTCACCGCGTTTCACTTCAACAATGTCCCCGACCGCGGCATCGAAGGTGCATTCGCCGACGGCCCCAAAACGACCTACTGGGGTGATTTGAATGGCGTAAAAACCGCGTGCCAGAGATTTGGTCTCGGTGTCCCATGTCACGCGTGCCACAAAGGGGCGATCCTTCCGTTCGCATTGGGTGCGGAACTCGAAACGGAATATGCAGGGAGACTTCATCAGACTTGATCCATCGCGAATCCAGGAAGAATGTCGTCTGGGATCGGCGCGAGAAACCGACAGAGCGAGTCAAGGTTCTGCTGAGATGCGTTGTGATAGTGCTCTGAGGGATATGTGAGGAAGAGCTGGTTCCGCGGTCGCGTAATAGCTACGTAGAGGAGGCGTCGTTCTTCTTCAAGGGCGTCCTCGTCATGCCAACTTCTGACGGGAGGAAACTGCCCATCGAGGACCCAGATAACAAAGACCACATCCCACTCCAAACCTTTGGCGCTATGGATTGTCGAAAGAACGAGGTGGTGTTCTGGGTGGGCATGCTTTGTACCCGGTGTGGTCGAAGGGTTCAACGTGAGGTCTTCCAAGAATGCCTCTAAGGTGAGTGATTGCCGCGCGAGATAGCAGAGTTGCTTCAGATCTTCGAGCCGGACTTTGGCATCTTCTGGATAATCGCGTTTAAGAATCGGCTCGTAGTGTTTGATTACGAAGGTGAGACGATCGGCTAAAGAAATCGTACCGTCCTGTGTCGTCCGGATAACGTTATTTAAAAGCCGGATAGTTGATTCCGCCTTGCCAGGGACATGATCGAGCACGTCCAGAGGGTGGGGGGCCTCCTGCATGGTGGCGATGAGCCGCTCGGCGAGCTTCGGCCCGACGCGATCGAGGAGCAGGAGTAGCCGATGCCAGGCATTGCTGTCGAGAGGATTGTCTGCCGCGCGGAGATACGCGAGTACGTCTTTGAAGTGTGCTGTTTCGGTTAGCTGGAGCCCACCATATTTGACGAAGGCAAGCTTATGCCGTGCTAGCGTCAGTTCAAGGTTGTTCGAGTGGGCAGAGGAGCGAAATAAGACCGCCATGCGGTGGAAGGGAATACCCTCGTCGCGGCATTGCAGGATACGTTCCGTGAGTAAATCGCTTTGCGCCTGTTCTGAATAACAGGCGATTAGTTCCGGTGGCTGGCCGCCGTGTTTCGTGGTGAAGAGTCGTTTCGGATAGAGAGCCTTTGCATCATGGAGAACGGTGTTGGCCAGGGTGAGGATAGGAGCTGTGCTGCGATAGTTGTGTTCGAGTTTGTAGAGCCGCACGTCGGGGAAGGCGTCTTGAAACTCCAACATGTTTTTCGTGTGGGCACCGCGAAAGCCATAGATACTCTGGGCGTCGTCACCGACGACCATCACGTTGTGATGGTGGCTGCCCAGGAGCCTAATAATCTCGGATTGGAGTTTGGTCGTGTCCTGGTACTCGTCGACAAGGATGGCCTGATAGTGTGTCCCGAGTCTGCGACGGGTAGGCTCATGGAGGCAGAGTAACTTGTATACCAGGAAAAGCAAGTCGTCGTAGTCCACGCGATGTTGGCGCCATTTCGTTTCCGTATAGGCACGAAACAGAACGACGAGCTGAGGGGTGTGTGTTTCAAGCCAAGGGAAATCGCTGGAGACGGTATCCGCAATCGAGCGAAGCGTATTCACGGCCCGACTAAAGAGGGCCAGAATGTGTTGTTTCTTGGGAAACCCTTTCCGACGGGAAAAAGACAGTTTGCTCATCAACAAATGCACCAGTCCCTGCGCGTCGTCTTCATCCATGATGCTGAACTTGGGAGGGAGACCCAGTGCGCCTCCATAGTGCTTTAGCCATATCAACCCCATGGCGTGGAAGGTGCCGCCTTGGATCTTCAATGAGTGTTGCTGGAGAAGGAGTTGCGTCCTGTGGATCATTTCTTCTGCGGCTTTGCGTGTAAACGTAATGAGAAGGATTTGATCGGGGGGAAGCCCTTGGGTGACGAGGTGTGCAACGCGATGAATGAGCGTGTGGGTTTTACCGCTGCCAGCGCCAGCCAAAACCAGTGTCGGTTCGGCTGGGGCTGTCACCACGGCGAGTTGCTCTGGATTGAGTTGCGCATTCTGAATGAGGGGCGAGATCGTGGCGAGATCCAGCGAGACAGTTATTTGTCGCTCTTGGGTGATGCTATCTGGGGTCTGAATGTGTGCGTGCAGCCAGTCTGGGAGTGTTTGAGACGGGAGTGTGTGGGAGGATGGTTCAGACGGATCCTCCATCGGCAACGACGGATCGAGAGGGAGCGGGACCACGGATGTCGTGTTGGCGTCATGGATAGACATGAAGTACCTATGTGTTACCGGAATTGGACGGAGTGAGGTTTTCGGGAATTGATAGACGAGGGACGTTGGTCGGGTTAGGGAGTGCGGGTGTCAGAAGCGGTAGGCCTGGTCGTCTGGATTGTGAGTGGCGTGCTCAGGAACCGACAGTATCCGCCTGTTTGGGACTCAGGCGCGAAGAAGTCGCAAGCAATGCATGCCCGAGTTGTTGGGATTGTGTTGGTCGCAATAAGGCTATAGATGGCCCGTTGGAGTTGGTGGAGCAGATCTCGTACCCCGGCATCTGATCCACATTCCGCATACTGGTAGAAGCTGGTGGTCCACGATTCCAGTGAGATAGCTACAGTGTGTCCGGACGCCGTGAGTTCGTAGCTGGTCTGTTCAGGGGCGTGCTGCGGTAGCGTATGTACTTCATTGCGTTGCTCAAGATTGAGGAGAGCGCTATCGATCGTGGATGGGTTGATCTTGGTAATCTGGTGTAGCTCGGTGCGCGAGAGGTGTCGGTCTTCATTGGCCAATAAGATGCACAACAGGAGTCGTTCGGTCAGTTCGATTGGTGTATCCAAACTGTGTGCGGCGGCAAAATTATACAGAGTGATTTTGGAAAGTGTTGTGCGGAGCACAGACCGATGATCTTCGCCCGGTTGGGCGTGATCGACGGATGCGAACGATTCAGGAGAGGAACACTGCATGTGTAGATTCTCCAGTTTCCACAGTTCAGTAGTACAAGTATTAGATGTCTCGGACAAGTGGCCAAATGCCTGTTGCATTGGGGCGCTGACTTGGGGATTTCCCCATAAGCTTACGTAGCACTAGGTATCAGCAGAGAGCCCCTTGTGTACTGACAGCGTTTGTCGCGGTGTGTGGAGCGGCGAGGCTGTGGGGCTCGGGAGCACTTGTTCGAGCTCTCCTAGGGCCTGGCTAGTGAACTTAATATGTTCGAGAATCGTAGTCTGATCAGGGGTGGTCAAGGTGGCAATGCGCTGGGCAAAGGCCTGAAGCAATTGGATGGTTTTACGTGTGTGCAGCAGCCCAGAAATGAGGGGGCCTGCCTCGTCGATCGTCAGGCTCTGGGAGCGACCTTTGCGCTGTAGTTTGAGAATGCGCTCGGCCTTGTGGTCGAGATCGTCGCTCGTCAGTTGCCGTTGAAGGGACTGGAGCTCCTCGTGTAACTTTTCCTTCTCGTCAGTCTGTGCCCGCAGTTGACGAGAAAGCGAAACGTTGTGTTGTCGTACTTCCTCTAATTCCTTCTTCTGCTGTGCGACCTGTCTTTCAAAATCCTTGGTCAGCTGATTTATCTGGCGGATCAGGTGTTTGTGCCCCTTGGGGGTTGGTGTTTCCGAAGTGTCCGGTTCTTCTGCGGCGAATTTGTTGTTCTGTGGTTCCGGGAAGCGCTGAATGCTCACCTGTTGTATTTGGGCCATCCACTTTGAGAGGAAATCACGTTGAGTATCGTGATTGGATTGTGTGAGTTGGAGTTGCACTTCAGGAGGCAGCATGGGAAGCACATCCAAGAGCTCTGGAATCAGCCGTTCCCTTAGCTTGGTGCGGTAGCGCTTTTCCTCATCCTGCATTTGTTGGCGGAGAGTGTCCGACAATTGGCGCCGATGGATGTTATCGAACAGCGCGGCGACCTTCAGTTCCAAGGTTGTCACAACGATGCAGGGCACTTCGGGGATGTTGAGTTCCTGCGCGATGCTCAGGCGGTGGTGTCCTGCTAGTATTACATAGGGTTGCGCGGAGGCTATGTCAGTGGGTTGTCGTTCGACTCGCAGCGGATCGTGAATTCCAGCCTCTTGGATGCTAACTTTCAGGCTCTCTCGCTCGGTTGGGGTGAGCGGGGGGAAGAGGGTGGCGTATTCTTCATGGACTCGGATTTGCGAGATGGGAATCATGATGATCTGCATGCCGGACTCCTTGTTGCTGACTGTGACGAGCAATGATTCTGTAAATGTGACGTCGGGACAGCTCATGCCCGCGACGATGAAGTTCCCGTTGGAGCTGATGACTGGTGATCGTGGGCTGTCGGCGGAGGATTCCATTGGCAATTTGTTGAGCGCTGGAGTCCGGCTCAGCGAGGCTTTTTGTCAGTCTACGTTGGATTGCAAAGTTGCGATGAAGCGCGGACAAATAGTGCAGAGGGACCACATATTGCCGACCTCGATAGCGGCCCTGAGACGGGGTGGTAACGATGTACCACTGGGCCGGTGCATGCTGAAGAATGGTTTGCACGAGCCTTGGCAGACTATCGCGTTCCAAGGTTAACCACCGATAGAGCTTCCAATCACTGCAGGGAATATTGTGGGCATGGCAAATCTCCCTGAACCCGCTCATGGGCAGAACTGGCTCCATGGGCACCGGAGTAGGCCCTGCGTGGAGCCCCACCTCCCGGCAGATGGTTTCCGCGAGGCTTCGTGTCGTATCAGTTGGCATAGTTTCGACGTTTCCGTGCATGACGAACGGAGCTGCCACTGTCAGGAGAGAATCGCGTGATGGTCTGCTCCGACTCGGTCAACAGGTTGTGATCGAGGGCGGTTGGCTGCGGAATCGTCCTGGCGCGTTTGCGAGAGAACTCGATGAACCGATCGATGGCCGTGAACGCCAGCACCTCATCGGTGTTGGGTAGATCGGGCAGTCCCAGGGATTCAGGCGAGGCGTCAGGGGAGACGGGCGGTTCGTGAGTCGCCAGAGGAACAAGCCTTCGGAAGATGCGACTTTTAAAGCCCTGGCTGTGTAAGCGCCGCTTTTCTTTGATGAATGTGGAATAGGGCAGCGTCTTGACGTATTGGTCGTCTTTATCTGTGATTTCGACCAATTTGTCCCGGCCATCAAATTCGCTTTGGTATGCTTTCTGGATATAGCGATAGAGGAAGGTTTGGAATTGGGCGTTGCCACGGGAAAAATCCCATTTCTCAGTGGCCTTTCTGACGGCCAGAAATCCTATCTGCTCTAAATCTTCAATTTCATAGGAGCGATCTAAATTGCAGTAGCGCTTCGCGATCGAGTGGATGATGGGTTTGCTCTGCTGAAACAGCTTGAGTAGTGGCGAAGTATCATCTGAGTCGATGGCGAGTTGTTGAGCTTGTGTTCGAAACGACATATGGTTGTCCTTTCCGATGGGGTTAGATGAGTGAGGCCGTGAGTTCCGGAAAATGAAAGAGCATGTGGCAACGTTGCTGGAGACGATGATGGTTCCGTGCGTAATATGTGCGTGCGCAGGCTTGGGTGAATCTGTGCGCCAGGTCCCGGCGATGGGTCAGTGTGCAGGGGTCTGGATGGTTGACATAGAGGGTGACGATGGCTTTCAGGAGGTGCTGTGAGGGAATGATGTCGTTGTTGAGCAGCCGGCGCATCCAGACGTCGGTAATGCCTAATTGATGGGACATTGCCTTCGTACTGAGGTTGAGTTCGCACTGGATGAGTGCGAGAAGTTTTCCGGCTTCTTCAGGAACAGGATTGGACGTGACATTCATGCGGCTGTCCTTTCTCCCTTGGTGTAAGTGGTGATGGTAAAAATAAAC